>Ga0065714_10064586_pt1 | contig 31445 bp, 30 predicted proteins | sample MisRhiReplicate2_FD_59101 | JGI IMG/M metagenome (GOLD analysis project Ga0065714, IMG submission 59101) | Miscanthus rhizosphere microbial communities from Kellogg Biological Station, MSU, sample Rhizosphere Soil Replicate 2: eDNA_1 v2... | ecosystem: Host-associated > Plants > Roots >... | reverse complement strand
ACAAATGGATTGGCGGGATACGGTTTGATCAGTGAAGCGGTTTCACCAGGGTTTGATTTTGCAGATATGGAGTTGGGCAGTCGGCAAAAGCTTAGCGAGCAATTTCCCGAACATTCGCAGCTGTTTGAGATGTGACCTTCGCTATTTTTGGACACAACCTGCGGGCCACGCAATCCAAGGTCTCCAGCATTTGAGTTTGCTTTCTGGACACATTTTTTAGGATTGAGTCCAGTTTAATTGCAACTTTTCTGAGGAAAGTGTCCAGATTATTCGTTGCTTTTTCTGTTTGTGTCCAGAAAAGTTGCTGATCTGAACATGATAGGATTATGTCCTGAAATAGTGCGAATTCAGAAAATAAACTCTCGCTGCCTTAAAAATATGCGTACTTTTTTATGATGATATGCGATAAAAATCATCTGAAGCCTTGGTCTTTGATTATAAAAAACACGTCAATAAATAGTTAATTATCGCTGGTTTTATTTGATCGCACTATTCATTGTCACGCACTCATCTCTGTCAAACTCCCGTCATGTAAGGTTGGAAGCTGTTTCAGCGTGGCTTACAAGGACTTGGCAATATATGCATATTTACGTCAATATATTAATAAATAGCGTTTTCGATGTCTAGAGTGGGGCTATTGACCGGGAGGGTGTAGAAAAGTGAGACTAATACCGCTTTCGACATGACGCTCTTTAACAACCAGCAAGTGATAACCACTACCTAAAAATAACGGAAGGGTGTGAATAGGCTCGGGGTGAACCTTGACTATTGGCTGCCCGCTGGATATAGGTAGGCGGAATGAGTACCAAGACTCAATCTCCAGTAATTAATAATAAACAATCATCGTCTTCTGGTAGTTCACATTTTACCGCAAAAACTACTACAGCGGCGGAACTTAATGTTAACAGTTCAAAGCACAGTGTGACTCGATACGAAGTTGCAAGTGAGCGAATACCTACCATCAAGCTGTATCTTGCCGGCGATCTAACCGCCAAAGAAGCAGCTCAGTTCATAGGTATCAAAGTCTCCGGGTTTCACAAAATCATTCGGAGGGTGCGTGCACATGGAGGTGATCTAAGCGCGGTGACGGCTGGCGCCCCAGGGCGACGAAATACGCCGTTGGAGTTTGGTGCTGAGATGGAACAATTGATTGTGGATGCGATACGCGCCTATAGGGGAAAAGCAGCAACGATCGAGAAGGTTTGGGTTACAGCTAATGTACTCGCAGATGAAAGGGGGCTGAAAAGGCCCAGCTATCATGCTGTGCGACGAAGGCTGAGGGCTAAGGGTAAACGCTTCTTGACGCAGATGCGCCTCGGCAAAACCGAGGCGGCTGATATCCTCGAAGCACGGCCAGGCTACAAAGTTACAACGCGTCCGTTGGAATGGGTTCAGATCGACCACACACGTGTAGATCTGATCGTTGTAGACGAGAATGACCGCAAGGTGATCGATCGTCCTTGGGTGAGCTTTGCCATTTGCATACATACGCGCGCCATTGTGGGCTTCTACCTCTCCTTGCTCCCACCAAACGGGGTCACGGTAGCGATGCTGATCGAGAACATCGTCCTCCCGAAAACCAACATGTTGGCAAGCTTGGGACTGGACGAACACATTTGGCCAATGTATGGCATTCCTGATGTCATACATGCAGACAACGCGGCGGAATTTCGCTCCGAAGTGTTGAAGGCTAATCTCAAAAGATTCGGCGTCAAAGTTGAGCATCGTGATGTTGGAAAAAAACATCAGGGAGGCCACATTGAGCGTTTGATCGGCACGATGATGAGCTCCCATATTCATTTTTTAAGAGGGACTACTTATTCGAATATACAGCAACGCGGCGATGAGGACAGTGAAGGCAGGGCTTCCTTTACAATTTCAGCGCTCAGAAAGTTTTTCGTATGCGCTATACATGCGTATAACAATCGTAAACATAGCGCCATCAAAATGTTTCCTGCCACGAAATGGAAGGAGCACTTTGCACATCACGCTCTACCACGCCAGATCGACGAGTCACATTATCAAAACTTCAGGTATGTGCTCTTCCCGGAAAAGCCGAAGCTGATTCGTACAGGCGGAATTGAGATGCATAGCAGATTCTATTATGCACCCTGCCTGCAAGATAAAACTCGTGATGAGTTGATTGTTAAGTTTGATCCCAATGATTTTTCACATATTTACGTAGATCTTAATGAGGATGGAAAATATGTAAAAATTCCGGAGTATAGGAACGTGGCAGGGCGAAGCTCTGAATACGCCACCTATAGAGTAGAGAGGCAGCAGAGAGGCGAGCGGGATGGAACTTATTCTCATGAAGGTACCGCCTCGTTAGCGCTTGGTGAGGCAATTGCCCAGGAAGAATACCGAAAGACAGCAAGAAGTAAGCGGCAAGCGGCTAAAGAGGCTGGTAAACGTGACCAAAAGCAGTACACCGAATCCTTGGCTACGCAGGCTGAGTGTGTGATCCCTAGTGAAGTAGTTCTGGTCGATCAATTGGATCATCTTGGTTCAGAGGCGAAACCGGCGACTGATAAAAAGCATGCTAAGCAGAGAAAAGCACAGGAAAAATCAAGTCGACAGGGGCGCGCCCGTTTGAGAGGCATTGACGAAGCCCGAGCGATTAAGGAACAGCACTGGAGGGGATTCTCGGTGAACAATTTGGCGGAGCAAATTGATTTCGATGCGCCTCCAACAATTTACTGAGTGTTATTTATCACGCTGGTTAAATAACTGGTATGGACATTTAGCGTGACATCAGCGGTGGTTATCACTTGAGCATTTGTTTCGGAAGTCGCTGAAGGTTAAAGCTCGCATATGGACTTAGAGATTCGGCTCGTAAGTTTGTGAGCTGAGGCCTTTGTGCGTTAATAAAAGGCAATATGAAAATTATTCTAAATAATCTTGGGGACAATGATGGATTTTTCTCACGTGGACAGTAGCTGCCACCATCTTTTCGAATTGAGTAATCAGGAACGAGCACGAGCTTGCCTTAAAGATTTTTTCCTTCCACATCCGTCTGCGGAGCGCCTGTTCAAGAAGATGGACATGATAATGTCTATGCCACGGAAAGTCGTTGCACCCTGCTTGTTGTGTTTGGGGCAAGGTGGGGCAGGAAAAACATCCACGGTAGAGGAGCTTCAACGTAGGAATGCGACGTCCTTAAACCGCATCGTATTTGTTACGATGCACCAGAACGCAGACAATCTCGGCCTGAAAGAGCTGATTCTCGGGGAGATGGGATTAGATACGAGCCGCAGGGCTAGGCAGAGCAGGCGAATAAGCCCAGAGCTTCAATACATTATTAAATCCGAGAATATTAAAGCAATTGTAATTGACGAAGTGCACGATGCTCTTACGCTTTCTCCTTTCCAACGCAAGATCAATCTTTCCCTGCTGAAAAATCTTTCCGGCACAACCTATGGCTTGTCAGTGTTTGCCTTTGGTGTCCCGGATGCGGCTCGTTTTTTGAGGGAGGATCCGCAGTTGGCGAGGCGCTATGCGGTTCATAACTTGGAGTCTTGGGAAAATGGGCAAGATTTCCGGAACTTTGTTTTCAGCTATATCCATCGGCTGCCGCTAAAAAAACCAACGGATTTTCGTGATCAGAATCTGTGTTTGGCGATCATCGAAAAGTCGTTGGGTATTACCGATAACATCGTAAAGATTCTGCAAGCTTCAGCATGGGCCGCAATTGCTGATGGTTCAGAACGTATCACGTTGAACCATATCACGAAAGTGGAAGAAATTATGGCACAAGAACTGGGTTTAAGCCTGCAAGGCTTGGAACAAGTGAGGATGGACAGGGAGCGCGCATAGATGAACCCATCTCAAGCTATCCAGGTGGCTCGAGAAATACTGGAGGGCGATATTGCCCTTCATTATTTTACCGATGAGCATTTGAATCTCATGCAGCGCCTAGAGGAATCGCTCCTATCACCTAAAGGCGAGGTGATACTACTGCAAGGTAGCGCAGGTTGTGGCATTACTACATTGCTGAGGAAGCTAGAGACGCAGCACCCAACAACCACTCGTATGCTCAAGGGGGATATTTACATCGGTTACTGGGATTTCGTAAATCATCTCTGTGATGCGTTCAATGTACGCCGCGGAGACTACCAAAGAAATCTTATTCCAGCGCATTTGCTTAGAGTGCTCTCGCTTACTAAGTGCAAGGTGCTGCTGATCGACGACCTTGATATCTATATTGCTAACGAGAACGAGCTTGATCATGTGTTTAGTACAATCAGGACTCTGTCAGAAAAAATGCCAGCTTTTACAGTGGTGCTTTCAACGCGAAACGAACAACTCGTAAATCGTTTTTTTAAGTACGCGCAACCGAACTGGTGGAGCCACAGTATAAGGCAACGGATTTCGATAGAAGAATATTATGATCTCGCCAGCCGTCTATGGGATGGGCTGAATGAAATGTACTCACTGGATGTGGTGACAGTCAATCTTGAATCCATCGAGCCTCGCAACGGCTTGGATCTTCAAGTCGCAAACAAAGCACTTCGACTGCATTTTGTCGAGCAATTCCTGCGACAGCAAGGTGCTCTGGGCTCACTAGGTGATTTCAACGGTCTCGATGAGTATGATTCCTAAGTTCAATCAATTCTCGCTTCCTAAACCCTATCCTGACGAAGCTTTATCGTCATGGATGTATCGTGTCCGCATTACGTTCCCAGAGCCCGAAATCCGAGCTTTAAGAATAATGAATAACCATGAAAAACAATTTTCTCCTTTCGCGAATTCTTACGCAAACTTTCTTCATGGACGAGGCAAAGATCTGGATTTCAGCTTTGAACACCCAGAGATCCTTGAATTTGCGAACACCTATGATCTATCTCTTGAATGGATCAAAAGTGTCTTCTCGCCGGCTAGCACCCAGATAATCCCGATATGGTTGCGCTCAGATTATTGCCTACAATGCATGGAAGAATCGATCGCCGATGTGGATTTTCCAGTTTACCTTAAAAGTTGGCGATTGATCCTAAAGCCTTTTTGCCAGAAGCATGGATGCGTTCTTTACAGTGCTGATAATTTCTTGCATTCCTCAATTGATTTTGCCATGAGTATTTTCGAATATGATAGCGATAGGCTCTATGAGTTAGAGTGCGTGGCTGAAAGGCTAAAAAAAGATGCTGAAGTTCAGGCTCTGGGTCGAATGGTCATGAATCGTATCGACTCGATATTGAGCGAAATTAAAGATGCTATCACACATGAAAAAGCACTAAGCTTCGTGATGACTCTTTTGCGCATAACGCTTATGACCGCAAGCTGGGGCAACTACTCGTCGGTCATGAAATTTAATGTCCAGGCCAACAAAAAATTTGAGGGAGAGAATGGATTTCCAATGTTTTATCAGCTTCCGTATCGTGTCACTGGAATGGCGCGAGCTCGATCATTTTATCTGATAGGACTCTTGTTAGGTTGGATTGATGAAGAGCAAGCAAAAAATGCGAAGCAGAGGGATGACTTCTATTTGGTAACTTCGGCGCGAAATTTCTGGCGACGAGTTGAATATAAGCCTCGAGTTCGAACTCTGCTGAACTTGTATAGTACATCGTTTTTAGGGGTGTCAATGCTAGTTAGTTGGGAGTATTTTGATGTTTAAATATATTCTTCCCCTTTACTGGACTCCTAGTTTGCGAGTCCGGGTATTTAATTCCGATCACTATGCGATCACACCGATCTGCTTCGCCATGGATTGCCAGTCCGGACTGATCTTATCTCATTCATTCAGCTACGGATTGGCTCGTACTGACTTGCTGAATCTTGCCATGCTTGCGTTTCGTGAAAATCATACGCACTCTGGAGGCGGAAGTTATATGTTTCGCAGTGCTTTTGGTGATCTGAGCTTGGCAGTGAGAAAATTGAACACAGATTGCACTACGCTATCTTTGACTAATCTTAAATATACAAAATCTACGATGTATGACTGGCATAAGGCTGGAATTCTATTGGAAGATTTATTCTACGATTGGCCTAATTATTTTATCAGTGAACTTGATGATTATAGATGCGTCAGTCCCCTGTTGCTCACTCGGCTAATTGAAATTGTAATTTCTCGATTTAACTGTTTAGTTGAATCGGGTGGTATCAGTTTCAAGTTGTTCGCCGCGAATCAGTCAGCTTGAGCAGGCAACAGTAGGCGCTTACGGTGGAGGAGTTCCTGCTAAACAATCGTAAAGCTAAACCTTACAGTGAATATCAGCGGCGTGCTCATTGAAGCGGTAAACGTGTGATCATTACGCGAGCTTCAGCGTGCGGAGTCTTATGGATCGGTGGCACGCAAGCACTCCGCTGCAACCGTAGAGATTTTGTTGATCAAAAAAGCTGGAGAGATACAGAGTGGGCTGAACCGCCACAGTTTTTAACCCCCATAGGACGACCCGCTTTCCCTTCGGCTCCAAGCTCGCTATGCACCACTAAGATCTAGGTCTTTTCCAATACTCCCTCACCGACGTCAACGCCAGCCCCAACTGCGCCGCTACCTGCTGCTGCGTCGCTCCTTCTGCTTTCAGCGCAAGAACCGCTCTCTCATTATCTACGTTCAGTGGCTTGCCGCGTCCTCGCTTAATGAGGTTGCCGTCAGGATCAAACTGATCGCTGAGCACCTTCATTCCACCCTCAGCCTCAAAGGCAGCCACGTCGGTCAACGCACGGCCAATTACAGTCAGCGGTTGCTCACCCTGGCGGTGGGCAATGCAGAGGGTAAGCATCGCGATCGGATCTAGGCCAAGGGATTGCGCCAACTCGTCAAATTGCTCGACGGTGATGCTGGTCTGCGCGTTCTCGAGGGCACTGACTTTACGTCGATGAGTCGCATCCGAGACGTCAGCGTACCTGGCGCGCCGGACGAGGCGGAGCGCCCGAAGCACACCTGCAAATGCGGTTCTCAGTTCCATGACTTTCTCAAAAGTCAGGATATAGCCATAACTGAGGTTTACGGATAAACGTCAATATAGTGTATTATCCGTTTAGGCGATGTCCCAGTGAGCCACAATCAGTGGTTTGAAGGTAGCGAGGGCATCACCAGAGCTGTCTCAAGGAGCATCAAGACCACCTAACCCGTGATCGGTACTCCGGTTCCAGAGCCCTCTCTAGTGGTCATCACTCAACGAAGACAGCAGATTTATTGACGGAGGTTTGAGATTGAGCACGCATAAAAACGAAGGTGCTGAGGAGCTACTCGATGGCGATCCTGGCGTACCTCGCCAAGGTGTCGTGGATTCAGATGAGATTCTGATGGGGCTGGTGCAGGCCCTCTATCCCCGCAAACCGTATTGCTTAGTGGAGGACTGGACGATTTTTCGAGCCGAAGTCACCGAAGACGAGCTACGAAAAATTCACGCAGCCGGACAGCTACCGCTGGTTTTGTTTGCTCACAATGTGCGCTTCGATAGCCAGCATCGTTTTGATGTCGGCGACTGGATGCGCAGCACTTTTGCGGTTTCGTTTGAAGAAGGATTTCTTTTCGAAACGAGGAACACTGTGTACGTCCTTTGTGGGGGCGGCCACGAAAAACCAGCCAGTCTCAAAACAATTTTTTCTTTCTTTTAGACGACGCGTTGCCCAGGCAATGATTTCTAGCTGAGACAAGAATGTTCAGAACCAAAATCGAAGACATTGAGGGAGTACCAGGTATGTTCGGGGAGGGGCTCGCTCACTGGCATGGCATTTCGCGAGCGTTGAATATTCACTGGTACCACGTATGCGTGAAAGAGAGGCTAGATGGTCGATTCATAAATATGATTGAGATGTTGAATGACGAGACACGGCTGCTTGAGCTTCTTGAGTCGCAGAATGAAGACTTTGTCATTACTGAAATCCAAGCGTTGACACCCTCTTGGATGAATGGCGGCAAAAGTTGGCGAATGGAAATAATCAAGGCGATTTCCATCGGCCATGACCGTAATGGCTGCGTGATATGCGTGCTTGAGGTTGAGAGCGGCAAGATCTACACAGACACTCACGATCGCTCTTTCAAGCCGGAGGCGTTAACTAACGTCAGAAAAATTTACTGACGTTTTTACTCCAACGCTGGGCGAATACTGAATCGGAGAAAATTAATGAGCGACATCCACGAAGTCGATCTTCACTCAAAGCGTCTTACGGAGTTCCAGCTGCGTCGGATCGTTCGTGCAAGTGAATACGTCTATGACGCGCCAATCACTGCATGCTTGAGCGATGTCTTCGTATCAAATGGCGTGGCTGTTGGTGTGGTTTTTGGCCATACCAAGGTGGATCGTTTTGGGCGTTTCGCGGATGGACATTTGATGCGCACATCCAGCATTCGCTATGCAAAAAAGGAGGGGAAGTTCTGGGTGTTGACGACCATGAATTCGCGATATTTGGTCGCTTCTTTCATGAAAGGGGTAGGGCGGCCAAGTTTCAGAGCTTTCATGCAACCCGCTACGAATGGGTCTCCCGTGTCACCGACTGTTCAGTGAGCACCGGGCACGCCAACGCAGCATGGGAATCTGGATTTGATATGGCTCGGGAAGACGATACCGTGTATTGCAATGTTCAAATGTCCCTTGCTAGTGGCAAGGAACTGCGTCAGCTAGTAACAGCGCTTCGTGAATCGGGATCTCATCCGAACCTCGATGCTGTTTTTGCTCGTATGCAATTTGAGCTGACGATGACTATCGATATTGTTGAGCACCCACCGACGTGGGGTGCTGGTGAGCCCACAAAGCACTGATTAGCCCAGTCCATTGTTCGCTGCCTGTAGATGACCTGGTGAAGATAGGCGCTTACGCGAAGGGACGATTTCATCATAGCGGCGCATCTTGATCTCTTCCCGCAGGTTCACATGTTTTCTGACGCATCAGGCAATGAGCTTGAGGATTCACAGATGAAGGTTTACGTCCTTTCAGACCTACACCTCGAGTTTTCTGAATTCGTGCCGCCTCCGAACGACGCAGATTTGGTGATCTTGGCGGGAGACATCCACACAAAATGTCGTGGCGTGGAGTGGGCGAATCAGGCGTTCGATCGTGAAGTCATTTATGTCTGTGGGAACCACGAATTTTACGGTGGCCACATCGATCACACCCTTCACAAAATGCGAGACGTTGCCGCATCCCATATTCACGTTCTGGAAAACCAGGTTTGGATTCACGACGAAATCCGGTTTTTGGTCACAACAGGGTGGACGGATTTCTCATCTACCGGGGACGTAATCGCGGCGACGTTGATATGTGGGCAATTGATGAATGACTTCAAGATGATTGCGACTGAGGACAACTTTCGGCGTCTATGCCCAGCAGATGTGATTGAGCGAAATCGCGTGGCTTTTGAATTTTTGAAGCGCGAGCTTAGCGAGCCATTTGATGGCAAAACCGTCGTCGTTACGCATCATTGCCCTGTCCCCGAAGCGGGCCGTGAAAACCATGACGGTCATCTCAGCGCCGCATTTTTCAACCGCTGGCACGCGCTTCTGCCGCTAGTGGACGTGTGGATTTTTGGCCACACGCATCGAGCGGTGGATATCTCGTTAGGTGGATGCCGAATCATTTCGAATCCCCGTGGTTACCCAGGGGGAAACGCGGATTTTGCCCCCAATTTGACTGTAGAAATCTGATCGCTGTAGAGGGGGACGCCCAAGTGCACTGGATCAAAACTTATGGAGCGGAGCTGTCTGACTTCCGGTTGTACAGGCTGCCGAAGGTCATTGAGCGAGCACGCAAAGCTGTTGCTGATCCAGACGTCCTTGGCTATTTGCTATGCGCATTGGAGCGTCCTCCGCGCATGACTGGGCTTTTGTTTTGCGATCATGCCAGGAGCTTTCCGGAAGGGTTGCCAATCCATACGCAACCCATTGCTGATCGACACAATCGAGATGGATACGAAGTCGTGATTGCAGCCGATGGCGGTAAGTATGTCGTAGCCCACTGGCTTTATGACAATGGCGCTTTAGACCGGTTTGATCGAGTTCACTGACGTCGGTATCGAATGCTAAGAGGGTTGATAGTTGGGATTCCCAAAGAGCGTGTTAGAGGCACAGGAAATTGATTTCGGTTCCGGATCAGCGGATACCTTTGCTGTGCTGAGATTGAGCCTCCGTGCGTGACTGGAGTTGTTTTTTCAGAATCGCGGGGCCGATTTGTAGACGGCGGGAGAATCCGCACTTCCAGGATCGAAAGGGGGTTCGAGCTTAAGGGATATCGGGTTTGCGAGACACGTAATGGTAGTAGGTACGTGATCTGCCACTGGTGGTACCAAAACGGTGCCATGCCCCTGGTCGATATCATCCACTGACTTGATGCAGTCATGCCCTCAATGATGTGAGTGCGAACCGCTGGTGAAGCGATTGCTTCAAAAGCTCCGCAAACTGTCGCTGAACACTCCAAGGGCTTCTACGTGTTGGTTGTAGGCATCTAATTCCTCTCTGTTCTCTGCCAGCCATTCCTCGTGCCGCTCGGTAGGCAGCGCCTCCGCTCGATTCCGCTCCATCATCGCAAAGAGGGTAATGTCTTCCCGTTGGTGCATGGCCATCGCCTCTTCTGAATCGCTATCAACAAGATACCGGTAGCCGTGTTGCCGCGAACTGCTAACTCCGGTGTTAGATTTTGGGCTCTGTTTTGTACTCGTCAAGCACGAAAATATGTTGACTAATCGAGCGGCAAAGGCTGTTCATTAGGATGGATTATACAGATTCGCACCAGGGTGACCGCGAACGGTTCAAGCGGGGTAGTGCATCCATTACCATCGCAAGCCCCGCCTACAGTCAGAAGGGGGGTTAGTAATCGCTTCCAAAATCAAAGCTTGCAGTGGCCATGAAAGTGTCCGCTCGGAGTGTTTTCCAAGTGGAGAATTTTACTGCCGTGGAGCAATCGACTCCTTGAACGCCAGCCTCTATGTTTTGAGATGGCGCATTGCGCAAATGGTAGGCACATCCGCGCATCTGAATGCTACCGCTATCCTTCTCGATGGCATAGTCACCCACGACCCAGAGACGTTCCTGAGCCGACTTGGAAGAAATCAAAAAGTCCATACGGAATGTGTTCCCGTCCTTGCTGCCGGAGATTTTTCCGTTCTTCCATTTGTGGCGAGGGAGTTCAAATGACCCGGTGAGCTTGGACTCCGACTGGATGAGCTTCAGGACGCCGGTATTTGCACCCAGTACCATCTCCCAATCACCCGCCAGAACGACTCGCTTCGTGTCCGTTCGTTCGAAGTGCGGTTTAAGCGTTGGTGGTTTGGGCGCTATGGTGAAGATGATAGGAGTCGAAATTCTCTCCAAATCACCGGTACGATAGCTCGCAGAGACCTGTATCGGAGTTTCGGTGAAGCTGATAGCGCGTACTTTGAATTCTTTAAAGAGAAACGAACCAGTGATTTCAGGCACCTCCGCATTTGCGGTCGGAATCACCTTCAGGCTGTTCGAGGACGATGTGACGGTGACTGTCCCGGGGGGCAGCTTGTGTTGTGCAGTGGGATAGATTTTGATTACTAAATCCTGTGTGTCACCGACACTCAAGGATTTCGAGTCAGCGTCAATCTTCACCTCAGCATCTGGACTTTGAAACATGGTGTACACATTTTTCATTGTCTCTGCATTGGCTATGCACCAAGTCACGCCTGAAGCTAAGAGGCCTGCAGGGATTGTTATTTTAGGTGACAACAGCTTATTGAAATCGAACATGACTATTTCTCAGCCAGACGATCGATTCTGATGGCGTTCGGAAAGTAAGACCTTCCAGAGTCACCGAACAGCAATCCCTTCGATGGGATGTGTATCTGAGCACCGGCACCCCCGTCCAAGGCGAGGGCTCTGTGAATTTTCAGTCCACGGTTTTCAGCGATTTCTTTGAATTTTTGCGCAAAGTCATAGAGTGTGGATGCTTGGCTGAATGAGTGAAAAACGCCCACAACCAGCATGTCTCCCTCAAGCGTGTAACCAATGGCGACTCTGTTGAATTCGGCATCCCGGGGATTTTTGCGGATGTCGATGGCGCCTTTGTGCATGATGATCGGTTTGGATTGAATAGCTTCCGACCATGCGCCCGCCTGGTTGCGATTCTGGGCTGGAATGATCTTCACATTGCCTTTACGGTCAGAGACTAGGATACCGCCATGATCCCATTCCATGAGCTTGACGAGGCGTTTTCCGCTAGATCTGATCAAGCCGATTGGCTTTTCAACGCCATCTGATCTGAAACCAAAAAAGCCGCCGCTTGCTATCAGAATGGTATTTTTATTCGCGATCGAAGAATAGGCTTGCTTGGCGGTGCCTTTCTTCCGGATATCTTGGACTGACAAGGCGGAGATGTTCGCTGGGATATACGCTGTGACGGTTTGATGCTCGCCGCAAACCCGTGTCGCCACTTCTGCTCCCGCTGCCAAGAGGTAGTTTTTTTCGACGCACTCTTTAGTCGTTGGTTGTTCCTGCGCTTGAGCAGCAAATGCGATACTCAATAGGCAAATCAGAAGCGCAGCGGGTGAAATCCGTTTCATTATTTTTCTTGTCTACATTTTGGTTTTTGCCACCCGGACATTGTCTGGCCGGCACTAAAAAAGCGCGCAGAATAGTAATGTATAAGCGTACTGGCGTCTCGCCATTTTTTACTAGATCTAGGCTCTGTACGAAATCAGCTGAAACTCATTTGAGCCCAGCAATCGTCGGGACTCAGTAAAGTCCGCGTCCATCAAAGGCAGGAGCCCACGATGGCCAAAAGGTACGAACTTCCCGACGCAGCCTGGGATTTGGTTGCAGACATTTTCAGTGAGCCCCGCCGGAACGGACGCCCACGGGCAGATGATCGGCTGATGCTCAACGGCGTGCTCTGGGTGCTCTGCTCGGGCGCTGCCTGGCGCGACATGCCCGAGCGCTTCGGCCCATGGTCGACGGTGTATCAGCGCTTTCGTGACTGGCGCAATCGCGGGACATTCGACCAGATGCTTAAGCGGCTTCACATTAGATTGAACGAGCAAGGGTTAATTGATATGGAGACCTGGATGATCGATTCCACGGCGGTACGCGCAACCCGGGCCTCTTCTGGTGCTGGGAAAAAAGGGGGCCTGAAGAACCGCAAGACCATGCCCTCGGACGAAGCCGGGGCGGTCTGACGACGAAGATTCACATGCTGTGCGATGCCAATGGCGTACCGCTGAACTTTCTACTGTCCGGTGGGCAAGCCAGCGACATCGCCTATGCACAGCCGCTGCTGGAAACGCTTATATCCCAAGTTTGCGAGGGCGCCCTCGCAAACGCTGCCGATGGTTGCTGGCCGACAAAGGCTATGACGCCGAAGCGTTGCGGTGCTACTGCGACCGCTATCGGATGCAGCCGGTCATCCCGCTGCGCACGATGAAGCGCAAACCCAAGCCGGGATTACCGAGACTGTTCGATCGCCCCAAATACCGACAGCGCAACATCATTGAGCGCATGTTCGGCTGGCTGAAGGAGAACCGCCGCATCGTTACGCGCTTCGACAAGCTCGCGAAAAGTTATGCGGCGATGGTCTCACTGGCTTGCGCCATGCGGTGTTTGAGACAGTACTTTTCGTACAGTGCCTAGCGCACCTATGGTGCTGAATACGGTGCGTTATGGATAATTCGGTGGGTGGGTACGCTGAGCTGCTCGCGGCAAAAGCACTGGGGGCGACGCGCAATCCTAATGGCGTGGAGAAGGGCTACGACTTAATTTGCCCCAAATTAGGGCGGATCGAAGTACGTTCAAGGACGCTTCCTCGTGGCAGCCGAAAAGAAACTCGGATTGAAATTCCAAGCCAAAAGTCGAATGGGTTCGATTGGCTTCTGGGCATACTTTTCAATCCAGACGTTTCTATCGTTGGCGGGTTTTTGTTGCCCCATGATGCGACCTTGTGCTTGGCCGAGTTGCAGCAGTTCAAGCGAATCCCTTTCGAAGTAGGCGCTGCACATTCTGAGGCAATAGATGTGACCACCAAGCTTAGGGGCGCTCAATTAAGTCTCTAGATGTCCGCTATGCTAGCAGGCTCCATTCGATTAGCCGTCTCATTAAGAACGTAATCCCGTACCTGCTCCATCTGGTCTCGCTGTACGCTATCAATCTCAAAGAACGTATCGCAAATGGGGTCTGCCAAGACCAGCTCATTTGTACCTGGCCGCAGCATGATGTTATCAAGCTTGATGTCAGCCATAGCTCCACGTGCCAAGGCGAATTCGGCCATGGTGACGAGTGTCCTGAGCAGGCCCCCAAACTCAGTTCCCTCGTTGGCAAGCTCAACACAACGACTGGCAAAGTGCTCTAACTCATCACCGAATAATTGGGGCTCGTCATCCGTCAGTTCGATTAGCAAGGCTTCCAGTTTCTGGGTGATCGCATCAGCCGGTTCGAGATCTTGAAGCCACTCGACTTGTGCTAGCCAATAGAAATCTTCTTTGTCCTCATCCGAAGGCGCGACGGGGCCGAAATCCTTTATGACTCTAGGTACGTTTGGGTTCCCCTGGGCGGACTCGATTGCCACAAAATTATGTCCGCATCCTTGTCTCGTGAGGCGGTAAAGCCGACCTTCGCAGCTAAACAGCATCGTTGAAGAGCCGTACCCAAAAATCTCCGCTGAATGGAGCGGAGAGTGGCTCAAGAGATAGTCAATATAGGGGCCTTGAAAGAGGAGGCTCATCGCGCATTTCCTTGTGCTTGATTCAATGTCCAGCGACGTTCCTGAGCATTGAATTGATGCCTAGAAAGTAAATTCGCCAATAACGTCTCCGAAGGCCAGTCCAATTAATGGACTGGCGGCATGTGATCAGCGTTTGTCTGGTGGAGTTTGTCGGTTCAGAGCCGGCTCTTCGGATCTGCGGTGATATTCCGTGGTGGGAGGCGGGGGAGGAGTTTTGTTTTCGTTATTTTGTACTTTTTTATCAGTCATGCAGTGAGCTCTCTGATGGTTGTGAGAATCGCGAGTAGCATGAAGCAGCCGGCACCCAAGACAAGCTCCTGGTAAGCCAATTCTAGGGGCTTGGATTTGGCGTCGATGGCCGTTTTCAATTCTTCGAGGGTATCGATATAGCAGTTGTAGATGTGGAGCTTTTGCTGCTCAGAGTCAACAGCCAATAGGTATTCGGCCGCACGACGGCTTGAGGGAAGACTTGGGCAGTCGCTGATTCGCAAGGCACTGAACGCATGTCCCCATGAACAGATCACGCAGATAGCGGCGGCGGCAAAGGAGATGAATATCAACACGCCTAATGGATTCTGCACCTGGAACAGGATGCCGTTTTTCAGGCCCGCCAACGCACTTACTGCTGCAATCACAATCGAAACGGCAGTCAGGAACTTTGCACATTTGTTCTCAAAGTGATCGAAGCGACCCTGCTCCTCTTTGAAGCGGTCTTTCAGGTAGCTGATGGTCTCATCCATGTAATTGCTTATCCGTCGAAGATGTGTGAGAACCGTGGAAAAAAGGAAACAGAACAATCTACAGGGATTGCTATGATCAAGCCTCATTCAGGGAGCGGTCAATGAGCTTAGAAACTTATCGAAAACAAGTCAGCAACTGCCAGGAAAATATTGCCAAGCTGCAAGTTGACAAGGGGCGGTTTTCTCTCAAAGCGGTAGCTGCATTAAAGAAAAAGCAGGATGCGCTGGCTGCTGCGAGTCGTTCGAAGAGTTCTTCGGTAATCAGTACGAAGGGACGAGAGGCCCTGCGTCATGAGTCTGATCAGAGCAAGGCTTTAGTCGAGATGGCCAAGATTGATCGCAAGATCGCGGAAGAGCAGAAGAGGCTTGTGGTTGCCCAGAAGAAGGTTGACTAAGAGGTAGCTCGAGAGCAGAAAAAGCAGGATGCCAATAAGAAAAAGGGTGAGGCCGACCTGAAGAAGCAGAAGGCGGAGCAGCAACGTGCACAACAGGCGCACGAACGTCAAATGCGGGAGCTCGGGGCTGGGCTTGCAAGGCATGAAGGTATGCACGTAGAGACGGCTATGCAAATTGAGATGCTGAAAGCATTGCCCGAACAGATTACCGTACTGTTTATGGCGTCAGATCCGGGAACCAACAAGCTTGCGCTTGATGAGGAGGCTCGATCGATTGGGGAAAAGCTCCGAGCCTCAGAACATCGAGACTCCGTGAATTTTCAGACCCGTTGGGCGGTCAGGCCAATGGATATCCTTCAAGCGATCAATGAGCTCCAGCCGACGGTTGTTCACTTCAGTGGCCATGGTACATCTGCTGATGCATTAGTGCTTCAAGATGACCAAGGTAGGCCGAAGCATGTATCCAAGGAGGGGATTGTGAGTGCAATCGCATTCGGTTCTGAAAGCGTGAAACTCGTGTTCTTCAATACGTGTTTCTCCTTCAATCAAGCGCAGAGTTGTGTTGAAAATGTGAACGCTGCGATCGGTATGAATCAGGAAATTGGTGATGAAGGTGCTCGCGTCTTCTCTTCGCAGTTTTACTCAGGCATCGGCTTCGGACACTCAATTCCGAAGGCGTTCGCTCAAGCTAAATCTGCCCTAATGATGGAGGATCTTTCTCAGGCCGATATTCCCGAACTCCACCTGAAGGAGGGCCTTTCGGAGGAGGAGTTGACGCTGGTACGGCCACGACGACTTTGAAAAATCGACTCGCCATGTCGAAACTGCTTTGGTCTTCAGGGGGCTCTGCTGTCTAAAACCACTATGAAGACTGCATCCTACAGAAAATCTTCTGGCGTTCGGCGGATGGGGTCAAAGTGTTGCAGGCCCACAGCCAATGCCTATTGGTTGGTCAACGAGCCGTTGCCCTGAATCGTCATAACGCGTGAGCTATGATGATTCAGTCGACACCCACCAAACGACCAAAGCTCCCACCATGGAAGATGCGCCTGACGCTGCCATTCCAGCCGATGACTTGTCCGAAGATGTTGTGACAAGAGAGTCGCTTTACGAACAGGTTTGGTCGACACCTATGACCAAAATCGGCGAACGATATGGGGTGTCTTCGAGCTACCTGGCTCGAGTTTTCACCAGCTTAAATATTCCTCGTCCCCCGGTGGGGTATTGGGCTCAAGTCGCAGCGGGAAAAGGTAAGGTTCGTCCAGTGTTGCCGGAATCTCGGCCAGGCGATCTGACTGCGTGGAATCGAAATGGAGCGCCTCTTCAGGTTTCCCGATCTTTGCCTAAGGAGCGTCAGAAAACGAGCCGAAGGGCGGCTGTAGCTCCGGCTGCACTGTCTCGAAGGCACCCACTTTTACTTGGTATTGAAGAGCACTTTAAGAAGGTTCGAGAAAGCGAGAACGGATATTTGCGGCCCACAAAACGCGCCATGGCGGATTTAATTGTGAGTCGCACCGGTATTGCCCACGCTGTCGACTTTGCCAATCAATTGTATTTGGCGTTGATGAAAAAAGGCCTCGCTGTGGCGCTCAGTGATCCCGCCACACATATGAGTCGTGCGTCTGTTGATCATCGGCAGGAGGCCTCAACGAGGTACATATACCCATCATTATGGCAGCCGCAACGTCCTACAGTGGTTTACATCGAAACCATAGTTTTTGGCTTGACCATCTACGAGATCAGTGAATACGTAGAGGTCAAGCACGTAGACAAGGAGTACGTTCGGCTGAGTTCGCTTCCAGCCAGCCAGCGTCGCTCTCCCTACCATGATGGGTGGGTAATGAGTGCCGACATGCCCAGCGGACGCCTATGCCTCCAGGTTTATTCCCCTTACTACCGAGCAGATTGGATTCATCGCTGGAGCGAGGACAAGCCTGGCGATTTGGTCAGCAAAATACCCAGCATCGTAAAACTCTTGATTGCCGAAGCCCCAGAGCTTGCCAAAAAAGTCGAAGTTGAGCGAGAGAGGAGGGAACTCGAAAGGCAGAAGTACCAATTGGAGGTAGCTGAGTGGCGAAGAAAAGAAGAGGAAAAGCGTCAACTCAAGATTGTCCAAGATAGCCGCGACCGGCTCGAGGCTGTGATCCAGACGTGGGCAAAGGTAAACAGCATTCAGGCTTTCTTTGATGACATTGAAAGATCCGCGCATAAGCTTGGTGAAGTGGAACGGAAAGACGTTATGGAGCGGTTGGCTCAAGCAAAAGAACTGATCGGGGATTTGGACGCGTTGAAGCACTTCAATGGCTGGGTTCCTCCCGCGTTTTAAGCCTACCCGACCAGTTGATGTGATCCTGAGCGATGAGTCGACAGCACTGGTTCGTGAGCTTCGTGCCTGAGGCAACGTAGCGCATCATTCGCTGCTTGGTCGACTAGGCATTGAAAAGTTGGCAAGCCGATCGCGAATAGTCACGCTATGCCAGCCAGCCAGCCAGCCAGCCAGCCAGCCAGCCAGCCACTCATTCACAGGTCTGCACTATGAAAGTCACTTGTACTAAATTCGAAGCTGCTTCTCGCCAGCTGGATGAAGCGATTGCCTTACTTTCCGCCGATCATGATCCGCTGGCAGTCCGCACGTTGGCCGCCGCAGCACATGGCTTATTTGCAGACTTGGTGGAACACAAACATCCAAATGGATCCTGGCGATCACACTTGATCGAAACCTCCGGCCTTTCTAGAAAAGATGCATTGGCGGTCATTAACAGTGCTCAGAATTTCCTGAAACACGCTGACCGCGATCCTGACGCGCATCTCTGTTTCGACGAGGAAGAGAACGAGCATGTAATTTTCACAGCAGCGCTGGAGTGCGGAGAGTTGGGCGGCCCGCTAAGGACGATGGAGTTTGGAAGGTGAGTTCGCCGGGCGCTGACGGTGGAGCTGAGAAATGTCGCGGTTTTGTTCGAGGTTCGTTAGGGGCTGTTTTCAGTCGATAACCAAGGCGGTTGCGTCTGGCGGGTAGCACGATCTCCATGGGTTGTGGCATATAGCGATTGGGCGCTTCTTTGTGCGCCGCCATTCATCAAGGGGCCAGGGACGACATGGAAGATATCGAGCGACGGATAGCCGAAAAGTACTTCAGGAATGGCGAGGGGTTTCTGCAGATCTATCCCGACGACCAAGACGGCGAGATGTATGGCTCGCTTCTGCGCAAAGGCAGGGAAATCTGCGCTTCGCTCCCTGGAGACAAAGTGAGGCTGTACTTCGTGGATGGGGTGTCGTGTCAGGCTGGGGCGGATCCGGAGCTAAAGACGCTTCTGGTATGGAAGGGTATGCTTGATCTGGTATTCAAGCTAGCCTCCTTGGTTACCGTGCATGCCCAGCCCATCCCATCGACACACCAGACCGTGCTCTTGCCCTGGCGTGAAGACGTTAAGGCCTGGCTCAGGGATGGCGTCTTCGACTGGGAAAGCCCGGATTACTGGTGGCTGCAGGAACCCGAGTACCGGACAACGTTCAGAACATTTTCGCTCGCGATCTTCTGCTTCATCCTTCTACATGAGGTGGGTCATTTTCATAACCTTCATGCGGTACGCCGGGAAGAACGATGCGCACAACGGCAGGGTGAATCGGCAGCCGATCGGGCGCGGCTGGAGAAGCATGCGCGAGAGGTCATTGCAGATACCTACGCGTTCCAATTCCTGATGGATGAGCTCAAACAGAAGCTCTTTCCCGACGAGGGCTACTACCAACGCGAGAGGCACATTGCGATCACCGCTGCGTGCTTTACCTTCGCTTTAATCTCGGTATCGGCAGTGTTCTGGGGCTTCAGCGTCGTCATTCCCATGGACGAGTCGAATCAGGAAAACGTCTACCCTGGACATGCCTTCCGGCTGCGCGCGATTCAGAGCGCAGCACTGGAGCATGGAATAAATGGTCTCGAACCCAGGTTGGCTTTCTCGATAGTTAAAATGGCGATCAAACAGTGCTTTGAAATCTTCGAGAACATCTCAATCGGTGATTTCGTCGCGTGGGATCAAGCCCTTCAAGACCCTATCCACGGTGCTCATTACAAAGAGGTGTGCGAGGAGGTCAGGTATTGGTCGAATCCCTTCTATGGCAGCAGAAGTTGATCTGCCGCCTTCTACCTTGAACGCCTTGAACCGATGGGTGTCCCGCCATCCCACTGCAACCGCAACGAGGGAACCCTGGAAGAGGCCACCCGGGAGGTGGCCCCGCAGATTCTCGTCGTGCTGCGCCAGCGCGACTGATGTCGACGTGCCTGGGGTGGGCGGCGCTTGATCTGCAGAGCGCAAGACAAGTACTTGCGAGCCCTGATGCGGTATCACGCCAAACTCTCAGCGTTGTATAGATAACCACGCTCCGCGGGTGCTACAGGTATCTGTGATAAGTCAGGAACTCTGTAAGCCCCCGCTCAAAGCGGTATCCATTCGCGAATGACGTTGACATTGATGCCGTGGCTGATCGCGACACTGGAAACGGTTGCTCCGGGTTGCAGGCATTCCTGAACGACTTGGGCCTTGAACGTTTTCGGACAACAGCTTCGTTGGCACCTGGAAATCCTGGCGATAAGGGCGATCGCTTCCGCTTAAAAATACGCGGACACCATTGGCCATAATGCGGGATTTCGGAAGGTGGCCTGGCAAGACGCTTACCACTTTGTCACTCGTTGGAATGTTGCAGTCGATCTCGGTTGACCGGTCTGTCGATGCCAGACCGTTGATATTGATTTCACAGCTGAGCAATACGACCTATAAGCTCGATTTCAAACTCATCAATGAATGCCTTTACCATCGCCGAGTATGGCTGTTCGGGCCCGTGCAAACGCCTCATAGACACCACCCGTTTCACAGCCCGATCGATATGGCGTTGGGAGCCCCCATAGGCGAAATCCTCTTCTAGTTCCTCGATGATTTGAGCTTTCTGAAAACGTAATTCTGTCAAAATGCGTGTGCGACTTTGCACCAGTTTGAGACGGTTTAACGCGTAGATACTGATAGTGGTTATGGCGCGCGCGCTTAGCCATTGATCAGTTTGTTTGGCCAGCACTACGCTGTATGTACCATTTGTAGACCATCTAAAAAAAGGCTCGGGATTTTCCTCTGTTGGGTTTAGCAGGTAAGGTCTCTCCGGGGTTAGGTCTTGAGCGCTGTAACTGGCCCGTGTGCCATCGATGGGAAATTGATTCATCTTCCCGTAAGACACTCCCGGCTTTACTGCTTTCAAGGCCACGAACTGCGCCTCTGTCATAGTTTCCGTTGCAATATGCTGAAGTCGGCGTTGATTGCAGTGCTGACATGAGAGGTACAGGTTGCTCCAGGTATGCGCTAGCCACCAGTAACCGGTGTGCAGTGGATCCTCTGTAACCTCACCCTTTGGACGGAAGTGCTCGACGTCGATGTCGCAAGTAGCTTCGCTTTCGCAATAAGCACATTTGTCGTGGAACAACGCTTTCAATTCCGTTTGGACATCGATTGCCTTGTATTTTTGGAAATCGAATCCTTTGGGCCTCGGCTGTATGGTGGGGTCGTAAGCGCCATAGAAGGCGACTGCGGCATCGATTTCTTCTTGGACATCGTTGCTTGGGCCATGGAGGGATGGCGGGGGTGTTACATCGTCGCGATTTGCCTGGCGCATACGTCAGTTGTCCTCACCCGATAGTGCCCTGAGAACGGCTTTTACAGCTTCCTCACGCAGAGCAGGTAAAGGTGGGCCTTTCCTGGATTCGCGTTTTTCAAGGTATTGGGACATTGCGTCTTGAATGATCTGTTCGCTAGGGGTGTCGCCGATTACCAAGCGTTCCACCAAGCGTGAAGTGGACTCTGCTGGCGAAATTTCTAAGCTACCCTCGGGCGAGCGCCTCGCTACGTCCCCTGCGATCGTTGCCAGGCCAATTTCCATAGAGGGGTCTGTCGTGCTGGCCAGCCCGAAATAGTCAGAAGTAAGGAGCTGCTCTGCCGTCATACCGCTCACTGCGGGCAGATCTTCAACAGGTCGGATTTTGTTTAGGCTATTTCGCTGGAGAACAACTGCCTCGCCATCGTCCATTCCACGCAGGCAGAGGGGATCGTGGGTCGTGACAATAAACTGAACACGAGGCAGCACTTTACGTAGCGAGGTCATAACTTGCATTTTCCACCGTGGATGGAGGTGCGTTTCTATCTCATCGATCAGAACAACAGCTTGCGCATGCTCCAGATTTTCCCAATGGTTCATGAGCTCCCGAATGATATCTACGGTCATCACAAATACTGAGCGGTAGCCCTCGCTAAGAGCGTCAACCGGAGTAACTCGCCCGTTCGCCCGCACCGCTAGCTGAAGAGGCTCTACGATAAGCTCGTCTTCGTCATCGAGTGCTAGAACCACGCGTAAAGCAGCGGCGACGGTATCGAGGCGAGCTCCTTTCAGGCTGCGAAGCCACTCCCCGGGATACGGGATAGTTGCCAATGGATCGAATAGCGTTCTGATTCTTGCAGCTTCCCCGGGCGCATGGTCAAGAACCGTTGGATCGAAAAATCGCCTTGCACCGTAACCAAGTACGATCATTGACGGCGTCTGACTGCCTCCTGCCATTCGAGTTTTCGGTTCGTAAGTGAACCGTGCTGAGCCTCGATAAAAGTGAAAATCTATTTGGACATCCACTGGGAGCGCGTCGAGCTGATCAAACCTCTCTGTGGTTGGGCTATGCACCAAGCTAGGTAGATATTTGTGGAGTTTTTCTGCCTCGTGCGTACCAATTAGTGCAAGGCCAATGGCAGCAAGGACACTTGACTTGGCGGTGGAGTTCTCACCAAGAATAATCATTGCGGGTAGACCAGCTTTCTCCTTACGAGTTGAGGGAAGTTCAAATCGGAGATGGTCTATGGCCTTGAAGTTACTGATGGTGATGGAAGCAAGTTCCCGCTCAATTTCGGTAGGAGGGACACGGATAAATGTATCCCGGAGGACGAAAGGACTGTCGGTGTCGTCTAAAACCTTCAGCGCCAGAGCGCGTTCATATTGAACGGCCTCATGTAGCCTGTCGTGATCCGCCCGATTAGCAGAGCGAAGTCGGTTTTCAAAACTTCTGATAAAGGCGTCGCCCGTGCCTTTAATAGGAGCATTGGCAGATACCCAGAAAGATGAAATGCGTTTCAAAATACTTATAACAGCGCCGAAATGTGAACTGCCCGAGTGGAACGCGGTACTCAAATGAGAATACGCGGGAGCATGCTCCAGTCGACGAAACAATTCGTCTATCACCTCACGACGCGCCTGCACCAGCGCTGCTCGGTTGAGCGAAAAGACCTCGATGGTTTCAAATCCTTTCTGCGACTCGGCAACCACCATCCCATCGTGAAGAAAACGAAGATGTCTGTATGGATTCTCTGCAGTGGGATCTATAAGAAATGGCGATTCCTGCTTAATAACCTCGTCGAAGGTCGCCAGAAAGTCAGCCCTGTCCCCCGATACCGGAAAGTGGTTTCCCTTAGATTTCACGCAGTGTGAGCATGCATAAAAGAGGTTGCGCCACTCAAACGCAAGCCAGAGGTAATAGTTTTTCTGATCCTCGTCCGCGTTGGAGACAAAACGCAGTGGCCTTAGATGGAGGGTGAATCCATCTTCGTTTACAGTCATCTCACAAAAGGCACATTTTCCCTTAAACGCTCGCTGGAGCTCATTCCGCCACTTAGAGTCAAAAAATATGTCGTCATTGAGACCATCGCGACGTTCCTTACGCTCTGATTCGGCTCGACGGAGGTAGACCAGCAGTTTTTCTTGCTCACTGATCACCTTCGACGAACTCAAGAATGTTGGAGATTTTTTTCCTCTCGAAATCCGTATCATCTAATCTGTCCATCGCCTATTGAGTAAAAGATGTTCGCGTTAATTGCGGCTCTTGTCGAGGTCAGAGCTCCCATGTATTGATGAGAAAAGAAAAAATGTAGTGGGTAGCAACGGAATGAGGTTGGGTATTACTGCTCCTGGGTTGGTGTCGCGGCTTAAACGATTCAGTTCTCGACTTGGCGCCGTTAGCAAGTCACCCCAGATTTGTCTGAAACAAGGCCCTGAAAGGTGGAAAAGTAGAGTCTGGCTCGGATGCTCTTGAGCAGGGCGTCCTTGTGAGGATGGCCTGTCGAGACATCAACCTCGGCGCTCTGTGCGAATTCGAATCGGCGAAGAGAAGGACATCTTCACCTGATAATTACCAATAGAGAAGCAAGCGACGTCAATCACCGATTAGTTTTAGGATAATTTCAGAGTCGTCTTGATCGTCTTGATCACCAGGTGGCAGCTCACCTAGTTGTGCATCGATGCTCTCCAAGACTTCCGATGCGCCGATGAGTAAGGCTTCTAATTTTTGCTTTCGGTCATTGAGAATACGCCGACGCTTTGTAGCTGGATTTGGCGCGTTCATCGGATCACTTCTGTCCGCAATGATCCTTATCAAGGTGATATCCAAGCCCTCGTCCGCTTCAGCTTTACTGGCGAGTTGTACCCACTCTTTGGATGTGTCGAGCGCTCTCTGCGCCGCCTCAGCTATGCAAAAGTTGACGATTACTTTGGATGCTCGGTCGACGGTTTTTGCCATTTCAACGTATGTTTGTACCTCTTCTGATTCTTTGTCACTGACGCCCGGGGCACGAGACGGTGAGAAGTATCGAAAGTGAGGTGTCTCAGGATCTAGGCTTTCCAGTGCATTGAAAATCGGCTCCATGCCTGCGAAAGGGCTTCGCCCAGAGGGAAGCATGTGCCGATGTGACCACAATGCTAAAACCGCTTCACGCACGTTTGCCATCTTTACGGGGCGGTCGTCACCACTCACCGTTTCAGCCTCTTGAATGAGTTCGGCGATGTGATGAGCCATCCAACGACCAAGCGTGTCCACCGAACCATCAAATCCCTGCTCTGTGACCAGCTTTTTCCCAAGAGCCATGATTGCTTCAGAGCGTTCGGAAGGTTCCGTCACCCTTGAGGATGAAAATTCGGTTACTGGGGGTAATGTATTGGAGCTCATCTTCGCCTCGGTTTTGATAATTTTGGTGGCGAGCGTTTCTTTGGATTTCGACTTCCACTACCAGATCCTTGCCTGTTGTTTTCAAAAATTCAATAACAAAGGAAATGGTAGCGTCTAACCGAACACCTGTGGCTTGCTCAGATCTATCATTGTCTTGGAAATACCCCCATGTATGGGAGCGCATCACCGGCTCCGGAGAGGAAGGAAGAACCCAGTCTCTGCGATCTGAGTCAGTCGACATACTCATGAGGTCGACAACGAATTCCGCCGGTTCTGGAGCCGGGAAACGTACATTGCCCGCCCATGGATCGCTGTTGTCGATTCCGCTTTCATGGTGCTGATCCTGTACCCAACCCTTAAGCAGGTATGGTGGGGTATCGAACTCTAAATCGTCGCCGGCGCTTGGTATTCGGAAGTCGTGCGGGTGTTCGACGGTTTGGATAGCGCGTAAAAGCGACGAGGAAGTGGTCGGCGTTACCAAAGCTGAATGAACCGAGATTGTCTCCGAGTAATTCACGTCAACTTCAGTCCAATGACCCCAAATCGTAATCAGGCCCGAGCTTGGGTAGAGGCCCCGATCAAAGTCCCGGATAGACATTGATTTTAGCCATTCATCAGCCTGACCACGCTCCGGCCAGTCGGAACGGCTCACTGGTTCTGGGTCACGTCGATCGGCTACCCATCGTCCATCTGAGCGTGCGATATCGTGGCGCGTTAGCCACTCAGGAAACTGCTCTTCATACCAATCATCGCGAACCTTAACCTGCGGGTGGGTCGATAGGAGCCGGCCTGCAGTCATCATCATCGCGTGATAGGAATGATAAAAGCTCAGATTATCTACGCGTGGATAGCTGCCCTGTCTGCAATTGGTGTCCTCATAGCGAAATAGCTCGGCCTTGTTTCTCGCATCGGCACGCCAGTGAAGTGCACTTGTGTTACCTAGCTCGTTGCGCAGACTTTTTCTTGTTTCATTACAGATTTGAGATTGTTTCATCCCGAAGCAGCGTCCCAGGGGCGCTAGCCAATACTGATCAAAATCCCCGCCGAAGAAGTCCCGTTTATCCTCAAAGGATTCCTCATGCTCTGAAACGGTATTCGACGTCGAATGGGCGCTTTCCTCAACGCTTTCGTAACTACATGCGCACGCATTCGCCAGCTGCTGCTGAGTCTCGGGTGGGAGATGGATAAGCTCCTGCCCAATCAATGTCATCAATGTACGCGCCGCGAACAGTCTAATGAGTACGTGATGCTGGTGTGGATCAGCCTTTGTCAGGAAGTAGCCAACGTGTGGGGCTAGGGTCTCAGGATGTTCCAGAGCAGCACGTGATGCCGCTATCAGCAGCCACTGCTGAGCATGAAGACTGTAAAACTCGAATCGAGTGTCTGCGTACGGCATCTTTGTGTCATTGATCGCATGAGCAAACAGCCCATCGATTATCCGCTTTCTATTCAGCGCACACAGCGCAACTACGGTATGGGCCGCTTCCCATCGAGTTGCTGCTATCGGTGAGGCCAGGCCCGACCAAATGTAGCCAGCAAGTGCATCCTCCACAGCAGCGGGCGGTGCAAGTTGCTGAGACCAGGGCCCATCGCCGTCGCTTTCCTCCAGTACAGAGTCGAACAATTCCAATCCGTAGGATAAGGCCCTCAATGCTTCGTCATGGGTCAGCTTTTCTGCGAGTAGGCCGACAAGGCTGAAGAGGCGTTCCGACCCCCCTAGCTCTGCTGATTCAGCGATTGCGCCTAAAATTGCGTCCAGTAACTCATGCTTATCGATATCAGATGATTGGTAGGCGAGATCAAATGGCATCACCTCGTAGTACCGGCTGCGCTTGATTTCCATGCAGTGCCGCCGACAAACAATCTTTAGCATGCTTACAAGTGCATTACGGAGCGCGGGGCGGGCCTTCCATTGGGGTGGAAGCGTTTCCAGAAAACTGCGTAAGTCCCGCAGGCCAAACTCCGCTGCGTTTGCGAATGCCGTAATGAAGGAGGACTCCTTGCCGACCTGGATGCGTGCGAAGGCTTTGCTGAAGAACACATCCGTGTAAAACGGTGGCTCACCACCCCTGAATTTTTTATGGGCGGTTGAAATCCCCATTGATGTGGAAAGATCGCAACCGGCAAACACATCGTCCCAGTCATGTTTGTCATGGGAGATACGCGCTTGATAGTCAGCCCCCCGGGATGGGCCTTTTAAATTTGCGGCTTCGTTTTGGACGGCCTCGGAAATGTGCTGGCTCAATCCCGGTAAGGTCACGGCCGCAGAGTTCGCAATGGACTCCAGCGCTTGCCAGTGTTGAGCTGTTTGCGTCTTCAACGTCATGTAGCGATAAGCAAGCTCAAGGGCTGTTTCCTTGATTGGCTTTTTGCCACAGTCCTCGAGTGCAGCCGCAATCAGTCCGTTTTCATTCCACTCAGCGCGAAAACCAATCATGGGTAAAGCGTCTAATGGCTTAATAATCTCTCTGGCCAGCAGCGTGCGAATCGCGACCTCCAAGATCCTGCTGTCATCGCCAAAGTGACGATCACGCCAGCGACTAGCTATGGCTAGCGAAGAAGAAGGGCACAACCCAATTAAGGCTTCAATCGTGGCGTTCCACGCAAAGTGCTTATCACGCTCTACGTAATCTCGGGTCAATTCAGCACAACGAGCAAAGTTGTAAGCTACCTCTGGCGACGTGCGTGTTTCATTCGCTGCGCGTTCCGCTAGCTGGATGAGGGCATCCCAGCGAGCGAGGTTTTCGTCGCCAATTTTGCTCGCTACCCCGACGGCCTCGTTAAAGTAAGCTTCTGCATCGGTAGGGCTGATCGGGAGTAATGAGCGGGCGACGTCAACGAGCCCTTCCACCAGGTGCCGTGCATCGGAACGTTCGGCGCGGTGAAGCGAAGCGGCAGTCTCGGCCATTTCAAATGCGAAGTGTTCCGCGCCAGCAACATTGGCGAAAAGACGCGTAAGACGGTTGAGAGTTGGGGTGAATAACTGGCGGCTCAGATTTCTCGTCCAGTCCACTAGCTCTTTTATGGTGCTGTGCTCAGCTCCTTGAGAGGCTAGGAGAATATCTATCCATAGACTCGCAATTTCGTTGGCGGTGTGTGCGTGTTCGCGAGATCGATAACCCTGCGATTGGGTAGATGCCGATTTGGCTTGGGCGATAGCTTCGTTCAACTGCGCTTTCGCTAACGGGTGTAGGAAAGACTGCGCCCACAAATTAACCCATGGAAGCAACGGCCCAATATCTGTCTCGAACTCCCGCAACTCTTGAGACTTGCTGTGAGGTTTGCTGGCCTGCATCTCTTTCTTGAGTATCGGCGCCGCAATATCCATCAATTCTAGAGACTTACCTAAGAGAGCAGCGTGCAGGGCACAAGCTCGCAGGTAAGGCGTCGGGCTTCCTCCGAAGCGAGATGAAAGATGAGTCGGAGCCTCAGGGGGGAGATGACGCTCAATCAGATTGCTTGCTTCAGTCGCATTGCAAATCCCATGGCAGTACGCAGTCTCGATTACAGCCACAAGCGCTGATAACGCGGGTGCACTCTTTGGTGTGCCCTGAGTAGCCTGAGTCTGCGGGCGGGCCAGCAGCTTGAAAATCCGTTCAATCGGTTCCATTGGCAGGAGACGATTTAGATTCCGAGCTTCTTCCGCCAACGCAAGGACTAGCCCTAGGTCATTACCTGCTGCCACTGCGAGCTCATCTAATTGCTGATATCGTCCGTGATCTAAAAGGCGCTTCGCCACAATGCGCCCCGTCGTGAAGGATATCGAACGTGGACTCCACCTACGCAAACTATTGGCGGCGGAGGCTGCGCCATGAATATTTAGGTGCGCGATCGTCATCGTGGCCCTATCCTCGTCTGTGACGGGTTCCTCCTTTCGCTCCTCGGCCGATAACTTGCTCCAATTGTCCAACCATTCTTCTGCCATACGAAGGCGACTACGGGCTTCGCCAATTAAGTCGTCGAAGCCCGAGAGAATTGTGGCTTCATATACATGGTGAGAGCCGACCCATCCGGAGCCGAATGTGCGGCGCGAAACAATTTCTTGGACGCTGTTACTGTCCATGAATGCCGAGACCAAATCCGCGTTTTCTTGTAAAAGAGCACGTTGCCTTTCATCGCCGGCACTTTCACCGCCAGCTTTTAGAGCGAGCTTGGTTGCTTCAGGGTAACGCTGAATGCGCAAGCTTGCCTTTAAGGCGAATTGAAGACGCTGAAGCTCGATATCACGACGTTCCACTGGCCCTGAATCGGGAAGGCCACCTGAGGTCAGAGCGAGATCCACAAGCTCAGAGAACTGCCCGGCCTCTAGCATCAGTTGCGGTAATACACCTGCTACGTACGCACTGGAAGAGCTCAGGCTTGTCAGGTGAGCGATAAAGTCTCCTAGCTTCGACGCATCAGGTTTGAATCGCTCACGGAACCAGGTCTCTGCAGGCTCATCGAAAAACTGAATCGTGCCCTCGTTGACAACAAGAGGCCGGCCTAGATCGAGCGCAAAGCTTCTGATCAAGGCTGGGTTTACACCCGACATCGCTGCGAGAACTGATATAGGTATCAAAGGACGTAAGGCGGCGAGACCGGCGCAGATCAAATCAATTTGTGTTCTCTCAGGATTGCCGGCTGCATCGCGTAAATTTGCGATGGATTTTTCCAAGAGGCTTTCGATTACGCTGTCCACGGTTGTTGGATTCGGCCCGAGCAAGCGAAGCATTTCTGGAAGCGTTGCCTGACGAGATAGCGCGAGTGCTTGAACCCGAGGGTTGTGTGAACTTAGCCGGTGGAATTCGGCGACATCGTGCTGATTAGCGTGGGCGAACCTTTGACGCAGGTGCGCAGCGGTTTCCTCCTCAGTAAATGCGTCTAGCCCAAGCGACAGCGCATGGGGAGGAGGGTTGAGCATGAATTCCCGATGAGGACGACAAAGGGCGACGAGTCTAACCCCTTCAGGTAGGGCCTCACGCAGGAGATCGCGAACAAATGAACGAGACTCACCGATGTCTTGAGCGGCCATCTGCGCGTTATCAGCGGCGTCCACGATGATGCAAAGCAGGGCGTCTGTACTCTTCGCCCGAAGCATCGACACGGCCTGTCCAACACGGTGCATGAACGCTCGCATGTAGGCGGCACTGTCCGCATTCATTGTCGGAATCAGGAGGTGAGAGAGTCCGAGTGCAGAGAGTTGGTTCGCTAATTGAACTAGGGCAATTCGGTGGCGATGCCGGTAGCCCGTTACGCTGCGATACTGGCCATTCCCGAAGCAGTCATAGAGCAAGCTGACCGATCCGTCAGGCAAACTTTGACAGATTCTGGTCGAGAAGACTGATTTCCCGACTCCTGCATCAGCGTGCACGATTACGGGTGTGCCAGCAGCTTCAATAATGGAGCGGATAATTGCTTGTTCTTGCTGGCGTGGTATCACCTCTGCAATTTCTTCAATCAGGCATGGCGCAGGGAATAGTTGAGATTCATCCGTGCGCAGTTCTCGGAGCACGTCCATCTTGGTGATGGCAGGATTGGCGGCACTTTCTGACAGCGCTTTACGGTTGACCAGCTCCTTAAGTCTAATGGGAGAGTCGACATCCATATCCGGGAGATACCCACTGACATCTTGGAAAAGGATGTTTCTTTGAGTCCAGTAATTATCATGCGTACCGTCCAATCGAAGCATTCGGCAGAATGTCGCGAGCGCTTCTCCGTCGAGTGACGTGAATGTCTCCAGCTTTTTGAGGTTGCCAGGATGTCGAGGCTCACTCTGCGCAGCAGCATCCTCGATTGTGGCAATAAAATCGGCGCTGATGGGGCGATTCGTGATGAACCAAAACTCAAGTTTTTCACACAAAGGGATATCTGGAAGTTCTTTTTGAAGCGCGTCATAGCGTTCAGCAAATCCACGGATCGTTTTTTCCAGACCACTCGGTTGCCATACTTCGTCGACCCGCACCGTCGAATGCTTGAGCTGCATGTAGCGAACCAGCGTCGCACTTTCTAGCTCAGTGCTGCCGTAGTACTCAGCGATGTCGATGAGCTGCTCACCGACTTCAACGGGCTCGACGCCAGGAAGTTCATCGGTCGCTGCCCCCTCAATCGTAATAGCTACTAGACCGGATTCCGGTGTGAGCAGCCTTAGTGCGCGGCGTGCAGCCCACAGATAATGAAACTGATCGCCATCGCGGCTGGCACGAACGAGCATGCTTTCGGACATTTAGTCACTTCCCTGATTCAGTGCGGAGCACGTCGCTGTATTCGGTAAACTACAGAGTTTGTAAGCGTTCGATTTCGCCATACCTTCCCCATCATGGCAATAGCAACACGCGGTGAGGCTAGCATTTGCACATCCGTGCATTTGATTAATCGCAATGTGATTTTCGGCGGGAGACCTCTATTCGCGCGATCCTTCATTAGTACACCTGATGCGGTTTGGCGCGCTCACTCTGTCCATTAAAATGTGTATGCTAAGATTATTCTTTTATACTCGCTTAAACCTATTTGGAGCATCAAATGTCCCGTCTTGCTGAGTTTCGCAAACTCGAACAACAACTTGCATCCCAGCTTGCTGAGCTTGAAGCAATGAAAGGCGATGCTGGCCTGAAGAAAGAAATTGAATTTGAAACAAAGCTGCGCGCTTTGCTCGCCGAGTACGGCTATAGCCTGCTGAACGTGATCAACTTGCTTGACCCTAAGG
>Ga0065714_10002341_pt1 | contig 31600 bp, 30 predicted proteins | sample MisRhiReplicate2_FD_59101 | JGI IMG/M metagenome (GOLD analysis project Ga0065714, IMG submission 59101) | Miscanthus rhizosphere microbial communities from Kellogg Biological Station, MSU, sample Rhizosphere Soil Replicate 2: eDNA_1 v2... | ecosystem: Host-associated > Plants > Roots >... | reverse complement strand
GGGCTCGGTCAACCTGCCGCTGGTGTGCGGTGGTCAGTTGGTCAATCCGGGGGATGTGGTGGTGGCCGATGACGACGGTGTGGTCATCGTGCGTCGCGCCGAAGTGCCGCAGATTGTTGAATCCAGCCGCGCCCGTGCCGATCTGGAAGAACAGAAGGCCTTGCGCCTGGCCAAGGGCGAATTGGGCCTGGATATCTACAACATGCGTGGCCGGCTGGCCGAGAAGGGCTTGCGCTATGTCGACAGTCTCGACGAGCTCGGAGACTGAACATGGCGCAGACCCGTATTCCGTGCCTGCTGATGCGCGGCGGCACCTCCAAGGGCGCGTATTTTCTGGCGAGTGATTTGCCTGATCAGGCGGCACTGCGTGATCAGGTGTTGCTGGCCGTCATGGGCTCGCCGGACAAGCGTCAGATCGACGGCCTCGGCGGCGGCGACTCACTGACCAGCAAAGTGGCGATCATCAAACCCTCGGCGCGCGCCGAGGCAGACGTTGATTACCTGTTCGCCCAAGTGCTGGTCGAAGAGGCTCGCGTTGATTACGGGCAGAACTGCGGCAACATTCTCGCTGCGGTCGGACCGTTTGCCATCGAGCGCGGGTTGGTGGCGGTAACCGGCGACGAAACGCCGGTGCGAATTTTCATGGAAAACACCGGACAGATCGCCGTGGCGCATGTCCCCACACCGGACGGAACCGTGCGCTATTCGGGCGATGCGCGGATTGATGGAGTGCCGGGGCATGCCGCGCCGCTGATCGTCGAGTTCGAGGACGTCGCCGGTTCCAGTTGTGGTGCATTGCTGCCGACCGGCAATGCGCTGGATATGTTCGACGGTGTGTACGTCACGTGCATCGACAACGGCATGCCGGTGGTGCTGATCCGCGCCCAGGCACTGGGTTGCAGCGGTTATGAAAGCCCCGGGCAACTGGACGCCGACGTCGAACTCAAGGCCCGCATCGAAGCCATTCGCCTGCAAGCCGGGCCGCGCATGAATCTGGGCGATGTACGCCAGCGTAACGTACCGAAAATGTGCCTGGTGGCACCGGCGCAGGCGGGCGGGGCGCTGAGCACCCGCAGTTTCATTCCGCATCGTTGCCACACCAGCATTGGTGTCTTTGGCGCGGTCAGTGTGGCGGCGGCCTGTTTGATCGAAGGCACGGTCGCGACGGGGTTGGCCAGTGCTGGCGAAGGGGAAGTGCGGCGGTTGTCGGTAGAACATCCGACCGGGGAATTCACCGTGGAATTGCGTCTGAAGGAAGGGCAATTGGCGGGGTGCGGCTTGATGCGTACTGCACGGTTGTTGTTCGAGGGCATGGTGTACGTTCCGCAAGCGATCTGGTCGAAGTGAAAATTATTCGGCCTGCGCGCACACCTCGCGAACACATTCGCGCAACCACCGATGCGCCGAGTCCGCATCCATTCGTGGGTGCCAGAGCATCGAAATCGTGATCGGTGGGGTGGGGGTCGGCAGTGCAAAGCTGTGCAGCCCGGCGCGCAGGTTTTGAGTATGGCGCTCAGGCACGGTCGCGATCAGGTCCGAGGCGCGGGCCAATGCCAGGGCGGCTGAGAAACCGCTAACGATGGTGACGATATCGCGCTCCAGTCCCAATGATTTCAAGGCGTCATCCACCGGCCCGCGGTCCCGCCCGCGCCGTGAGACCAGGATGTGGCGGCCAGCGGCGTAACGGGCGGGAGTGATCTCGCCGTCGCTCAAGCCATGTCCGGCGCGCACCACACCGATAAAGCGATCCTGGAACAGCGCTCGGGTGCGCACTTCTGGGCTGGTGGTGTCGCCCACCACGCCGGTTTCCAGATCGACAGTTCCGTCACGCAACAGCGCGCTGTCCTTGTTGAGTTTCTGCACGAAGTGCAACCGCGCACCGGGCGCTTCCTCGCTGAGGCGAGCAATGAGCGCCGGGCCGAAGTTTTCGACGAAGCCGTCGCTGGCGCGCAGGGTGAAGGTGCGAACCAAGTGCGTGAGATCCAGGAGCTCGGCCGGGCGCAACACCGCTTCGGCGTGCTGGACCAATCGGCTGACCTGCTCGCGCAGTTCCAGTGCTCGCGGCGTCGGCACCAGCCTACGGCCGGCGCGCACCAGCAGCGGATCGCCGGTGGTTTCACGCAAACGCGCCAGCGCCCGGCTCATCGCCGAGGGACTCAGGCGCAAGCGCTGGGCGGCGCGCGCCACGCTGCCTTCGGCGAGCAGGGCATCGAGGGTAATCAGCAGGTTCAGATCGGGCGTGGTCATGGCTGAACGTTAGCATGACTGCGCCGTGGCATGGCGTTGCGTGCAGGTATCAAGTGCAAACGCTGCGCCTTCCGCCATGCCTGTCACGCGCATACGCTGAAAGCCAATCTTTCAACAGTGGCCAGCCCATGAAAACCCTCACGCCATCCATCCCGGTCCGTTGGACGCTCGCCAGCCTTTCATTGTCAATGTTGATGCCGTCCCTCGACACCAGCATCGCCAACGCCGGATTGCCGACACTGGCGCAGGCCTTTGACGCCGCGTTTGCAGACGTGCAATGGATTGTCTTGGCTTACCTGCTTGCGATCACGACGTTGATTGTCAGCGTTGGACGCCTCGGTGACCTGATCGGTCGCAAACGCTTGTTGTTGAGCGGCATCGTCATTTTCACCCTGGCTTCGCTCGCCTGTGGGCTCGCGCCTTCGTTGGGCTGGCTGGTTGTCGCCCGCGCGGTGCAAGGCCTTGGCGCGGCGATCCTGTTGGCGCTGACGGTGGCGTTTGTCGGGGATACGGTGCCGAAAGCGCAGACGGGCAGCGCCATGGGCTTGCTCGGCACGATGTCGGCGATGGGCACCACGCTCGGTCCCTCGCTGGGCGGCGTGTTGATGTCTGGTTTTGGATGGCAGTCGATTTTTCTGATTAATGTGCCGCTGGGCGTTTTGAATTTTGTCCTCGCGTATCGCTGCTTACCGGCGGATCGGCCGGTGGCCCGGCGCGGTGGTTTCGATTTTCCGGGGACGCTGCTGTGGGCGCTGACGCTCGGTGCGTATGCGCTGGCCATGACGTTGGGTCATTGGGGATTGCTGCTGGTCGCGGGTGTCGGCGCAGGAGTTTTCCTGTTCATCGAGGCAAGATCCGCAGCACCCTTGATCAGGCTGGCGCTGTTGCGTGAACGTGGATTGAGTGCAAGCCTGGCAATGAGTGCGTTGGTGTCGACGGTGATGATGGCGACGCTGGTGGTTGGGCCGTTTTACCTCTCGGGCACGCTGGGGCTGAACGTGGCGTCGGTCGGGCTGACTTTGTCGGTTGGCCCGCTGGTGGCAGTGCTGGCCGGTGTTCCGGCGGGTCGGCTGGTGGACCGCTTTGGCGCGCAGCGCATGACTGTGTTCGGCCTCGCCGCCATGGCGCTTGGCGCTGGGGTGTTGTCTATCATGCCAGCGGGTTTCGGTATTCCTGGCTACATCGCGCCCGTTGCGCTGATCACAGCCAGTTATGCGCTGTTTCAGGCGGCCAACAACACCTTGATCATGACAGGCGTCAGTGCGGATCAGCGCGGGGTGATGGCCGGGTTGCTCAGCCTGTCGCGCAATCTGGGGTTGATTACCGGTGCCTCGGCGATGGGCGCGGTGTTTGCCGGTAATGGAATGCGGGTCACGTTTTTGGTTGCGGCCGGGCTGATTGTACTGGCGTTGGTCATCGCGTCACGTGCCCCCTGTGGGAGCGAGCCTGCTCGCGATGACGGCGGCAAAGTTAACATTGATGTCAGCTGACACAACGCATTCGCGAGCAGGCTCGCTCCCACAGGCGTTAGCCTTCTTTACCCTCAATCGGCCGCAGTTTGAACCGGCAGACATTCCCGCCCCGAACCATGCATTCCGTATGGTCGACCTCACCACCACCCAAGGCGCCAATCAAGGCCAGGTCCAGCTCACACACCACCGGATGAGCGGCCGCGAGGCGGTGGAACACGCAATTGTGCGCGACGATTTCCTTGTCGTCCGAGCTGCGAAAGATCACTTCGGCTTCGTACCCGGCCTGATTCATGTGCTGCACGATTTTGGCTTCGTCCACCACGTGCTGCTCACGGTCCAGCGCCAGTTTGTGGCCCATGCTGCGCATCAGCGAGGCGAGTGCCTCGGGGCCGATGATGTCGGCCACTTCGTCAATCAGGACACTGGCAAGCAGTTGATACTGGCGGGGAAACAACTCCTTCGCATGCTCGGTGAGCCGATACAGCTGCTCCGGACGCCGGCCTGTCGGGCGCGTGTCCCCGCGCAGGACCAGGCCGGCACCCTCCAGCGCCGCCAAGTGCTGGCGAATCGCGGTGCGGGTGACGGCCAATTGCTCAGCCAGTTCGTCAATGCTCATGCCATTGGCATGGTGCAGCAGCGCATTGAGCAAGTCCTGCTGGGTACGACCCAGTCCTTCAAGCATGACGTGTCCTCGCTCGGTTTCAGAATTTGTCCGGGAACTGTTTGACCAGTGCCGCCGTCAGCGCGTCGGCCAGCGCCAGTATATGCACGCGCATCATGTGCCAGGTGCTGGCTTCGCCGGCATAGTCATGGGCGGCGATTTGATCGATCTGACTGACATGGTGCCCGCCGTGGGCCGAGAGCATTGTGACCAATGTGGCTTCAGGCAAGTTGGGGTTGGCGCTGGCCAGGAAAGCCGCGATGGCCTTGGCATTGCTGGTCAATTCGGCGACGGCGGCCTGCTTGCCTTTGGCATCCTTGGCGACGGTGGCGTCGCTGTAATGTTTCACCGCGGCCCAGTGACCGGCCAGGAGCTTGAGCAGTTGATCGGCGGCAGGCTGGCCGTAAAGCGGGGCGATGCTGTTGGCAATTTGGGTGGCATTGTTGACGACCTGCTCAGCAGCGATTTTGGCTTGCGCCTTGTCGCCCGCCTGGTTGGCAATCACGTAGTCTCTGATCCAGAAAATATGCTCGACCCACAGGTCGCGCAGCGCGAGGCGGGTGGTTAGGGCCGCGCTGTCGGCGGCGGGTGGTGTGGTGGGGGGCGTCTGGCTCCAGACGGGTTGAGCGCACAACGCCAACAACAACAAAGCCAAGGTTTTGATATTCATCACGGCACCCTCTGTTCGTGGGATTGTTCGACAATATCAATTAAAGCATCAAAATATGTTTTTATGGGGCGAAAGCAAAACTTGCGGATCAACGGTAAGGCCGAGCGCAATTATTGGCCGCGTTGCCACACCTTGACGTAATCGACTCTGAAGGTGGATGGCAGGTCCGCATCATCGACCACGCCAAACCAATTCCAAAAGGCTTCACTGTCGAAGACGATCTGCATCGGGAAGAAGAAATGGGTGTTCTTCGATTCCCTGACCAGCACGCCATCGACGTACCAGCGCAACGTGTCGGGCTGCCAGTCGAAGCCATAGACATGAAAGGTACTCGCCAGGCGCCACGGGCTGATCCAGGTGCTGCCATTGGCGATATGCTCGGTGCTTTGCGGTGTCGCCCAGAGATGGGCGTTCATGTTGTACAGACGGTCAAATGCGCCGTTTTTGGTCTTGCCACCAATTTCGAAGATGTCGATTTCCGTGGCGTTGTCGGCCATGCCCGTCCAGGCCAGCCAGAAGGCGCTGGAACCGGCCGAGTTCATGGGTTTTGCGCGTGTTTCGTAGTAGCCGTACAAGCCGCGCTCAATGGTCCGCACCATGGCGGAACTGTAGTCCTTGTAGCCCAGCTGGACGTACTTCTGAGGCAAGGTTTCCTTGCGAAAGACAATGTTCAGGTTGCCGTTGCCCAGCGATGCATTTTGTGGGGTAAACAGTGCCGGTTTGCGCCCGAGCGAGTCGGTCCCGCTCGCATCGTTGACGTGCCAGCGGGCGCGGTCGAGGGTGGTGCCATTGAAGTCATCGGAGAGCTTGTTATCGAACACCCACCGGCCGGTGTTGGCTTGATCGGATAGCGGCAGATTGGCGTTGGTGGGCGTCGGCAAGGTTCCCAGCGGGCCGACCCGGGTCCAGGTGTCGGCCAGCTTGGGAATGGCGACGGACCATTTGGCCGCCAGGTATTGAAAGGCACTTTGGCGTTCAGCGAGGGAGGCAAACGGGCGGTCGTACACCAGAACTTCCGCAATGTCGCCGCGAAAATTCTCGGAGCTGCCCACGGCATTGCGCCCGAGCCCATACGGGCCAATCGGCACGTCGTTCAGTTCCAGCACAGAAACCGTCGGTTCGTACGCGGCGGGCTGTGCCAGGCTGATGGCGAAGTTCGGCAGTACGTTGTCGTTGTCGGTGCTGACGGGGCGTGAGCTGAACAGCCGCTGCCACGGGTCTGCACCGGCCTGTTCGGGCAGCCGGCGGGAGACGATCAGTACCGTCACCGGGCCTTTGGCGGTGCGCAGGGTTTTGCCCAAAAACGCCGACGCGCCATTGAAACGCAGCACCGGATGGCCATTGATGCCGCTGGCCATCAGTACCGGACGCGAGGCAACTGCCGCATCGTCCACCGCGGCATCGTTGGCTTTGCCAGACTTGTCTCGCCAACGCTGAACACGGTTCTGTGCGTCGACGGTAACCTCCGACGTATCCGCTGCGTCCAGCCACAACACCAGCCCGGTGGCGGGTGGCGCGGTCGCTGCGTTGCTCACCGACGAAACCGACAACAGCAGTAGCAACAGACCCTCCCTGAGCACGCGCATCACTTCACCGTAGACAAGGCCGGTTGGTCGAAGGCAGATCGATACCCCTGCGGATTACACGACTGCCAGCGCCAGGTGTCGACGATCATCTGCTCCAGATCCCGTTGTGCGCTCCAGCCCAGTTCGCGTCCAGCCTTGCTCGGGTCGGCCCAGAATTTGGCAAGGTCGCCCTCGCGGCGCGGGGCGAAGTGGTAGGGGATGGTGATGCCGGTAATGTCCTCGAAACTGTGAATGATCTGCAGCACGCTGTAGCCAATTCCAGTGCCGAGATTCCACGAGTTGACCCCGCCTTGATGCTCCAACACCTCCAGCGCTTTGAGATGGCCGTTGGCAAGGTCGACCACATGAATGTAGTCGCGCACACAGGTGCCATCCACGGTGGGATAGTCGCAGCCGTACACCGTGAGCTCCGACATCCGGCCAATCGCAACCTGCGTCAGCGCCGGCAACAGGTTGTTCGGGCGACCCTTTGGATCTTCGCCGATCATCCCGCTTTCGTGAGCACCAATCGGGTTGAAGTAGCGCAGCAGGGCGATGCTCCAGCGCGGATCGGAGTGGCACAAATCACCGAGCAATTCTTCGATCATCAGCTTGGTGCGACCGTACGGATTGACCGGTTTGCCGGTGCCGAAGTCCTCGGCAATCGGTGAACGCGTCGGCTCGCCATATACCGTGGCCGACGAGCTGAACACCAGCTTGAACACGTTGTTGCGGCCCATCGCCCGGCACAGGTTAAGCGTGCCGGCGACGTTGTTGGTGTAGTAGTCCAACGGTATTCGCACACTTTCCGCGACAGATTTGAGGCTGGCGAAATGCACCACGGCATCGATGTCGTAGCGACCAAAGAGGTCGTCGAGCAGTATTGAATCGCGAATATCGCCATTGATGAATTCGACCCGGGTATGGGTCAGCGCCTCAAGGCGCGCGATGGACTCTCGGCTACTGTTGCACAGGTTATCGAGCACTATGACGTGGTGCCCGGCGTTGATCAGCGCCAGGACGGTATGGGAACCAATGTAGCCGGCCCCGCCAGTGATCAGCGTAGTTTTTTTGCGCATGGTGAGGTCTTCCTGTCTCAGGGACTGAGTTCAGCGAGCGGTGAAAACCGTTTTGAATTCTTGCGGCCAGCGCGGGTGTAAAACGCTATAGGCCACGGCATAGCTCAGTGCGCCGACAACGATGTTGCAGATCAGGTGCAGGTAACTTTGAGAATCCAGGCGCGGTGACACAAACAGGACGGTCGCGGCCATGACCAGTGAGGCAATCACGCTGCGATAATTGGAGTCGAGGAACCGCCGCCAGCCGTAACCGATGGCGGTGTTCAGCCCCCGGATTTGCAGTGGCGTGATGATCAGCATCCGCGCCAGTAGAGCCAAGGCGGCAGCCATCCCGCCATAGAGGCTGCCGAAGCTGTAGACCAGCGCCAGTGCCAGCAAGGTGGTCGTCACTTCGGCCTTGATCGTGAGCTGGCTGCGATTGACCGCCACCAGCGCGGTGGTGGCGTACATCGCGGTGTTGCCGATGGCGGCGGTGCAGGCCAGCACTTGCAGCAGTGGAATGGCTTCGGCCCATTTGGCGCCGAAGATCAGCAGGATCAAATCTTCAGCCGTGAGCGCGATGCCGATGAACAGCGGCGTCAGCAGGAAGCCGCTGAGGGCGGTCGAGTCGCCGATGATCCCGAGCAGCCGCGCGGGCTCGGCACTGCGCCGGGCGAACACCGGCAATGCGTAGCTCATCAATCCGTTGTAGATGGCGCTGCGCGGTAGGTCGATGATGCGCATCGCCATGTTGAACATGCCGACTGCGTTGGCGCCGGCGGTCATGGCCAACACCACGTTGACCCCGCGTTGCAGCGATTGTGAACTTAAAGCGTTTATCGCTACTGGCGTGCCGGCCTTCAGCAGTTCACGCAGGAACGGGCCGTCGATATGGAAGGGAATGCGCCGCCGCTCGCCGAGCATCAACACGATGATCGAGACGAACTCCATGATCAGCGCCTGCGCAATCACCGCCCAGGCCCCCAACCCCAAAAGCGCCACCGCCACTCCGCCTACGCCACCAAACACCTTGCCCAGCAACGTGCGTGACGCCAGCATCTTGAAGTTGCCGCTGCGGCGCATTTGCGCGACGTAGACCCGCGCCATCATGGTGAACAGGATCTTCACCGAAGCCACCGCCATCATCCATTGCAGCACCGGGGAGGGCGTGTACAGCATGGCTGCGCAGGTGATGACGACGATGGACGCCAGGCTGACCAGTACGGCGCTCCAGAACGCCGTGGAAATGTGTTTGTCCTCCAGCCGCTCAAGCCGCACCAGCGGGTCTTCCAGCACCGAGGAGTAGATGAGGCCGATCAGTTCGACAATCGCGATGATCACCGTGCCCACACCCAGTTCCGCCGGCGTCAGCAGTCGGGCATACACGACAAACGTGATCATGGACAGGAAGATCAGGCCGAATTTTTCGGTGAAGATCCAGATCAATGTAACCAGACGATGATTGGCCATGGGCGCGGGACCGGATCAATGAGCGGTGGTCGATTCGACTGCCTTGCGCAGGGTTTTTGCCCGCGCATAGAGGTAGCGCAAGGTTTGTTTGCCGCGGCAGAAAACCAGCGTCTGCCAGGACTGTTCAAGCATGCGGCGGTACACGCTGACCACGTGCGAATGCTCGCCACGCCTGGAGAAGGCATCGAGAAACTCCGCATGATTGGCCAACACGAAATGGGTGCGCTGTTGGCGGGTCAGGACTTCGCCGTAACGCGCCAGGTACAGCTCGATGAATCTGACCTTGTGCGGGTAGTACTTTTTTGGCTGTGCGGTGATATTGCCGCTGCTGATCTCACGCCGGACCAGCACCTGGGGCACGGTGTGGATTTCCCAGTACTCGGCGATCCGGGTCCACAGCAAGCGGTCTTCGGCATAGTGCAGAGACGGATCGAACCCGCCCAGGGCGACAACCACTTCGCGCAGGACCAGCACCGTGGAGGTGCCATTAACGATGTTGGCGTGGATGAAATCGTCGAAGTGCCGTCCGCATTTGTGTCGGTCTTCGACTTGCCGGGTACCGTTGCTGTACTCGATCAGCACGTCGCAATCGATCAGCCCTACCGAGTGCCCGAGACGGCAAAGCTCTTCATGCAGCGCCAACTGTTTTTCCAGTTTTTGCGGGTGCCACTGATCATCGGCATCGAGGAACGCAATGAAGGTTTCTTCGGAGCGGAATACGCCTTTGTTGCGCGCACTGGCCGGTCCCTCGTTTGCCTGGCGCAGCAGGGTCAAGGGGAACGACGCGGCGTAGTCGGCAACGATTTGCGGCCCGGCATCGCTTGAGCCATCGTCGATGACGATCACGTGATCCGGCCGCCGGGTTTGCTCGCTCAGCGAGTCCAGGGTCTGGCGGATACTGCCGGCCGCGTTGTACATCGGGATGACCACGCACACCGAACTCGGTGCAAGAGAGGCTGCTGTCAGCACGGGCGTTGCTCCTTGTGAATGACCTTGGCCGCTGCGCTATTGAATGCGACGTCAGCGGGAACATGGTGTCGGGCGACCGGCGACTGCGCAAAACCCCTGGCGTGGTGGTGGCGGAATGACAACGCCAGCGTGCAGAACACCAGGAACTCGGCAGAGCGGTAGTTGGGAATCACGTACGCCACGTAGTTGGTAACCGCGAACAAACCGATGATCACCAGGGCACTGGCGCGAAACTGTGCGGACTGGTTCGCCGTCACGGCGCGGTACTGTTTGATCAGCGCCTCACCCAGCAACAGGACCAACGCGGTCAGCTGGATGATGCCGCCGTTGAGCAGCGTCTCCATGTAGCCGCTGTGGGCGTTGCCGATGTAGCCCCAACGGGTAATGAACGCATCGGCATCCGGGCTGGACCAAAACGCGCCGTAGCCATAACCCTTGAGGAACTGACTGTCGACAAAGGGTGCGAGCAGCTCCCAGATCATCGTTCGGTCGGTGAGAGAGGGGTCACGACCGGCCATCTCCAGCAGCAGCGCAAAGTTGTTGTAGAGAAACAGGCACACCAGCAGGTAGAGCAGGGTGCAACCGAGGAACATCAGTTGCGATCGGTTCATGTGTAAACGGATCAGCGTCAGGAAATACCCGTAGCTGATCGTGCCGGCAATGATCAGCACCACCCCGGTTGCTGACTGCGCGAGCAAGATCGCAATCAGTGAGAAAAACGCGCAGAACAGCGCCCAGCGGTTGCGCTGGCGAATCATCGGCAGCAACAGCAGGATCGCGATGGCGTTGATCCGTGCGCCGGCGTTCTTCTCCATGAAAATCCCTTTGAACGCACCGTCGCGAATCCCGCCGGAAATGAACGCGGCGCTGGGCATCACCAGCGCCAGAATCAAGCCGATCAACGCCGCCACGCCAATGGCACAGCCAAGCATGAAGGTGATTTTTTCGAGGCTGTAGTTGTAGGCGATGAAGCCGGCAAAAAACACCACGCTGATCATCGCGATAAACCGTTTGAGGCTGAGCATCGGGTCGTGGGACCAGCCGATGGAGGCGATCACGCTGAGCATGAACAGCAGCAGAAAGAAGTTGCCCCGGTAAAAGCTTTTACTGAGGAAGACCTTGTTGCGGATGAAGAAGAACAACGGCACCAGCAACGTGATCAGCCCGCAGACCTGGTTGGTCATGTTGCCTTCGAGGTCTTTGTCGATGTCGTCGAAACTTGATGCGCCACCCAAGCCGAGGACAAACGAAATCACCTGGATGTAAAACAGCACACCAAACAAGGTAAAACCGTCGCGCAGCGTGGAATAGCGAATCTCCAGTCGGTTCATGGCGAGGGGCTCCCGAGCAAAGCGTTGAGGTAGGTTTTCACGGCGCTGGCATTCATGAACCGGGCGGCCGCATCGAGGCGGGCCCCATGGTGTACCTCGCGCGGCGTGGCGAGTTGCAGGGAGATCGCCTGCGTGAGGGCAATCGGGTCGTCGACCGCCACGAGGGGGGCGACGATGCCATTGATCAGGATGTCTTGCGGGCCATGGGGGCAACGGGTCGAGACCACCCGTGTGCCCGTGGACAAGGCTTCGACCAGCGCGTTGGGGCTGCCCTCGAAACGCGACGACAACACAAAACAATCGGCTGCCGCCACTTCCGCCATGGGCTCTGGGTTGTACCCCGGCAGATCGAAACGATCCTCCACGCCTAGTTTGCGTGCCTGCTCCAGCAGTTGTTCGCGCAGCGCGCCTTCGCCAAAAATGATCAGGCGCGCACTACGGTCCGGCAATGCCGCGAACGCGGTGATCAAGGTGTCGAAGCCTTTTTGTGGCGCCAGGCGGCCCACGGCAACAATCACAGGGCCAGACGCTTCAAGCAGCCAGCGATGGCTGGGTGGTCGCGGCGGTTTTTCACGAAAGTCGTTGTCGAGTACCGGATTGTCGGCAATGGTCACGTCCTGGCGACGGGCGATGGTGGTGTCGACCAGGTCCTGGGCTACGCCTCGCGACACGCAAATAACCGGGTTGGGAATGAACCGATACAGCAGCGGCGCCACACCGTAAGCGACACGCACCATGAAGTCGGGGTTGACGTGCTTGTCGTGGGAAAACGCGTTGCGCTCGCTGACGTGCAGCCGTGCCAGCGTCCCTGACAGGGCAGAGGCGGCGATCGCCACTACGTTGACGTGGGTGAGCGCCGCCAGTTGCGCGTCGAAGTAGTTTTCTCGAAGAAATCGCGCCAGGGCTGGTACCGCTCTTGAACTGCGTGGGCTGAGCAATTCGACTTTTTTTACCCGTGGGTCGAGGTATTGCGCGTTGATGCCGCCACCGGTGAGCATCAGCAGGGTCACGTCATTGCCCGCGTCCACCAGCGCACCGGCCAGGCGCATCATCATTTTTTCCGCCCCGCCTGCGGCGAGGTCGTGCAGGATAATCAGCAGCTTTTTCATTGGTTCCATACCTGGTAATACGCCTGCGCGGCGTCCTGGCTGGTGTACTGACGGATCGCGTCACTGATCATGTCCCCGTTGATCGCTACCTGACCCTGCAAAAACAGGCTTTGCAGCATGCCTTCGGCCAGCGCCGGCACGTCGTTGACGTTGACCAGTTGACCGAGCCGGCCGTGGTCCAGCAGTTCTCTGGGCCCGGTCTCACAATCGCAAGCCAACACCGGCGTACCCAACGCCAGGGCCTCGATCAGTACGGTCGGCATGCCTTCCTGCAGCGAGCTCAGAATGAACAGTCGTGCGTTCTTGAGCAGGGAATAGGGGTTACTCAGGAAACCGGTGAAATGCACGCGGTGCGCGATGCCAAGGCGTTCTGCCTGAAGGGTCAGGGCTTCGCGCAATGGACCGTCGCCAGCGATCACCAGATCGGGTACGACCTCGCTGTGCAATGCCATGGCGTAGGCATCGAGCAACAAGTGAAAACCCTTGGGTTCCACCAAACGGCCCAGACCCAGCCAATAGTTGCGCGGGATATCGCTCGGCAGTGGGGCCTTGGCGGCGCGCAGCAGTTGATCGGTGATGACCGCGTTCGGGCAATAGCGGATTCGTTGCCGGCCCCACGGCATCATGTCCGCAAGGGACTGACGCAGCACTGTGGACACCGCCACCACCTTGCCGCTGCCACACAAGTACAGCGCGTAGAGCAGACGCAGACTGGCGGGGCCGGTTTTCTGTTCCGTGCAATCGAGTGTGGTGTGGCGGCTATAGATGACCTTGCAAGGGCTGCCGAGGGTGGCGAACCACGTGCACAGGTTGGCCTGCTCCTTGGCGGAAATGAGGTGGGTGACGCCCTCACGGCGAATCAGCCGGCGCAATAGACCGATGGATTTGAACAATCCGAGCACGCCGCTGCCGCCGCCGTCATTGAGGCTTTGCACGCCTTCAGTGTCCGGTGTGTCGCCGTTGATGACGAAGAAACTCACGCGCTGACCGTCCTTCAGAAACTGTTCGGACAAGCGCTGCTGAACGCGCTCGACACCTCCGCCAGACTTGAAATCCTTGAGGGTGAACAGAATGTGCATGGTCATTCCCCAACGTTGATGGTGACTTTGTGCCGAACGAGCATCGCCAGCAGCTGCAAGAAATTGCTCGGGTAGTCGATGAGGTAGCGTTTGATGGTGTGCGGCTCGCGATACATGCGATAGAACGCGCGCAAGTGCAGGCGGTTGATCATTGCGGGGTAGTACTCACGCGTGGCCATGGCCTCCTGGCGTATGAACCCACCACAGGTAAAGGAAACACCGCGAAAGCCCGAACGCTGCGCATCCTGCTCGAACTGCTCTTGTAATCCGGCGCCGAGGCCGACGATCAGGATGTTCGCTTCACTGCGGCAAATGTCGGCCTGAATGCCCTCGGCCTGCGTCGCATCGAAGTAGCCATTGTGATAGCCAGCGATGATCAGCTGCGGATAGCGGGTCTTGATCTTGCTGATAAACAGTTCCAGTTCGGCCTGCCGGGCACCGACGAAATACACCCGTTTGCCCTGTCGCTCGGCGTCGCTGAGTACCGGGTCGGCGATGGAGGTGAAGTCGAAGCTGACCCGACCAACGCTGCGGCCGGTCACCTGCGACATGAATGTCGACATCAGCATGCCGTCGCAAAAATAGGCGATGGTGTCTGGCGTCTGTTTGAAGTAGCTGCCGATGGACGCGAAGTTAATGAAGGAATACGCCTGGTTGGCGTCCAGCAGGGCCGATGAGTACTGCGTGACAATATTCAGTGTGGGCATGACCTGACTCCTTTTAGAGGATGGCGTGGGTCTGCCGACCCACGGAGATGTAGGTAAAGCCACGCTTGCTCAAGCGCTGCGGGTCGAACAGGTTGCGCCCGTCAAAAATCAGCGGTTGCTTGAGCTGCTGGCTGATCAGGTCGAAGTCCGGCGCCCGGAATGCTTGCCACTCGGTCACGATGATCAAGGCATCGGCATTTTTCAGCGCCGCTTCCTTGGTACCCACCAGGGTCAGGTCATCGCGCGAGCCGTAAATGCGCTGGGTTTCTTCCATGGCTTTCGGGTCGTAGGCTTGGACGTTGGCGCCGGCATGCCACAAGGCTTCCATCAACACGCGGCTGGGGGACTCGCGCATGTCGTCGGTGTTGGGTTTGAAGCTCAAACCCCACAGGGCGAAGGTCTTGCCGCGAAGCGCGCCGTTGAAGTGGTCGAAAATCTTGCTGTACAGGGTGGTTTTCTGTTCGTTGTTGCGCGACTCCACGGCCTTGAGCACCCGCGCGTCAATGTCGACGCTGGTGGCGGCGTGGATCAGCGCCTTCACATCCTTGGGAAAACACGAACCGCCGTAACCCAGGCCGGGGTAGATAAATTGATAGCCAATGCGTGGGTCGGAGCCGATACCGTGGCGGACCATTTCAATGTCGGCACCGAGTTTTTCCGCGATGTTGGCCATTTCGTTCATGAAGCTGATCTTGGTCGCCAGCATGCAATTGGCGGCGTACTTGGTCAGTTCGGCGCTGCGAATGTCCATGACAATGATTTTTTCGTGGTTGCGATTGAACGGCTCGTACAGTTCGCGCATGACCTCTTCGGCGTGCGGGCTGTCGGTGCCGATTACGATCCGGTCGGGGCGCATGCAGTCTTCCACCGCGCAGCCTTCCTTGAGAAATTCCGGGTTGGAGACCACGTCGAAGGTCAGATGGCTGCGATCGTTGTCGGCCAGCACCTGCTCGATGCGAGCCCGAACCAGGTCGCCGGTGCCCACCGGTACCGTGGATTTGTCGACGATGATCTGGTGACGGTCCATGTTCAGGGCGATGGTTTGCGCCACGCTCAGGACGTATTGAAGGTCAGCCGAGCCGTCTTCGTCAGGGGGCGTGCCAACGGCGATCAGCAGCACATCACCGTGCTGCACGGCGCCGGCCAGGTCCGTGCCGAACTGCAGGCGCCCGCTTTGATAATTGTCGAGCACCAGGCTTTTCAGGCCCGGTTCATAGATGGGAAGAGTGCCGTCCTTGAGTGCGTCGACCTTGGCGGCGTCGACATCGACGCACATTACGTTGTGGCCGACTTGCGCCAGCGCGGCGCCTTGGACAAGGCCCACATAACCGATACCGAATACGCTTACATTCATGGTCAAACCTCGGAGTGTCAGAGCAGGGCGTCAGTAGATGTTTTTCGAGAACAGCGTGAAGGGCGTCTTGATCAGAATTTTGATGTCGAGCCACAGCGACCATTGGTTGATGTAGTTGAGGTCCTGGGCGACGCGCAGCTGCATTTTTTCCACTGTTTCGGTTTCACCACGGTGCCCGGTCACCTGGGCCAGCCCGGTAATGCCCGGCTTGAGGCGATGGCGGGCCATGTAGGCGCGCACTTTCCCGGTGTAGTAAATGTTGTGGGTGACGGCATGCGGACGGGGGCCAACCAGGGCCATTTGGCCGAACAACACGTTGAACAGCTGTGGCAGTTCGTCAATGGAACTGCGGCGCAGGAAGCGCCCGACGGCTGTGATGCGATCATCCTCACGGGTGGCCTGGCGCACTTCGTGGTCGTCATGGACGCGCATGGAACGAAACTTCCAGACCAGGATCACTTCGCCGTTGCAACCGTGGCGGTTTTGCTTGAACAGTACCGGTCCCGGGGAACTCAGCTTGACGGCCGCTGCGACCGTCAACAGCAGCGGGCTGAGCACTATCAAGGCCATGGCCGCCAGGCTGCGTTCGAACAGGTCCTTGCAAAACAAGCTGGCGGGGTGCGAGCTGATCAGGCTTTCGTTGAGGTAGATGGCCGGCATCCGCTCGATTTCCGAGATCGAGTGATTGAGCAGCACCATGCTGCCCAAATCCGGGATCCACACCACGTCGACGTTCATGTCCAGCAAGTCGATGTACAGCGCTTCAATGGTGGCGGCATGCGCCATCGTCAGGACGATATAGACGCGCCGCACATTTAGACGGGTGATGATGTCGCGAATCTCGTCGACCCGGCCCAGCAGCGGCAAAATGCTCGGCGCCGGGCCGCTGTCGTCGGCGGCGGCGATGAAGCCCAGGGCCAGCGCACGGTTCGGCCGAGAGAGTTTTTTCGCCAGCTCATGGGCAGTCGGGGAGGTGCCGATGATCACCGAACGGCGTTCCTTGCAGACCATGCGCGAGTGGAGCCGGGCGAAGTAATGCAAGGGCAAAAAACTCAGCGCCTGGACCAGAAACCCCATCACCGCCCAGACCATGATGACTTGGCGCGAGTACGTCGCACTGGTTTGAGTGATGAAGGCAATGGCTGCCAGGACAGCCAGCAGGATCAGCCAGCCGGCCAGCAATCTACCGAGCCCGACCAACAGGCCATGACGCTTGTGGTAGACCTGCATCAGGCTGTAGATCGGTACCGAGCCGAGCACGGTCAGAATGAGCAGAATCCGGTAATCGCTGGTCAGGCTGCCGACGCGCCACCACACCAGCAGCATCAGCAGCGCGGTGGTCAGCGTCATTGCGCACGCCCACTGACCCCAGAACGTCAGGCCGCGGCGGTGTGTCAGATGAGCGGTATAGAGCGGAGTCATGGGCTTAACCTCAAGGCAGAAGTAGTGCACCAGCACTGGACGGGCAGACACGGCGTGGCTCCCGCAGGCTTTTCCGTAGCTCGGCAGAGGTGAAGCAGGTTTTGTTTTTGTTATGCAGAGGTGAGGCAGTTTGTTGTTATGGCAGATGAGTTTGGTGTGGGACTTACCGGTGGCCCAGTGAACCAGTGAACCAGTGGCCCCCTCACCACAGAACCCCTCACCACAGAAGACCCTTCACCATAATTACCGGGGTGCGAAGTCGTAGTTGTAAAAGGTGTGGGAATGGTTGTAGCCGTACTTGCGCGCCTTGCGCAGGTCGACCTGGTTGAGCACGGTGCCAAACGCGGGCACGTGGCTCTGTTGCAACATCGCAATGCCTCTTTGTACCTGGCTGATCGGCGTGCTGTCGGCCTTGACCACATAGATCACGGCGTCCGAATGCTGGGCCAGCAGCAGCGCATCGCTGATCATCTCCGCAGGGGGTGAGTCGATGATGATGTGGCGATAACGCGACTTGAGCGCTTCGAGCATGCGCGCCATGCGTGGCGAACTGAGCAAGTCCTGTGGTGGAGGCTGGCGCACCGCGTTGAGCGCGTCGGCGGGGGACGGCAGGCGCGGCGTGGTGAACAAGTCCGACGAGGGCTGCAACATTCGTCCAGCCGGCAGCAAGTCCAGGTTGCCCACCGACACGATGCAGTCTTCGAGACGGGCCGTGCCCGCAATGACATTGGCCAGCCCCGGTGCGTCGGGCGGGAAATCGAAGTTCAGCGAAAGGGTCGGCTGACGCATGTCGGCATCGATCAGCAGAACACGTTCAAGGGAGGTCAGCGAGCTGGCGAGGTTGTTGGCGATGGTGCTTTTGCCCTCACCGGCCACGGTCGAAGTCACCAGCACCACTTGCGACGGCATTTCACTGCTTTGCAACATCAACCAAGTGCGCAGGTTGCGAATGGTCTCGGAAAAACGCGGGTTGTCATTGTCCTCAAACAACCGCGCCAATTGCCGACGGCTTTTCTTCAATACCAGCGGTACGACGCTGAGCAGTGGAATGTTGAGCGTGCTCTCGATCGTCTCATCGGTCTTGAACGTGTTGTTCAGGGCGTCGAAGAGCAGGGCCAGCGCGACGCCGATCACGGCCGCCAGCAACCCGACAATGCCCACAATCAAGGTTTTACGCGGCTTGCTGGCTTCCATCGGAACGATGGCCGGGTCGACGATACGCACTTTTGTCGAGTCCATGTCGGCAGTGGCAGCGGTTTCCTTCAAGCGCGTGACAAAGGTTTCGTAAAGTGCGCGGGTGCTGTCGACCTCACGCTGGAACTCGCGCAACTGGAACTCCTTGCGCGCAATGTCCTGGATCTGCGCCTTGTTGCTGTTGAACGATTGGCGTATCGAGGCTTCGCTGGCCGAGGCGAGCTGGTATTGCCGTTCGATCCCGGACACCACCTGCTGCACCTGCAATTGCAGGCTGGTGGTGGCGGCGCGCAATTCGGACTGCGCAGAAATCAGGCTCGGGTGCTTCGGCCCATAGCGCCCCGACAGCTCATCGACCTTGGCTTGGGCCTTGGCCCGGTCCGCCTGGAATTGCTGGACCAGCGGGTTGGCCAACACAGCGGGTACGCTAGAGAGGCGACTCAGGTCGCCGGTGCTCAAGGCCTTCGCCTGACGGTATTCGCTTTCGGCTTCGGCGCGGTTCCGGCGGGCGTCGACCATGCGACTTCCGGTCATCTCCAGCTCATTGGCACTGATGGTAGCGACGCCACCGACATCGACCAGGCCTTGCTCTTCGCGATAGCCCTGAAGCTTTTTCTCGGCCACGCGCAGGTTGTTGCGCAACTCGACCAGCCGCGTGTTCATCCAGGCCGTGGTGGTTTGCGATGACTTCTCGCTGGTGTCGATCTGGCTGTCGGTAAAGCCCTGGGCCAGTGCGTTGGCCGCGGCGGCGGCCAGTTCAGGGTTCGGCAGTTCGACCTCGATTTCCAGTAACTGACTTTTACCGACAAACTTGACGGTGGTGTGCAACATCAGGTTTTGCGTGACTTGGTTGAAGACGTCTTCCTCAGTCGGCGCATCCTTTTCCGGCATCAACGTGCTCAGTCCAGGAATCCATTGGTCAAGGTTGAGGTCCGCCAGCCACTTGCGCGGAGTGAACCAGGGCGCCGGTTGCTGGCGCGGGTCGGTGATCGGGTGAGTGGTGAGGCCGAGTTTTCGCACCGCCCGTTCTGCCAGGTCCCGCGATTCCAGCAGGGCCTGCTGGGTCTGCAAGTAGTCGGTGGCGTTGCTGCCTGAATCCTTGACTTGCTGGAAGGACATCATCGGCGGCGTTTTATCGTTGAACAGCAGCGTGGTGCTGCCGATGTATTGCGGGGTAATGAGCGAGACCGCCACCACCGCGAGGGCAACGCTGATCACCACCAGCCAGCCTATTTTCCATTTCGCACGCCAGATCACCCTCCACAGTTTGAGAAGATCAATGGTGTCCCTGTCTTCGCTGTACTGCTTATGCAGGTGCGTTTGCAGAGGACGTTCGACGTAGGTGCTAGGGCTGTTGTCCATGATTAGAAAAAGCCTTGTGCAATGGAAATGGTGTCGCCGGGGGCAATCGTGGTGTTGCGCGTCACTTCATCAGTGAGGGTCTTGTCACCCTCGCCACGCAGGATCGTCACGCGTTTGATCGAGGCGCGCTCGGTCAGGCCGCCGCCCAACGCGATGGCTTTTTCAAGGGTTAAACCGGGCACGAACGGATAGCTGCCGGGTTTCTGCACCTCACCGTTGATGTAGAACGAGCGGTATTCGATCTGGCTCAAGCTGACTTTCGGATCGTTCAGGTAACCCTGTTTGAGCCCGTCGACGATGATCTTTTCGACCTGGCTGGGTGTGAGCCCCTTGGCGGAAATCTCGCCCAGGAACGGGTAGGAAAACGTTCCGGCGTCGTTGAGCCGAATTTTCTTCAGGCTCAATTCCGGCTCACCGAACACGGTGATGCGCAACACATCGCCGGCGGCCAGTTTGTACTGGGTGCCGGTGTCGGCCGCATAGGCAGTGGGGACAACCGCCAATGCGAACAACAAGCCAAGAGTGTGTGAGTTCATGTCTATACCCTCCTATAGGCTGACGTTGAAGCTGATTTGAAAAACGTTGCGGGTGTAGCTTTCGTTGTCGGCATCCGAGTCGTTATCGCGGTAGCGATAGCCGAGTTCGATGTCCATCCAGCGGCGCATGGCGTAGATCAGCGCCAGGTTGTAGTCCTGAAGATTGTCCGTGCGGCTCTCGCCTTCGTAGACATAACGACCGTACCCCGCCTGGGCCACAGAGGTGATTCGATCGGTCCAGCCATGACGCCAGCCGACTTGGGTAAAGGTCGATTTCACGGCATCAGCGCCGTCGTCGCCTTCGGCCATGGCCTGGCGGGCGACGAAGGTAAAGGTCGAATAAGTGCGCGGTTTCCATTGCATGTCCACTTGCCAGGTGGGGTTGTCGAGGTCTTTGGATTCGCTGCTGTCGAAGTCCTTTTTCTCATAACCAATACGGACTTTACCCGTCGTGCGAGCGGTGAAGTCCCAGGTCGCACCGGCGAGCACGGCGTCGGATTTACTGCTGCGCGGGCTGTCAGGTAGCAGGTAATCAAAATCGGTGTGGTCGTATTCCAGCAGGCCACGGGTATTACTGCCGATGCGGTGATACCAGGTAGTGGTCACGCCGGTGGTATTACGCTCTTTGTCATCGTTGACGCCGTCGGCATTGGTGTAGCGAAGTTCGGCGTAATTGGCGCCGAAGTCGATCTGGTTATCCGCACTCTTGGCGCCGTAGGTGTACAAGCCGCCCACGCGTTTGTTGTTGAGCTTGTCGTTTTCGCCTTCCACCGCCGTCGATTCGGTGCGCTGCCATTTGCGGTATTCAGCGTCGAGTTTCAAACGGTGCCGGTCGGTGAATTCCATCACGCTGTCGACTCGCACGCGTTGTGCCGTATACGAAGCGTCCGACTCGTCGTGATAGATGTTCCGGCTGGGCTGCCAGGTCAGGCGGGTGGCACTGTTCCGGTCTTCAGCCTTGAGCTCGAAAGAGGGCGCTAGCCGGGTGATCATGGACGACTGTACATTGGATTCCAACTCGCGAAAGTTGTCGTCATAACTTTCCGACAGCAGGAAAGTTGGGGTGAAGTTCAAACCATAAACATCAATATATTGTGGCTTGATACACCAGGCCAACTCCGGGTACAGAGAGGCCATGAGCAGCGCAACAGGCCAGCGTGACTTCAAGGCCATGTTATAGCTCCTGAGGAAAAGCATATAAGGCGAATAATCAGATATTTATCTGTAGCGCGGTGTGCTGACGTTTGAGATCACTGCATGGAACGGAGATAGTTTGATCGCGATTAAGAAACTGCATCAGGATCATCACACGCTCATCCCCCATAGACGATACGAAGATGCCTTCCAGTGGCGACAGTGGCCCTCGAATTATTTGCAACTGTTCACCGGGTTTCAGGTCGTGATTGGCGTGTGGCTCCGTGGATTCAAAACAGCGCGCGCGCAAATGTTCGATGACGTGCTCGGACACTGTCGCAGGACCCTGATTAAATTCGACAATTCGACTGACGCCGCGGGTAGAACGTATGGGCGCCCAATTATCGGTACGGCTGAGGTGGATAAACAAATACCCGGGGAACAGCGATTCCATCACCCTGAGCCGTTTTCCGCGTATCACGCGTTCACTTACCAGCTGGGGGTGAAATATCACATAGTTTTGTTGGAGCAGGTTGAGGTGAGCGCGCTCATCCTGACGGGGTTTACATTGCAAAAGGTACCAATTAGACCGTTCGGAGCTGTGTGCTGACATGCTGGTAAACTCTTTGAATGGAGAAGTTTAGGCAGGCAGTGGCTCTATTGAGGCCCAGGAAGTGTTAATCGTGCATATGTGTTTTTTTTAGAAGTGTGCAGTCGTGTATCAATAATGAAACACAAAACGCCTCACGAAAGGGCATAAACCAATAACGTGACGCTATACCGTGCATACATAGGCATAAGCCTGAGGTGAACTTTGCCTCGGGCAAAGCTACCGCACGGTCTGCATATGGGACCTGTGAAAAAAACTGCAAAGGAAGAGATCTGCGGAACAGTGGATAACGAGATAGTTTGCACTCGTGTCCTCTACCAACAGACCGGTATAGTTATCGGTCACTCTTAGCGACCTGTCAAACGTTCTTTGTCAAAAAAGATGCCTTTTGTCCAATAGGGGGTTTGCTGGTGTGCAAGTAATTGTTTTTGCGAGAAATTTTTAATTTGTCGGACAGATTAAACTTCTCGTGCGGTTAATTGTCATCTCGGCGGAGTATAAGTCCCTCGGTGCGGGGAATATTAAGTAATCGGTATTGCTTCTGGACCCGGTGCAATAGCACCGCTATAACTAACGACTTCTTGTCCAACCAAGTGAGCAGGCACTATGACCGTTCTTGTAACTGGCGCCGCAGGGTTCATCGGGTATCACACGGTCAAACGGTTGTGTCTGCAAGGCCTTGAAGTGATAGGCATCGACAACCTCAACGACTATTACAGCGTGGAACTCAAACAGGCACGGCTCCAGCAACTGAACGTGCTCCAGGGCTTCCGTTTTCAGAAAATGGACATCGTCGACAAACCCGCATTGATGGCCCTGTTCGACGAGCATCACTTCACCGAAGTGGTGCATTTGGCGGCGCAGGCGGGGGTTCGCTACTCGCTGGACAATCCGGACGCGTATGCGCAATCCAACCTGGTGGGTTTCTTGAATGTCCTGGAAGCCTGCCGGCATCATCCGCCTGCGCACCTGATCTACGCGTCGAGCAGTTCAGTGTACGGCGCCAACAACAAATTACCGTTCAGCGTCGATGACCCGGTTGATCATCCGGTTTCACTGTACGCAGCGAGCAAGCGCGCCAATGAACTGCTCGCCGACAGCTACTGTCATCTCTATGGCCTGAAGGCCAGCGGTCTGCGCTTTTTTACCGTCTACGGGCCTTGGGGACGTCCCGACATGGCGCTGTTCAAGTTTACCGAGGCGATCCTCAAGGGCCAGCCGATCGATGTGTTCAACCATGGTCAGATGGCGCGCGATTTCACCTACATCGACGACATTGTCGAAGGCATCGTCCGGCTGCGGACAAAACCGCCGGAATCGAGCCAGGAGATCGAGGGCGTCAACCGGATTTTCAACATCGGCCGTGGCATGCCGGTCGCGTTACTGGACTTTATCGATTGCCTGGAGTCGGCATTGGGGATACAGGCTCAGCGCAATTATCTGCCGATGCAAGCGGGCGATGTGGTCAAGACCTGGGCCGATGTGTCGGCGCTGGCTGACTGGGTCGACTTCCGCCCACAGGTGACCGTTGAAACCGGTGTCGCGCACTTTGTGGAATGGTATCGGCACTTTTATCAGGGGTGAAATCACCTCAACACAAAGTCCACCGGCGCCAGTACTGGAGGTAGTTGGGTTTGCCCCATGGCCGTGAGGATCTCCCGCTCGATGGTGCGCACGAATGCGTCGAGGGGCAGATCGTTTTCGTCGCGGTCCATGCCTGTCGCGCAGCCCAATCACTCTGCATTACCGCATGATCGATACGGTCTATGAGAGCGCCCGCATTCATAATCCATCGCCCAGTAACTTGAGGTACTCGGGGCTGTCGGAAAGGGAGTTATGGCCAGCGTCCGGTATCACCTTCAGCGTCGCCACACCGGGGGCGAAATGGTTGTAGAGCTGTTGTGTGCTGGAGCGCGGGATGACCTCGTCATGCCCGGCGGCGATCAACAAGCTCGGCACCGTAATGTGCGCCGCGTATCGCCACGATTCGTACCGATCCTGTAGCAGCCATCTCACCGGAAACCATGGGAACTGCTGTTTGGCGAGGCCTTCCAGGCTGTTGTAAGGCGTGATCAGGATCAGCCGCGAAGCGGGGCGTTGGCTGGCCAGGCGCACGGCAACGCCTGAGCCGAGGCTGCGACCGACCACAGCAACATTCGGATGGTGGTTGTAGACCGTGTCAAACAAGGTCAGGGCATCGCGCGCAATCGCCTCTTCCGACGGCGAACCGGTACTGCCGCCGAACCCTCGGTAGTGCATCAAGTACAGCGCATGCTCGGGAAACGCCTGCGAAAACGCGGCCAGGTTGCCAGACACATCCTCGGCGTTGCCACCAAAGTAGATCAGCGCGTTCGGGCCATCATGCGGCCGGATAGACACCTGCACCTGTGCGTCCTCGACAGTCAGCGTCAGAAGCGAAGCGGGTGTATCGACGGCATTGGGTTGCGGGAAGTAGATCAAGGCGCGCTGAAACACGAACAACGCCGCACACAGCGCCAGGTACAACGCGGCAATGATGACGATGGAAAACGCCAGGGTTCTGAACATTCGACTAACTTTAGTGGGCGACATGGAAGGCTCTGGAGTTGAGGACCGCTAACACGTCATCAGTGCCAGAGTTTAGTTCAACGCTAGCGAGGCACGCCGGGTTGGGCCACACAGGCAGATACGATGAGCCACACTGACGGATACACGCGTCGACAACTACTCACGCTGGCTGCCGGTGCTTCGGCGGTTTTCACCTTCGATCGGGCGTTTGCAACCTCTGCGCCGTCGACGGAAACAGGAGGCAAGACCATGCTGACCCGCGCCATTCCATCCAGCGCCGAGCCATTGCCCATCGTCGGGTTGGGCACGTATCGCGGCTTCGATGTCGAGCCTTCCAGCCCCGCCTACAAACAATTGCCGGAGGTTCTCAGCGCCTTGTTCAAGAAGGGCGGGACGGTCATCGACAGCTCGCCGATGTATGGCCGCGCCGAACAGACGACCGGTGAGTTGCTGTCGATTCACGAGCCACGCTCCCCGGCTTTTCTCGCCACCAAGGTCTGGACCAGCGGTCGCGAGGAGGGCATCGCGCAGATGGAGCAGTCCTTTCGCTTGCTGCAAACCGATCGCATCGACCTGATGCAGATCCATAACCTGCTGGACTGGAAAACCCATTTGCCGACGTTGCGCCAATGGAAGGAACAAGGGCGCATTCGCTACATCGGTATCACGCATTACACGGCGTCGGCCTACGACGAAGTGGAAGCGCTGCTCAAGGCCGAACCGTTGGATTTTTTGCAGATCAACTATGCCCTGGACGATCGCGGTGTCGAGAAACGCATCTTGCCGCTGTGTCGCGAGCGCGGCGTGGCGGTGATCTGCAACCGGCCCTTCGGTGGCGGTGGTTTGCTCGCACGATTGAAGGGCAAGCCTCTGCCAGGCTGGGCCGCGCAAGTGGGGGTCAACAGTTGGGCGCAACTGGCGTTGAAGTTCCTGTTGTCCCATTCGGCGGTGACCTGCGTGATCCCTGGCACCGGCAATCCGCGTTACATGGCGGACAATGCCGGCGCCGGTTTTGGGCCTATGCTCACGGGGGCGCAGCGCGAACAGTTGATCGATATCGTGCGTTAGGTGCGCGGGTAAAACCGTTGCGGGATGTCTTGCGCAAACGGATAGAGCGGGAAGTAAGGCCTGGCTTCGTCGATCACCTGTTGTACCGACGGCCTGTTCATCAGTTGTTCGAAATAAGCGTTCAAGTGGACCTGCTCCTCAGGAATCTGCTCCAGCGTACTGGCATAGAAAAGAGCCGGGGCAGCGGCGCAATCGGCCAGGCTGAATTCGTCGCTGGCCAGCCAGGTGCCATTCACCAGTTGACGGTCGAGCATGCCGTAGACGGTCTGGAGTGTGGAGCGCTGTTGGGTCAGATTGCCGTTTGCAGTGATGATGCGATCCAGGACAATGTGTTGCAGTGGGGTCTGAAGATAGTTGTCGCAGATCCGGTCCCACAGACGGACCTCTAACGCAGTGTCCCAATTCCCCGGAATCAAGCGGTTTTGCCCGGCAAAATAGTGATCCAGGTACTCAATGATGATCGTGGATTCCGCCACATCGAACTGAGCCGTGTGATCGCGGAAGACCGGGAATTTGCCGATTGGCCATAGCGCCTGCAACTCTGCTTTCTCTTCAGCATTGCCCAGATCAATGATCCGTTTTTCGAAGTCGACCCCGTGCTCATAGAGCGCGATGAGCACTTTGTGGCAGTACGACGACAGTGGATGGTAATAAAGCGTCAGTGACATGTTCAGCTCCTCCAATGAAGTGGCCTCCCTCAGCATAGTCGCCGTCCGCGACGGTCCGAATGGCGGTGCTAGACTTTTGAGGTTGAGCCCTCACCTGCAGTGTGAGGACGATAAAGCTGGAGGTATGTCATGGCTGTTCATTCGCTGGACAGGGAGCACATCAGCGTTGTCATTCGCAATTATGTAGAAGGGATGGTGTTCGCCGATGAAGTGCTGCTGCGGCATGCATTTCATCCCGCTTGTCACATCATTGGTCACTACCATCGCGAGCTGGAATGGTTATCGCTGGATGAGTTTATCAGCGCAATCAAGGCCGAAGGGCCGGCGCCCAAAGAGGTCAAACCGTTCTGGGAAACAATCAGCGTCGATATCACCGGCGATGCCGCTGCCGTCAAAGTGATGGACGACTACGTTGACATGCGCTTCACGGATTATTTGTCATTACTGAAAATCAACGAGCGCTGGATGATCGTTAACAAACTCTACTTCTTCCACGAGTAAAACTGCTGCCTGGGAGCCAACGACTCCCAGGCAGCGTTTTTCGCTTAGCGGCGGTCCAGCCACACGGTTTGCGCATTGCAGAACTCGCGGACCCCGAAGTGCGACAGCTCACGGCCAAAACCGCTTTTCTTCACGCCGCCGAAGGTCACGCGCGGATCGGACGCGCAGTAGCCATTGATGAACACACCACCGGTTTCCAGTTCGCCGGCCATCTGTTGGGCGAGCGCGACATTGCCTGAGTAAATGGTTGCAGCCAGGCCGAACTCACTGTCATTGGCCAGCGCCAGTGCATGCGCAGCATCCCGCGCCGTGATGATCGACGCGACCGGGCCAAACAATTCCTGTTTGAACGAGGTCATCTGATCGGTGACATCGGTAAACACGGTCGGCTCGTAGAAGTTACCGGGACCTTCGACCTTCTTGCCGCCCATCAACAGTGTTGCGCCTTCTTCCAGGGTGGCACGCACTTGTTGATCCAGTTCATCACGCAGATCAAAGCGGGCCATCGGGCCGATGTATGTATTGGCAGCCAGTGGATCGCCGATCACCAATTTGCGTGTGGCTTCGACGAACTTGTGTGTGAATTCTTCGACAATGCCTTGCTCGACGATCAGGCGCTTGGCCGCTGCGCAGACTTGCCCGGTGTTCTGGTAACGACCGATGACGGCGGCTTTGACCGCTTCATCGAGGTCAGCATCGTTGAGCACGATAAAGGGGTCGGAACCACCGAGCTCCAGCACGCATTTCTTCAACGCTGCACCGGCCTGAGCGCCGATGGCNATGCCGGCGCGCACGCTGCCGGTGAGGGTCACTGCGGCGATACGAGGGTCGGCAATCGCCGTGGAAACGCCNTCCGGCGTGANGTTCAGCACTTCGAAAACACCTTGAGGGAAATCGGCGTTCTTGAAGNCTTCCAGCAGCAGATANGCNCTGCCCATTACGTTCGGGGCATGTTTGAGCACGTAAGTGTTGCCGGCGATCAGCGCGGGTACGGCGCCGCGCAGCACTTGCCAGATCGGGAAGTTCCACGGCATGACCGCGAGAATTGGCCCGAGCGGGCGGTATTCAATGCGCGCCTTGCCGCCTTCAACCAGGGTCGATTCGGCGTTGAGCATGGCCGGGCCGTGTTCGGCGTACCACTCGCAGAGTTGCGCGCACTTCTCGATTTCGCCGCGGGCCTGGGTGATCGGCTTGCCCATTTCCAGGGTGATCATGGTGGCCATTTTGTCAGCGCTGTCGCGCAGTGCCCGAGCCAGGGCGATCAGCAACTGTGAGCGTTGCTCGACGGCTGTTTTGCGCCAGACGCGAAAACCGCCAGCGGCCCGCGACAGGGCGGCTTGCAGCGCCGATTCGGACTCGAAAGGGTAGTAGCCGATCTGCTCACCGGTGGCCGGGTTGATCGAAATCGCATGGGTAAGGCTGGAAACGCTGGTCATGGCACCGTCCTGCTGGGTGGGAATACGCTCAGGTTACGGGGGTGTAAATATTCTGGAAACTGAATAATACTGAGCATAACGTTCACGTTTGGAGAATGACTTGGATCTGGTTCAGCTGGAAATTTTCAAGGCAGTTGCCGAGCACGGCAGCATCAGCGTTGCCGCGCAACACATCCACCGGGTGCCCTCCAACCTGACAACGCGGATCAAACAGCTGGAACTGGATCTGGGCGTGGACCTGTTTATCCGCGAGAAAAGCCGCCTGCGCTTGTCACCGGCCGGTTGGAGTTTTCTCGACTATGCCCGGCGCATCCTCGACCTGGTTCAGGAAGCCCGCGCCACCGTGGCGGGTGAAGAGCCACAGGGCGCGTTTCCCCTGGGGTCACTGGAAAGTACGGCGGCGGTGCGTATCCCCGAATTGTTGGCCGCCTACAACCAGAAACACGCCAAGGTCGAACTGGACCTGTCCACCGGACCTTCGGGGACCATGATTGATGGGGTATTGTCGGGCCGACTGGCTGCCGCGTTTGTCGATGGGCCGGTGCTGCACCCGGCTCTGGAAGGCGTGCCGGCGTTTGAGGAAGAGATGGTGCTGATCGCACCGCTCAACCATCCGCCGATCCATCGCGCGCAGGATGTGAATGGCGAAAACATCTACGCCTTCCGCTCCAATTGCTCGTACCGGCACCACTTCGAGAGCTGGTTCGCCCAGGACGCGGCAGTGCCTGGCAAGATCTTCGAAATGGAGTCCTATCACGGCATGCTCGCCTGCGTCAGCGCTGGCGCAGGCCTGGCGTTGATGCCGCGCAGCATGTTGGAAAGCATGCCGGGATGCACCACGGTGAGTATCTGGCCGTTGTCGGAGTCCTTTCGGTATTTGCGCACCTGGCTGGTGTGGCGCCGAGGGACGGTATCCCGGAGCCTGACCATGTTTGTGCGCTTGCTGGAAGAACGAGGCGTGGTGCAGCCACAAGCCTGAGCCCACCACAAATCTCGCTTCCACACGAGATTTGTGGTGGTCAGGCATTACGTCATAGCGCGCGTTTCGGCAGTTTCCAGTTCGGCCGAATGAAGTGGCAGGTGTAGCCATTGGGCACTTGTTCCAGGTAATCCTGATGCTCCGGCTCAGCCTGCCAGAACGGGCCGGCGGGAGCGATTTCTGTCACGGCCTTGCCAGGCCACAGACCGGACGCATCCACATCGGCCACGGTGTCCTCGGCTACATCGCGCTGTTCTTCATTCAGATAAAAGATCGCCGAACGGTAGCTGAGCCCAACGTCGTTACCCTGACGATTGGCCGTCGAAGGGTCGTGAATCTGGAAGAAGAACTCCAGGATCTGGCGATAGCTGATCACCACCGGATTGAAGACGATCTCGATGGCTTCCGCATGGGTGCCATGGTTGCGGTAAGTGGCGTTGGGCACATCACCGCCAGAGTAACCGACCCGTGTAGACAGCACGCCGGGGATTCGTCTGATCAAGTCCTGCATGCCCCAGAAGCAGCCACCGGCCAGGATCGCGGTTTCGGTTTGCGTGGTCATCGCTTTCACTCCTCAGTATTCATTGATTTGATCAGGTTGTTACGCAGTTTCACGATGGCTTTCTGCATCTGCGTGAACTCGTCCTGCGTCAGGCCCGTCGCGCCGGCAAGGCCCGTTTCCGGGCGGCCTTCGCGCAAGGCTTTGCCTTCTTTGGTCAGGTTGATCCGTACCTGACGTTCGTCCGCGGGGTCGCGCTGGCGTTGCAGGTAGCCCATCGCTTCGAGCTTTTTCAGGATTGGCGTGAGCGTGTTCGACTCCAGAAACAGCTTTTCGCCCAGGCTGCCAACGGTCTGATCATCTTCCTCCCACAACGCCACGATGGTGATGTATTGCGTGTAGGTCAGGCCGAGCTTTTCGAGGATCGGCTTGTACGCCTTGCCGAAGGCGAGGTTGGTGGAATACACCGCAAAACACAGGAAATCAGAGAGCTTGGGGCTCGCGGTTGCCGCTGGAGCGGTGGGTTTCATCTGTCACCTCATTCGTCAAAGACTGCTGTCGCGCAAGGCTGAAATATACCTCGTGTGCGATGGCATCGTAAGAGTGATAAGTTCAAGTTGATCAGCGGCAGGTGGCGGGTTCGGCGCACAGCTCGAACCCGCCGCGCCGGACATCACACTGTGAGCACGCTCAAGTCCACGTCGATGTTGCCCCGCGTTGCTTTCGAGTACGGGCAGATTTGGTCCGCGGTGTGGGCCAGCGTTCTCGCGATGTCGTCCGCCAGGCCGGGCACGCGCAGGGTCAATCGCGCCTGAAGGAAGTAATCCTGACCGGTCTGGCCGACATCGACTTCAATGTCGACGGACAAATCTGCAGGCAGCACCACGTTCATGTCATTGGCCACCAACCCGACGGCGGCGGTGTAGCAGGCCGACCAGGCACCGGCGAACAGTTGCTCGGCGGTCGGGTGCGGTTGGGTCGCAGCGAACACGTGCGCAGGCGTGGCGTTGCCGGGCGACGAGAGCGCGATATCGAGGCTGCCGTTATGGCCACGCGAAGTGTGGCCCGTGCTGCTGGCGGTGGTGTGGGTTTTGCCGGTGGCCAGGACTTTTTCAATCTTGCTCATGATGATTCCCTATGAGTTCGTTGACTTGTTGTTCGCGTGCGCTTACATCGCATGCGATATATATGGGGTTTTTAAAAAGTCGATGACTGGCTTCGGTTACACGGTTCTTCAAGCCGTGATGACGTTCAAGGCCACGTCGATGTTGCCGCGTGTCGCTTTCGAGTACGGGCAGATCTGGTCAGCGTTGTGCGCCAGTTCCGTCGCGACCTCGTGGGACAGGCCGGGTGCACGCAGCGTCAATCGAGCCTGAAGGAAATACGCTTCACCGGTCTGGCCCAGGTCGACTTCGATATCCACCGCCACATCTTTGGGCAGTTCGACGTTCATTTGCTTGGCGGCGAGGCCGACGGCGGCGATGTAGCAGGCCGACCAGGCACCAGCGAACAATTGCTCGGCTTTAGGGTGTGGCTGGGTGGCTTCGAACACATGCACAGGGGCGGCATTGCCAGGTGACGAGAGCTGGATGTCGACGGTGCCGTTATGGCCGCGAGACGTGACGCCGGCCGCGCTCATTTTGGTGTGGGTTTTGCCGGAGGCCAGGACTTTTTCGATCTTGCTCATGGGATGAATTCTCAAGGTTGCAGTAGGTTTGATTTGTGTCTCGCATGCGTTTGTATCGCATGCGATGGAATGATATTCCCTCAGACCCCTATCGATGTCAAGGGGGAGCAGGGCGCCTTCACGACGAGTGGTCAGAAACGAAAAAGCCCGCTTAACGCGGGCTTCGGATTTCGAGTAGGTGGCCAGTGCTGGTATCTGGCTTACAAGGTTTATCAGGACTCTGACAGAACAGTGTTATGTACTTCTGCTTCACACGGCGTAAGGG
>Ga0065714_10000006_pt1 | contig 31749 bp, 33 predicted proteins | sample MisRhiReplicate2_FD_59101 | JGI IMG/M metagenome (GOLD analysis project Ga0065714, IMG submission 59101) | Miscanthus rhizosphere microbial communities from Kellogg Biological Station, MSU, sample Rhizosphere Soil Replicate 2: eDNA_1 v2... | ecosystem: Host-associated > Plants > Roots >... | reverse complement strand
GTCCACAGTCTGCTNTTGGCCGATTTCAGCCTGTCGATTGATCCGCATGCGTCCGACCAAGTCATCTACCCAATCTCGCAAAGCCAAGAAACGCCGCTGCGCGCCCCAGCGGGAGCAAGCTTCCTCGCCACAGGTGTGAAGTTCACCTGAACATCCTTAACTGACTGACATTGGGGCAAGCCCGGCTCCCACAGATCTCGCACCGGACTTGGCGGTGCGCATGACCTCCCAGTACTAAAGGAGGTGCCAATGAAAGCTAAAGGANCATTCCAGTCTGGCGTCACAGGTTTAGGCTCAATCCCATGATCAAAAGATACCGGCTGCGATGGCCCATCCACCTCTGCATCTTAAAACACTGTTCGCCTGAACACTTGATGCAGCACGTCTCCCGCTGAACTCGTCAATGACGACAATCAGACCCGCCTCACAGCCTGCGATATGAGTAGAAGACCTCACCTGATTTCCGGGTTTCCAGAGTAAAAGAGGATTTATCATGAGCAGCACCTTCTTCATTCCATCCGTGAACATGATGGGCATTGGCAGTCTCGACGAAGCGATGCTCGCCATCCGCAAATATGGTTTTCGTAAAGCCTTGATCGTCACTGATGCAGGCCTGGCCAAAGCCGGCGTGGCCGCCAAGGTNGCCAGCCTTCTGGCCCAGCAGGACATCAACTCCACCTTGTTTGATGGCGCCAAGCCGAATCCGACGGTCAGCAATGTCGAGAAAGGTCTTGAGCTGCTGGGGCGCAGCGACTGTGATTTCATTATTTCCCTGGGCGGCGGTTCACCCCATGACTGCGCCAAGGGCATTGCCCTGTGCGCCACCAACGGCGGGCACATCAGTGATTACGAAGGCGTGGATCAATCCGCCAAGCCACAGATGCCGTTGATCGCGATCAATACCACCGCTGGCACGGCGAGTGAAATGACCCGTTTCTGCATCATTACCGACGAAGTCCGGCACGTGAAAATGGCCATCGTCGACCGTAACGTCACCCCACTGTTGTCGGTCAACGATCCTTCGCTGATGGCAGGCATGCCCAAAGGCCTGACCGCCGCCACCGGCATGGACGCGCTGACCCACGCTATCGAAGCTTACGTGTCGACNGCGGCAACGCCGATCACTGATGCCTGCGCACTCAAGGCCGTGGAATTGATCTCGGCCAACCTGCGCACTGCCGTTGCCCAGGGTGACGACATGACCGCCCGGGAAAATATGGCTTACGCGCAATTTCTTGCCGGCATGGCCTTCAACAATGCTTCGCTGGGTTATGTCCACGCCATGGCGCACCAACTGGGTGGTTTCTACGACCTGCCTCACGGCGTCTGTAATGCGATCCTGCTGCCCCATGTCGCCAGCTTCAACGCCAGCGTATGCCCGGCCCGGTTTAAAGACATCGCCAANGCAATGGGTGTCGACACCCAGCATCTGGATGCGGAAAAAGGCGCCGCCGCGGCCATCACCGCCATCCGTAAACTGTCTTCGGATGTCGGTATTCCGAGCGGCCTCGCCGAACTGGGTGCCAAGGCCGACGACATCCCGATCCTGGCAACCAATGCCATGAAGGATGCCTGCGGCTTTACCAATCCGCGTCCTGCCAATCAGGACGAGATCGAGCAGATTTTCCATACCGCGATGTAACCGATATGAAGTGGCGCCAGCCCGATCAAAAGCCCCGCCTTCGGTTCAATGCTGTTCACTTAAGAGAGTCTGGAATCGGAGAAACCTGTGGCGAGCGAGCTTGCTCGCGCTTGAGTGCGTAGCTCTCACAAAAATCGGCAATGATTGTCAGATTTTTGGGGCCGCTACGCAGCCCAGCGCGAGCAAGCTCGCTCGCCACAGAGGTACGCACGATCCAAGAGCGCGCTTAAGTGAACAGCATTACGCCTTCGGTTGAACTTAACCCGGCCAGCTTTCGCGTCAGAAAATACCTCGCACCCATCCATTGGTTGAGCGTCCCTAAGGGATGCTCAACCATCCGTTTGCGGCCCCGCATCTCGCTCTTTCTGATTCGTGGGCTTCTTTCACTCAGCCAGTTCTTCCGGTGAAATCACCCATACGCTGCACGGCATTTTGTACAGCAGGTGTTCCACCGTACTGCCGACCAATCGACCAATGCCCCGATGGCCGACCCGGCCCATGACGATGACGTCGATGTCATAGGCATCCGCGTAACTGGAGAGAACCTTGGCCGGATTGCCCATGATCATGTGCTGGTTCTCCGGAGGAATACCATTGCGCTCGGCCAGCTCGCGGAAGGCATCGCTTTGTGCATCGAACAGCGTCTTGGCGGTACCTGAGGAAAAGAATGCAGAGGCGTTGTCGAAGCCGAATTCGTCGGTGCTGATGGAAGACAGGTCATGGGCATAGATCACATCCAGCGTCGCGTTACAGGCGCTCGCCAGTTTTGCGGCCTCGCGCAGAATCCGGTCGTTGAAACCTTCGTATTGGTTATCGCGATGGAAAGGGTCAACTGCGGCGACAATCTTGCGTGGCAGGGGGTGCCGCACGTGACTGACAAAATGCAAAGGCACGGGGCATTCGCGCAGTAAATGGATATCGAGGGGCGTGAACATCAGGCGTGATAGCAGCGATTCGTATTCGAGTGCCTTGATCAGTGCGGTCATCGGCTGTTCTTTGAGGTGAATGAGGATTTCCTGCAAGGGTCTTTCCACCCAGATCACTTCAGTGGTGACGTGCACTCCGATTTTTCGTAAGGGACGGGCCTGCTCTTCCAGCCATTGGCGATGGCGCTCGACATACCCGAGTCGCATCTGCTCCAGCGCTTGTTCGTTGACCATGCCGGCCGTTGCCAGCCCTTCCAGGTAGTCGAACGCCACAATATGCAGTGCCGCACCCGAAGCCTTGGCCAACGCTGCGGCCCGGTCGAACGCGGGGCTGTTTTCCATCAAGGGCGAGACGACCAGCATCAAACGTAATTGCTCAGACATGACAAATCTCCCGTGGGTAATCCAGAAACGCTTGCGCTCAATGGCAACGGTGCGTTTGGGCAGTGAAACCTTAGGCTCATCCTGCCGCTGGCCGGGGAGGCAGGATTGATTTTTGTCAAACAGGCGGGGAACGGAAAAAACCGTCCGACATGCGGTTAGTTCCTGATAAAGATCAAGTCGTCCCAGNCAGGAACGCTCAATCTGGATGCCTGTTCACTTCATCCAGATGGCCGCGTGCCGAGGTGCCCCATGTCGCAGACTCAGCGTTTACTGTTAATAGCCCCCCCAGCCATGACCCGCACGCCCGCGTTCGACCGNGCCGCCGCGTTGGCGCTCGCCATGCAACTGCCGTTGCANATTGTGGCGTTCGATTATTTGCAGGCCCTGGCGGTGGCTGGCCTGTTCGCCCCTGAACAAATCAGCCTGGCCCGGGACGGGTATTTGCAAACCCATCGGCAATGGCTCGCGGAGCAAGCCGGCCTGATGAACAAACACGGGGTCGAGGTCACCAGTGAGGTGGTGTGGGTACAACATCCTTATGAGGAAATCCTGCACTTCGTCAACGAGATGCCGCTGGCGCTGATCGTCAAGGATGCCCAGGAAGAATCGGCATTGAAACGGGTGTTTTTTACGCCGCTGGACTGGCAGTTGCTGCGCGATTGTCCGGTGCCGGTGCATCTGGTGACCAATGCCCTCAACCCACGCCCCCGCAACGTGCTGGCCATCGTCGATGTGTTGCGCAGCGAAGACCAGGACCATGTGTTCAACGACCAGATTATCGACGCTGCGACCAAGCTGGCTGAACAGTGCGATGCCCGGCTGGAACTGCTGCATGCCTTTGACTGGACGGCCGTGTATGCGCAGGACATGGGATTCGGTGCGCTGCCGCTGGCCGTCGGGGTTTATGAAGCGTTGGGCGTGGCTCAGGCCGAGGCATTTGCGGCCCTGGCAGAGCGTCACGGCGTGCCACCGGAATGTCGGCACTTCATCGAGGGCGCACCAGTGTCGAGTATTTGTGATTTCGCCACCGACCACCGCACCGATGTCATCGTAATGGGNACGGTGCAGCACAAGGGGTTGAACAAGCTACTGGGGACCACCGCCGAACAACTCCTGCATCGGGCGCCATGCAGTGTGCTGGCGATAAAACCGGGCAAGATGCTGCAATCCTGAGCGCTTGAATCGCCCCGCAATGAACCGTTGGCCGGAACATCGCGGGGCGATTTTTTTACAGGTAAAGACGATGAATGACCTGACGGCTGTCATCAGGATCATTATGCCTCTCGAAACCCAAGGCCTTGGCCAGGTCGCGCATCTGCGCGTTGCTGGAGGCGTCCACCGAATACATCTGACGAAAACCGTTCTTGCGGGCGGACTTGATCAGATGCTCCATCAGTAACGTGCCAAGCCCCAGGTGCTTCCATTCATCGGCGACCGTTACGGCGCATTCACATTCATGCTCGGCTGTGGCCGCATAGCGGCTGACGCCNATCTCGATCAACTGGCCGTTTTCGTGGACCAGCGCGATGTAGGCCATGCGCTGTTTGTTGTCGGTGTCCATCAACTGATTGAGCATGGCGGCGCCGGGCTCGTTGATTTGCGCAAGAAAACGCATGTGCCGGGACTCGGGTGACAGCCGTTTGATAAAAGCGTATTCACGCTCGCGGTCTTTTTCCGCCAGCGGCCGGATCAGCACGTGACGACCATCCTTGAGCGCTTCAATCCAGTATTGTCCGGTCACCGCGGCGTAGGCGGCAGCGGCCCGATCATTGTGGTCTTTGACAGTGAGCATGGGGTGGTCCTCCATCCGGTTTGAAAGATTGGCGCGCGGTGACAAATTCCGCGGTTCGTTCCTTTCTACGCTGCCGCCGGCGTCAGAATCTGATCTGGATCAGAGAGACGTAACGTGGCATTCATTTACGCGTGTTTGATGTAAATCAACCTGGGGGAGGGGGCAACGAGCGCATCTTGGAACCTCCGGCGCTTAATGACCGGTGTCGAGCTGAGGTGTGTGATGGGTCAATATCAACGTTTGTTGCTGATCGCCGACCAAACCCTGCATCAGTCCCCAGCCATGCTGCGTGCCGTCGCGCTGGCCAAGGCGAGTGGCGCCGTGCTGGAGGTGCGTGCTTTTGTCGAACCCGCGCCGATCGTGCATGTGTGGGAAGAGAAAATCGACGACGCAGGGTATCAGCGCTATCTGCGCCGCTATCGCCGCTGGGAGGCCGAAGAGCTCGAGCGACTCAGTGNCCTGGGGCTGGAGGTGACGGTCAAAGTCGTGTTCACGACCCATCCGCTGCTGGATATATTGAACGCGGTCGAAGACCTCAAGCCCGACCTGCTGATCAAGGATGTCACCCTGGAGCCAGCGCTCAAGCGGGTGTTCATCACTCCGCTCGATTGCCACTTGCTGCGCGAATGCCCGATCCCCGTGCACCTGGTCAATCAGGCCCGTTACGGTTTGCCGCACCGGGTCGTCGCCGCGGTGGACCCGTTCGACCCCTCAACCCAGATCAGTGGCCTGAACGACACGATCATTCAGACCGCCAACGCACTGGCCTTGCAATGCGACGCGCCGCTGCACCTGCTTTACGCCTATGACTTGTCGCCAGCCTTCAATGGCGATGCGCCGCTGGTCGGCGGTGGCTGGAGCGTGGACTACGTTGAGGAGCTGCGTGAATCCCTGCATCTGGCCTTCGTCACCCTGGCCGATCGTTACGGCGTTCCACCGGAGCGTCGGCATTTCGTCATGGGCCTGCCGGTGCCGGTGATCAGTGAGTTTGTCGAGCAATACCTGGCCGATGTGGTGGTGATGGGCACGGTGCACCGGGTGGGGATCGACCGCTTGATCGGCAGCAATACCGAACGGGCGCTGTATTCGGTGCCGGGCAGTATTCTGGCGGTCAGGTCGCGCATCAGGGAGTGAGCACGATCGCGCCATTGAACCGACCTGCCCTCAAGTACGCCAGTGCCTGATTGGCGTCGTCCAGAGCAAAACGGGTGATGTCGCAGTGCACGGGAGTGTGCTGCAACTCTTCAAAAAACCTCGTGCCGTCTTCGCGGGTCAGGTTGGCCACCGAACGGACGCTGCGCTCGCCCCACAGCAGGCGGTAAGGAAAAGCGGGGATNTCGCTCATATGAATACCGGCGCAAATCACACAGCCGCCCTTGACTGTGACGGCCAGCGCCGCCGGCACCAGCGCGCCTACGGGGGCGAAAATCAGGCTGGCATCGAGCAGGTGTGGCGGAGGCTGATCCGAAGGGCCGGCCCATTCGGCGCCCAGTGAGCGGGCATAGGCCTGGCCTTCGTTGTCATCCGGTCGGGTGAAGGCATACACCTGCTGCCCNCGACCGCGCGCCACCTGAATGGCCAAATGTGCCGCTGCCCCGAAACCATAAAGGCCCAGGTGGCGTGCGCCTTTGGCCATTTGCAGGGCCCGAAAGCCGATCAGCCCGGCACACAGCAGCGGTGCCGCTTGAATGTCCGAGAGCACCTCGGGAATAGGGAAACAGAAACGCCTGTCGGCAACGGTGTATTCGGCGTAACCACCGTCCAGATGACAACCGGTGAACTGCGCTTGATCACACAGATTCTCCCGGCCCGAGCGGCAGAACAGGCACTGGCCGCAGGTCCAGCCAAGCCAGGGAACGCCCACCCGCTGGCCGATCCAGTCGGGTGTAACTTCGGCGCCCACTGCGGTGACTTCACCGATGATTTCATGTCCCGGCACCCGCGGCAGTACCGCTTGTGGTAATTCACCGTCCACCAGGTGCAGGTCGGTGCGGCACACGCCGCAAGCCAGGACTTTGATTAGCAGTTGGTATGGGCCGGGTGTCGGGATGGGGCGCTCTTCCCGTTGCAACGGCTGGCCGGGAATATGCAGAACCATGGCACGCATGAGGATTCTCCAGACGTGCGGGTGTCAGCGTGGGGCGCGATGACAGCCCGCGACCAGNTGCTTGAGCCCTTCCATGTTCTGGATTTTGACGTCTCGGCCCGATATTTCTACCAGTCCCTGATCCCGCAGGTGCGCAATACCACGGCAGATGGTTTCCAGTCGCAGCCCCAGGTAGGAGCCGATTTCTTCACGACGCATTTTCAGCACGAATTCCTTGGAGGAATAGCCACGGATACTGAAACGTTGCGACAGGTTCAGCAGAAAAGCCGCCAGCCGCTCATCCGAGTTCATGTTGCCCATGAGCATCAACATGCTGTGATCACGCACGATTTCACGGCTCAGGAGCCTGTTAAGGTTGTGTTGCAGCGACGGCAGGCTTTGCGCGAGTTTCTCCAGTTGCGCAAAGTGGATGGGGCAGACTTCGCTGTCCTCAAGGGCAAACGCATTGCAGGCATGCTCATCGGCGCTGATGGCGTCCAGACCGAGCATNTCGCCGGGTATGTGAAAACCCGTGACCTGNTCNCGNCCATCCACCGAGAGCACNCTGGTTTTGAACGAGCCGATACGCACGGCGTACAGCGAGCGCAATGGATCACCTGTGCGGTACAACGCGGCCCCCTTTTTAACCTTGAAGCGCTGCACGATCAGCGTATCCAGTCGCTCGACTTCCGCGCCGCTCAAGCCAATCGGCAGGCACAACTCCAACACGCTGCAGTTGGAGCACGCGGCCTTGAGGTAATGAACTTGAAGTGGGCGAGTTTCAGGCATGAGAGGGGACGCCATCTAGGGATGGTCTAAGCATAGATGGGGGGCTTTGGGGCGCGCACCTCATTCGGGCGTTTGCCGGGGTAATCGACGAACGGGGAAAACCCGCATCCTGTGGGTCGATGTTCATAGCGTCCCACGCCATTCAACTTGATCGCCGGCGGTGAGACTTGATGTAAATCAAGTCTTGAGCGTTTCAGACTCCCAGAATCCACGAATGACTATCGGTAGGTCGGACCGTTGGGGAGAACTTCATGAGCGATTTTCTGAGTGATGAGCAACTGGAAGGGCTGGATGCCTATTGGCGGGCCTCCAATTATCTGGCCGTCGGGCAGATTTACCTCAAGGACAACCCGCTGCTGAAGCAACCGCTAACCCTGGCGCACATCAAACCGCGGTTGCTGGGTCATTGGGGCACGACGCCGGGGCTTAACCTGATCTACACGCACCTCAATCGACTGATCAACCAGTACGACTTGAACATGCTCTTCGTCGCCGGTCCCGGTCATGGTGGGCCAGCGGTTGTCGCGCAGACCTACCTGGAAGGCACCTATACCGAATTTTGTCCATCGGTGGAACGCAACACCAACGGTCTGGTTCGCCTGTTTCGGCAGTTTTCCTGGCCATACGGGATCTCCAGCCATGTCTCGGCGCAGATTCCGGGCTCGATCCATGAAGGCGGCGAACTGGGCTATAGCCTGGCCCATGCCTACGGGGCCGCGTTTGATAACCCTGACCTGATCGTCGCCTGCGTGATCGGTGATGGCGAGGCCGAAACCGGTACGCTGGCCGCCAGTTGGCATTCCAACAAATTCCTCAACCCGGCGCGTGACGGGGCGGTATTGCCGATCCTGCACCTCAACGGCTACAAAATCGCCAACCCCACGGTGCTGTCCAGAATCAGTGAGGATGAACTGTCAGCGCTGATGTATGGCTATGGTTACGATCCGTATTTTGTTGAAGGCGATGATCCGGCGCAGGTGCACCAGGCCCTGGCCCGGACGCTGGATACGATGGTGCTGAAAATCCGCGAGATTCAGCGCGAAGCGCGCCAGTCTCGGCCGTCCGGAGCGCCAGAACGACCGCTTTGGCCAATGCTGATATTGCGCACGCCCAAAGGCTGGACCGGCCCGAAATTCGTCGATGGCCATCGCGTCGAAGGCACCTGGCGCGCGCATCAAGTGCCGCTGGCCGATTTCCAGCAGCCGATTCATCTGCGGCAATTGGAGGAATGGCTCAAAAGCTATCGTCCCGACGAACTGTTTGATGCCAATGGCGCCTTGCTGCCAGAGATCGCCGCGTTGGCCCCCACCGGGCACCGGCGCATGAGCGCCAATCCCCACGCTAACGGAGGGTTGTTATTGCAGCCGCTGGGCCTGCCGCGATTCACCGACTATGCGGTGAAACTCGAGGTGCCTGGCAGCCTGCGCGCCGAGGCCACACGGGTGTTGGGTACGTTTTTGCGCGACGTGATGAAAAACAGTCTGGGTGCCAGCAACTTTCGTCTGTTCGGCCCGGATGAAACCGCTTCAAACCGACTGGATGCAGTCTATGAGGTCAGTGCCAAGGCATGGATGGAACCGCTGGAGCCCGATGATCTCAACCTGGCAGCCGATGGCCGAGTGATGGAAATCCTCAGTGAACAGGTGTGCGAGGGTTGGCTCGAAGGCTATTTGCTGACAGGCCGCCATGGTTTGCTGTCCTGTTACGAGGCGTTCATTCATATCGTCGATTCGATGGTCAATCAGCATGCCAAATGGCTGAAAACCGCTGCCGAGGTGCCGTGGCGAAAACCCGTTGCTTCGCTCAATTATTTGCTGACGTCCCATGTCTGGCGCCAGGACCATAACGGTTTCTCCCACCAGGACCCGGGGTTCATCGATCTGGTGGCGAATAAAAANTCGGACGTGGTGCGGATCTACCTGCCGCCCGATGCCAATTGCCTGCTATCGGTCGCCGATCACTGCTTGCGCAGCCGCAACTACATCAATGTCATCGTCGCCGGCAAGCAACCGGAATGGCAGTGGCTGGATATCGATGCCGCCATCGGTCATTGCCAGACGGGCATCGGTCGATGGGACTGGGCGTGCCAGGATGATCAAGACCCGGACGTGGTCATGGCCTGCGCCGGTGACGTCCCGACCCTGGAAACCCTGGCCGCCGTGACCCTGTTGCGTGAGTACGTGCCGGATCTGCGGGTGAGGGTGGTCAATGTCATGGACTTGATGGTGCTGCAGCCCTCTTACCAGCATCCCCATGGTTTGCCGGACAGTGCGTTCGATGAATTGTTTACCGTCGACAAACCGGTGATCTTCGCCTTCCATGGCTACCCTGCGCTGATCCACCGACTGTTGTACAAACGCAACAATCACGAGAATTTCCACGTCCGTGGCTTCAAGGAGGAGGGCGCGACCACAACACCGTTCGACATGGCGGTGATCAACAACCTGGATCGCTATCAATTGGCGCTGGACGTCATCGAGCGCGTGCCCCGGTTGCACGATCAGCTGCAAACCGCACGGTCGCGCTATTGGTCGACCATGGAGAAACACAAGCTTTACCTCATTGAGCACGGGCAGGACATGCCCGAAGTACTGAACTGGCAATGGACGCCAGTGGCGGGTCGCTGAGGTCCGACAGGGCCGCGCGGCGCCGAATACCCACCTGACTGGAGACAGATCATGAGCCAGTATCAGCGGTTGTTACTGATCATCAACCCGGCCCTGCGCCATTCCCAGGCAATCAACCATGCTGCCGCTCTGGCCAAGGCCAGCGGCGCGAGTTTGCACATTGCTGCCTGGATTCCTTCGTTGAAAATGTTGTCGCTGCTCGAACAGGGCGAACGGGAAAAGGCTCGGGAGCGTTACCTGCAGGACCATCGCGATTGGCTGAGCGCTCAGACAACTAATCTNCGTGGCAGGGGGCTGGACGTGACCGCAGAGGTGGATTGGGCTGATGACCTGCGGCAGGACATTCTTGATCACGTCTTGGAAATGCAACCCGATCTGTTGATCAAGGAAGTTCAGCATGAATCAGCGCTCAAGCGCGCCTTTTTCACGCCTCTGGATTGGCATTTGTTGCGCCACTGTCCGGTACCGGTTTATCTGGTGAGCGGAAGCGGCTTCGTGTTGCCGCGTAAAATTGTGGCGGCGGTCGAAGTGTCGGACACCGAAGCGCCAGACAACGAGTTGAACGAGCGGATTATCCAGCAAGCTACCGCTTTGGCCATGCAATGTAATGCCGAGTTGCATTTGCTGTACGCCTGCGACATTTCCGCCGCCTTTCTGGCGGACATGGGAGGGCTGACGCTGGCTGACCTCACCAAAGCGCTGCGCCGAGACCTGGAGAAGTCTTTCCTCAAGTTGGCCGGCCGGTATGGTGTGGCCTCTGATCATCGACATTTCATTTTAGGAAACCCCGTCACGGCGCTGAGCGAGTTCGCCCACGATCATCAAGTGGATGTGATTGTGATGGGCAAAGTCCAGTCCCATGGAGTGGACAAGCTTCTGGGCAGCACAACCGAGCATATTTTGTATCAGGTGCCTTGCAGCGTCCTGGCGGTCTGAGTCTGAAGAGACTCAGGCCGTTTATGCCAGACCGNCAGNCGGGTCTGGCAGAGAGCGTCCGATGCCTGCGCGTGCTATTTGCTCTTCCAGTATTTCTGCATTTCGAGAAATAGAAACGAGGCCGTCCAGGTTATGAGCACCAGACCCGTCAGCGCTTCCAGGCCGGTCAGGTACTTGAGATTGCCCACGGGTGAAATATCGCCGAAACCGATCGTCGTGTAGGTCGTGAAGGAAAAATAGACGCAGTCCAGCAGCGAACCATCGAAGTTGCCGGTCAGGCCGCCCCATTCGCCGGAGCGCACCATCAGGTAATAGACCAGCGCGAAGCACCAGACTTCTAACGCGTGGGCCAGCAGGGCGCCGAATACCCCGACGACAATCCTGAAACGGCTCCAAAGCTTGAGTCGCGGCAGCCAATCGTTCAGACGTAACAGGCATTCGTAGTGGATCACCACGGCGATGATGACCACCAGTGTGTTGATCAAGGTGACTGCCAGCATGGCGAACCTCCGGCGGTAGCGGATGCGCGGTGTTCCGCACCAAGGGGTGACAACAAGACACGCTCCTCAGGGTGGCGTCACGGTCAGTGGGGTGGATAGCGGGGCGGGTTTGATCGGCATGAGCGGTGGAAACTCTTCGGGCGTCAGGGTTTCTTTCTCCACCAACAGGTGTGCACCAGCGTCCAGATCTCCCCGGCGACTGGCGAGCAGGGCCTTTGCCCGCCCAAAGGCTTCATCGAGCAGGGCACGAATACCCAGGTCAACTTCCCTGGCCGTTTGTTCCGAATAGTCTTTCTCGCCAACGCCCTGCATACGTTCGCCCAGATANGTCGCGCTTTGCCGCTCCAGCACCGACTGTCCGAGTTCGGTACTCATGCCAAACCGGGTGATCAATTGTCGGGCGATATCAGTGGCGCGGGCCAGGTCATCGGCAGCCCCGGTAGAAATCTGGCCATAAGCAAGGTATTCGGCGGCGCGTCCGGCCATCAGGACCACGATCCGGTCCTTGAGCATTTGGCAACTGATGAGGAAGTGATCTTCGGTCGGTCGCTGCAGCGTATAGCCCAGAGAGCCAATGGAGCGGGGCACAATTGAGACTTTATGGACGGGGTCCATGGCGGGCAGGCTACTGGCGGCCAGGGCATGCCCCATTTCGTGATACGCCACCACCTGGCGCTCGTCGGGNTGTAGCACGCTGCTCTTGCGTTCAACCCCCGCGACGATACGTTCCACTGCCGCCGTGAAGTCATTCAGGCTGACCGCTTCGGCGCCACGACGAGTGGCCACGATTGCCGCTTCGTTGACCAGGTTTGCCAGATCAGCGCCCGTGAAGCCCGTGGTGATGTCGGCAATACGCTCGCCATCCAGCCNCGGCTCCACAGTGATTTTTTGAAGATGGACCTTGAGGATCGCTTGCCGGCCTTTACGGTCCGGGCGATCAATCAGCACCTGACGGTCGATCCGGCCGGCTCGCAGCAGCGCCGGGTCCAGGATCTCTGGCCGATTGGTCGCGGCCAGTAATACAACGCCCTCACGGGGATCGAATCCGTCCAGTTCTGCCAGTAACTGGTTGAGGGTTTGCTCCTTTTCGTCATTGCCGCCAAATGTGCCAACGCCTCGCATTTTGCCCAGCGCATCCAGTTCGTCGATGAAGATGATGCAGGGCGCCGCCTGCCGCGCTTGCTCGAACAAGTCGTGCACACGGGCGGCACCCACGCCAACGAACATTTCGACAAATTCCGATCCAGAGATCGAGAAAAACGGCACACCGGCTTCACCCGCGATGGCTTTGGCCACCAGGGTTTTGCCGGTTCCCGGCGGACCGACCAACAACGTACCCTTGGGAATGTGCGCCCCCAAGCGTGCGTATTTGGCCTTGTCCTTGAGAAAAGAGACGATTTCTACCAATTCGGCCTTGGCTTCATCGATACCCGCGACATCGGCGAAGGTCACCCCGGTATCGCGCTGGACGAACACCTTGGCCCGAGACTTGCCGATGTTCATCAACCCGCCNATGCCTTGTTTTTCCGCCATGGCGCGAAACAGAAAATGCCAGATCACCATGATCAGGAAAAACGGCAGCAGCCAGCCCAGCAGTCCATTCAAAAAGGTGTTTTCGTTAACCCCGGTAAAGCCGACACCCGATTGCGCGAGATCCGTCGCCAGCGCCGGATCGACCCGCACGGTGGAGAACAGGTTGTGCCCGTCAATGGGTTCCTGCAGTTTGCCGCTGATCTGATCCTTCTCGACCCGTAAATCGCTGACCTTTTGCTCGTTCAGCAATTGCAGAAACTGACTGTATGGAATGCTCTGCACGACACGACGATCAATAAACAGAAATTGAACGAGGGTGAGCACGACAAACGCGATCGCGAAGTAAGACAGGTTCCATTGGTGATTTTTTTTCATGACCTTCGCTCAGAAAGGAGGCATGGGTCGAACAGGCAGATCGCAGGTTCCCGGGTGATCGGCTCAAGCAAGCAGCAAACGATCCTCCACCTCCCTCACCCCGGGCACCGACCAGGCCGCCCGTTCCGCTATTCGGCGCTCGCGCCACAAATGAACTTTGCCTTCCAGCCTCACCACATCCCCATCGACCCTGACGTGAATCTCCTTGGCGTCGACTTCGGCGTTGCGCTTGAGGGCTTCTTCAATGCGATGCTGGATATCGACCACATCCACTCGGGGGACGAGGGTGAGTCGATTGTCCACACAGACCACGCCGGACAACTTGCGCACAGCGCGCTCGGCGGCTTCTTTCTGGTACTGCCAGTCCACTTCGCCTTCAAGGGTGATCCGCCCGTTCTGCACGATAACTTTAATCTCACCGTCGGGAACGTCGGCACTCCATTTGATGATGTTCAAGGCGCGGCTCGCGATGGTGTCGTCCGCTGTGCCGGCCCCTTTCTCCAGCCTGACCTGGATTTCTTCGGCCACAGCGCGCACCCCTTTGATGCCTTTTACCGCGCGCTCTGCACTGACTTTCTGTGCATAGCTGTTGACGTGACCGGAGAGGGTGACAACGCCATTGTCCACGGCAACGCCAATGTGGGCAGCGTCGATTTCAGGCTTGAATTCAAGCTCTTCCAAAATGGTCTTACGCAGACTCAAGTCGCTCATGACGGTGTCCTCTGTTTGATGCGCAATTGATGGGTCGCACGCGCCCGGTTGGTTTTTTTTACGCCCGAACGGCGCCAAGACATTGAGTTAAATCAACAAGGCTTCAGTGAGTTCTTCATTAATCGCCAGCGGGCCATTAGTTGACAAAAATCAGAGTGTGCAGGTGATGGAGTCAGATACTTGGGGCAACGATCTGAAGCTTTTCCAGTTGAGATAGACCAAGAGGAAAAAGTCATGAATAAGCGCTTGCCCTTTGTATTGCTGAGCGTTCTGTTGGCAGCGACTGCCGGTTGCAGTCATCAGCGCACTCAGGAATTCGACGCCCGATTGGAGGCCGCCGAAAACAATGCCGCAACGGCGAGGCTCAGGGCCGATGAGGCCTACATGAAGGCGGAACAGGCGCAGGCAACGGCCAGTCAGGCGCTACGCACGGCCGATGAAGAGAAGGTGCGCGCCAGTCGGATGACCAATAAGGCGACTCGCAAGTAATGAGCGATTGTACGAATTCCTGACAGGAAGTCGGGTTTGCAGTCCGCCAGGTAACGCGTTCCAAGGACGAGGTCTATGATGTTGAAACTTAAACGTATCCTATTGATTGCCCCCACCGACATGACCCGCACCCCGGCGTTTGACCGGGCGCATGCACTGGCCTGTACCACTGGAGCCTTGTTGCACATCGTCGCGTTCGACTATGTGCAGGCGCTGGCGGTGGCCGGGCTGTTTGATCACGATGCGATGGCCCAGGCACGGGAGGGCTACTTGCAGGTGCATCGACACTGGCTGGAGCAACAAGCCCGGTTTCAACGATGCATCGGGTTGCCGGTCACCACCGAGGTTGTCTGGGCCAAGTCCACCCCGGCGAATATCCTTGAGTACGTCAATGACTTCCATGCGGATCTGGTGATCAAAGACACCCAGCACGTACCGGCACTCGATCGCGCATTCCATCGTCCTCTGGACTGGCTGTTGCTGCGCAACTGTCCGGCCCCCTTGCATCTGGTTACTGAAGCTAAAAATCCCAAACCGTTGAAGATTCTCGCGACCATCGATCTGTCCCATCTGGAGGAACTGACCCAAGGGCTCAATGACCGGATTCTCGACCTCGCCTCAACGTTGGCGGCCTCCTGTGACGCCGCCTTGCACGTGTTGAATGTCAACAACTGGTCGGTGATGGGCGACGCGACGAGGAGTGTGCCGACACCGAGTCTGGATAACAGTTTGAGAGACGCGGTCAACGATGCCCAGGAGGAAGCTTTTGAGGTACTTGTCGAACGCTATGGCATTGAAAAAAAATGCCAGCATCTACTGACCGGCATTCCCCACAAGGTGATCGGACTTTTCGCCCAACAGAATGCATTCGACATGGTGGTGCTGGGTACGGTCTATCACCACGGGATCGACAGGTTGATCGGCAGTACTGCCGAGAGCGTACTGAACAGGGCCCCGTGCAGCTTGACGATCGTCAAGCCATTGCCTTGGCTTGACTGAAACGACGACCCGGTCGCACCCGTCGTTGATAAAAATCAACGGCTCTTGCGCCAAAAGGAGCGATCAATAGCGCTCCCATGAATGTTCAAGGAGGCGGCCATGCGAATGACATTTCTCGGTGCAGCAGGCACGGTCACCGGCAGCAAATACCTGCTGGAACACCGCGACCAACACGTACTGATCGATTGCGGCCTGTTCCAGGGCTATAAACAACTGCGGTTGCATAACTGGGACCCGTTCCAGCTTCCGGTTGAGAACCTCGACGCTATCGTCCTGACCCATGCCCATCTGGATCACAGCGGCTACCTGCCCGTCTTGGTGCGCAGCGGTTACCGTGGGCCGGTGTATGCCACGCCCGCCACCTGTGAACTGGCGAGGATCCTGCTATTGGACAGCGGCCGCTTGCAGGAAGAGGCCGCCGAGTTCGCCAATCGGCATGGTTTCTCCCGGCACAACCCGGCGTTGCCGCTTTATACCGAGCAAGATGCCGANCGGGCACTGAAACTGTTACGGCCCGTGGAGTTGCACCACAAGGTCGAAATTGTCCCAGGCATGACCATCCAGCTTCGTTGTGCCGGGCATATTTTGGGTGCAGCGACGGTGGAGGTGATCGCCGATGGCATCACNCTGGTCTGTTCAGGGGATCTGGGGCGGCCGGATGATCCATTGATGTTCGCTCCAGAAATCGTCGAGCAGGCTGATTATCTGCTCGTGGAATCGACCTATGGTGATCGCAAGCATCCAGTCGAGTCGCCGGAGGCGCAATTGGCTGAAGTCATCACCCGCACCACGCTGCGTCATGGCATCACCTTGGTTCCGTCGTTCGCAGTAGGGCGCGCCCAACTGTTGATGTACCACCTGTATCGGCTGAAACAACGACACGCGATTCCCGATGTGCCGATCTATCTCAACAGCCCGATGGCCACCGACGTCACGAGTTTGTACCAGCGTTTTCGCAGCGAGCACCGTTTGTCCCCCGAAGAATGCGAAGGCATGTGTCACNTCGCGCAGTTCGTGCGCACCACCGCAGATTCGATCAAGCTGGATCAGCAGCGCACCCCGGCGGTGATTATCGCTGCCAGCGGCATGGCCACGGGGGGGCGTGTGATCCACCACCTCAAGGCGCTGGCCCCCAACCCGATCAATACGTTACTCGTACCTGGTTTCCAGGCCGGCGGTACCCGTGGCGCGCAAATTGTCGCGGGCGCGCCTTCGGTGCGCATTCACGGCAAGGATGTGCCGATCAGGGCTGAGGTGGTGCCGATGGAAACCCTGTCCGCGCACGCCGACGCCGATGAAATCATGCAGTGGTTGCGCGGGTTCAAGCGGCCGCCGAAACACACTTACGTGGTGCACGGCGAACCCAATGCCTCGGATGTGCTGCGTCGACGTATCAGCCTGGAGCTGGGGTGGTCGGTCTCGGTGCCGGAGTATCGCGACAGTGTTGAGCTGACCCAGTAAACCGGTCCTGGCGAGCGGGGATGGAAGCCGTCTTGAGGTGAGTGAAAACGGATACCTTCCTCGGCTGTACTGACCTGAGTGCCAGCGGCGCCGTTGACGAGGCCTTCAATGTCGGCCAATGAGCCGATGGCCGCCACTTTGCCGGTGTTGACGATCAGCCTGGTGTACATGGTGTCAGCTGAATGTGTGTAGCGTATTTTCTACCGTCGTCAGCGTTCGAAGCGCCATCGCAGATCCGTCACGCCTGTCTCTGGATGATGGGGAGGGCGTGGCACAAGCATTCACGTGCTGTCATCGGTTGTTCTTGTCCCTGGTATGCAACCATTCCTGCCAGGCTTGTCGGTATTTTTCATCCGCCCGTTTTTTCGCGTCAGAAAACTTATGGATGGTTTGCGTCGAAACGGGCTCGTTCAACAGTGCGTAGGCTTGATCGTTCAAACGGTCGGCTTCAAAAAACAACGCCCTGCTGCGGCTGCTCGATTCAAGGTTGGCTGAATGCGGCATGGCTGATTCATTGATGACCATGGTCGTACTCCTTCTGGAAGCACAAGAAGGTGAGCTGGGTGTCCTGGTCCCCCTCAACTTTCCATATTGAGACAACCGCGCCCGGTTCTATTCGTCACGTGTCCAGTCGTTTTTCAGGGTGTTTCCAAGCCCGGTTCCCGGCTTGATAGACCGCGTCACACTGCGGGCAGATGGCTGAACCCTCAACCCGCTGCAAGCAATACGGATCATGAGTGGATGTTTTGAACAGCTTGCTTTTTTGACTTTGCTGAAACTTGTCCATGGCTTTTTTCCTCGCGCATCAAATGGGAAAAAAACTCACCTATAACCGTGAAACCGTGACCGAAAAACAGATCCCTTCTCCTTTCAGCCTGCTGAACACACACCGTCATTTGGACTCGGTTTCTTGCTGCGCGAATTGATCTTTGTCAATTCCGGGACGTGAACTGACAGTCGGTCATCCCGAGGGTGCGCGCATTCTTTGGGCGATTTGGGGCGCGGTGGCGTTGTGAGTTTGTTGATAAAAGTCAACGTCGCACGGGCCAGTTCATAGAAGCTGAAAAAACGTACTTGTTGTAAAACTGGCCAGGAGAGCACCCTGATGGCTCACACTAAAATCGTGTTTCGTGCTGCAGCTCGCGAGAAAATCCTGAGTGGCGCCACACAGTTGGCGGATGCCGTGCGCGTGACGCTGGGGCCGAAATCAAAATCGGTATTGATCCAGAATAAGTGGGGCAATCCGACGGTCTGCAATGATGGTGTCACGATCGCCAAACGCATTGACCTGCTCGACCCCGAGGAAAACCTGGGTGCGCAAATGCTGCGTCAGGCGGCCGAGCGCACAGGCGATGCGGTAGGGGACGGGACCAGTACGTCAACGGTGCTGGCCCATGCAATCCTGGCCGATGGCATCCGCAACGTCGTTGCGGGTGCCAGTGCGATCGACCTCAAGCGNGGCCTGGATCGTGGGCTGTTGTTGGTCGTGGAATCCCTCGCCGCCCAGTCGCGCCCGGTCAGCACGCCCAAGGAAAAGGCCCAGGTCGCCACGCTGTCGGCGCATAACGATGCCGTCATCGGTCAGCTGGTGGCAGACGCCCTGGAAAAGGTCGGCGTTGAAGGCGTCGTCAGTGTCGAGGAGTCCAAGACCACCGAAACAGTGGTCGAAGTCATGGAAGGCATGCGGTTTGACCGGGGTTATGTCTCACCCTATTTCGTCACCGATGCCGAGAAGATGCAGGTCGAACTCGATGACGCCTACTTGTTGCTCTGTGACCATAAGATCGGTGCACTCAAAGACTTACTGCCCTTGCTCGAACTCGTTGCCAAAAGCGGGCAACCGCTGGTGTTGATCGCAGACGACATCGAAGGTGAGGCGTTGACCACGCTGGTCGTCAACCAGATAAGAGGTGTTCTGCGAGCGGTGGCAATCAAGGCGCCAGGCTTTGGGGATCGGCGCAAGGAAATGCTTCAGGACATGGCCGTTCTGACCGGGGCAACGGTGGTTTCCAACGAACTGGGCGTCACCCTCGAACAGGTGGAACTGAACCAGTTGGGACGTGCACATCGAGTCGTGGTGCAAAAAGACAGCACAGCGCTGATCGGGGGCGCCGGTACACACGAGGCCATTGAGGCGCGTTTGCAGCAGATCCGTGCGCAAATAGACAGCACCACCAGCGACTACGACCGTGAAAAGCTTCAGGAACGACTGGCCAGGCTGTCTGGTGGTGTCGCGGTGATCCGGGTCGGAGCGCCTTCCGAAGCCGAAATGAAGGCACGCAAGGATGCACTGGATGATGCTATCTCAGCGACCCGGGCGGCGATCGCCGAAGGCATTGTTCCGGGGGGTGGTCTTGCGCTGCTCAAGGCCGTCCCGATTATCGCCGCCGAAGAGGCCCGCTATGAGGGTGATGCCAGGACAGGCTTGCAGATTCTTCGCCGGGCGCTGGAAGCGCCGGCCAGACTCATCGCTGAAAATTCGGCAGTGGATGCCGGCGTCGTGGTTGCACGCATGCTTGCGGAACCTGGGAACATTGGCTTCGATGCGTCCGCCAATTGCTATGTCGACATGTATGAAGCCGGCATCATTGATCCGACCAAGGTGGTGCGTATTGCCCTCGAAAATGCTGTTTCAGTCGCCAGTATCTTGCTGCTGACCGAGGCGACCATGACTGATATTCCGGAAAAGGAATCACCTGGCCAGCCACCGTTCCCTGAGTGATGGCTGTGAAAGGGGTAACGCTCACGTATACGAGGACGTCTCGATCAACGCCAGGTGACTGAGCAGCGGGTTTTCGCCGTGCAGGTTGTTCACTCTCGCCTCCACGCCATCTGCGGACTTTTCGGCAGTGTGAAGAAGGGAAGGCCCGCTCCGATTGATAGTGATCAAGTACGGTGGAATGAAAGGCTGCTCCTCTTACGGGGGCTCACGCCGGTAGTTGATATTTATCAACGTCAGGCACTTTCCAGAGGAGCAACCTGAATCAACGCTGGTGCTTGGTCCGGCGTGGACGCAACGGCTGAGCCCTACGAGGCCAACGGCAGGCGTTGAAGCCCTCTGCCTGGAGTCAGACCATGAGCCAGTATCAACAGTTGTTACTCATCATCCACCTGGCCCTGCGCCATTCTCCGGCAATCGACCATGCAGCAGCGCTCGCCAAGGCCAGCGGTGCACGTTTGCATATTGCGACGTTGATTCCTGCGTTGAAACTGTTGTCGCTGCTCGAAGAAGGCGACCGGGAAAAGGCTCGGGCGCGTTACCTGCAGGACCATCGCGATTGGCTGGAGGACCAGTCCAAACTTCTGCGTGGCAGAGGGATCGAGGTGACCACCGAGGTGGCTTGGGCTGATGACATGGAGCAAGACATCCTGGATCACGTCAAGGAANTGCAGCCCGACCTGTTGATTAAGGAAATCCAGCAAGAATCAGCGCTCAAGCGCGCGTTTTTCACCCCGCTGGACTGGCACTTGCTGCGCCACTGCCCGATACCGGTCTATCTGGTGGGCGGCGGTCATGCCTTGCCACGCAAGGTCGTGGCGGCGGTTGACGCTTCGGGCACCGAGCCTGCAAACAGCGAACTGAATGAGCGGATCATTCAACAAGCCACCAACCTGGCGTTGCAGTGTGATGCCGAGTTGCACCTGCTGTATGCCTGCGATCTTTCGGGGGTGTATCTGGCGGACATGGGTGGTCTCGCGCTTTCAGACATCACCAAAGAGTTGCGCACAACCGAGGAACAATCGTTCATCAAACTGGCCGGTCTGTACGGCGTACCCTCTGACCGCCGGCATTTCGTTCTCGGACACCCGGTCTCGGCGTTGAGCGATTTTGCCAACGAGCAGCAGGTGGATGTGATCGTGATGGGCAGAGTCCAGTACCACGGCCTGGAGAAGCTGCTGGGCAGCACGACCGAACATATTCTGTACCAGGTGCCTTGCAGTGTTCTGGCGGTCTAGAACGGACAAGGCCATGTTGTAACGAAACGACAGGCGTCATTGCCTGAGGAGGTTTTTCATGAGTCAAAGCCCCTCATTGCAAACCACATTGGAGGACCGGGCAGAAGCCGGTCGACGTCTGGTGGAACCGTTGCTCAAATACGCCCATCGACCCGATGTCATCGTCCTCGCCTTGCCCCGTCGGCGGCGTTCCGGTCGCCTATGAAGTGGCCAAGGCCCTGGACGTGCGCCTGGACCTGATGCTGGTCCGAAAGCTGGGCGTTCCGTCCCAGCCGGAGTTCGCCATGGGCGCCATTGCCAGTGGCGGTATACAAATCATTAATGAAGACGCCTTGCGGGCGCACCCCATTACCCCGGCCGCGTTCGATGCCGTGCTCGCGCGCGAAACACAGGAGCTGTTGCGTCGTGAGCAGGTGTACCGCGGAACCCGCCCNCCCGTGCGACTGAAGGATCAGGTGGTGATCCTGATCGACGATGGCCTGGCAACCGGGGCCTCGATGATGGCGGCAATCCACGCCGTGCGAATACAAGCACCGTCTCGCATCGTCGTCGCCGTGCCGGTTGCGCCGCTGGAAACGGTGGAGGCACTGCGCAGTGAAGTCAACGAGGTGATCTGCCCGCTGATTCCCGAGTGGATGATGTCGATCGGTTATTGGTACTTGAGATTTCCCCAGACTTCAGACGAAGAGGTCATAGATTTGTTGATGCGGGCCTGGCAGCGAGAGTCTGCCACCAGCGCCTCGACTCAGGGGAACGTCGATGACTGAGTCGCAATATCGACAGCTGGACCTGAGGGACGTTGAGTTATCAGCCGATTTGCGTCTGCCGACCAACGCCAGCGCTCTGGTGGTCTTCGTGCATGGCAGCGGCAGCGGTCGTACAAGCCCGCGCAATCAGTATGTTGCAGAGTCGCTGGCCAGCAGGGGGCTGGCGTCGCTGCTGTTCGACCTGCTCACGGAGCCGGAGCAACGCCTGGACAACCTCACCCGGGAGCTACGTTTCGATATCGCCTTGCTCGCCAGGCGACTGGTGGAGGTCATCGACTGGGTCGGTCGCGACGTGGAATTGCACTCGCTACGAATCGGTCTGTTCGGCGCCAGCACCGGTGCGGCGGCGGCGTTGTTGGCGGCGGCCGTGCGCCCGGAGGTGGTGCATGCGGTGGTTAGCCGAGGAGGGCGTACCGACCTGGCGGGTGCGGCATTGTCGCAGGTGAGGGCGCCCACTCTGCAGATCGTTGGCGCCCAGGACCCGGTGGTACTCGAACTGAATGACCAAAGCTGTCATGCCTTGCGGTGTGAGCAGCATCTGGAGATCGTGGCGGGCGCTACCCATCTTTTTGAAGAACCGGGGGCCCTTGAGGAAGTCGCCAGACTCGCTGGCGACTGGTTCGAGAAGCATCTGCACGGCCCCGACTGAAAACGCTTGATCGGCCTCACACGCCAAACGGATAGGTTTCGTCTTCCGGTTCGAGTTTCTGGCTTTTCGGCAGCGCCAGTGCTGTTACGGGTTGGGTCTGTTCAATCCAGATCATGGCATCGAACTGTTCGGCCAGCATCGCTTCGAAGTAGTGACTGCCACGCTCGGTTTTGGGGCGGTAAATCACCCCGATGGCCCGTTCCAGCAACGGTTTGGACAACACCCGGCGCAGCTCTTTGCGCGTTGGGTCTCGCCAGTCGGTCAATGACGCCGGCACACCCGCCTTGAGGAACTGATGCTCCCAACTGTCCGGGCGAGAGGGCCGGATGTCCTTGATCAGCATGTCACCGTCCCAGTCATCGGCCGCAGCCACCTGGCCACGGTCGGTGCTCATACCGATCAGAACGACATCGCGTCCATAGGCGCTGCGGCACAGCTGACCGATGTTGAATTGGCCCTTCCAGCCCATTTCCGTGGCGGCCGCGTTGCCGATATGAGAATTGTGCGCCCAGACCACAGCTTTGGCTTGCGGGCCCCGGTGCTCAAGGAGGGCCCGTAGTGTGTCGAACATGTGCCGGTCACGCAGGTTCCACGAGGCGGTGGACCCTCGATAAATCGCCCGGTAATACTGCTCCGCCGCCTGCACCACCCGGGCGTTTTGCGCCGCATTGAAGAACGCCTCGTCATTCTGGATGAGCCCCGCCAGTTGTTCGGCCAGCATGGCGTTGAGCTGTTCGANCACCGCTTGTTCACAGGGCATCACACCGCCACGTTCGACGAAGTGGCCATACAGCGCGGGATCATCCTGCCACGGGGTCAAGCAGCCATAGCGCCGCCGGGCTTCATGGGCCAGAGGCGGGTCGACCCGGTCCAAATAGGCCAGCACTTCATGAATGGAGTTGCGCAAGCTATAGACATCCAGGCCGCGAAACTCAACGCGACGGTCAGCGGCGTGCTGGTGATTGTACTGATGCAGCCAGTGGGTGAAAGCCTTTACCTCGCTGTTGCGCCACATCCAGGTCGGGAACCGGCTGAAAATGTGGCGCTTCCACGCGGAATGCGCCAACCCCCGGACGTACTGGTCGACGTGGCCGGCGTCCGGCCAGTCTGCTTCAACCGCCACGATATTGAACCCGTGCCGCTCGATCAGCCTTTGGGTNATCGCCGCCCGGGTTCGATAAAAATCACTGGTGCCATGACTGGCCTCACCGATCATCACCACGCGCGCATCCGCGTAGCGATCGAACATTTCACCAAACGCGGATGAATCCAGCGCCGGCAGAGGCTCAGCGTATTGGCGCAGAAGAGGTGCGATGGCGGCCTGGTCAATGTGCCGAGGTGAGCCATACAGTTTATCCAGCATGTCTTGGGAGGGTGTGTTCATGACCGTCATCCCCATAAGGGTGGGTTACCGCCAGCGGTATTGCGCTTGCGCTCAACCGCCCGAAATCAATCGGCAGGGGCTCGACACATTGTGTTTAAGCGCAAGCCTTTGTGTTGCTTCGTCACCTGTTTGATTATTCCTACACCTTGAACCAGACGAACAATTGAGATTCGTCAATAAAGAGCGCGATGCCTTAAGCGTAGGTACCGGGATCCAGTATTCGTTGGCTGCTGAATATGACCTGACGCGATGGGCGTTATTCCGAATGCAGGCTTGGAAGGCTCATTTTCCTTTGACCTTGTAAATGGTCTGCGTCTAGCTAGGCTCCAGCCTAGGGCGGTCATCAGGGCAGGGCATTGAACGGTAAGTGAAGGACGCGTATTGATCCGCTGAACACAGGGGCGTAGATCATGGAAGCATTTGGCATGAAGAGTTCTTTCAACCGATCACATCTTACTCTTGCCCTCTGCGTAGCAGCGCTCATGGGCTGTACCCGTACGAGCGAAGAGACATCGCAAACAACGTCGCCCATGTCCGGTATCGCCATGGCGGACCAGGTTTGCGCCCAATGCCATGGGCTGACAGGGGAATCCATCTCGCCAACGTTTCCCAAGTTGGCCGGGCAGCAAAAAGAGTACCTGAAGTTGCAGCTGGCTGACTTCAAGAGCCATGCACGCAACGATAAAGCCGGGACTCAGTACATGTGGGGTTTTACCCATCTGACAGAGACCCAGATTGCCGAGCTGGCCGACTATTTTTCAAGTCAGAGCCCCATGAAGGCGGATGCCGACACGCCTGATGCCCGCGGTGAATTGATCTTTCGCCAGGGCTCGCCTGGTGCGGGCGTCGCGCAGTGCAGTTCGTGCCATGGTGCTGACGGTCAGGGCAGTGGCGAGATTCCCCGCCTGGCGGGTCAACATGCCGATTATATGATTCGCCAGATCAAGGTTTTTCAACAAGCCAACCAGCGTCCCCGNGGTGACCTGACGAAGCAGATTGCTCACGCACTGTCTGATGCGGATGCCGAATCTGTCGCTCATTACATGGCGACACTCGGGGCCAAAAAATAGTGGTCTCCGAGGTGTCTGTAATGAGCTTGAACTGAAACCAATGACAAGGTCGCAAGATCGGCTGATTCAATGACAAAAAAAGCCCCCGCCGGTTTCCCGGCAAGGGGCAGGGCGGTCTGGGGTTCACTCGCCTTTGATCGGCACGACCTTATCCGCTTTCATGGCTTCGGGCTTTTTCGGCAGCGAGATGCTCAGCACGCCTTTGCTGAAACTCGCGTCGATCTTATCGGCATCGACCCCTTTGGGCAGGTTGAACACCCGCTCGAAGGAACCGTAGTGACGCTCGCTGAGGTGATAACCCTTCCTTTTTTCTTCCTTGTCCTCTTTCTTTTCGCCTTTGATGATCAGGCTGCCGTTGGACAGTTTGATCTCAATGTTTTTCTGATCCATNCCGGGCAGNTCNGCNGTGATTTCGAAGCTTTTGTCTTTCTCGGTGATGTCCACGGCAGGCAGGCTGTGAGCGATCAGTTCCCGACGCCAGAGCGGCTCGACATCGAACAGCCCGCGACCGAATGGCGACAGCCCAGAGCCGCGATTGAAGTCTTCGAACAGGTGATCGACCTGTTGCCGAAGNTTTTCCAAGGGGCGCCANAGGTCTGTTACCACTGGATGCTGACTGGCTTTGTCGTCGCTATGAACCGGCACTTTTTTTTCGCTGTTGCTCATTTTGATTCCTCCTCTTGGGTAATAGAGATGGATCGCAAACACCCGTTTGGCGGNCCACCACGACAGAACAAACACGCCACACTGGCCCCTACAAGGACAGTGTCCCGGACCACAACATCCAGCCGGCGAAGGCCGCCGCCACCCAGATGATGATCAACAGTCCCGTCTCGGGGCCGCTGAGCGGTTGCCCCTGACGAGTCTTCATAGTGACCAGGTAAATCAATGAACCGGGGGCGTAGAGCAAAGCGCTGAGCAACATGTATTTAGGCCCGGCGGCATACAGCAGCCACAGGCAATACAGCGTGGCGACCGAGGCGATGGCCATATCGCGTAGTTGCAGGGCGCGGTGGCCGGCATAGGTCTGGCCCTGCCAGGTCAGTTTCAGCGCATACAGACCGCTGAACAGGTACGGCAGCAGAATCATTGAGGTGGCCAGGGAAATCAGCGCGAGGTAACTGGCGCTCGAATACAACGTCAGTAACAGGAACAGTTGAATGCAGCCGTTGGTGATCCACAGCGCATTGGCCGGTACACCTTGGGTGTTTTCCACGGCAAGCGATCCCGGCATGACCTTTTCCTTGGCCGGTGTGAACACCGATTCCGCCGCCAGCAGCGTCCAGGCGAGCAGGGCGCCACCCACCGAAATGATCAAGCCGATGCTGATCAGCACCGCGCCCCACGGCCCGGCGGCAGCCTGAAGCACGCCGGCCATCGAAGGGTTTTTCAGGGCGGCCAGTTCAGGTTGTCTGAGAATGCCCAGCGAGAGCAACGACACTGCAATCAACAGCAACAGGGTGATGACAAAGCCGATGACCGTGGCGCGGCCGACATTGGCGCGTTCTGCGGCGCGGGCGGAGAACACGTTGGCGCCTTCGATCCCGATGAACACCCAAACGGTGACCAGCATGGTGCTTTTGACTTGATCGAGGGTGCTGCCCAGCGCGGGCGAGCCCCAGAAATCGACAGTGAAGGTTTCACGCTGGAAGGCCGCGATCACCAGACCGATAAACAGCAGCAACGGTACGATCTTGGCTACCGTGGTCAACGCGTTGGCCCGGGCCGCGGTGCGCATCCCTCTGAGGATCATCCAGTGCAACGACCACAACACCACGGACGCGCCGGCAATCGCTGCTTTGTTATTGCCTTCACCGAACAGCGGGAAGAAATAACTCAGGGCCGCGAACAAAATCACCAGGTAGCTGACGTTGCCGATCCAGGCGCTGATCCAGTAGCCCCAGGCTGAATTGAAGCTGAGGTATTCGCCACCCAAGGCGCGTGCATAGGCAAACACCCCGTTATCCAGTGCTGGTTGGCGGTTGGACAAGGTCTGATAGACCAGTGCCAGCGACAGCATGCCGACGCCGGTGATCAGCCAACCAATCAGGATCGCCCCGGCACCCGCACTGGCCGCCATGTTTTGCGGCAGGCTGAAAATGCCGCTGCCAATCATCGAACCGACCACCAGGGCAATCAGCAGGCTCAAGGACAAGCGTTTGGGTTCCACCTTTCGCAAACTGCCTGCAAGTGGGTGGGCAGTCGGCGGGATGACCGGCTGGGTGCCTTGCAGGTGCGTAGCCATGGGAGCCTCCACGAAACGAAAGTTTCTGCACTCATCGAAGGCGATGGTGCGAATGCTGACTCTAATTTCTACATGTCCGTCCAACGCCTGATTGATTTAGATCAGAAAGAAGGCAAACACCTGGTTTGTCCGGGCACAGCCATGACCTGCGTTGTGTCCAACGCCTCAATTGCGGCCCCCGGCGGACACAAAAGACATTCGAGTCCTAAGCTCTACTTCGATGAGCGACAGATGTTTNTACGGCGAGGCCTGCAAATCGCTTTTTTAAGGAACTCACTTCGATGCTCAGTAAGTGGCTGGACCCCGTTCTGTTGCTGCTCACCGCACTGACGCTGCTGGCCGGCGGCATTGCGTATGTTGCGCAAGCACCTGATTGGGCCTCGAGGTGCTGGGCCGCNGGAAGTCTGGTGATGTCCGCAGTNCTGCTCGTTGAAATCGTCAGGCGCCTGGCCCGGCGCGAGGCCGGTGTCGACCTGATCGCGCTGCTGTCGATCACTGCCGCCCTGGTCTTTGAGCAGACACTGGTGGCGGCGGTGATTGCCTTGATGCTGGCGACCGGACGCACCCTGGAGTTTTTCACCAAGCAACGCGCCGACCGCGAGCTTCGTGCGCTCATCGACCGGGCGCCACGTTTTGCCTGGCTGCAGGAGGAGGGCGGCTTGCGCCAGATCCCCGATTGAGCAGGTCCAGCTAAATCAAACATTGCTGGTGCGGTTGGGAGAGGTGATACCGGTCGATGGTCGCCTGCTGAGTCCTGCGGCCATTCTCGACGAATCGGCGCTCAGCGGTGAGTCGTTGCCCGTCACCCGTCGAGAGGGCGAGCAACTGCCCAGCGGCGTTTCCAATGTCGGTGCGCCCATCCTGCTAATCGCTACGCGAACGGCCGCGCAGAGTACCTATGCCGGCATCGTGCGGCTGGCCGAGGAGGCACGTCGTTCGCGCGCACCTTTCGTGCGCCTGGCCGACCGCTATGCATTGTTCTTCATCCCATTGACGTTGTTGCTTGCCGGATTCGCTTGGCATTTGAGTGGTGATCCTTTGCGAGCGCTGGCGGTTCTGGTGGTGGCCACACCTTGTCCTTTGATTCTGGCGGTACCGATCTCCTTCATGTCGGGTATTTCGAGAGCCGCGCGGCGCGGGATCCTGATCAAGGACGGCGTGACCCTGGAAGCGTTGGCCGGAGTCAAGCAGGTGTTCCTCGACAAGACTGGCACGCTGACCAGCGGCCACGCCCGTCTGCAGTCGGTTGAGGTGAATGGGCTGGCCGATCCGCAATATTTGCTTGGCCTGGCGGCTTCACTCGCGCAGGCCTCGACGCATCCTGTCTCCCAGGCAATTGTTGAAGCGGCGCATCAGCGTCAATTGCCTCTCAGCGTCCCACAGGACGTAGAAGAAAACCCAGGCTCTGGACTTTGTGGGCAGGTCGATGGCGTGCAGGTGCGTTTCGGCACGTTGTCTTTTGCTCACAAAGACACCCCTGAAACTGACTGGGCCGCCGCCATGCTGCGCCACATGGATTACCTGGCGTGCAGTGGAAGCTTCATCGACGTGGATGGCAAACTCGCGGGCCTGCTGGTTTTCTCGGACAAGGTTCGGCGCGAAACTCCACAGACTCTGCGTCGACTGCGCAATAGGGGCATCGAAAAGATCGTCATGCTCACAGGCGATCGCCTGGAAACCGCCGAGATGATTGCGCTGTCTGCCGGGATTGACGAGCTGCGTGCCGGGTTGACCCCTGAGGATAAAGTGCGTGCTGTACAGCAAGGTTGCCTGCGCACGAGCACATTGATGGTCGGCGATGGCATTAACGACGCCCCCGCGCTGGCGGCGGCGAATGTCGGCGTGGCCATGGGGGCCAGCGGTGCCACTGCTTCTGCACAAGCCGCTGGAGTTGTGCTGTTGGTGGATCGTCTGGACCGTCTGGTCGAGGCGCTGGACATTGCCCGACGCACCCACTACATCGCTCGCCAGGGTGTGTTGGTCGGCATGGGGATGTCGTTGCTGGCCATGGCGGTGGCGGCCATCGGTTACTTGCCGCCGCTGATTGGCGCCGTGGTGCAGGAGGGCATCGACGTGGTGATTATCCTTAACGCGTTGCGGGCTCTGGGGCCGTTGTGGGGGCAGAAAAAACGAAAGCTTGCCGCAGAGCATATCGATCGCCTGCAGGACGAACACCAGCAACTCTCCACCGTATTGAGCGATCTGCACCAACTGGCCAGCGACTTTGCCCAGCGCCCACTTGCGCAAGCACAGACCGACTTGCAGGAACTGGTCGACAAGCTGCAAACATCACTGGCGCAGCATGAACACGAAGATGAAAACACACTGTACCCGCTGCTGACGCGAAGCATGCCGGGCGAGGACCCGATGTCGGCTATGAGCCATGCTCACCGGGAGATTTTTCGTCTTATCCATTTACTGGCGCGCATGAGTAGCGACTTCAGTTCCGACCCCGCAACGGCANCTGCTGATGAGATTCAGCATCAGCTGATTCGTCTGGATACCCTCGTGCGACTGCACTTTGATCAGGAGGAGGAACTGTTTCGTTATCTGGATTGGCGCTAGAAATTCAAGTCCGGCAAAAAGGGGGATGAAATGAGTAANACCGATGAGCGTGATAAGCGTTGTATCGCTTCTCCATACCTCGAAGACGTCGAAGCGATTGTCCGTCAGCTGGATTCTGACNGGCGCACGAGCACGGGCGTGCCACGATGGTCNTGAATCGTGCATTTTGGGGGCGCTTGGTTTGGGACTACGCTAAAGCCATGCGGATCGTCGATCAATCGGGACCCACTGTTCGCGCTGCGTCCGTCCCTGGAGCGCCCAATGCCGTTCATCATCACGCGCCTGGTGGCGCTGTTTGTTCTTTGCCTGACGCTTGAAGTGCCAGCCCAGACCAACNCCTGCCCGGCCGGCGAGACACAAGTGTGCCTGGACGGCTGCATCTGCCTGCCAGGCCGGGTGCCTGATGACCTCTACCAGATCGCTGCCCCGGCCCTGGCGATGTGGCTGACCCAAGCCCGCGCTGACGCAGCCGGCACCGGCATCCAACCCATTCCGCCGCACATCCGGGAGCGACTGCTGCGCTGGTACGACCCCAGCGTCCTCGATGCTGCGCGCTACAAAGTGAGCGACAACGGCCAATTCAACGCCGCCACGGCCATGCTGCAAAACCCCGATGTCGGTGCCGTGACGCTGATCGACATCATCCTCTTCCGGGACGCTCAAACCGCCGAGCAGGACATCGCGCTTTGGGCTCACGAACTAAAGCATGTGCAGCAGTATCAGGAATGGGGGGTAGAAGGATTTGCCCAGCGCTATACACAGGATTTCAATGCTGTGGAGGCGCCGGCCTATGCCATACAGGCTGAGGTCAGGCGGTGGGGGCGGGAAGGGAATTACTGAAGAGATCGATTGCACTTACCCCCGCTGCTCGGCCACCAGCAGCAATGACTGCGGCACAGGACTTTGCGGGTGCTGCGGCTCCTGCAGGGCGGCCAGCTGAAAACCGGCCATGTCCAGCGCATTGAGCCAACTGGACAAGGTGCGAAAGTACCACGGCATGGTTTGCCACTGGCCCTTGAACCCGGCAAAGGTCTCTTCCCGCCAGCCATCCTGATAGTCGCCCGCCGCTGCGGTCCATGGATGCAGCGTCTGGATCACCAGCGCGCCGCCAGGGGCGAGCAGGGCGTTCATGGCNGTGAGCAGAGGGATGATGTCCTGGTGCAGCAGGGCGAAGTTGGCGCAGATCAGGTCGTAGTCGCGGCCGATGTCCACCTTCGCCTTCCACCAACGCTTCATAGCTCGCCACATGCACCGGCGAAGAGCCCGCCGCCCGCGCCGCCTCGACCAGCGTCGCATCGCCATCCACACCGACCGCTTTGATGCCCCGTTCAGCCAGCGCGCGCAACAGCCAGCCCTCGCCGCAGCCCAGGTCGAGCACGNGCTCGGGCTGNCGGCCCAACACCGCCAGCAGGATGGCCTGGTCGGTGACCTTGAGGCGGCTTTCGATGGCGCCGGTGCGGATGGCGTCGATCCAGGACTGGGCGTTGTGGTGCCAGCTGTCGAGGAGGGTGGATTCGGGGGTGGGCATGTCGGTGACCGGCGTTGTGGGTTGGATAAAAGGATAGGACACGTGCGGGTGGATCGAAAAATCCTTACCAGCCTTTTACTCCGCTCATATCGGGCAGCCAGCGTCAGAAAGCCCAGGCTGTAGTAGAGGCTTCGGACGACGCAGAATTCAAATCGAGCGTTGATTAACACGCTGAGTCAGTACTTCCGCCGACTCCTTGCGTTCGGAATAGCGGTCAACCAGATCCGGGCGTTCGCGCAGCAACAACGTGAACTTCACCAGTTCTTCCATGACGTCTACCACCCGGTCATACAGCGCGGACGGTTTCATGCGGTTGCCTTCGTCAANCTCCAGA
>Ga0065714_10000018_pt1 | contig 31765 bp, 29 predicted proteins | sample MisRhiReplicate2_FD_59101 | JGI IMG/M metagenome (GOLD analysis project Ga0065714, IMG submission 59101) | Miscanthus rhizosphere microbial communities from Kellogg Biological Station, MSU, sample Rhizosphere Soil Replicate 2: eDNA_1 v2... | ecosystem: Host-associated > Plants > Roots >... | reverse complement strand
CCCCTGCTCGGAGCAGTAGATGATCGACGAGCGCTTCTGGAAGTCGTACACACCCAGCGGCGAGGAGAAACGCGCGGTGCCGGAGGTAGGCAACACGTGGTTCGGGCCGGCGCAGTAGTCGCCCAAGGCTTCGGAGGTGTGACGGCCCATGAAGATCGCGCCAGCGTGGCGAATCTTCGGCAGCCAGGCCTGCGGATCAGCAACGGACAACTCAAGGTGTTCCGGTGCGATGCGGTTGGCCACTTCGATGGCTTGATCCATGTCGCGGACCTTGATCAGGGCACCACGGCCATTGATCGACGTTTCGATGATCTCGGCGCGCTCCATGGTCGGCAGCAGTTTGGCGATGCTGGCGGCGACCTTGTCGAGGAACTCGGCGTCCGGGCTGACCAGAATCGCCTGGGCGTCTTCGTCGTGCTCGGCCTGGGAGAACAGGTCCATGGCGATCCAGTCCGGATCCGTCTGGCCGTCGCAGACCACGAGGATTTCGGATGGGCCGGCGATCATGTCGATGCCGACCTGGCCGAACACGTGGCGCTTGGCGGTGGCGACATAGATGTTGCCCGGACCGACCACCTTGTCGACCTTCGGCACGCTTTCGGTGCCGTAAGCCAGCGCAGCAACCGCTTGAGCGCCGCCGATGGTGAACACGCGGTCGACGCCGGCGATGCAGGCTGCGGCCAGCACCAGCTCGTTGATTTCGCCACGCGGCGTCGGCACTACCATGACCACTTCGGTCACGCCGGCCACCTTGGCCGGAATCGCGTTCATCAGTACCGAGGACGGATAAGACGCCTTGCCGCCCGGTACGTACAGGCCGGCGCGATCCAGCGGCGTGACCTTCTGGCCCAGCACNGTGCCGTCGGCTTCGGTGTAGCTCCAGGAATCCTGTTTCTGTTTCTCGTGGTAGCTGCGTACTCGGGACGCGGCTTTTTCCAGCGCTTCACGCTGTGGCACGGTGATTCGGGTCAGGGCCAGTTCCAGGCGCTCACGAGGCAGAATCAGGTCCGCCATGGACGCGACCTGCAGGCCGTCGAACTTCTGGGTGAATTCCACCAGCGCCGCATCGCCACGCTCGCGCACGGCCTTGATGATGTCCAGCACCCGCTGATTGACCGAGTCGTCAGACACACTTTCCCAGCTCAGCAGATGATCCAGATGATGTGCGAAATCCGGGTCAGCAGCGTTGAGTCGGCGAATTGCAGTCGGTGCGGTCATAGCGAGAGCCTCATAGGANTGGCAAAAAACTCAGGTACCCGAAGCTACCATCGATCCGCTTGGGCACCTGAGAATTCTGGCTATGAGGCGGATAGACGGGCGCGACTTAACGTCGCGCAGGTAAATCAGCCGCGGTGTCGAGACTCCACTGCCTTGCGCAGGGTGTCGATCAACGCCTGGATACGGGCGTGCTGCATTTTCATCGANGCTTTGTTCACGATCAGCCGGGAGCTGATGTCGGCAATGAAATCCTGGGGTTCCAGGCCATTGGCGCGCAGGGTGTTGCCGGTGTCGACCACGTCGATGATCTTGTCTGCCAGACCGATCAGCGGCGCCAGTTCCATCGAGCCATAGAGCTTGATGATGTCGACCTGACGGCCCTGTTCGGCGTAGTAGCGCTTGGCAACGTTGACGAATTTGGTCGCCACACGCAGGCGGCCCTTGGGCTCGACATCGCCGACACGGCCGGCCGTCATCAGCTTGCACAGGGCAATTCGCAGGTCCAACGGCTCGTACAAACCCTGGCCGCCATATTCCATCAGCACATCTTTACCGGCGACGCCCAGGTCAGCGGCACCATGTTCGACGTAAGTCGGCACATCGGTGGCGCGCACGATCAGCAGACGTACATCGGCCTGGGTCGTGGGGATGATCAGCTTGCGGCTCTTGTCCGGATTCTCGGTCGGCACGATGCCCGCTTCAGCCAGAAGCGGCAGGGTGTCGTCAAGGATACGGCCCTTGGACAGTGCGATGGTCAACATGGGAAACGTCAGTCCTTATCAAGGTACTCATGCCCGGTCGCAAATGGCGCCGGACACACATCGAGCCTGAAACAGGCTCGACTTGAAACGAAATCAACGGGCNCGTCCTTGCGCCCATGCAGCAGAAACTAGCCCGGTACGCGGCGGATCTTGGCGCCGAGCATCTGCAGTTTCTCTTCGATGCACTCGTAACCACGGTCGATGTGGTAGATGCGGTCGATCAAGGTGTCACCTTCAGCGATCANCGCCGAGATCACCAGNCTGGCCGANGCNCGCAGGTCGGTGGCCATGACTGGCGCGCCCTTCAGCGTTTCGGTGCCAGTGACGATGGCGGTGTTGCCTTCAACCTGGATCTTGGCGCCCATGCGGTGCAGTTCGTACACGTGCATGAAGCGGTTTTCGAAGATCGTCTCGATCACAGCGCCCGTGCCTTCGGCAATGGCGTTGAGGGAAATGAACTGCGCCTGCATATCGGTCGGGAATGCCGGGTACGGAGCGGTGCGCACGTTAACGGCTTTTGGCCGCTTGCCGTGCATGTTCAGCTCGATCCAGTCTTCGCCGCAGGTGATTTCGGCACCCGATTCCTTGAGTTTCTCAAGAACGGCTTCGAGGATGGTCGGATCGGTGTCCTTGACCTTCACACGACCGCCNGTCACAGCAGCGGCGACCAGGTAGGTGCCGGTCTCGATACGGTCAGGCATCACTTTGTAAGTGGTCGGGTGCAGACGCTCGACGCCATCGATGGTGATGGTGTCAGTGCCGGCGCCAGTGATCTTGGCGCCCATGGCGATCAGGAAGTTCGCCAGGTCGATGACTTCAGGNTCGCGAGCGGCGTTTGCCAGAACGCTGCGGCCCTTGGCCAGAGCGGCCGCCATCATGATGTTTTCGGTACCGGTCACACTGACGGTGTCGAAGAAGAAGTGCGCACCGCGCAGGCCACCTTCAGGTGCCTTGGCCTTGATGTAGCCGCCTTCGACGTCGATGACCGCGCCCATGGCTTCGAGGCCACGAATGTGCAGGTCAACCGGACGCGAACCAATGGCGCAACCGCCAGGCAGTGCGACTTCGGCTTCACCGAAACGGGCAACCATCGGGCCCAGCACCAGGATCGACGCACGCATGGTTTTCACCAGTTCGTACGGAGCGATCAGGGTCTTGATGGTGCGCGGGTCGATTTCGACGCTGAGTTTCTCGTCGATCACCGGCTCGATGCCCATACGACCGAACAGCTCGATCATGGTGGTGATGTCGTGCAGGTGCGGCAGGTTGGCAACAGTCACCGGGCCATCGCACAGCAAGGTTGCAGCCAGGATCGGCAGGGCAGAGTTCTTTGCCCCGGAGATGCGGATTTCGCCATCAAGACGAACGCCACCGGTAATTATCAATTTATCCATAAGAATCTCGACGCCCTTGGGCTCAGGTGCGCTCGGCCCAGGCCGCGCTGCTGAAAAATTTCATAGTGACCGCATGGATGCTGCCATCGGTGATCCATGGGTTCAAATGGGCATAGATCTGCTGCTGACGCTTCACCGGGCTCAACGCCGCCAGTTCATCGCTAATCACGTTCAGCTGAAAGTTGCAGCCTTCGCCCTCGACTTCTACTAGGGTTCCTGGCAGCTTTCCTTCAAGGAAGCTCTTCACTTCTACGGCCTGCATGCTCAACCTCAATCGGCGCCCTGTGCGCGCGGGTCGGACATCATACAAAAAAGCCCCGCGCCTGCGAACCCCGCGAAGCAGGACTCTGACGGGGGGCTTCTTAATAGATGCGGTTATGGATGCGCCAACAGCTCGGTCAATTCGCTGACCTGAGCGATTTCGCGCATGTCTTCTGGCATCCCGCGGATGCTCAGCGCCTTGCCGGCCGCCTCTGCATCACGCATGAAGCACAGCAACAGTGACAAGCCGACACTGCTGGACTTCAACACTGCCGAGCAATCGACCACCAGTGCAGCGGCCTTNCTGGATTTGATCAGCGCCTGCCCCTGCTTGCGCAAACCGGGGCCGGTGCGGTAATCCAGCATGCCGCTGAGCGTCAGCTCGCCGGATTCGCTCATGCGAATGGCCGACACACTCATTGAGCTTGCTTCTCGGGTGTTTGCTTCTGGCTGGCTTCCTTGGCTTTGGCCACTTCTCCGGCCCAACCATTGATGGTCTTGTCCAGGTCGTTGCCATTGCGCTGCATGGCATCAGCGAACTGATCACGGAACAGCTTGCCGATGTTAATGCCGTTGATGATCACGTTACGCAGCTTCCACTCGCCATTGATCTTTTCGAGTGTGTAAGACACAGGATAGATCGCGCCGTTGGCGCCTTTGACCGTCATGGCAACGCTTGTACGGTCTCCCGACTCATCCTTGGCAGGGTCGACGACGATCCCCTGATTGTTGTACTCGAGCAAAGCGTTGCCATAGAACTGGAACAGNCCCTTTTTGAAGTTTTCTTCAAAGGTCTTCATTTGCGCAGGCGTGGCTTTGCGCGAATATTTGACCGTCATGATGCTCTTGGAAATGCCCTCGGCATCCACAACAGGTCCGACGATGGTGTTCAGCGCCGNATAGAAGTCTTGCGGGTCTTGCTTGTACTTCTCTTTATTGGCCGACAGATCGGCAAGTAGCCGATTGGTGGTGTCCTGCACGATATCGTGCGCTGAGGGCGCCGCCACGGCGTTAGCCATCAACGGCAGGGCCGCGAGTAATACCAACAGGCCACGTCGCAAGGTAGAGATCATTCAAAAGCTCCTCATTTGGCGTCTTTACTAACGGTATTGAGCAGAAATTTACCGATCAGGTCTTCGAGTACCAGCGACGACTGCGTGTCGTGGATGGTTGAGCCATCCTTGAGCAAGCTTTCTTCGCCGCCCACGCTGAGACCGATGTACTTCTCGCCCAACAGGCCAGCGGTCAGGATAGATGCAGTGGAGTCAGTCGGCAGGTTATCTACGCGTTTTTCCAGCTGCATGGTCACTCGACCGGTGAAACTGTCGCGGTCCAGATCGATCGCCGTGACCTTGCCGATGGTCACACCGGCCATGGTCACTTTAGCTCTGACAGTCAAACCGGCGATATTGTCGAAATACGCATAAAGTTTATAAGTGTCGGTGGTTGCGCTCGGGGACAGGCCACTCACCCGCAACGCCAGCAACAGCAAAGCCAGGATGCCAGCCAGCAAGAAAAGGCCGACACCGATTTCCAGGGTGCGGTTTTGCATCAGAAATCTCCAAACATCAAGGCGGTCAGAATAAAGTCCAGGCCGAGTACAGCCAAAGAGGCATACACCACGGTCTTGGTAGTGGCACGACTGATCCCCTCGGAAGTGGGCTCGCAGTCATAGCCTTGGAATACGGCGATCCAGGTCACGACAAAGGCGAAAACGATGCTTTTGATGATGCCGTTGAGCACATCGTCTGCAAAGGTCACGCTGTTCTGCATGTTGGACCAGTAGGAACCTTCATAGACACCCAGCCAGTCGACGGCCACCCACGAACCACCCCAGATGCCCACCACGCTGAAGATCATCGCCAGCACCGGCAGGGAAATGAAGCCGGCCCACAGGCGCGGGGCAATGATGTACTTGAGCGGGTCGACACCAATCATTTCCAGACTGGACAACTGCTCGGTGGACTTCATGTTGCCGATTTCGGCAGTCAATGCCGAACCGGCGCGCCCGGCGAACAGCAATGCCGTGACCACGGGCCCCAGTTCACGCAACAGCGTCAGCGCAACCATCTGGCCGACCGCCTGCTCCGAACCATAGCTGGATAGAATATTGAAGCCTTGCAGCGCCAACACCATGCCGATGAACACCCCGGAGACCACGATGATCACCAGGGACATTACGCCCACCGAATGCAGCTGCTTGATCAGCAAGCCAAAACCGCCGCCAATGCCGCCACGACCGAACAAGGCATGAAACAGGAATATTGCCGAACGGCCGAACACCCCCAGCACGTCAATGCCAGAGTGACCGAACCGGCGAACCCGTTCTATTAGTGAAATCTTGCGCATCAACGCTGCCCCAGAAGATCTGCGCGGTAATCCGTCGCTGGAAAGTGATAGGCAACCGGACCGTCAGGCTCGCCTGTCATGAATTGACGGATGCGTGGCTCCTGCGAGTTCATCAGCTCCTCGGGAGTGCCCTGCCCCAATACCTGGCCTTCGCCGACGACATAGATGTAATCGGCGATGCTCGCGGTCTCGGCCAGGTCGTGGGAGACCACGATACTGGTGATGCCCAGCGCATCGTTGAGCAGACGGATCAGACGCACCAGCACCCCCATGGCGATGGGGTCCTGGCCGACNAAGGGCTCGTCATACATGAGGATCTGCGGATCGAGGGCAATCGCCCGCGCCAAAGCGACGCGACGTTTCATGCCGCCGGACAACTCGTCAGGCATCAGGTCGATGGCACCACGCAAGCCCACGGCCTGCAATTTGAGCAGGACGATGTCCCGGATCATTTCTTCCGGAAGTTCAGTATGAACGCGTAGCGGAAAGGCCACGTTCTCGAACACATCGAGATCGGTGAACAGTGCACCACTCTGAAACAGCACGCCCATGTGCTTTCGCGCATCGAACAGNTCACCGCGCGACAGTTTCGGCAGGTTCTGTCCATTGACCCAGACTTCGCCTTTGGTAGGCCGCAACTGTGCGCCCATCAGCCGCAACAGCGTAGTCTTGCCACACCCGGAAGGCCCCATGATGCCGGTGACCTTGCCGCGCGGGATACGTATATCGACGTTATTGAAAATGCTGCGCGTTCCGCGCTTGAAGGTCAGTCCCTTCAGCTCGATCGCGTAGGCTTTATCGGCACTCATCTAATCTCCTTGCGATGCAGCCTCTCACTCGGACGCCTGACTTTCTGGCGAAAGCACATACCTCCCGGGCAGGCCGAACTGGCGGCGAACTATATCACTGCAAAGGCCAAGCGCCCAAGGCCCAAGCCGGGCCATGTTGAGCAACATGACGAGGTAAAAGCTTCTATTTAGGGGTATTNGGTAACCGGGAATGACAAAGCGCGACGAACTTGCGTGAGGGTTTCGATCATTACCGTTATAATCGCCGCCTTTTCATCAGGCTATACGATTTCTGACATGAGCCAATCCAGCGACCTGATTCAATCAGCACAACGCACCATCCGCCTCGAACTGGAAGCCGTACAAGGCTTGTTGCCCCGTATCGACGCGGATTTCGTACGCGCTTGCGAAATGATTCTGGCCAGCAAAGGGCGCGTGGTCGTGGTCGGCATGGGCAAATCGGGGCACATCGGCAACAAGATCGCCGCCACCCTGGCCAGCACCGGCACCACAGCCTTTTTCGTGCACCCGGCCGAAGCCAGCCACGGCGATATGGGCATGATCACCCGCGACGACATCATCCTGGCGCTGTCGAACTCCGGCTCTACCAATGAAATCGTCACCCTGCTGCCGCTGATCAAGCGCCTGGGCATTCAATTGATCAGCATGACCGGCAACCCTGATTCACCNCTGGCGAAGGCTGCCGAGGTCAACCTCAACGTGCACGTCGAGCACGAAGCCTGCCCGCTCAACCTGGCACCGACCTCGTCGACCACTGCCGCCTTGGTCATGGGCGACGCCCTGGCCGTTGCGTTGCTGGAAGCCCGCGGTTTTACCGCTGAAGATTTCGCCTTTTCCCACCCCGGCGGCGCGCTTGGCCGACGCCTGCTGCTGAAAGTGGAAACCGTCATGCACGCCGGAGCAGAACTGCCCCAGGTGCAACGTGGCACGCTACTCAAGGACGCCTTGATGGAAATGACCCGCAAGGGCCTGGGCATGACNGCGATTGTGGAGGCCNATGGCAAACTGGCCGGGATCTTCACCGACGGCGACTTGCGCCGCACCCTTGACCGGACCATCGACATCCACCATACGACCATNGACGAGGTCATGACCGTNCACGGCAAGACCGCCCGGGCCGATATGCTNGCGGCCGAGGCCCTGAAAATCATGGAAGACCATCGAATCAACGCGCTGGTAGTGGTGGACAAGGAGGACCGTCCGATCGGCGCCTTCAACCTGTCCGATCTGCTGCGTGCAGGAGTAATGTAATGAGCACCGACCTGCTGCAACGCGGCAAGAACATCAAACTGGCGGTTTTTGACGTCGATGGCGTACTGACCGACGGACGCCTGTACTTCCTCGAAGACGGCAGCGAATTCAAGACGTTCAACACCCTCGACGGCCAAGGCATCAAGATGTTGATGGCAGCCGGCGTGCAGACCGCTATCATCAGTGGCCGCAAGACCCCGGTGGTCGAGCGACGCGCGAAGAACCTCGGCATTCCACACGTGTACCAAGGGCGCGAGGACAAACTGGTGGTGCTCGACGAGCTTCTTGCCCAACTCAACCTAAGCTATGAGCAAGTCGCCTATCTCGGTGACGACCTGCCGGACCTGCCGGTGATTCGCCGCGTCGGCCTGGGCATGGCGGTGGCAAACGCCGCCAGTTTCGTCCGTGAACACGCCCACGGCATCACCCAGGCCCGCGGGGGCGAGGGTGCCGCTCGCGAATTCTGCGAATTGATCCTGCGCGCGCAGGGCCGCCTTGATGCGGCAAACGCCGCGTACCTGTGAGCCAACTATGCTGAGCAAAAAGATTCGCAAATTCCTGGTGTTCGGTTGCATCGCCGCGATATTCGCAGCGGTCGGCTACTGGAACATCAGCCCGGAACGCTTCCTCGATAAGCCAGTGGCAAAGATCGATGAAACCGCGATCGACTATTACGCGACCAACGCCCACAGCGTGCAATATCTGCCGGATGGCAGACTGCAATACGAAATGACGTCCGACAAGGTTGAACACCTGAAAGCCACCGAAGTGACGCTGCTGACCAATCCCGACCTGAACATGTTCCGCGGCACCGAGTTTCCGTGGCACGTCCAGAGCGAGCACGGCGAAGTGAATCCCGACGGCACTCAGGTCGAACTGATTGACTCGGTGCGCATCACGCGCTTCGACGAGAAAAACCGCAAGACCCTGATTACCACCACCCGCATGACAGTGTTCCCGCAGCAGCAATATGCGCAGACCGAGCAACCCGTTAGAATCGACGGCGCTGGTGGTGTGTCGACTGGCAAGGGAATGAAAGCGTATTTGAAAGAAAGCAGGATACACCTGCTATCGAACGTAAGAGGACAGTATGAGGCTCGTTAAAACCCTCCCTATTTTGCTCGGTCTGAGCGCAGCACTGGGAAGCGTGAGCGCCTGGGCACTGCCGACCGATCAAACGCAGCCTATCCGCATTCAGGCCGACGATGCCCAGCTGGACGACAAGAATGGCGTTGCCACCTATAAAGGTGACGTGATCATCACTCAGGGCTCGATGATCGTTAAAGGCAACACCGTGACCATCACCCGCACGCCGACCGGCGACATTGACGTGGTGACTTCGGTGGGCAACCTCGCCTATTTCGAGCAACTGCAAACTGCAGGCGACACCAAACCCGTTCAGGGCTGGGGCGTGACCATCCAGTACCACGCAGCGCAAAACCGCGTCGTGCTGATCGACAAGGCAAAAGTGGTCGACAAGGACAACAACGTCACCCAAGGCGAGAAAATCGTCTATGACACGGTCAAAAAGCTGGCNAGCGCCGGTCGCGCGACGGGCAACAAGGTCACCGAGTCGCGTCCGCGCATCGACATGGTGATCCAGCCGAAGAAGAAAACCGACGAGCAAAAGGCCCAGTAATGGCAACTCTGAAAGCTCAGCATCTGGCCAAGAGCTACAAGAGCCGCCAGGTCGTGCGTGACGTCAGCCTGTCGATCGACAGCGGTCAGATCGTCGGTCTCCTAGGCCCAAACGGCGCCGGCAAGACCACCTGCTTTTACATGATTGTCGGCCTGGTACAGGCCGATCAGGGCCGCGTACTGATTGACGACCTGGATGTCAGCCACCAGCCTATGCATGGTCGTGCGAAGGCCGGCATCGGCTATCTTCCGCAAGAAGCGTCGATCTTCCGCAAACTCTCGGTAGCCGACAACATCATGGCGATCCTCGAGACCCGCAAGGAACTCGACAAGGCCGGTCGTCGCCAAGAGCTGGAAAGCCTGCTGCAGGAATTCCACATCAGCCACATCCGCGACAACCTCGGGATGAGCCTGTCCGGTGGTGAACGCCGCCGTGTGGAAATCGCCCGGGCACTGGCTACCAACCCGAAATTCATCCTGCTCGACGAACCGTTCGCCGGCGTGGACCCGATTTCGGTGGGCGACATCAAGCAGATCATCTATCACCTCAAGGCCAAGGGCATTGGTGTGCTGATCACTGACCACAACGTCCGTGAAACCCTGGATATCTGCGAAACCGCCTACATCGTCAACGATGGCCAGCTGATCGCCGAAGGTGACTCTGCCACCATCCTGGCCAACGACCTGGTCAAGGAAGTGTATCTGGGCCATGAGTTCCGCCTGTAAGCACTGAGGTGTCTGGCTGGTTGCCCGGGCGCTNGTCTCGATAAAAAATCAACATTTTTTTATTGTTACAGCGCTCTAGGCAAACGCTGCAGTTTCGGGCATATAATTTGCTTATGTTTGGCGCTCCGGCGCCCTGTAGTGGATGGCGCATGTGCGCCGGCGAATAAGGTGTTAAGCCCCTGCCATGAAACCATCGCTAGTCTTGAGAATGGGCCAGCAGCTGACGATGACACCGCAGCTGCAACAGGCCATCCGCCTGCTCCAATTGTCGACCCTGGACCTGCAACAGGAAATCCAGGAGGCCCTGGAGTCCAATCCGATGCTCGAACGCCAGGAAGAAGGCGACGACTTCGATAACGCCGACCCCTTGGCCGANAAAGCCGAACAGCAACCNAACNCCGACATTCAGGAACCNTCCTACCAGGAAACCGCCCCGACGGTTGATAACCTCGAGGAAGGCGACTGGAACGAGCGCATCCCCAACGAACTGCCCGTCGATACCGCGTGGGAAGACGTCTACCAGACCAGCGCCAGCAGCCTGCCAAGCAACGATGACGACGAGTGGGACTTCACCACCCGGACATCGGCCGGCGAAAGCCTGCAAAGCCACCTGCTGTGGCAACTGAACCTGGCCCCGATGTCCGACACCGATCGCCTGATCGCCGTGACCCTGATCGACTGCATCAACAATCAGGGCTATCTGGACGAAACCCTCGAGGAGATTCTCGAAGCCTTCGACCCGGAACTGGACATCGAACTGGACGAAATCGAAGCCGTCCTGCACCGCATCCAGCAATTCGAACCCGCTGGCATCGGCGCCCGCAACCTGGGCGAATGCCTGCTGCTGCAATTGCGCCAGTTACCCGCCAAGACGCCTTGGCTGGTCGAGGCCAAACGCCTGGTCACCGATTACATCGACCTGCTCGGCAGCCGCGATTACAGCCAGCTGATGCGTCGCATGAAGCTCAAGGAAGACGAACTGCGCCAGGTGATTGAACTGGTGCAGAGCCTCAACCCGCGCCCAGGCTCGCAAATCGAGTCCAGCGAAGCCGAATACGTCGTTCCCGACGTGATCGTACGCAAGGACAACGAGCGCTGGCTGGTGGAGCTGAACCAGGAATCCGTGCCACGACTGCGGGTCAACGCTCAATACGCCGGTTTCGTGCGCCGCGCCGACACCAGCGCCGACAACACCTTCATGCGCAATCAGTTGCAAGAGGCCCGCTGGTTCATCAAGAGCCTGCAAAGCCGCAACGAAACCCTGATGAAAGTAGCCACTCAGATCGTCGAGCATCAGCGTGGTTTTCTTGAATACGGCGACGAAGCCATGAAACCGCTGGTCCTGCATGACATCGCTGAAGCGGTGGGCATGCACGAGTCGACGATTTCACGGGTGACCACGCAGAAATTCATGCATACCCCACGGGGCATATATGAACTGAAATACTTTTTTTCCAGCCACGTCAGCACCTCCGAGGGCGGTGAATGCTCATCCACGGCGATCCGCGCGATCATCAAAAAACTGGTTGCCGCGGAAAATCAGAAAAAGCCGTTGAGTGACAGCAAGATCGCTGGTTTACTGGAGGCACAAGGCATTCAGGTGGCTCGCCGCACCGTCGCCAAGTACCGCGAATCCCTCGGGATCGCGCCTTCGAGCGAACGCAAGCGGTTGATGTAGAGCCACGCCACAGCGTTCCAGTGGCAGGCATTTCTGCCTGCCGCTTTATGCACTGGCAACGAAGGAGAAGCTGTATGCAAGTCAACATCAGTGGACACCAACTGGAAGTGACCGAACCTCTTCGCACCTACATCGGCGAAAAACTCGAACGATTAGAGAGGCATTTCGACAAGATCACCAACGTGCAGGTCACGATGACGGTCGAAAAGCTCAAGCAGAAAATCGAAGCCACGCTGCATATTCCCGGCAATGAAGTGGTCGCAAACGCGGAGCATACCGATATGTACGCGGCGATCGACGCACTGACCGACAAGCTGGATAAACAACTCAAAAAGCATAAGGAAAAGACCCAAAGCCTCCTCCAGGGCGCGACCGGTCGTTAACACTCCCAACCCATGATCCGACTTGAAAGCATCCTGACCCCCGGCCGTTCCCTCGTGAACGTGCCGGGCGGCAGTAAAAAGAAAGCCCTTGAGCAAATTGCCAACCTTATCCACAAAGAAGTGCCGGATCTGGAGATGCAAGATGTCTTCGAGGCTCTGATTGCCCGTGAAAAGCTCGGCTCAACCGGTTTTGGCAACGGCATCGCCATTCCCCATTGCCGCCTGAAGGGCTGCACCTCGCCCATCAGTGCCCTGATGCACCTTGATGCACCCATCGATTTCGACGCCATCGACGGCGCCCCGGTTGACCTGCTGTTCGTTCTGCTGGTCCCGCAAGCCGCTACCGATGCGCACCTGGAGTTACTGCGCCAGATCGCCAGCATGCTCGACCGCAAGGAAGTGCGCGAAAAACTGCGCAGTGCCTCGAGCAATGAAGCCTTGTATCAGGTTGTCCTGGACGAGCAAAACGGTCATTAATCATGCGCTTGATCATCGTCAGTGGCCGCTCCGGCTCAGGTAAAAGTACCGCACTCGATGTTCTCGAGGACAACGGCTACTACTGCATCGACAACCTGCCCGCCGGTCTGCTGCCGGAACTGGCCGAACGNGCGTTNATCCACACNGAGCTGGCGCAACCGCTGGTTGCCGTATCGATCGATGCGCGTAACTTGCCGAGTCACTTGTCGCGGTTTCCCGAACTGCTGGAAGAAGTGCGCAGCCGGCATATCCAGTGTGATGTGCTTTATCTGGACGCCGACGAAGAAACCTTGCTCAAACGTTTCTCGGAAACCCGCCGTCGTCACCCGCTGAGCAATGCCAATCGCTCGCTGGCCGAGGCCATCAACGATGAGACNGCCCTGCTCGGGCCGATTGCCGACCTCGCCGATCTCAAAGTAAACACCACCAACCTGAACCTGTATCAGCTGCGAGATACCATCAAGCTGCGGCTGTTGAACCAGCCGGAATCCGGTACGGCGTTCCTGGTGGAGTCTTTCGGTTTCAAGCGTGGCATGCCGGTGGACGCTGATCTGGTGTTCGACGTGCGCTGCCTGCCGAACCCTTACTGGAAGCCAGAGTTGCGCGATCAATCCGGGCTCGACCAACCGGTTGCCGATTACCTGGCGGCACAGCCGGACGTCGAAGAGATGTTCCAGGACATCTCCACCTACTTGTTAAAATGGCTACCCCGTTTTGCCGCCAGCAACCGCGCTTATGTCACCATTGCCATTGGCTGCACCGGCGGCCATCACCGCTCCGTCTACCTGACCGAACGTCTGGGCCAGGCCCTGCAAAAATCCCTGAAGAACGTCCAGGTTCGCCACCGCGACCTCAGCTAAAGGATTCACACCGCGATGCCTGCTCTGGAAATTGAAATCATCAACAAGCTGGGCCTGCATGCCCGCGCTTCTGCAAAATTCGTTGGCGTCGCCGGTGAGTTCAAGGATTGCACGATCAGAGTAGGACGCACGCCGGAATCCACGGTCGACGGAAAAAGCATCATGGCAATGATGATGCTCGCTGCGGGCAAGGGCACCAAAATCTACCTGAGCACCGAAGGCGAACAGGCTGATGAGGCGCTGCAGGCATTGGTGAATTTGATCAATGACTACTTCGGCGAAGGCGAGTAACACTCGCCCTGTAGCAGCTGCCGAAGGCTGCTACAAAGTTCGTGTTCAGTCGCTAAGCCAACGCCGTATCCATCACCATCATCAAGCAAAACCCGATCAGCAGCCCAAGACTTGCAAGCTTGTCGTGACCATTGCGGCGCGACTCGGGAATGACTTGGGTGACCACCAGCAACATTGCCCCGGCCGCCAGCGCCAACCCCAAGGGCAGCAACAATTCAGCCAGGCTCACCAGCCAGTGCCCATAGCCAGCCCTGGATGGTTTTGGCAGAAGTCTTAAACCAGCGCAGCCTGATAGCGCGTAGCGACTTCAGGCCAATCAATCACGCTGTAGAACGACCTCAGGGACGCCATCGCCGGCAAGCCGTGCTCCTACAGGGATGGTGCATGGCGCATTAAAAAAGGCGCGCCACCTGGTGGGTGACGCGCCTTTTTTGCTTAGCGGTAAGGGTTTAGCTACCCGCCACCGTCATCCGCTCGATNAGCACCGAACCTGTGCGAATGTTGCTGCGCAGCTCCAGGTCATTACCGACCGCAACGATCTGTTTGAACATGTCGCGCATGTTGCCGGCGATGGTCACTTCCTGGACCGCAAACTGGATTTCGCCATTCTCGACCCAGTACCCCGCCGCGCCGCGGGAGTAATCGCCAGTGACCATGTTCAGGCCCTGGCCCATCAATTCAGTCACCAGCAGGCCGCGACCCATGCGGCGTAGCAAGGCTGCCTGGTCTTCGTCACCATGGGTGACAAACAGGTTGTGCACACCGCCAGCGTTGGCGGTGCTCGGCATCCCGAGCTTACGGCCGGAGTACGTGCCGAGGATGTATGAGACCAACTCGCCTTTTTCGACGAATGGTTTGGCGTAAGTGGCCAGACCATCGCCATCGAACGCCGAACTGCCCAGCGCGCGCATCAGGTGCGGGCGCTCATCGATGGTCAGCCATTCCGGGAACAGTTTCTGCCCCAGCGTGCCCTCAAGGAACGAGGATTTGCGATACAGGCTGCCGCCGGAAATCGCCGAGAGGAAACTGCCGAACAATCCACCGGCCAGTTCCGCGGAAAACAGCACCGGCACTTCGCAGGTCGGCACCGGACGCGCCCCCAGACGGCTCGCCGCCCGTTGCGCGGCACGCTGGCCGATGCTCACCGGGTCGGCCAGCAAGTTGCCCTGGCGGTTCACGTCGTACCAGTAATCGCGCTGCATCTGGCCNTCGGCCTCGGCGATCATCACGCAGCTCAAGCTGTGCCGGGTCGACGCGTAACTGCCGATAAAACCGTGGCTGTTACCGTAGACACGGCAGCCCTGATGGGTGCTGAGGGTGGTGCCATCGGCGTTCTTGATCCGGCTGTCGGTGGCAAACGCCGCCGCTTCACAGGCCAGGGCCTGCTCGATGGCTTGTTCCGGGGTAATGTCCCATTCGTGGAACAGGTCGAAATCCTGCAGATCCTTGGCCATCAGCGCAGCGTCCGCCAGGCCCGAAGCTTCGTCTTCAGACGTGTGCTTGGCGATGGCCAGCGCGGCGGCGACGGTTTCGCGAATCGCCTCCGGACCGCTGGCGGACGTGCTGGCCGAGCCCTTGCGCTGACCAACGTACAAGGTGATGCCGAAACCCTGATCGCGGTTGAATTCGACGGTTTCGACTTCACGCTGACGCACGGAGGTGGAAAGGCCCTGCTCCAGGGACACCGCCACTTCACAGGCACTGGCGCCCTGGCGCTTGGCTTCAGCGATGATCTGCTCGACTTGTTCTTGCAGTGCCGGCAACGCTTGTGGGCCGACGCTTTCAACTGCACTCATGCTGTTCTCCACTCAAATTCTGCTTTCGGCTAGGGCCTTCGAGCGACCGGGCCGGACAAGCGGCCCCCGACTGGTTATCATGGCGGCGTTTCTTTGCGGACGGCCACCATGGTTGATTCTTACGACGACTCCCTCGATACGGGAGAAAAAAGCAAATCCCAGGTTAAACGCGAGCTTCATGCTCTGGTTGACCTCGGCGAGCGCCTTACAACGCTCAAGCCTGACTTGCTGGCAAAACTGCCGTTGACCGACGCTATGCGCCGNGCACTGGCTGATGCGCCCAAGCACACCGCGAATATCGCGCGTAAACGGCACCTTGGCTTCATCGGCAAACTGATGCGCGATCAGGACACTGACGCCATTCTGACGCTGCTCGATCAACTCGATGCCTCCACTCGGCAGTACAACGAACGNTTCCATGGCCTGGAACGCTGGCGCGATCGCTTGATCGCGGGAGACGATGCGGTCCTGGAGAAGTTCGTGGTCGACTTCCCGGAGGCTGATCGCCAACAATTGCGCTCCCTGATCCGTCAGGCCCAGCACGAACTGGCGACCAACAAGCCACCGGCATCGAGCCGTAAAATCTTCAAGTACATCCGTGAGCTGGACGAGACTCAACGCGGTTTGCGTTAAATCTCGAATCGGGTGAGTCGCTACGCGATTCACCCGAAGCTCCATCCCTCAAGATCCTGTGCCACCCACAGTGATCGCATCGATTTTCAGCGTTGGCTGGCCGACACCCACCGGCACCGACTGCCCATCCTTGCCACACGTCCCCACGCCGCTGTCCAGCGCCAGATCGTTACCGACCATCGACACCTTGCTCATGGCTTCAGGGCCATTGCCGATCAACGTCGCGCCTTTGACCGGGGCCGTAATCTTGCCGTCTTCGATCAGGTACGCCTCGCTGGTGGAGAACACGAACTTGCCACTGGTGATGTCCACCTGACCGCCGCCGAGGTTGGCGCAGTAGATGCCGCGTTTCACCGAGGCGATGATTTCTGCCGGNTCGCTTTCGCCCGCCAGCATGTAGGTGTTGGTCATGCGCGGCATTGGCAGGTGCGCGTAGGATTCGCGACGACCGTTACCNGTACGGGCCACGCCCATCAGACGGGCGTTGAGTTTGTCCTGCATGTAGCCTTTGAGTACGCCGTTTTCGATCAGTGTCGTGCACTCGGTCGGGGTGCCTTCATCATCGACGCTCAGGGAACCGCGACGACCGGCCAGCGTGCCATCATCGACGATGGTGCAAAGCTTGGACGCAACCATCTCGCCCATGCGCCCGCTGTAGGCCGAACTGCCCTTGCGGTTGAAGTCGCCTTCCAGACCGTGGCCGACCGCTTCGTGCAGCAGCACGCCGGACCAGCCGGAACCCAATACCACCGGCAACGTACCGGCCGGCGCAGGAATGGCTTCCAGATTCACCAACGCCTGACGCAGCGCTTCACGGGCGTAGCTCATGGCGCGGTCATCGCTGAGGAAATAACGGTAATCGGTACGACCGCCACCGCCATGACCGCCGCGTTCACGGCGACCGTTCTGCTCGACGATCACGCTGACGTTAAAACGTACCAGCGGCCGTACATCGGCGGCCAGGCCGCCGTCAGTGGAGGCCACGAGGATTCGTTCCCAGACGCCGGCCATGCTCACGGTGACTTGCTGAATACGCGGGTCGAGGGCGCGAGTCGCGACGTCGATACGCTTGAGCAGTTCGACCTTCTCGGCACGGGTCATCACTTCCAACGGGTTGTCCGGCCCGTACAACTGGGCGACATCCTGCGTCGTGAAGGCTTGCACCGTGCCGTTCTGACCAGCGCGGGAGATCGAGCGTGCAGCGCGGGCCGCGGCGCCGAGGGCTTCAAGGGTAATGGCATTGCTGTAGGCAAAACCGGTTTTCTCACCCGATTGCGCTCGCACGCCGACACCTTGGTCGAGATTGAAGCTGCCTTCCTTGACGATCCCGTCTTCCAGCGCCCAGGACTCGGAAATCTGCCCCTGGAAATACAGGTCGGCGGCATCGATGCCCGGGCCGGCCAGATCGCCGAGCACACCTTGCAGGCTCTCGATTGTTACGCCGCCGGGCGCCAGGAGGTGTTCACTGACTGAGGACAACAACTCGCTCATATGCTTTACGCCTTAAATTCATCGTTCTGAGGCAGGTCGCTGTGCGCCCTGCGAGAAAAAACGCCGGTGACTGGACACCGGCATCCGCGCCCTGATGGACGCCTGTTCGCTGCTATCGCGTTCGGCCAGCAGCACGGCCTCGCCTTGATCCTGTTGCGCCAGCACACGTCCCCACGGGTCGATAATCGCGGCATGGCCAAAGGTTTCTCGCGGCCCCGGATGCGTCCCACCCTGGGCAGCCGCGAGCACATAACATTGGGTTTCGATGGCCCGCGCGCGAATCAACACCTCCCAATGCGCCGCACCGGTCACCGCGGTAAAGGCCGACGGCGCGGTAATCAACTCGGCACCGGCAGCGCGTAATTCACTGTACAGCTCCGGGAAGCGCAGGTCGTAACACACCGTCAATCCGACTCGACCGACGGGCGTGTCCGCCACAACGACCCCACTGCCATAAGCATAGTCATCGGATTCGCGATAACGCCCGCGATTGTCCGCCACATCGACGTCGAAGAGGTGCAACTTGTCATACCGTGCAACGGTTTCGCCGTGGTCATCCACCAGCAGCGAGCAGGCATGCACTTTGGCCGTCGGCTGATCCACCGGTGGCAACGGCAACGTGCCGGCCACTATCCATAACTTGAGGTCGCGGGCGGTCTGTTTCAACCATGGCAGGATCGGACCTTCGCCCAACGCCTCGGCGCGGCCGATGTCGGCGATGTCGCGACGGCCCATGGCGGCGAAGTTTTCTGGAAGCACAGCCAGCTGCGCGCCACGGGCTGCCGCTTGCTCAAGCAGCCGACGGGCCTGGGCCAGATTGACCAGCACATCGCTCTGGCTGACCATTTGAATTACCGCAAAAGACATGGCCTTTTCCTGATCTGGAATCAACNTATACAGGGGACTTACGGCCATGCTACTCCATCGGCCTGAGGCGTGGCGTTGTCAAAAAGGCTTGTCGAAGGTGATTTTCGGCTCTTTCCACGGCCCCTTGACGGTGTATTGGACGCTGGCGTAACGCGCCACACGGTCACCGATCAGCTTATCGATCAGGAACAGCGCGCCGCCAATAGCCGGAGCACCGACGATCAGCGCGGCAATCGGCAGGTTGTTGGTCACAGGCAACGTCACCAGCAACTTGGCATCGATCTGGTCACCCACCAGGTTCAGAGTGCCGTTGAGCTCAACATTGCTCGACGGGCCGGTCATCTGGATCGGCTCCTTGGTCACGTAAACGCCGTTGGTCGCGACCAACAAACCCTTGACCCGGTCATAACTCAGGCCTTTGCCAAACAAGTCAGAGAAGTCCAGACGCAGACGGCGACCGATGGAGTTGAAGTTGAGCAGGCCAAATACCCGCAGGGCCTGGGCGCTGCCCTCGACTTCAACAAACTGGCCTTTATTGAGCGACGCATCGAGGGTGCCGGAGAACCGCTTGCTGGCCAGCCANGCCGGAGAACCCGGCCAGCGACCATCGACATCCATATGAAAATTTTCACTGGTGACACTCGGCGCAAAGCCCCAGCCCTTCAGTACATCGGCGAGATTCTTGCCGCTGATCCGGCCCTTGTACCAACTGCTGCTGGAACCGGGCACACCTTCCCAACCGCCGCTGCCCTGCAGGAGAATGCCCTTGAGGCCCAGATCCAGCATATTAAGCGCAATGCCCTTGGCGGTCGGACGGACTTTCAGATACCAGGCCCCGACGAGGTCCTTGCCCTGGAACAGCTGATTGATGGTGATATCCAGTGCCGGGATCTTCGTCGGATCCACCGAGGCCAGCGGATCCGGCGAGTTTTCGTCGGCCAGGACCGTCGGGTCTGGCGCCGGCAAACGCACGTATTGCAGATTGATCGCAATCGGAGCGGCTTTCGCATCGGGGATGCTGGCATTGCCCTTGACCTGCTGACTGTCGAGTTGCAAGGCCCACGCGGCAGGTTTGCGGTTCAACTGCACCGACGCCTGATCGAGCGTGGTGCCGACACCGCTGAGTTTGCCGACCTGGAGGTCCGCGCTGCTGAGCAACTGTTTGGCGTTGCCGCCCGGATCCTGGCCGGCGTACTTGTCTACCAGGTCCTTCCAGGGGCCGACATCCAGTTCCGACAGCACACCGCGNACCCGCAGGCCTTTGGCNCCGGGTAGCACGGCATTGCCGCCCCCCAGGAACAACTCGCCACGACCGTCGGCAAAGTTACCGGGCGGCGCCGCAAACGTGAAGTTCGCCAGCTCACCGTAGTTGACCCAGTAGCGCCGCTCGGGCCCCTGCAGGGTCATGCGGAACGTGGTGTCGCGGCCAACGTCGGCCGCCATGCCGAACGGTGCCGGCAAATCGATTGCTACACCCTTGAGGTTGGAGCTGACCATCAATTGACTGTCGGCCCCATAAAGGTTCAGTTGCAGCTGATAAGGGATCACACCGGACACTGGCAACGGCTGAGTAACATTCAGCCAGTCAGTCAGTTTCTTGACCTCGACCAGGCCGGAGCCGACGACGCGAGTCTTGAGGTTGCCGGGGCCGCCATCGGCGAAAATCTGTGCGGTAACCGGTTTATCAAAGGCGCGCGCGGTGATGTTTTGCCCGCTCAACCCCTTGGTGCTGTCGAAACGGAAATCGCCCTTGAGNTGAGTCAGCTCCAGCGTTGGCTCGGCCAGTTTCAGACGAGCCTTGGCGGTATTGAAGTCGACGAGGATCTTGGGCTGCTCGCCTTTGACCAATGGAATGTCCAGTTTCAGTTTGCCCCGCAGATCGCCCTCGCCTTCCCAATCGGCAAAGGTGGCGGCGGTGCCGATCGGCGCTTCCTGGAGAATCTTCAGGCCATCGCCCAACCCGCCGGCGAATCCGCCGTCAAGGAACAGATGGACGCTTTGCCCCGCTGGCACATGGGGAATATTGACGTAAATGTCGCTGACCTGGGTATTGAGCAGTTGACCCTTGCTGGCCAGGATCCGTACACCGCTGTCTTCAACAAACACGTCACCGGTGACATTACTGACATGTGGCCAGCCTGGCTGGAAGGCCAGTTCGGCATCGTGAACCTTGAAGAACAGGCTGATGCTGCGGGCTGTCTCGTCGGCCCCATGGTTCAGCGAACCCTGGTACTGGAAGAAACCTTCGTCCACCGCACCTTTGAGAATCGCCGTACGCAGCCACTCGTCCAGCCCCGGGCTGAGCATTGTCGGCAAATACTTGGCGGTGTAACGACCGTCGCCGTCCACCAGACCGACCCGCAGGTCCATGTAGTCTTCCTGGGTGTGGTCGAAATGCAGGCGGATCAGGAAGTCGCCAGCAATCTTGCCCTCCTCGCCCAGCACCTTCAGGTACGGCGCGATCAAGGTGAAGGCTTCTTTATCGAGTTTCCAGGTCAGCCGGGCATTGGCCTGAATGTACTGCCATGGCTTGGCGAAGATCGGGTCCAGGTGCAGGGAAAAATCCTTGCTGTCCATGCGCAGCTCACCACCGCCCAGATCACCGCTGATGCTGCCACTGACATTTCGNGCCGCCGGAGCGCCGTGATAGGCATCGAAGCCGACCCGATCCAGNTTGGCGGCAAAGCTGAANTTGCTGTCGTCGGTGGCATTNGGCCGGAANTCGATCAGCACNTTGCGCAGGCCACCGGTCACTTTGAGTCGCTCGACGGCCGTAGCAACGCCTTCGGGCAGCGGCCCCAAGGCATTCAGTATCGGGGTGATCGGGGTGAGGTCGAGACGGTCGGCTTGCAGATGCCAAAGCTCTTCAGTCTTGTCGGTNGCCGCGTTTTGTTTGAGTTGCAGATGCGATTCCCAGCGGGTCTCGCCAAGGCTCATGGCCAGCGAATCCAGGGTGATCAGGGCGCCTTCGGAACTGCGCTGGAAATAGCCATTGAGCGCCAGATTGTTGATCTGGATCGGCTTGCGCTCGGCGTACGCACCCTTGAGTTGCGGCGCGTTCAAGCGAATCGCAGCACTCTGCAGGTCGCCCTTGTTCCAGTTCACCCACAGCTCGCCGCCAGCCTTGAGCTCGGAAAAATTCCATTGTTGGGTCAGGCGCTCAGGCAACCATTTCGACCAGTCGCTTTGCGGCAGGCTCAAATAAGCTTCAGCCTCGCCGTCTTTCCATTCGCTGGCACGCAGGCGGGTACGCAGACTGAGGGCCACCGGTTGTCCATCGGGCAGGGTCAAACGGGCGTCGAGTCGCTGACGGGAGGCCCCGGTTTTCAGATTCAAGCCGACGTAAGTCAGGGTCAGCGGCTGCTCTTGCAGCGGCTGCAAAGTGACTTGGCTATCGAGTACCGACAGTTGCTGAACCATCTGCATGCGATTGAGCAATTGCTCAGGATCCAGCGGCTGATCCTGCTGCACCGGCAAACCTTCCAGCGCCCAATGGCCGTCCTCGCTTTCCTTGAGGCTGATCTTCAGGCCGCTGAGTTCCAGGTGAGCGATGCGCACTTCACGCGCCATCAGACTGGCCCAAAGATCCGGCACNGCGCGCACCTGATCCAGACGCAAGGCATTGGCGCCCTCGCCGACCATCACGTCGTGAGCCAGCATGATCGGAGCAAAGCCGCTCCAGTTACCTTCCAGTTCACCGATATTCAGCGGCATACCCAAGGCAGCGCTGGCTTTGGCTTCGACTTCGGCACGGTACTCGGCCACCAGCGGGGTCAGCTCTCGGCCGAGGCTGACGTATAACGCCAACAACACCAACACCAACGCACACAGCCCCAGCCCCCAGCGGGTCAGTGCGGCCAAAATGCGTGTCAGACGTTCCATGTCAGTTGGCTCCCATGGCAAAAATACTGCAAAAAGCTGAGGCCAGCCGTTCTAACAGGGTTTGAAACATACCGATTCAGAGCAGCACCACGTCGTATTGTTCCTGGGAATACATGGTTTCCACCTGGAATCGGATGGTGCGTCCGATAAAACCTTCGAGCTCGGCGACGTTGCCCGATTCTTCATCGAGCAATCGGTCGACCACTTTCTGGTTNGCCAATACACGATAGCCTTCGGCCTGATAGGCGCGAGCTTCTCGGAGGATTTCGCGGAAAATCTCGTAGCAAACGGTTTCCGGCGTCTTGAGCTTGCCGCGGCCCTGACAGCTGCTGCACGGTTCGCACAGTACTTGTTCAAGACTTTCGCGGGTGCGCTTGCGAGTCATCTGCACCAGGCCCAANTCGGTGATGCCGATGATATTGGTCTTGGCGTGATCGCGNTCCAGTTGCTTCTCGAGCGTGCGCAGCACCTGACGCTGGTGCTCTTCATCTTCCATGTCGATGAAGTCGATGATGATGATCCCGCCCAGGTTGCGCAGGCGCAGCTGGCGAGCAATGGCGGTCGCGGCTTCGAGGTTGGTCTTGAAAATGGTTTCTTCGAGGTTGCGATGACCGACGAACGCCCCGGTGTTGACGTCGATGGTGCTCATGGCTTCCGCCGGATCGACCACCAGGTAACCGCCGGATTTCAGCGGGACTTTACGTTCCAGGGCTTTCTGGATTTCGTCTTCGACGCCGTACAGNTCGAAGATNGGCCGCTCGCCCGGGTAATGCTCAAGACGATCGGCGATTTCCGGCATCAGCTCGGCGACGAACTGCGTGGTTTTCTGGAAGGTTTCCCGGGAGTCGATCCGGATCTTCTCGATCTTCGGGCTCACCAGGTCCCGCAAGGTNCGCAGTGCCAGGCCAAGGTCTTCGTAGATCACACTCGGCGCGCTGATGGTTTTGATCTGCTCGTTGATCTGATCCCAGAGACGACGCAGGTAGCGAATGTCCATGAGGATTTCATCGGCACCGGCACCTTCGGCAGCGGTACGCAGGATGAAGCCACCNGCCTCTTGAATGCCTTCTTTGGCCACGCAATCAGTGACCACTTGTTTGAGACGTTCGCGCTCGGCTTCGTCTTCGATCTTCAACGAAATGCCAACGTGTGCGGTGCGCGGCATGTACACCAGATAACGCGATGGAATCGACAACTGAGTCGTCAGNCGTGCGCCTTTTGAGCCGATCGGGTCCTTGGTGACTTGCACCACCAGGCTCTGACCTTCGTGAACCAGCGCGCTGATGCTCTCGACCGCAGGGCCTTCGCGCAGGGAGATTTCCGAGGCATGAATGAACGCGGCGCGGTCCAGACCGATGTCGACGAAGGCCGCCTGCATGCCGGGCAATACCCGCACGACCTTGCCTTTATAGATGTTGCCGACGATCCCGCGCTTTTGCGTGCGCTCGACGTGGACCTCTTGCAGAACACCGTTTTCAACCACCGCCACGCGCGATTCCATCGGCGTGATGTTGATCAGGATCTCTTCACTCATGGCAGGGTCTCGTTCAGGCATGTTCACGATAATGGCCGCATCTTGTCAGTACGACGCTCAACGCGCGTTAAGGGTTTGCCAACAGGGTATGCCGAAATGGCCGAGCAGCTCAGCGGTTTCGCACAGCGGTAACCCGACCACCGCCGAGTAACTGCCATTGAGTCCGGCGACAAACACCGCGCCGAGCCCTTGAATGCCATAGCCGCCGGCCTTGTCCTGCGGCTCGCCGCTGGCCCAGTAGGCCACCGCTTCTTCGCGACTGATGTGGCGAAAGCGCACCAGACTGCGCACCACCCGAGACTCGCAACGCTCACCGTCGAGTACCGCAATCGCCGTCAGGACTTCATGTTCACACCCGGACAACATCATAAGCATGGCGCACGCCTCGGCTTCGTCCACCGGCTTGCCGAGAATTTTCCCGTCCAGCACCACGGCGGTATCGGCACCCAGCACGCAAGAGTCTGCGTCGGACACGACCGCGCCGCGTCCGGCCTCGGCTTTGCCGCGCGCCAGGCGTTCGACATAGGCCGACGGGGATTCATTGTTTAAAGGGGTTTCATCGATGTCCGCGCTGATGGCGGTGAACGGCACGCCGATCTGCGTGAGCAGTTCACGCCGACGCGGCGAGCCTGANGCGAGGTACAGCTGTTTCATCAAGACATCTCCCTGTCGAGGTGCGGGCAAATGCCTGACCGAATTAATTGATTTTGTAGCGTCGACGCAAGCCGCGCAAACCGTAGCTGATCCATGGCCAGAGCAATGCGCTGACCAGTGCCGGCAAGACCAGCGCCAGTGTCGGCTGACGATTGCCGGTCAGGGCGCTGAGCCATAGTTGAACAAGCTGCGCGAGGCCNAANATCACCAGGATCACCAGGCTCTGTTGCCACATCGGAAACATGCGCAGACGCTGTTGCAGCGCCAGCACCAGGTACGTGATCAGCGTCAGGATCAATGCGTTCTGCCCCAGCAGCGTGCCGTAGAGCACGTCTTCGGCCAGGCCCAGGCACCACGCGGTGACCATCCCGACTTGCTGCGGCATGGCTAACGCCCAGAATGCCAGCAGCAAGGCCAGCCACAGTGGACGCAGGATTTCCATGAATTGTGGCAGCGGCGAAACGCTGAGCAGCATGCCTATGGCGAATGTCAGCCAGACCATCCAGCCGTTTCGGGAGGCAGTAGCACCAACCATTATTCTCGTCCCCCAGTGGTAGCCGGCGCAGAGACAGGCGGCTTGGCAGCAGGCTTCACGGCAGCAGGTTGCGTGGCCGGCGGTTTAGCGGCAGCAGGTTGCGCCGCGGGCGGCTTGCTGGCGGCAGGTTTCGCAGCAGCAGGATGAGTTACCGCAGGCTTGGGCGGGGTTGTGGCAGCAGGGGCAACCGTCGGTGCAACCGGAGTCACGGGTGCAGCAACAGCAGCCGGGACGATGCCTGTTTTCGGTACTGTCGCTGGAATGATCGGGCCACCACCGTGCTGGTCCAAGGCTTCTTGAGCCTGGGCAGCTTCGTTGGCGCGCTCTTCGGCTGTGCGGCCGTCGGTGAACACCAGCAACAGGTAACGGCTGCGGTTCAAGGCGGCGGTCGGCACGGCGCGCACAATCGCGAACGGCTGACCGGAATCGTGAATCACTTCCTTGACCGTCGCTACCGGGTAACCCGCCGGGAACCGCTGCCCCAGACCCGAGCTGACCAGCAGATCGCCTTCCTTGATATCGGCGGTATCGGCTACGTGACGCAGCTCCAGGCGTTCCGGGTTGCCGGTGCCGCTGGCAATCGCCCGCAGGCCGTTGCGGTTCACCTGCACCGGAATGCTGTGAGTGGTGTCGGTCAACAACAGCACACGAGAGGTATACGGCATCAACTCGACCACCTGGCCCATCAAGCCACGGGCATCGAGCACCGGCTGACCGAGGATCACACCGTCGCGCTCNCCTTTATTGATGATGATGCGGTGGGTGAAGGGATTGGGGTCCATGCCTATCAGCTCGGCCACTTCGACTTTCTCGTTGACCAGCGCCGAGGAGTTGAGCAACTCGCGCAGCCGAACGTTCTGCTCGGTGAGGGCGGCAAGCTTTTGCATGCGGCCCTGCAACAGCAGGTTTTCGGTTTTGAGTTTTTCGTTTTCGGCGACGAGCTCGGTACGGCTGCCAAATTGGCTGGCCACACCCTGCCATAGCCGCTGCGGCAGGTCGGTGATCCAGTAAGACTGCATCAGCACCAGCGACATTTGGCTACGCACTGGCTTGAGCAGTGTGAAGCGGGCATCGACCACCATCAGCGCGACCGATAGCACGACCAGCACCAACAAGCGCACGCCCAGTGAAGGCCCTTTGGTGAAAAGCGGTTTAATAAGCCGCTCCTCCCAGGCAAATGTTCTCTTTATTCATACGGCATCAAACCGGCCTGGATGCAGACTGACAGAAGATAAACGCCAACAGGCAGCACTGCAAAGTGCTGCCTGCGCGCCAACAGCATAGATGCAACCGGCGAGATCACTCGCTGGAGAGCAGGTCCATGGTGTGNTTATCCATCATTTCCAACGCACGGCCACCGCCGCGAGCAACGCAGGTCAGCGGGTCTTCGGCAACGATTACCGGCAGACCGGTTTCCTGGGCCAGCAACTTGTCGAGGTCACGCAGCAAGGCGCCACCACCGGTCAGTACCAGGCCACGCTCGGCGATGTCGGAAGCCAGTTCCGGAGGCGATTGCTCCAGTGCACTTTTCACAGCCTGAACGATGGTGGCCAGGGACTCTTGCAGAGCTTCCAGCACTTCATTGGAGTTCAGGGTGAATGCGCGTGGAACGCCTTCGGCCAGGTTACGGCCACGAACGTCGACTTCGCGCACTTCGCCGCCCGGGTAGGCAGTACCGATTTCCTGCTTGATGCGCTCGGCAGTGGATTCGCCGATCAGGCTGCCGTAGTTGCGACGCACGTAAGTGATGATCGCTTCGTCGAAGCGGTCGCCGCCAACCCGCACGGATTCAGCGTAAACCACACCGTTCAGGGAGATCAGCGCGATTTCAGTGGTACCACCACCGATATCGACAACCATCGANCCGCGAGCTTCTTCAACCGGCAGGCCGGCACCGATCGCAGCCGCCATTGGCTCTTCGATCAGGAACACTTCACGGGCACCGGCACCGAGGGCCGACTCACGGATGGCACGACGCTCAACCTGGGTGGATTTGCATGGAACGCAGATCAACACACGAGGGCTAGGCTGCAGGAAGCTGTTTTCGTGAACCTTGTTGATAAAGTATTGCAGCATCTTTTCGCAAACGCTGAAGTCGGCGATCACGCCATCCTTCATCGGACGAATGGCAGCAATGTTGCCCGGCGTACGGCCGAGCATGCGCTTGGCCTCGGTGCCGACAGCAACGACACTTTTCTGGTTACCGTGTGTCCGAATAGCCACAACCGAGGGCTCATTCAGGACGATACCGCGCTCGCGCACGTAAATAAGGGTGTTGGCAGTGCCCAGGTCAATGGAAAGATCGCTGGAAAACATGCCACGCAGTTTCTTGAACATGGGAAAGGGACCCTAGGCAACGCGTGGGTAAAAAAGTGCGGCAAACTCTAACAACGACAGGGATTTTGGGCAAGGCGCCAATATGTTAAATTGGCCGCTTTTCTGTGCACCAACCCCCACAATCGCGGCCTTATGACCGTAGAAATGCGGTAGTGTTCCGACAATCTAACACACGGATAGCATCCGTTCTGTTTTCCTTCCACTGGAGAATCCCATGACGCTTGAACGCTCCGACGTGGAAAAAATCGCTCATCTGGCCTGTCTGGGCCTTAATGATGCCGATCTTCCACACATCACTTCGGCCCTGAACAGCATTCTGGGACTGGTCGACGAAATGCAGGCGGTCAATACCGACGGTATCGAGCCGCTCGCCCACCCACTGGAAGCCAGCCAGCGCCTGCGCGCAGACGTCGTGACCGAGACCAATCATCGCGAGGCCTATCAGTCCATCGCACCAGCGGTCGAAAACGGCCTGTACCTGGTTCCGAAAGTCATCGACTAAAGGGAAAGAGCCTGCAATGCATCAATTGACTCTGGCCGAGATCGCCCGCGGTCTCGCCGATAAAAAGTTTTCTTCCGAAGAGCTGACCAAAACCCTGCTGGCGCGTATCGCCCAGCTCGATCCGCAGCTCAACAGTTTCATCAGCCTCACCGAAGACCTGGCGCTCCAGCAGGCGAAAGCCGCTGACGCACGCCGGGCCAATGGTGAGAGCGGCGCCCTGCTCGGTGCGCCGATCGCCCACAAAGACCTGTTCTGCACCCAGGGCATCCGCACCAGCTGCGGCTCGAAGATGCTCGACAACTTTAAAGCACCGTACGACGCCACCGTGGTCGCCAAACTGGCTGCTGCCGGGGCCGTGACCCTGGGCAAGACCAACATGGACGAATTCGCCATGGGGTCGGCCAACGAGTCGAGCTACTACGGCGCAGTGAAAAACCCGTGGAACCTGGAATACGTGCCCGGCGGCTCGTCTGGTGGTTCGGCTGCTGCGGTTGCCGCTCGTCTGTTGCCAGCGGCAACGGGCACCGACACCGGCGGTTCGATCCGTCAACCCGCCGCGCTGACCAACCTGACCGGCCTGAAACCGACGTACGGTCGCGTTTCGCGCTGGGGCATGATCGCCTACGCATCCAGTCTCGATCAGGGCGGCCCATTGGCCCGCACGGCCGAAGACTGCGCGATCCTGCTGCAAGGCATGGCCGGTTTCGACCCGCAAGACTCCACCAGCATCGACGAGCCCGTGCCGGATTACAGCGCCGGCCTCAACGGTTCGCTGCAAGGCCTGCGCATCGGCGTTCCTAAGGAATATTTCAGCGCCGGTCTCGACCCGCGCATTGCCGAGCTGATCCACAACAGCGTCAAGGAGCTGGAAAAGCTCGGTGCCGTGGTCAAGGAAATCAGCCTGCCGAACATGCAGCACGCGATCCCTGCGTACTACGTGATCGCCCCGGCAGAGGCGTCTTCCAACCTGTCGCGTTTCGATGGCGTACGTTTCGGCTATCGCTGCGAAGACCCGAAAAACCTGATCGACCTGTACAAGCGTTCCCGTGGCGAAGGTTTCGGCCCGGAAGTGCAGCGCCGGATCATGGTCGGTGCCTACGCGCTGTCGGCCGGTTACTACGACGCCTACTACCTGAAGGCGCAGAAAATTCGTCGCCTGATCAAGAACGACTTCATGGCAGCCTTTAATGAGGTCGACATCATCCTCGGCCCAACCACGCCAAACCCGGCCTGGAAGCTTGGCGCCAAGAGCAGCGACCCGGTTGCTGCGTACCTGGAAGACGTCTACACCATCACCGCCAACCTCGCCGGTCTGCCGGGCTTGTCCATGCCAGCCGGTTTTGTCGATGGTCTGCCGGTCGGCGTGCAATTGCTCGCCCCGTATTTCCAGGAAGGCCGTTTGCTCAACGTTGCGCACCAGTATCAGTTGAACACTGACTGGCACACCCGCACCCCAACCGGCTTCTGAGGAGAAACACATGCAATGGGAAGTCGTGATCGGGCTGGAGATTCACACCCAGCTCACCACCCGGTCGAAAATCTTTTCCGGTAGCTCCACCACATTCGGTTCCGAGCCGAANACCCAGGCCAGCCTGGTTGACCTCGGTATGCCTGGCGTATTGCCGGTGCTGAACCAGGAAGCGGTGCGCATGGCGGTAATGTTCGGTCTGGCGATTGATGCCGAGATCGGCCAGCACAACGTGTTCGCCCGTAAAAACTATTTCTACCCGGACCTGCCCAAGGGCTACCAGATCAGCCAGATGGAATTGCCGATCGTTGGCAAAGGCCACCTGGACATCGCGCTGGAAGACGGCACGGTCAAGCGCGTCGGCATCACCCGCGCGCACCTGGAAGAAGACGCCGGTAAAAGCCTGCACGAAGAATTCAGCGGCGCCACCGGCATCGACCTGAACCGTGCCGGCACGCCGCTGCTGGAAATCGTGTCCGAGCCGGACATGCGCAGCGCCAAGGAAGCCGTGGCTTACGTCAAGGCTGTCCACGCGCTGGTGCGTTACCTCGGCATCTGCGACGGCAACATGGCCGAAGGCTCGCTGCGTTGCGACTGCAACGTGTCGATCCGTCCGAAAGGCCAGGTTGAATTCGGNACTCGCTGCGAGATCAAGAACGTCAACTCGTTCCGTTTCATCGAGAAGGCGATCAACACCGAAGTGCAACGTCAGATCGAGCTGATCGAAGACGGCGGCCGGGTGATCCAGCAGACCCGTCTGTACGATCCGAACAAGGACGAAACCCGTCCGATGCGCAGCAAAGAGGAAGCCAACGACTACCGTTACTTCCCCGATCCGGACCTGCTGCCGGTGGTCATCGAAGACTCGTTCCTCGACGACGTGCGCGCTACCCTGCCGGAATTGCCACCGCAGAAACGCGAGCGCTTCCAGGCGCAGTTCGGTCTGTCGGTCTACGACGCCAGCGTCCTGGCCACCAGCCGCGAGCAAGCCGATTACTTCGAGAAAGTCGTGAGCATTGGCGGCGACGCCAAGCTGGCGGCCAACTGGGTGATGGTTGAATTGGGCAGCCTGTTGAACAAACAGGGCCTGGACATCGATCAGTCGCCGGTCTCGGCCGAACAACTGGGCGGCATGCTGCTGCGCATCACCGACAACACCATCTCCGGCAAAATCGCCAAAGTGGTGTTTGAAGCCATGGCCAACGGCGAAGGCAGCGCGGACGAGATCATCGACAAGCGCGGCCTGAAGCAAGTGACCGACACCGGTGCGATCTCGGCAGTGTTGGACGAAATGCTCGCGGCCAACGCCGAACAGGTTGAACAGTACCGCGCGGCAGACGAAGCCAAACGCGGCAAGATGTTCGGCTTCTTCGTCGGCCAGGCCATGAAAGCCTCCAAAGGCAAGGCCAACCCGCAACAGGTTAACGAACTGCTGAAAAGCAAGCTCGAAGGCTGATGAGCATGGAGCCAGCACTGAAAACTGGCTCTACCCCCTGTGGGAGCGGGCTTTTGTGGCGAGGGGACTTGTCCCCGCTGGGTCGCGAAGCGGCCCCAATTTCTGAATTCGGGTTATATCTGACACGACGAGTTTTCAGGTTTTGGGACTGCTGCGCAGTCCAACGGGGACAAGTCCCCTCGCCACAAAAGCCCGCTCCCACATTTGTATGTGGAAACCTTCGAATGAAACGCTTCCTCAGTGCCTGCGCCCTGCTCTCCCTGCTGGCCGGTTGCGCCAGCAACGATGTCATCGATCCGCACGGCTATGACAAAACCGGCGTTGCCTCGTATTACGGCGCCAAACACCAAGGTAAACGCACCGCCAGTGGCGAGCGTTTCAACAAGAANNCCCTGACCGCCGCCCATCGCCAGTTGCCCTTTGGCACGCGGGTGAAGGTCACCAATCTGAACAACGACAAGTCCTGTGTGGTTCGCATCAACGATCGCGGGCCACATACCCGTGGGCGTCTGAT
>Ga0065714_10002389_pt1 | contig 31812 bp, 31 predicted proteins | sample MisRhiReplicate2_FD_59101 | JGI IMG/M metagenome (GOLD analysis project Ga0065714, IMG submission 59101) | Miscanthus rhizosphere microbial communities from Kellogg Biological Station, MSU, sample Rhizosphere Soil Replicate 2: eDNA_1 v2... | ecosystem: Host-associated > Plants > Roots >... | reverse complement strand
GCCGACCTGCTCGGGTTCTCAACCCCGAGCGCGTTCGGCTTCTGGTTCAGGAAAAACTTCGGCATGACGGCATTGATGTGGAGGAAAAGCCAAGGGCGTGGTGCGCCAAGAGTTGGACCGGAGTGACCTGTAGTCACAATTGGCCACGGAACCAGCGGGAAAAGTCACCGGCAGAGGAAAAACCAATCAGCTCGGCGACCTCATATAACCGGCATATGCAACAGGACCAGGTCACCGACAGCTTCAAGCCGTAGTTCCAACGAGGTTTGCGCACGAAAGTTCGGCACCGGTGGCGCCGGCGTTGGCGGCTCGGGCGGGACGGGCGGGGCAGGGGCTGTGATCGTGGGAGGGGGGCCAATGTCAAGGGGGCACGGGTGATTGGGGCTTTGGGAGTGGCATGAGGTCAAGCACCTGGTGCGCATCCACGCCTGCCAGGCTTGCCAATATTTTCCATCGCGGTCAAAGGCCGCTGCCGGGCAGACAGATCCCCGTGATTTTGTTGATAAAGGTCAACATGGGGCGGGCGACTCCATATGAGCATTCTTCAATGCGTTTGTTATACAAATGGCGAGGAGTGCACCCAGATGGCCCACAGTAAAATTGACTTTCGTGCTGCCGCCCGCGAGAAAATCCTCAGTGGCGCCACGCAGTTGGCGGACGCGGTGCGCGTGACGCTCGGCCCGAAATCAAAATCGGTGTTGATCCAGAATAAATGGGGCAATCCCACTGTCTGCAATGACGGCGTGACGATTGCCAAGCGCGTTGACCTGCAAGATCCCGTGGAAAACCTGGGCGCGCAAATGCTGCGCCAGGCCGCCGAGCGCACCGGCGACGCGGTAGGGGATGGCACCAGTACCTCGACGGTGCTGGCCCACGCCATCCTCGCCGATGGCATTCGCAACGTCGTCGCCGGTGCCAGCGCGATCGACCTCAAGCGTGGCCTGGATCGCGGCTTGTCGTTGGTGGTGGAATCACTCGTCGCCCAGGCGCGGCCCGTCAGTACGCCCAAGGAAAAGGCCCAGGTCGCCACGCTGTCGGCGCATAACGATGCCGTTATCGGGCAGTTGGTGGCGGACGCGTTGGAAAAGGTCGGCGTTGAAGGCGTCGTCAGCGTCGAGGAGTCCAAGACCACTGAAACGGTGGTTGAGGTGATGGAAGGGATGCGCTTTGACCGCGGTTATGTCTCACCGTACTTCGTCACCGACCCCGAGAAAATGCAGGTCGAACTCGATGACGCCTACTTGCTGCTCTGTGACCACAAGATAGGCGCACTCAAGGACCTGCTGCCCTTGCTCGAACTTGTTGCGAAAAATGGTCAACCCCTGGTCCTGATCGCAGATGACATCGAAGGCGAGGCATTGACCACACTGGTGGTCAACCAGATTCGCGGCGTCCTGCGAGCGGTGGCCATCAAGGCGCCGGGCTTTGGTGATCGGCGCAAGGAAATGCTTCAGGACATGGCGGTGCTGACAGGAGCAACGGTGGTTTCCAACGATTTGGGCGTCACTCTGGAACAAGTGGAACTGGGCCAGTTGGGGCGGGCACACCGCGTCGTGGTGCAAAAGGACAGCACGGCGTTGATTGGTGGGGCAGGTACGCGGGAGGCCATCGAGGCGCGATTGCAACAGATTCGCACGCAGATGGAGCACACCAGCAGCGATTACGACCGGGAAAAACTCCAGGAACGACTGGCCAGGCTGTCTGGTGGGGTAGCGGTGATCCGCGTCGGGGCGCCTTCCGAAGCGGAAATGAAGGCACGCAAGGACGCGCTGGATGACGCCATCTCGGCGACTCGCGCGGCCATTGCCGAAGGCGTTGTGCCGGGTGGCGGGCTTGCCCTGCTCAAGGCTGTCCCCCTTATCGCGGCCGAAGAAGCCCGTTGCGAGGGCGATGTCAGGACCGGCCTGCAAATGCTTCGCCGGGCCCTGGAAGCCCCGGCCAGGCTCATCGCGGAAAACTCGGCGGTGGACGCCGGCGTGGTGGTTGCGCGCATGCTCGCAGAACCCGGCAATGTCGGTTTCGATGCGTCTGCCAACTGTTACGTGGACATGTACGAAGCCGGCATCATAGATCCGACCAAGGTGGTGCGCATTGCCCTCGAAAATGCCGTATCGGTGGCCAGCATTCTGTTGCTGACCGAGGCGACCATCACTGATATCCCGGAGAAGGAATCACCCGCCCAGCCGCCTTTTCCTGAATGAGGAGGCCGTCTTGCGGGGCACTCAGGTATAGGCGGCTATATCGGTCAACGCCAGGCGATGGAAGATCGGATTTTCACCGTGCAGGCAGCCGAGCGCCTGCTGCATCAGCAAGATGGCTTTTTGTCGTCTTGCTCGTTGCTCATTCCAGCCTCCTCATCTTCAAGCCGTCCTGGGGCTGTTCGACGATGGGTCATATGCCTGTCCCGATCCGGTTGATCATCGATGCCCTGGGTCAGAGCGATCGAATGCGCCATTTTCCGCCAGGCAGGTGGCGATCAGGGCCGTGCTGTCGAGCACTTGCAGGTGGCGCGAGACACAGTCAGGCGGCAGGCGAAACGGCGGCACGGTGTCTGTGATCGCGATGTGTTCGAAGATCGGCAGGTCGAACAGTTGACTGCCGGCGGTGAACAAGCCATGGGTGGCGGCTGCGAACAAGCGCGTGGCGCCAGCCTCCTGGCAAGCAAGGCCGGCGTGCTTGAGCGTAGCCCCGGTGCTGATCAGATCATCGAACACGATGGCCGTCTTGCCGCTTACGTCGCCCATCAAGAGGGTGCCCGTCAGCGTGGTGTGGGCGCGGTGTTTTTCCATCAGGGCGCTGCCAACCGATCGTCCCAGCAGCCGCTGCAGGGCCTGGCGAAACTGCTCGGCCCGCTTGCTGCCACCTGAGTCCGGGGAGACCGCCACGACTTCGGCGTCACCGACCTGCGCGGCGAAATGCCCGGCGAACAGTTCGGCGCATTGCAGGTTCCACGCCGGTATGCGAAACGCATTGTCGAACGCCGCCGGATTATGGACTTCCAGGGTGATCAGTCGATCGACGCCGCTGGCTTCAAAAAAAGCGGCCACGTAGCGCGTGATGGTCGGGTCCTGGGGCTGGCTGCGCCGATCCTTGCGCCCGTAGCAGAGGTAGGGCGCCACCACCTGCACCTGACGGGCACCGGCATCCTTCAGTGCGCTGCAGAAAAACAGCAGGCGACACAGCTTGTCGTTGGCGCTCTGCCGACCATCCCCATGCAAGCCATGGAACACGACGACTTCGCGGCCGTGTACCAGATCCAGCGGGCGGCACTTGTGCTCGCCGTCTTCATAGTCTCGTTCTTCATGCTGCGCCAGTGTGCAACCCAGCCGATGGGCGACGCGCGCAGCGTAAAGCTCGCTACCTTGCAGGGCAAAAAGTAGTGGGGGCAGGGTGCGCATGCAAGTCTCCTCCGAGGCGATTGGCAAGCCTTTTCTGCCGTCATCGGGCGGCGCCGTGGCGCACCACCTCTATGCAAAAGTCCGGTTCGAAAGGCGGCACATTGCATTCGACAATGTCAGAGGCGGCAACTTGCAGGTGCACGCCGACAATGTCGGCCCGGATCGGCTGCTGGCAGATGTGCCGGTCTACCAATACGGCAGTGTAGACCCGACGAGCTCCCAGTTGTGCCAGATAGGCGCAGGTACGCAGCAGCGAATGGCCTTCGAACAATACATCATCAACGACCAGCAAGGTGGTGTTGGCGAGGTCCAGTTTGGCCAGCAGCGGGTTTTCGGTCAATTGCGTGAAGGCATGCAGCACTTGCAGGTCGTCGGCATAGCGCTTGACCTCAAGTGGATAAAGAGGGAGTTCCGGTTGGCCGGTCTGGCGCGCAATGTGCTCGCGCAATCGTTGGGCCAGGGGCTCACCCCGGCGCTTGATACCAATCAGGGCGGCGTGCGCCGGTGGCAGCAGGCTGGCGGCCTGGCGCGCCATCGTCTGCAGGACGTCATCGAGTTCATTGCGCTCGTACAGGCGCAACCGCTGACTTGCCAATAGGATCGTCATTGCCTTCTCCTGTCTGCGAACCATGGAGCGCGTGCGTTTTCGGTCAATGTAGCCCGGTTGGCCCTGGTGCGATTGATATTGATCAATCGCGATCGAATCAAAGGTCGGTCTTTTCAGCCTTCGACTACCCGTCTGGCGACGCGCTTGGGGGCAGCGGCTTCGGGTGGGTCAGCTGCTGGCGCAGGCACTTGATATAAATCAACGCCAAGGCCGCTTCCACGGAGGATTCTGAATCCATGACACAGGCGCCTGGTCCACCGGCGAGCGCAGCGCTTCAGGGTGGCGGGCAGTGACAAACAAGCGAGTTTCGTGGAGTCCGATCATGAGCCAGTATCAACGGTTATTGCTGATCATCAACCCGGCCCTGCGCCAGTCCAAAGCCATGGATCATGCCGCCGCGCTGGCCAAGGCCAGTGGTGCCAGCCTGCACATCGCCGCCTTGATCCCATCCTGGAAGCTCTTGTCGCTACTCGAAGAAGGCGATCGGGAAAAGGCTCGCGAAGAGTATCTGCAAGACCAGCGCAACTGGCTCAGATACCACGCCGATCATCTACGCAACAGGGGGCTTGAAGTGACCGCCGAGGCGAAATGGGCCGACGACCTGCAGCAAGACATTCTCGATTATGTCGCGGAAATGCAGCCCGACCTGTTGATCAAGCAGGTGCAACGAGAACCGGCGCTCAAGCGCGGTTTCTTTACCCCGCTGGACTGGCGTCTGTTACGCCATTGCCCGGTACCGGTGTACCTGCCTGGCGAAGGTGATCATCCTTTGCCGCGCAAGGTCGTGGCAGCGGTTGATGTTTCCAATTCCCTGGTACAGGACGACGAGCTCAATGAGCGGATCATCCAGCAGGCGTCCAGCCTGGCTATCCAGTGTCAGGCCGAGTTGCACCTGGTGTATGCCTGCGACGCTTCTGCGCTGTTCCTGGGCGATATGGGCGGCGGGGGCTTGACGCTCGCGGACCTCTACAGTCAGTTGCGCCAGCGCCATGAAAAATCCTTCCTCGACCTGGCTGGCCGATATGGCGTGCCGGCTGACCGGCGACATTTCATCGAGGGGCATCCTGTGGCCGTGCTGCATGCGCTCGCCGATGAGCAAGAAATGGACGTGATTGTGATGGGCAGGGTCCAGTCCCATGGCCTGGACAAACTGTTGGGCAGCACCACCGAACATACCCTGTACCAGGTGGCGTGCAGCATCCTGGCCGTTTAGCGCGGTCCGGCCAGGACCGCAGCTTAAGAACCCAGTCGTCAGCGCCCCAGGAGGTTGCCGTGATCCACAGTCCCTCATTACAAACCACCTTGCTCAACCGCGCCGAAGCCGGCCGACGCCTGGTGCAGCCCTTGCTCAAATACGCCAACCGGCCTGAGGTGATCATCCTGACCCTGCCCCGTGGCGGTGTCCCGGTGGCTTATGAAGTTGCCACCGCCCTGAATGTGCGCCTGGACCTGATGCTGGTGCGCAAGCTCGGTGCTCCTTCGCACCCGGAATACGCCATGGGCGCCATTGCCAGCGGCGGTGTACAAGTCCTCAATGATGACGCGCTGCGGGCGCACCCGATCGATCGAGCCAGTTTCGAGGCGGTGGTCGCCCGGGAGGCGCAGGAGCTGTCGCGACGTGAAAAGGCGTATCGGGGAAATCGCCCGCCACCGCAACTCAAGGGCCAGGTGGTGATCCTGATCGACGACGGCCTGGCCACAGGTTCTTCGATGATGGCTGCGATCCAGGCGGTGCGCATGCAGGCACCGGAGCGCATCGTCGTCGCGGTACCGGTTGCTCCTCGGGAAACGGTCGAGGATTTATCCATGCAAGTAGACGAAGTGATTTGCCCGCTCATTCCCGAGTGGATGATGTCGATCGGCTACTGGTACCTGGATTTTTCCCAGACCTCGGACGAAGAAGTCATCAATCTCATGCAACGGGCCTGGGAGAGGGAACTGTCGAGCGCCTCCCAGACGGAACATCGCGATGTCTGAAGTTCAATTCCGATCCTTGGAGCTGCCGGGCGTTGAATTGTCGGCCGATTTGCGTTTGCCGGCGAACGCGCACGCCCTGGTCATCTTCGTCCACGGCAGCGGCAGTGGGCGCTTGAGCCCGCGCAATCAATATGTGGCCGATGTCCTGGCCGGTCGGGGCCTGGCGTCGCTGCTGTTCGACCTGCTGACGGAACCGGAGCAGCGCCTGGATAATCTCAGCGGGGAGTTGCGCTTCAATATTCCCCTGCTGGCCAGACGGTTGATCGATGTGATCGACTGGGTCGGCCGGGATCGCCAATTGTGTTCTTTGCCCATCGGTCTGTTCGGCGCCAGTACCGGTGCGGCGGCGGCGCTGGTGGCCGCCGCCGAGCGAGCGTCGGTGATAGGGGCAGTGGTCAGCCGAGGCGGGCGAACCGATCTGGCCGGGCCGGCTCTGCCCCGGGTGAAGGCGCCAACCTTGCAGATTGTCGGCGCACAGGACCCGGTGGTACTGGGCCTGAATCGCCAGAGCAGCCAGACCCTGCAGTGCGAGCAACGGCTGGAAGTCGTGGAGCGCGCCACGCATCTTTTTGAAGAGCCTGGCACCCTGGAGGAAGTCGCCAGGCTCGCTGGCGACTGGTTTGAACAACACCTGCGGGCCACTTAGGGTGTCGCCCTTACTGTGTGCGACGTGTCATGGTGATGTTGCTCGGACTTTACAGGTACAGGCGGTGAATGACCTGGTGGGGGTCGAAGGGATCGTCGTGGGCTTCAAAACCCAGAAACCTGGCCAGCTCGCGCAGCGGCGCGTTGCTGGAGGCGCCAACCGAGTACAACTGGTGGACGCCATTGCTGCGGGCAGCGTCGATCAAGTGCTCCAGCAGTAACGTCCCCAGGCCCAGGCGTTTCCAGGCAGTGGCGACGGTTACCGCGCATTCGCACTGGTATTGACCCATGGCGGTATAACGGCTGGCGCCGATTTCGATCACGCGGCCATTATCGTGGACCAGTGCGATGCAGCCTTGGCCCTTCTGGGGTTCATGCTGTTGCCTGAGTAAAAACGCGTGCCGGGACGCCGGCGCCGAATGCCGGACAAGCGCGTATTCACGAGCTCGGTCTGCTTGCTCGACATGCCGGATCAACACCGGACGACCGTTGCTGAGAACATCAATCCGGGATTTTTCACCGGCATTGACCCAGCCATGCCAATCTTCGGGGCGCTTGTCAGCGAACATCGTGCAACCCTCCATCTGGCGGTCACTTGATGCGCAGGGAAATCCCCGTGCTCAAGTTCTTTTTTACGCCGTTGGCCGCTCCCGGATTTGATCTGGATCAGGCACGGCTAAGGATAGGAGGGCGAGTCTTGATGGGCGGGGGTCAAACTGTGGCGAACTTGTGACAGCCGGCGACCGGGGATCTTGTTCAGGGTGTGCTGCAGCGAGGGCAGTGGACCTTCACCTGGCCTGCGGCACTACCCTTGCCGGGGCGGGCATCGGGATCGGCAGTGCAGGCTTGAGCGCTGGAAAATCTTCGGGCGTCAGTGTTTCCTTTTCCAGCAGTAGTCGCGCCCCGGCCTCCAGGTCGGCGCGACGGCTGGCCAGCAATGCCTTGGCGCGTTCGTACGCTTCATCGAGCAGGGCGCGGATGCCGAGGTCGATTTCCCTGGCGGTTTGTTCCGAATAGTACTTTTCGCCAAGACCGGGCAGGCGATCGCCCAGATAAGCCGTGTTCTGGCGCTCCAGTACCGACAGGCCCAACTCGCTACTCATGCCAAACCGGGTGATCAATTGCCGGGCGATGTCCGTGGCGTGCGCCAGATCATCGGCGGCCCCGGTGGAGATCTGGCCGTACGTGAGGAACTCGGCTGCGCGTCCGGCCATCAGAACGACAATCCGGTCCTTGAGCATCTGGCAACTGATCAGGAAGTGATCTTCGGTCGGGCGCTGCAGGGTATAGCCCAGCGCTCCAATGGCCCGGGGCACGATCGAGACCTTGTGCACCGGGTCCATGGCTGGCAGGCTGCTGGCGGCCAGGGCATGCCCCATCTCGTGATAGGCCACCACCTGGCGTTCCTCGGGGCGCAGCACGCTGCTCTTGCGTTCAACGCCGGCGACGATGCGCTCCACGGCGGCAGTGAAATCGTCGAGGTTGACGGCATTGGCGCCGCGACGGGTGGCGACGATAGCCGCTTCGTTGACCAGGTTGGCCAGGTCGGCGCCGGTGAAGCCTGTGGTGATGTCGGCAATGAGCTCCCGATTCAGCCCCGGATCCACGGTGATCTTTTGCAGGTGCACCTTGAGAATTGCCTGGCGCCCCTTGCGATCAGGACGATCGACCAATATCTGCCGGTCGATACGACCCGCCCTGAGCAGGGCAGGGTCCAGCACCTCCGGACGGTTGGTCGCGGCCAGCAGCACCACGCCCTCACGGGGATCGAAGCCATCCAGTTCGGCCAGCAACTGGTTGAGGGTCTGTTCTTTTTCGTCATTGCCGCCGAACGAACCGACGCCGCGCATTTTGCCCAGCGCATCCAGTTCGTCGATGAAGATGATGCAGGGTGCCGCCTGCCGCGCCTGCTCGAAAAGGTCGTGCACCCGGGCCGCGCCGACGCCGACGAACAGTTCGACAAACTCTGAACCCGAGATCGAGAAAAACGGCACCCCGGCTTCACCGGCAATGGCCTTGGCGACCAGGGTCTTGCCGGTGCCTGGTGGGCCGACCAGCAGCGTACCCTTGGGTATATGGGCGCCCAGGCGACCGTATTTCTCCTTGTCCTTGAGGAATGAAACGATTTCCACCAGTTCGGCCTTGGCTTCATCGATGCCTGCCACGTCGGCGAAGGTGATACCGGTATCGCGCTGGACGAATACCTTGGCCCGGGACTTGCCGATGCTCATCAGCCCGCCCATGCCTTGCTTCTCCGCGAGCCCGCGAAAGAGGAAATGCCAGATCACCATGATCAGGACGAAAGGCAGCAACCAGCCCAGCAGGCCGCTGACCAAGGTGTTTTCATTGACGCCAGTGAAGCTGACCCCCGAACGGGCGAGATCCGTCGCCAGTGCAGGATCGACCCGAACGGTGGAAAACCGGTTGCGGCCCTCAATGGGTTCCTCCAGCTTGCCGCTGATCTGGTCCTTCTCGACTCTCAGGTCGCTGAGCTTTCGCTCACTGAGCAACTGCAGAAACTGGCTGTACGGAAGGGACTGCACCACTGGGCGGTCAATAAACAAAAATTGCATCAGGGTGAGCACGACGAACGCGACGGCAAAGAAAGACAGGTTCCATTGATGATTTTTTTTCATGGCCTTGGCTCGCGAAGGAGGGGCTGGAGCGGGCGCCATTGCATTGGATGGCCCCGGGTAACCAGGAATTTCCCGGGGCGATCATTCAGGCGATCAGCAACTGGTCATCCACCCTGGTGACACCCGGCACCGACCAGGCAGCACGCTCGGCGATTTCACGCTCGCGCCAGAAGTGCACTTTGCCTTCAAGTTTCACCACACTGCCTTCTACCTTGATACGTATGCCCTTGGCATCGACTTCAGCATTGCGCTTGAGGGCCTCTTCGATGCTCTGCTGGATATCGACGACGTTCACTTGCGGGCGCAGGGTGATGCGATTGTCCACGCCCACCACCCCCGACAATTTGCGCACGGCGCTTTCGGCGAGTTCCTTCTGATATTGCCAGTCCACCTGGCCTTCCAGGGTTACCCAGCCTTTTTGCACGACGACCTTGATATCGCCTTCGGGTGTATCGGAGCGCCACGAGATAATGTTGACGGCACGATTGGCGATAGTGTCATCAGCGGTACCCGCGCCTGTTTCCAGGCGAACCTCTATTTCCTCAGCCACCGCACGTACGCCTTTGATCGCTTTGACCGCGCGTTCGGCACTGACTTTCTGAGCATAGCTCTTGACGTGACCGGAGAGCGTGACAACGCCTTTGTCCACGCTCACGCCGATCTGGGCGGCGTCGATATCGGGTTGAAAATCAAGCTCATCCAAAATGGTATTGCGCAAGGTTAAGTCGCTCATGATCCTGTCCTCTCCCGTGTGACTGAAGTACATGGGCCACCAAAGCCCCAATGTCTTTTTTTACGCCTGAACGACAGAAAGACATTGAGTTAAATCAAGAAGGCCGCAGTAGCCCGCGTCCCCATAGGCCAGCCGGTTGTTTGATAAATATCAGTGAAGTCCGAGGGTGGCGCCGGATACTGGGTTTGACTGGCTTTTACTGCCGGAACTTATTTGGAGAACATCATGGAAAAGCGTTTGCCTGTTGTTTGCCTCGGCATTCTTTTGGCCACGACGGCCGGTTGCAGCAATAAGCAGGCCCAGGAACTGGATGCCCGGCTGGAGTACGCTGAAAATAACGCCGCAATGGCGCGATTGAGGGCCGATGAGGCGCACCTCAAGGCAGAACTGGCAATGGAAGTGGCACGCCAGGCACAACGGACCGCCGACGAAGCCAATGAACGTGCCGGCCGTATGAGCGAAAAGGCAAGGCGCTAGTAATGCGTGCGGGAAGGAGCCTACGCCGAGCTGGCTGAACGCCTGACGCTTGAGTGGCGATTCAGAGGTGATAGCGTGACTGGACAAATCGCCTGGTGTGATCGAGGTGGGGCTGGTCATGGCATTGGCGAGTTTATTAACGTTCGACTGGATGCTGCCCGGAGGGCTGATAGCGGGCGATGCGTCGCTGGCTGAGGCCCGCACCGGCGGTTTCACGGTCCTTGTATTGGCGCAGTTGTTCAACGCGTTGTGCGCGCGCTCGGAATCAACCAGTGCATTGCGCGGACTGTTCGCCAATCGATGGCTGTGGAGGGCAATTGGCCTGGCCGTCGCCCTGCAGATCGCAGTGGTGCACTCGCCGCCGCTGAACACGGCGTTCGGTACCCGTGCATTGACGCTGAGCCAGTGGGGATTTTGTCTTGTAGTGGCCAGCTCTGTGTTCTGGTTCATTGAGCTGCGCAAGCTGTTTTTGCGATTGAGGGGCCGGAAGTGGGTAAGAACATAGCGTGCGAAACGTGAATAGGCAGGTGCAGGGCGGTTGATCTAAATCAATGGGCATTCTGTTAGCGGTCCCATGCTTTTATTACACATGGGTAAGGGCGCTTGGTCATGAACATCAACAAGCTGGTCGGGATTCATGCGGTGCAAGGCTGGTGGCGGAGCAGGGGAGCAACAACAGGAAACCTGCGCCGCCCGGGCAAAAGGCCCGGCAAACGTGACGCAATCTACCTGCTGATGATCTCGCTGGCGTTGCCGGCGGGTTATTTCACCGCGTATCACTTTGCAGCCCATACGTTGAGGGATTTGGTCGAATCTTGCTCCGCGCGTTTCGAGATCGAGCTTGAAAAAGCCGAGATAGAGCCTCCCATCCAAGCCCTATCGCGCTCCTTGTGCGAATGCCAGGCACAAACACTGCTCAACAAAAACGGCGTTCTGCGACTTGCCTTGGTCGACAGCCACCTACTGGATCCGCAGACACTAGAACCGGTAACGGAGGAGGATGGAAAGTTCTGCATCAACGCCCTGTGGAAGCCTGGCGCTGAACTGGCCAAGCGCTTGACCCTTGAGTGACAGACTGCAAATCGTGCCGTCATGTTCAGCATGAATAAGTCATCGCCAATCTCGGCTCTTAACGAGCTGACACGCGCGGCGCATGACTCAGGTCTTGCCTTTCCACGGCACCAGGCGTCGCTCCAGCCAGCGCATGCCCAAGTCGAACAGCAGCGCCATGGCGCCGATCACCAGGATGCCCATGATTACCACGTCCGTGGCCATGAATTTGGAAGCGGTCAACACCATGAAGCCCAGGCCTGCGGTGGCCGCGACCATTTCGGCAGCCACCAGGGTGGTCCAGCCGAAGCCGATGGCGATGCGCATGCCGGTCAGTACCTCGGGCAATGCCGCCGGCATGATCACGTGTCGCAGCACCTGGGCGCGACTGGCGCCCATGGAGTAGGCGGCATGGATCTGCTCGATGGCCACCGACTTGACCCCGGCGCGAGCGCTCAACGCCAATGGCGCGAACATCGCCAGGTATATCAGCAGCACCTTGGAACCCTCGCCGATGCCCATCCAGATCACCACCAGGGGCAAATACGCCAGCGGCGGCAGTGGCCGGTAGAACTCCACCAACGGATCGAAAATTCCCCGGGCCACACGATTGACGCCCATCATGATGCCCACCGGGATTGCCGTGAGCACCGCCAGGACGAACGCACCGAAGACACGCAAGGCACTCCAGGCGATGTGATTGAGCAGGGTCGCGTCGGCGAAACCGTCGCGGGCCACCTCCAGCAATTGCGCCCAGACCGCCTGGGGCGATGGCAGGAACAGTGGCTTGACCCAGCCGGCGTTGGTCGCGATGTACCAGGCGGCAAACGCCAGCACCACAGTGACCAGACTCAAGACCAGGCTCGAACCGTTGCCCGGCGCCCCATACTGCTCGCCCGGGCGGGCCGGGGCGGCACGGCGCAGTTCGTTGAGGGCGCGCAGCACGGCGTTGCGTTGTTTCTCGTCGAACAGGCTCATGCGGCCTCCTCATCACCATGGATAATGCTCAGCACCTGCTCGCGCAAGGCAATGAAATCGGCACTGGACTTGACCGTGCGGGCGTCCTGGCCGGCGAGAAAACGTCGGCCGAAATCGATCGGGAATTCGTGGGTGATGCGGCCAGGGCGCGGTGACATGATGATCAGCCGCGTGGCCATGAACAGGGCTTCCTCGACGTCATGGGTGATGAAAAACATCATCTTCCCGGTGCGCATCCAGATCTGCAGGATCAGTTCCTGCAAGCGTTCGCGGGTCAGTGCATCCAGTGCGCCCAACGGCTCATCGAGCAACAGCATTTGCGGATCATTGGTCAGTGCCCGCGCGATCCCCACCCGTTGCTGCATGCCGCCGGAAAGCTGGTACACCGCGTGGCCGGCAAAATCCGCCAGCCCCGTGAGCTCGAGGAAGTGCCGTGCGCGCTCCTCGCGTTCAGCCCTGGCCACGCCACGCAGTTTCAGGCCGAAGGCGACGTTGTCGAGTACATTCAACCAGGGCAGCAACGCATGTTTCTGGAACACCACGCCGCGTTCGGAGCCTGGCCCGGTGACCTGGTCGCGCAGTTGCGCCACCGCCGAGGTCTGTTGCGGCACCTGGCCGTGGAAATCGCCCAGGGTGATCAAGCCGCTGCTGGGCTGGATGAAACCGGCCATCAGGTTGAGCAGGGTGGTCTTGCCGCAACCCGATGCCCCCAGGGCGACAACGAAATCGCCGCAGGCGATGTCCAGGTTGACCCCGGCCAGGGCCGTGACCCGCTGGCCTTTTTGCTGTGCGGGGTAGTGCACCGACACGTCATGGATTTTCAGGCTCAGGCCCATGGCTATTTCCTCGTGGTGGGGCGGCCTGCGCCGCCCGTGGCTGGGGTTACTGGGCGGCCTGGACGAAGCCCGGGTTGATGGCGACGCTGTAGTCGGGCAGCAACGCCGGGATCTTTTTCTGTTCTTTCAAGAAGGCAGCGGTGGCCGCCAATGCCTTGGCCGCGCCACCATCCTTGCCGGCGCCCAGCCAGTTGGCACCGGCCTGTTCGGTGGCCAGCGGGAACTGGTACAGGGCCAGCACAGGCGGTACTTCGTCAGGCTTGGCCCCGGACTGGCGCGCCACGTTGATCACTTGCGGCGAGTCGGCGGTCCAGCGCCCGGGCGCCTCCACATAGTCGGCGGTGCTGGCCTGCAGCACCTTGGTCAGGGCGAGCATGCCGGCGCTGTGCTCGGCGGCGAACTTGCGGTCGACCACGATGCCGTCGAAGGTCGCCTTGCCCCATTGGGTCAACTGCCCGGAGGTCAGCAGTACCTGGCCACTTTGCTTGAGGCGACCCAAAGCCGGGTCCCAGATGAAGGCCGCGTCGATGTCGCCGCGTTCCCAGGCAGCCGGGATGTCCGACGGTTGCAGGTTGATGACCTTGACCTTGCCGCTCAGGCCAAATTGCTCCAGGGCAAACAGGGCATGAAAGTGCGTGGTGGAGACGAAAGGCACGGCCAGGGTTTTACCCGCCAGGTCCTGGGGCGCGACGATGCCGCTGCCATTGCGCACCACCAACGCCTCAGCGTCATTGATGTTGTCGAGAATCCAGAACAACTGCGCGTCTACACCACGGCTCACGGCAGCGGCAATCGGGCTGCTGCCCGCCACGCCGATCTGCACGTCGCCGGACGCCATCGCCAGCATCACATCGCCGCCACTGTCGAAGTTGCGCCATTGGATATCCCAGCCAGTGGCCTTCTCGAATTGCTTTTCGGCGATGGCGTTCTTCCACGGCGCGAACATGCTTTGCACGCCGATGGTCACTGTCTGCGCCTGGGCCGCGGTGGCAAGGCCCAGGGTCAGCGCGGCGGCGGGTAACAGCAGCGAGCGTCGAATCCATTGGTGCAGGGGCTTGAACATGGTGTGGCTCCTAAGGTGGAAGGCATTGTTTTTGGCACACCTCGATCTTAGGGCCGGCCCGTTGCTTGCTTTAGATCCAGTTGCGCCGGGCTTTGGTACCAGCCAAAGCGCCAGGCCTTTGCGGGTAAGGCGTGCAGCGCATCGGGTGCGCCATCGGGGTGCGTCATCTAGGGAATGGGAACCATGTTGGAGCGTTATTTTCGTCCGTTCGAAGCTGGGCGCGGTTTGCAGGAGCAACTGCGCGAGAGCCTGCTCAACGCCATCCTCGATGGCGCGCTGGCGCCCAGCGATGCCATGCCGTCGTCGCGCAAGCTGTGCCAGTTGCTCAAGGTGTCGCGCAATACCGTTGTGCTGGTCTATGAACAACTGGTACAGGACGGCTACCTCACGCCCTCGGACCGGCGCGGTTATTTCATCAATGAAAAATTCTTGCGCCAACAGCTCAACGTCAGCCTGCGCCCCAAATCCCCGGCCCTGTTCGAACGGCCCGATCACGCGCCGGACTGGGAGCGTCGGCTGCAAACCGAATCGGCGCAGATGCGTGCCATCGTCAAGCCGCGCAACTGGCGCGAGTACCGCTACCCGTTTATCTACGGCCAGATCGAGGACGACGAGCAGACCGCCGCGCGCTGGCGCGATTGCACACGGATCGCCGCCAGTGGTGCGCACATGCGCAGCTGGGTCGATGACCAGGTGATGCTTGACGATCCCCTGCTGGTTGAACAGATCATCCAGCGGGTCTTGCCCAAACGCGGTATCCAGGCTCGGCCCGAGCAATTGCTGGTGACCATCGGCACGCAGAATTCGCTGTACATGCTCGCGCGCCTGCTGGGCCGCCCTGGCCTTGTAATGGGCCTGGAAGAACCCGGTTATGTGGATGCACGGAACATTTTCAGCCTCACCGGCTGCACCCTGCGTCCGCTGCGCATCGACCGCCAGGGCCTGGTGGTGGACGTGCAATTGCAGGGGTGCGAAATGCTCTTCTGCACGCCCAGCCACCAATCGCCGACCGGCGTGACGATGCCGCTGTACCGGCGTCTGGAGTTGTTGGCGAGCGCCCGCGAGCATGATTTTCTGATCATCGAGGACGACTACGAAAGCGAGCAGAACTTTCTGGGCAGCAACCATCCTGCGCTCAAAAGTTATGACGACAGTGGCCGGGTGATTTACCTGGGCAGCCTGACCAAGAGCCTCTTGCCGGGCGTACGCTTGGGGTTCATTGCCGCCGATGCCGAGCTGATTCATGAGCTACGCGCGCTGCGCCGCTACATGTATCGCCATCCACCGTCGAACAACCAGCGCATCCTGGCGCTGTTCCTGGCCATGGGGCATTACGACGCCCATGCCCGCCGCCTGCGTGACCGGCTGGCGCGTAAGTGGCGAGTGATCAGTCGCGCCCTGGCCGAGCATTTACCGGAGTGCAACGCCAGTGGCATGGCCGGTGGTTCATCGATCTGGGTTAGCGGCCCGCCGGCGGTAGACGCCTGGGCCTTGCAGCGCAGGGTTGCCCGGCATGGCGTGTTGATCGAGCCGGGCGATATTCATTTTCTGGGGGAGGGACGTACCGGCTGTTACTTTCGCCTGGGCTTCGGCGCGATTGCCGAAGCCTTGATCGAACCGGGCATCGAGGCGTTGGGCAAGGCCTGGCGCGAATTGCGCCAGGCCGAACTGGCTTAAAGGCTTTCCTGGGCGAGCGTGTGCTTGAGGACTTCAAACATCGCGTCCACGTCCATGCGGCTGGCCACCAGCGCCGGGGCGAAGATGATCGCATCGCCCGTGGTCTTCACGTGCAGGCCGGCGTCGTACAGCGCCCGCTGCACCCGTGCGCCCTTGGCGCCGGGGGCGGTTCCCGGGGTCAGCTGGATGCCGCTGAGCAGGCCGTAGCCGCGCAAGTCACTGACCTGGGGCAGCCCGCGCAGGCCGCTCAGTGACTCCATGAAGTAGGGCGCCAATTGCCGACCGCGACCGAACAAATCCTCATCACGGTAGATGTCCAGTGATGCAAGGGCGGCGGCGCACGCGGCCGGGTGACCGGAGTAGGTATAACCGTGGAACAGCTCCGGACCCTGGCCCTGGCTGGCCCCGACCACGGCGTCGTAGATCGACTCGTCAACGGCCACCGCGCCCATGGGGATGGCGCCGTTGGTCAAGGCCTTGGCCATGGTGATGATGTCCGGCTTGACCGTAAAACTCTGTGCGGCAAAAGCCTCGCCGGTACGACCGAAGCCTGTGATCACTTCGTCGAACACCAGCAGGATGCCGTGGCGGTCGCAAATGTCGCGCAGGCGCTTGAGGTAGCCAGCCGGTGGTACATAGACGCCGATGGAACCGGCGATGGGCTCGACAAAGCACGCCGCGATGCTGTCCGCACCGTGGGTGGCGATGATGCGCTCGAGGTCGCTGGCCAGGTCTGCGCCCTGGGCCGGTTCGCCCAATTGATAACGCTGTTCTTCCTGCCAGGTGTGGCGCATGTGACTGACGTGGGGCAGGCCGCCGGTGGCGAAGGCCTGGCGGTTGCGCATCATGCCGGATAGGGCCACGCCGCCAAAATTGACCCCATGATAGGCCCATTCACGGGACACGAAACGGGTGCGCTGGGCCTGGCCACGGGCGCGGTGGTAAGCCAGGGCGATCTTCATGGCGCTGTCGACCGACTCGGAACCGGAGTTGGTGAAGAACAGCTTGTTCAACCCCGTCGGCAGCAACTCGCTCAGGCGTTCGGCCAGTTCAAAGGACAAGGGCGAAGCGCGCTGGAAATGCGGGGTGAAATCCAGGGTCAGCAATTGCTTGCACACCGCCTCGGCAATTTCGGTACGGCCATGCCCGGCCGCGCAACAGAACAGCCCCGAGCTGCCGTCGAGCAGCTCGCGGCCTTCGCTGGTCCAGTAGCGCACACCCTCGGCGCGGACGAACAGTTGCGGGGCACGCTGGAACTCCCGGTTGTCGGTGAAGGGCATCCATTGGTGGTTGAGGTTCGTTGCCATGGGGTTACTCCTGAGGGCAGGCACGGATCGGCCGGTTGCCCCGCAGACTAGCCATGCAGCTGCGGCGCGCTTAGATCCAGTTGGCCTTTTCGATGGAGCCAGGGCATCCGGCACTGGACCCATTGAAAAGCCCGTCTGGCTCTAAAGCATGGATGGATGCCTGACTAGAGTGGCGCCATTATCAAAGGAGCGCGCCGTGAACCCGGAATTGAATTGGACCTTGAATGCCTTGTGCGTACTGGTCGCCGCCGTTGTGCGTGGCCTCACCGGGTTCGGCTTTGCGGCCATCGCGGTCGTCGGCCTGGCGATGCTCGGTACCTTGCGCGATGCCGTGCCCCTGGTGTTGTGCCTGGAGGTGGCATCCAGCCTGATGCTGCTGCGCGACGCCTGGGCCCAAGCCGATTATCCGCTGCTGCGGCGGGTCCTGGTCGCGGCGGCGCTTGGCGTGCCTTGCGGCATCTGGCTGCTGACCGGTCTCGACAGCGACTGGCTGAGCCTGTGGGTCTACGGACTGGTGGCGACGCTGGCGTTGCTGGGCCTGGCGCGCGTGGCGTTGCCCATGGGCCGTGGACCTTGGGCGGCCTGGCTGGTGGGCGGCAGCAGTGGGGCGTTGATCGCCGCGTTTTCCATCGGCGGGCCACTGGTGGTGGCCTGGCTCAGCCACTGCGGGCTGCGGGCGCGGACGCTGCGCGCCACCCTGATCATGTTCTTTTTTGCCGTGGACCTGGCGGCCCTGGCCGGGCTGGCAGTCGCCCAGGCCATCGGCCCCCAGGTCCCGCGACAGGCCCTGGCCCTGCTTTTGCCCCTGATGGCGGGGCTGTGGATCGGGCAACGGTTGTTCCTGCACATTCGCGCCGAACACGCGGCGCGACTCACCCAATGGCTATTGCTGGCGTTGGCGGGCTTCGGCCTGCTGGGTCGGTCGTGGTCCTGACCACTGGAGTTTGATCATGCAACCTACTGTGTTTATCACCGGCGCTACTTCCGGATTTGGCGAAGCCTGCGCCCGGCGCTTCGCCCGGGCCGGCTGGTCGATGGTGCTCACCGGCCGTCGCGAAGAACGCTTGCTGAGCCTGGCCAACGAACTGGGCAATCAGTGCGATGTGTTGCCACGGGTACTGGACGTGCGTGATCGCGCTGCCATGCAAACAGCCATCGACCAATTGCCGGAGCGCTTCACAACCTTGCGCGGGCTGATCAATAACGCCGGGCTCGCCCTGGGCACCGAGGCGGCCCAGGTCTGCTCGCTGGATGACTGGGAAACCATGATCGACACCAACATCAAGGGCCTGCTCTACAGCACCCGTCTGTTGCTGCCGCGATTGATTGCCCACGGCGCCGGGGCCAGCATCGTCAACCTTGGCTCCATCGCCGGCAACTGGCCGTACCCCGGCAGCCACGTGTACGGCGCCACCAAGGCCTTCGTGCGCCAGTTTTCGTTGAACCTGCGTTGCGACCTGCAAGGCACCGGGGTGCGGGTCACCAACCTGGAGCCGGGTTTGTGCGAAAGCGAATTTTCGCTGGTGCGCTTTGCCGGTGACACCCAGAAGTACAACGCGGTGTACGCCAACGCCAAGCCGTTGCAACCGGCGGACATTGCCGAAACGATTTTCTGGTTGATGAACCAGCCGGCGCATATCAACGTCAACAGCCTGGAGGTGATGCCGGTGACCCAGGCCTGGAACAACTTTGCGATTGAGCGTGGGGCGTTGGGCTGAATGGCGATTTACGCCGGCGTCTCGGATCTTTCTTAGGACGTCCCAACCATTGAGACCGGGCATCATCACATCGTTGAAACCGGCTTCAGTGAGGCCTTGCTGCAGGTAGATTCCGGTCTTTAGTTCATCTTCAGCTACCAAGAGTTACATGTTGGCAGTCTCCACGACTTGTATTGCAGCAGTTTGCGGCCAAAACCGATGCTCCAATACAAGCTGACGATAATGTAATTTCTACAGTCGACTCAGCGCGGGCGCACGTGTTCGGCATAGNNAACTGGAAAGCACTGCCTGCATTCACTTCACGGTCTACTGAGCTGACATCTCCATCTCCATCTCCATCTCTGGGCTGAGGGTGCCGAGCCANGCAACCAAGGCCATGATGATCACGGCAACCAAGAGCTCCAGAATCATGCTGCGTCGTAAGGCGTTGATAGCGATTTTGTGAGTACCTGTCTTGATGGATCGTTTGAGCAGCGGGCTCAGATGAAAGCGATTCACTGCTGCGAATACCAGCATCCCGAAAAACAAGAAGACTTTCAAAGACAGCAGGGCCCCGTAAGTGGAGCTTGTCAATGTCTCGAATGCTGGCCCGACAACCAGTAAGTAGTTGGCGATTCCGGTGANGGTCAGAGTTGCAACAATGAGCATCCCCGCTGATTCGAAACCAGTCAACGTTCGAGCCAGTAGATGAACCTGCAGATCACCTGTGAGGTTGTTTGTACGCAACAAAAGCGCGAACGCGGCGATAGCGCCCAGCCAGCTGCCCGCTCCGAGAAGATGTACGATATCGCTGGTGAAGTGCAGGTAGCGCCGACTGCCTTCATCCATGGCGCCATGTCCTGTCCAGGCCAGCGTCGCCAGGGCGATGGCCCCGCACAGTGAGACCAGCCAGAGGCTCGTTGAGGGGGCCCGTCGATTGAGGCGCGCGGCGATGATCGCCACCGTCAACGAGGCTATTCGAACCATCCAGGTCAGCCCGACTTCAGTGTCCATCAGCATCATCTGCAGGATGTGGTGATGCAGCTCCATGACGCTGGACACACCGCTCATCGTCTTGGCCATGTGCAGCATAGCCGCCATCGATAGCAGTATGCCGATAACAGCCGTTCCCACCAGCAACGACCCAAAATTCAATACGGCCCCGTCTGTGCGCTCCTTTCCTTTGAGGCTGTACAGGCCAAACAGTGCCAGTCCGAAGAGCAGCATCAAGTCGATATAGAGCGCAAAGCGGAGGCTAATGTAGATTGAGTCGTCCATGGTTCATTTGACTTTAAAGGTCACGGTGCCTGTGATCGGGTGGGTATCGGAAGAAACTGCCCTCCACTCAACCTTGTAGGTGCCAGGTGTGAGCGGTGCTGTGGGGGTGATGACCATCATTTTTGGATCGGCGGCGCCTGCGACACTCGCTTTGACACCCATGGGGGAGTGCGCAGACATACCCGGCATTTCGGTCATGATCAGTTTCGCGCCGGAAAACTGGGTGGTGAGCTTTTCCGAGAAGTTAAGTTCGATTTTTGCCGGTGCAGTCACCGTGGCTCCCTCGGTCGGGGAAGAGGACAGCAGTTTTGGATGTGCTTGGGCGCCAGCACTCAACAACAGACCGGTGCTGAGTGCTGCAACAGTGATGAGGGTTTTCAGAGGTGACATGCAAAGCTCCTGACGGCTTGAGCCGTGGATGGGATTTATTGTTTGAATTGCGTTGAGATACACGTATCTCTCAGGTTTAGAACCACATCCGCACACCGGCGACAAAACGCGTATCGCTGCGGTCTTCTCCCTCTTCAAGGATGTAATCTGCTGTATTGCCGTATGAGCGGTTCCAGGTTACGCCGATATAGGGTGAGAACTCGGGGCGTATTTCATAACGCAGCCTCAGGCCAACTTCGGTATCTGACAGCCCGGAGCCAGTGGCACGTTGTGGGTCGTTTTTGCCATAGAAATTCATTTCAGCGGTAGGCTGCAGAATCAAGCGGTTGGTCAGCAAAATGTCGTATTCGCCCTTGAGCCGCAGCGCGGTCTGGCCAGCCTCGCCCAAATAGGCGGTGGCTTGCGTTTCGAAGTTGTAGAGCGCCATGCCTTGCAACCCAAGTGCCGCCCAGGTCTGGGGGGAGCCAGGTTTGAAGTCTTGTCGCACACCACTGACCACGTCCCACCAAGGGCTGATGGCGTGTCCCCAGAGCGCCTGAAGCTCAGCGTTTTCGGTTACACCATTGGTTCGCTCGCCCTCGCTGCGTAGCCAGAGACGATCGGTGTCGCCGCCAATCCAACCGTTGGCTTCCCAACGCAATGCACTGCCCTCGTTGGCGTCTTGCCATTCGAGTTGATCGATCAGGAAAAACGAGTTGATCGAGCGGTCGTGCATCTGATGGCCGGCATGGCTTTCAAACACCGCTGCACGATCGGCATCGGTGAGCGCTGGGATCGGCGTACGGCTTTGCTGGGGCACGGCGGGTTTCATACCCTGCATCTGGGAGTGATCCATACCCTGCATTTGGGAATGATCCATATCCTGCATCTGTTTGCCGTCCATACCTTGCATCGGCTCGGTCTGCCCATATGCAAGTGGCATGACAACCATNCCCAGGATNGCCAGGCCGGTGAGTATTGGTTTAGCGGTTCGTTCGAAGTTCATGTCTGGCTCCTACTCTTGCACACGGACTTCGCGGAACATGCCCATTTCCATGTGGTACATCAGGTGGCAGTGATACGCCCATCGCCCTAGGGCATCGGCGGTCACGCGGTAGCTGCGTTTGCTGCCTGGCGGCATATCGATGGTGTGCTTGCGAACCATGAAGTCACCGTTTTCATCCTCCAGGTCACTCCACATGCCATGCAGATGAATGGGGTGCATCATCATGGTGTCGTTCACCAGCACCACCCGAATGCGCTCTCCATATTTGAGAAGAAGCGGTTGGGCATCCGCGAATTTGACACCGTCAAAAGACCACGAGAACTTTTCCATGTGTCCGGTCAGGTGCAAGGTGATGGTGCGGCCAGGCTCCCGGCCATCGGGATCCTGGAAGGTGCTCTTGAGGTCTGCATAGGTCAGTACTCGGCGACCGTTGTTTCTCAGTCCCATGCCAGGATCATTGAGTTTCGGCGTGGGGCTCATCGCCTGCATGTCAATCAGTGGGTTATTCACTTCCGAGGCCGGGTGCGGCTCCATCGAGCTCATGCCGCTCATGCTGTGCATCGAGTGGCCAGACATGCTTGCTGAGTCTGGCATCTGGCTGTGGTCCATGCTCTGCATAGCTCCACCGTCCATGCCTGTCATACCCTGCATGTCGCTAGTGGGCGCCATCTGGCTGTGATCCATACCCTCCATACCTTGCATGGAGTCCTGGGTCATGCCTGTCATATCGCCGTGATCCATGCCAGCCATATCACCCATGCCCATGTCGCTCATCGTGATCAATGGACGTGGATCCAGGGACGGAACAGGGGCCGAGAGCCCCTCATGTACAGCCAGCGTGCCTCTCGCGAATCCTGTGCGATCCACCGATTGGGCGAACAAGGTGTAGGCGTTTTCGGTGGGTTCGACGATGACATCGAAGGTTTCGGCCACGGCAATGCGGAACTCATCGACGCTCACCGGCTTGACGTACTGCCCGTCTGCTGCGACGACAGTCATCTTCAGTCCAGGAATGCGCACGTCGAAGTAGCTCATCGCCGAGCCATTGATGAACCTCAGGCGCAGCCGTTCTCCGGGCCTGAAAATGCCTGTCCAGTTACTGTCCGGGGCCTGCCCGTTGAGCAAGTACGTGTAGGTGGCGCCGCTGACATCGGCAAGATCCGTGGGGTTCATCTTCATTTCAGCCCACATTTTCCGATCCGCGATGGTGGCAGACCAACCGTTCTTGCTGACGTCATCGATGAAGTCGCCGACGGTGCGCTTGTGCTGGTTGTAGTAACTGGATTGTTTCTTGAGCTTCTTCATGAGTCGCTCAGGGTCTTCATCCGTCCAGTCGGACAACATCACTACGTAGTCGCGGTCATAGCTGAAGGGTTCGGGATCCTTTGCATCAATAACCAAGGGGCCGTACACGCCTACCTGTTCCTGGAACCCGGAATGGCTGTGATACCAGTAGGTACCGTTCTGTTTGACCTTGAATGAGTAAACGTACAGGCCGCCCGGTTCGATGCCGTGAAAACTCAGACCCGGTACACCGTCCATGTTCACCGGCAGAATGATGCCGTGCCAATGGATCGACGTGTCTTCCTTGAGACGGTTCCTGACACGCAGCGTTACGGTATCACCTTCGCGCCAGCGCAATATCGGGCCAGGAAGGCTGCCATTGATGGTCATGGCGGTGCGAGGTGTGCCCGTGAAGTTCACTCCCATCTCACCAATGGAAAGATCGAAATCGGTGCCAGCGAGCACATTCGGCTGGCCTTGGCTGGTAATCGCCCACACGGGGCTGCGCCACAGTCCAAAGCCTGCAAGTACTCCGCCTGCCGCTAGGGCTTTCACGAAAGTGCGTCTTGATGTTCTGGAATGCATGGAGGGGTATCCAAATAGTCAGAATCCAGGCAGATACGTATCCGCTGCCACAGTGCGGCCAGGATTCGCTTCAGGAATTCGGTGCCAGCCGCTATATAGTGGGGAAGATGCCACATGGGCGGGACGCGGGTGATTACATTTCCGTAAGGTCGGCATAGGTAGTCCGGCAGCAGCAACCGCCGCCTTTCTCGCCACACCCGGAGGTTTTTCTCTCATTTTGGACGTCAGCCGCCGAAGCCTGCGCGCGATAGCCGGCGTCCTGCAGGGCTGCAAGCAGCACATTGCAGTCTGATTCACCGCTGACCTTCACCCGACCGGATTGCAAATCGACAGCCACTTCACTGACTCCATTGAGCGCGCGCAACGCTTGGGTTACACGTTTGACGCAAGAGCCGCAGCTCATGCCCTGGACTTGCAGTTCAACTGTTTTCATTGATGATTCCTCACAAATAAATAGTCGTGGAAAGACTGATTTAGACGGTTTTCTGTGTCCTTGGCTTATCCTCAACCTTGCCACGGCAGCAAGGTCAAGCAGTCTCTACGGCTCAAACAATCGAAATGCGGCGCAGGCGCAAAGCGTTGAATACCACCGACGCCGAACTCACGCTCATGGCCAGTGCGGCAATCAGTGGTGAAAGAAGGTGACCGGTGAGCGGGTAGAGCAAACCGGCGGCGAGCGGGATGCCCATGGCGTTGTAAAGAAAGGCGAAGGTCAGGTTTTGGTGCATGTTTCTCACCGTTGCTACTGACAGGCTGCGAGCACGCAGGATACCGAGCAGATCACCCTTGACCAGTGTGACCTGAGCGCTGTTCATCGCCACGTCGGTGCCCGTGCCCATAGCGATACCCACGTCAGCACGAGCCAGGGCAGGGGCATCATTGATACCATCGCCGGCCATCGCCACGTGGTGTCCGGCCTGTTGCAGAGACGCGACCAAGCGTTCTTTGTCTTGCGGTTTGACCTCGCCATGCACTTCTTCAATACCTAACTGGCCAGCTACCGAGCGCGCAGTGGTAAGACCATCACCCGTAGACATGATGACCTTGACGCCATCCGCCTGTAGACGCTCGACTGCCAGCTTCGAAGTGGGTTTGATGGGGTCGGCTACAGCTAGCAAACCCGCCAGTGCGCCATTGACGGCCAAGTACATGATGCTCGTGCCATCACTGCGTAACTTCTCGGCTTGAGCTTGCAAGCTATCGGTGACGACTCCGGCCTCTTGCATCAGCGCGGTATTGCCCAACTTCAGGTGGCGACCCTCAACCTGACCGCTTACACCAATACCGGAGACCGATTCGAAGGTTTCAGGTGGGCTTAGTGTCAGGCCAGCGGTGCGTGCCTGTTCGGTAATAGCGTGAGCCAACGGGTGCTCGCTGCCCTGATCGAGACTTGCGGCCAGGCGCAGCACTTCATCCTGAGTAAATCCAGGTACAGCCTCGACGCTATGGAACGCTGGCCGCCCTTCAGTGAGGGTGCCAGTCTTGTCGACGATCAAGGTGTCTATCTTGCGCAGGTTTTCGATGGCAGCGGCATCGCGAAACAAAATGCCGCTGCCAGCAGCCTTGCCGGTGGCGACCATGACCGACATCGGTGTTGCCAGGCCAAGGGCGCAGGGGCAAGCGATGATCATTACCGCGACAGCGTTGATCAGTCCGAACACCCAGCTTGGCTCGGGCCCCCACAACCCCCAGCCGATTAGAGTCAGCGCGGCGATAGTAATCACCACAATCACGAAGTAACCGGCAATCACATCTGCCAGGCGTTGCATCGGCGCTTTTGAGCGTTGTGCCTGTACAACCATCTGTACAATTTGCGCGAGCAGGGTGGCTGACCCTATCTTCTGCGCCTGCATCACCAGGCTGCCGTGGGTGTTGAGGGTCGCGCCGATCAATGCATCACCAGGCCTCTTCATGATCGGTATGGGCTCACCGGTGAGCATCGACTCGTCCACTGCACTTTCGCCTTTGAGTACCTGGCCATCGACAGGCACTTTTTCACCGGGTCGCACACGTAACGTGTCGCCGCTGTGTACGTGTGTCAGTGGGATGTCTTCTTCCGTGCCGTTGGCATTGATTCGTCGGGCAGTTTTGGGTGCCAGGCCGAGTAGCGACTTGATTGCAGCAGAGGTCTGCGAGCGAGCTTTGAGTTCGAGCATTTGGCCGAGCAGGGTCAGTGAGATGATCACCGCCGCCGCCTCAAAGTACACGCCGATGCGGCCATCCATCATGAAATTGCTGGGGAATGCGCCGGGGGCCAGGGTGGCCACAACACTGTAAGAAAAGGCCGCTGCAGTACCGAGTCCGATCAGTGTCCACATGTTCGGACTGCGTTGAATCACCGAACGTACGCCACGCACATAAAACGACCAGCCAGCCCAAAGCACTACGGGTGTTGCCAGTCCTAACTCGACCCAGTTCTGCGTAGTGCCGTGGAACAGCATCAGGCCATGGCCGCCCATGGCCAGCACGGTGACGATCACGGTCAGTGGTAATGTCCACCAGAAGCGCCGGGTGAAGTCCTTGAGTTCGGGGTTCTCTTCTTCCTCTAGCTCGGGAAGCACCGGCTCCAGGGTCATACCGCACTTGGGGCAGGTACCGGGGCCAATCTGGCGGATTTCCGGGTGCATGGGGCAGGTGTATTCAGTGGCAGTCGTTAGCGGTTCTGCTGGTGCCTGATGGACTTGTTCAGTTTCAGTCGGAGATATTCGATAGCGCTCGGGCTCTGCACTGAAGGTCGTTTGGCATTTCTGGCTGCAGAACCGGTAGGTTCGCCCCTCAAATTGCGTGCTGAACTGGCTATCGTTACTGACGGCCATACCACAGACCGGGTCATGGGTACCACCGATGGCTTGGGGCTCAAGTCGCCGTATCGGGTTGTGCTCCTGGTGACGCTCGGGGCTGTGCATGCGCTACCTCCTGTCCGCATCCTTATTTGAATCTGAGGTTTCTCCGTGATGACTGTGACCACCGTGGTGGTGCCCGAAAATATGCATCAGCGGACACAACAGCAAAATCAAATACGGCAGTAGGCCCAGCATATGGCCGTAATGTTCTCTGGCCAGATAGAACAGTGCGATCACCAGTAGCATGCCCAACACTATGCCGGTTTTGCTCCGCCATAATGGTGGAGAGGTGTTAGCTGGATGTGATGAATGCATCATGGTTCTGTACTCCTGTGGGAGTGCCATCTAGTAATACGTCATCCAGGTTCAATGTTCGGCGGTGTCATCCTGGTCACGCTGGCCAAGAGGAAACCGCCGTTACATTTACAACGCTATTGCCTGGATCACTTGCCCATCACCAGTGCCGCGAGCATTGGTGAGCAGCAACCGTCACTTCTTCACTGGCATGTCGATCATCGATGACTGCTGATCCATCATTTTCATCATCATGCCCATCATTCCTTTTCCCATGCCGTCCTTGGAGCCAGACATCCCCATGTTGGAGCCCATGCCCATACAGCCCGCAGCATCATGCTGCTTACTCATCATGGCCATGCTTTCCTTCATCGTTTTCATGCCCTCCTGCAGGGCAGCTTGCCGTTCGTCTGGTGTTTTCGCTGCAGCGGCTTTGTCATGGGCAGCTTGCATTTTCTGCATTTGCTCGCTCATCGCATTGTTCATTGCCGACTCGGACGGTGCACTGGCGGTCGTTGTGCTGGCAGGTGCATCGGCAGGGTGATGCTCATCCTCGGCATTCGCCATGGAGAGGCTGCTGGCCATAATTGCGGCAAGAACTAATTTCATTTGTGTTTGCATGGTGAACTCCAGGTACTCGGGAAAAAGTAGGAATTACTAAGCCGCGCCAAATCGACGCAATGGCGCAGAACGGCCACGGCAAGGCCGTTCTGGAGGAGGATTAATCGTTGAAGCGGACGAATATCAGGCGGGCTGGAGGCCCCGATGGTGCGGGGCGCCTCAGTGCAAGTGCAGGAAAGGCGATGGGTTGAGTGAGGGTAAGCAGCAGAATCGCGGGTAACAGCAAAGCAAGCGCCAAACTGGCGAGGTCTACTGTCGGGAGCTTCGATGCGGGACTGATCGCCTTCACTGCATCTTCACAATGCTTAAGGCAGCCACTGGCGTGCAGGGCATGGTCATCTAATTGTTGCAGTGTGGAGAGCGTCGCGTGCGTTGCAGCCAGATTGTGCTCCGGCTGCACCAAGCAGCCGTGAAATGCCGTCACGATCACAGCCAACACCCACACCCCGAGGGTGAGTCGCATTAGATTGCGATAGTGATGACGGAACCAGTACATGACGTGCTCCAGAGGCTTGTTAGTCCCCAATTCTTCCAGTTTAGACTTCCAGGCAGCCGATGATTTGACTTTGATCAAAGAAGTGGGCTTATCATCATGGCGAGCTAAAAGGACTTTGCCATCCCTAGCGCTTCAACACCGGTTCCGCTTCCCGCATTTGGGTGCGAACTACGTCGAGACTCGAAAGTGTTGCTCATCATTTTCTCCGCAAAGCCTCAATCTTTACGGAGCATTCTCCATGCCAAAAAACATCGCTTGAGGAGCTTCGATCTTAGCCAAGAATGCACAGGCGCTGCTGAAGGCGACTCAAAAGGAGGTCGTAAAGCTACGACAAGAACGAAAGCAACGACACGAGGCGAAGACAAAAATGGACGCCAAGCAGGTTTGCCATCCAGTTTTCGTAGGGCTTCGATGGGTTCGGCAGGAATTTCAAGCTCACTGTAGGAGCGCACCAATCAGCGCTGGGAGAACTAAAGAATCCCCATAACGGCGCAGGTCCCGAGCCCGCAGACTCAATAGTGACGACCCTGGGTTCTGTATCGAGCGGTATCCCTATACATAAATGGCGCATAGGGTGTATTGGCGGCCTGACACCTATTGAAGTCAGGACTCCCATCGTCTTCTATGGCAAACGGTGAGCGATAAATCATGGGTCAAACAGTCAATAATGTGGAAGAGAACAGCTTAGCGAGAAGTATTGAAAGCCGGGCGCGGCTCCGCGACTGTCGAGCCTCGGCTGGCTCACCTACGCGTTCGCTATCGCACGCCTAAGTACTCGAAGGATATCGAGTGCAGACTGGTCAGTAATGCACCCCGGTTTCTGGTCGAACATGTGTGGCGCGCCGGGGTAAACATGAAGCTCTACGGCTACGCCAGAGCGAGACAATCTCATAGCAAATGCGACGTCCTCCTCAAGGAACAAGTCCAGCGCCCCTACTGATAGAAAAGTGCGCGGCAAATCACTCAGGTCTGTGTGCAGGGCAGGTGAAAGCAAACCAATCCGCTCATCATCAAGCGCGTGGTTTCCGCGCAAGCATCTCCAGCAAAACTCGTTGGCTTGGTGTTGCCAGCCAATTATCCCTGTGGTGCTGTTCTTGTGAGGCGAGTCTGCAGTGCCTGACCGGTAATCCAGCATCGGATAGATCAAGACTTGTCCCGCGATGGGATATGCGCCTCGGTCACGAGCCAGAATAGCCAGAGCTGCTGCCAGTCCTCCGCCGGCACTGTGCCCCATGACGACTAATTTGCGGGTGTCGATATTGAGGACTTGCCGATTCTCGAATAACCAGCCGAGCGCCGTGTAGCAATCTTCAAGGGGAATGGGGAAGGGGTGTTCGGGTGCAAGGCGGTAATCAACAGAGACTATGATCGCCTCCAGTTCTTCGGCCAGATCTGCCACATAATCGTCTGCCATTTCAGGTTGCCCAAGCACAAAACCACCGCCGTGGAGATACAGGATCACAGGAAAAATTTTGTGCTCTGCCGCGACACCAGGCTTATAAAGACAAAGGCGCAACTGCTCCCCGTCGTGAGCTGTCGTCCATACGGTTTCACAACGAGCTTGTCCTGACGATTTGAACGTCGCATGGACACGCTTTCTGATGGCAGGCAGCGTATCAAGCGTCCAGGGTTCTGCGCCAGGAGTCAAAAAGCTACGGAAAGCGGGATCAAGCAATTCATGTGGTTTCAACGTTCCGCCCCCTTTTTTCTCACGTGATGAGGCGCCTCAAATCGAAGCGCCCTTCACTATGGAACTACAACAAGCTGGAGCTATAGCCAGGCTTTGATTTGCGCACAAACAGCCGGCGTCGAGATGCCATAACGATCATGCAGCGTCGGCAGTGCGCCCGCGTCCAGGAAGGCGTCGGGCAAAGCGATTTGCCTGAATGTTGGCGTCACACCGTTGCGCAGCAATAGCCCTGCAACAGCCTCGCCGAGTCCACCAATAATCGAGCTGTTTTCGGCTGTGACCACCAGGCGTCCGGACTTGCGGGCTTCGGCCAGGATAGTCTGTTCATCCAGCGGCTTGATGGTTGGTACATGCAGCACTGCAACATCAATCCCATCCGCCTGGAGCTGCTTTGCCGCTTCCAATGAGCGCATGGTCATCAGTCCCGTAGAGATGATCAGGACATCGTTGCCAGTGCGCAGTGTCTTGGCTTTACCGATCTCGAATTTGTAGCCGTACTCGTCCAGCACCAACGGCACATTGCCGCGCAGCAAACGCATGTACACGGGCCCCTGATGTGCGGCGATGGCGGGCACGGCCTGCTCGATTTCCAGCGCATCGCACGGATCAACGATCATCAGGTTGGGCATGGCGCGGAAAATTGCCAGGTCATCGGTGGCTTGGTGGCTTGGGCCGTAGCCGGTAGTGAGGCCGGGCAAACCGCAAACGATTTTGACGTTAAGGTTTTCCTCGGCGATTGCCATGCAGATGAAGTCATAGGCGCGGCGCGAGGCGAATACGGCGTAAGTGGTGGCGAAGGGCACGAAGCCTTCGCGGGCCATACCCGCAGCCGCACTCATCAGCAATTGCTCGGCCATGCCCATTTGATAGAAACGGTCGGGATGTGCCTTGGCGAAGATGTGCAGGTCGGTGTACTTGGACAGGTCAGCGGAAAGGCCAACGATGTCCTGGCGCTGATCTGCAAGCGAAGCTAATGCGTGTCCGAACGGGGCCGATTTAGTCGCTTGGCCTTCAGAGGCAATGGAAGCGATCATCGCCGAGGTAGTCAGGCGCTTTTTGACCGGTTCGGAAGTCGGAGTGTTAGCGGCGTTGCTCATTGGTCTTTTCCTTCTTCAAGGTTGCTCAGTGCCAGATCCCATTCGTGTTCTTCCACGCGAATGAAGTGTGTCTTCTCGCGGGCTTCCAGGAAGGGCACGCCTTTGCCCATTTTGGTATCGCAGATAATCACGCGTGGCTGGGTACCTGAATGATTACGCGCAGCATCGAAGGCGGCGACCAGTGCATCCAGGTCATTGCCATCCACACGCTGGGTGAACCAGCCAAACGCTTGCCAACGGTCAACGATCGGTTCGAACGAGAGGATTTCACTGGAGTAACCGTCGGCTTGCTGGTTGTTGACGTCGACGATGGCGATCAGGTTGTCGAGTTTCCAATGCGATGCCGACATCACGGCTTCCCAGGTCGAGCCTTCATTCAGTTCACCGTCCGACAGCAGGTTGTAGACGAAGGAGGGCGAGTCTTTGCGCTTGAGACCCAGACAGGCACCCACCGCGATACCCAGGCCCTGACCCAGAGAGCCCCCGGTGATTTCCATGCCCGGGGTGTAGGCGGCCATGCCCGACATTGGCAGGCGGCTGTCATCCGCTCCGTAGGTTTCCAACTCATCGAGCGGGATGATTTCGGCTTCGATCAAGGCGGCGTACAGCGCAATGGCGTAGTGACCGATGGAGAGGTAAAAGCGATCACGCGCCTCCCATTCCGGATCTTCAGGACGATGATTCATGGCATGAAAGTAGGAGACCGCCAGAAGGTCAGCGGCGCCGAGGGCCTGACCAACATAGCCCTGTCCCTGGACTTGGCCCATGCGCAGTGCGTGGCGGCGAATATTGTGCGCGCGCTCAACCAGGGTTGTGGAAGAAGCGTATGAAGAATTAGTAGTCATGGTGAAACTCCGTTAACTCAACGATTGACCAGGGCGGCGGGAATGCGCAGTACCAGCGTCGCTCCGGCAAACAGCACGCCAGTGATCAGGTACATGCCGATGGCACTGGAGCCGGTCATTGTGGTGATCCAGCCAATCAGATAAGGCGAGCAGAATCCTGCGAGGTTGGCAAAGCTGTTGACGGCCGCGATACCGGCGGCGGCGGAAACGCCTCCGAGCAACGTGGTTGGCAGCATCCAGAACAACGACGTTGCAGACAAAATGCCGGAAGCGGCCAGGCAAAGACTGAGGATGGACAGGGTTGGATTGCCGCCCATCAGCGC
>Ga0065714_10064585_pt1 | contig 31987 bp, 26 predicted proteins | sample MisRhiReplicate2_FD_59101 | JGI IMG/M metagenome (GOLD analysis project Ga0065714, IMG submission 59101) | Miscanthus rhizosphere microbial communities from Kellogg Biological Station, MSU, sample Rhizosphere Soil Replicate 2: eDNA_1 v2... | ecosystem: Host-associated > Plants > Roots >... | reverse complement strand
CCTAAATCTGACCGTGCTCGCACATTTTTGCAGCAGGTGATTCGTCACTGAGTTCAATCTTTCTTGCTCAAGAGATGTTTCTCACATCAAAGTTCCCAATGTCTTAGGTGGCAGACTGCTGTTTTTTGAGGATTTTATGGGTGGGGCGTCTCTTTGAGCGGAAATCGTACGCAATATGACCACAACGCATACGCGGAACGACCACTTCTGCCTCTCGAATATGACAGCTCGATTGCAACGCAAATATAAAATCATGCGGTCAAGGTCAATGCCTGCTTTTGGCCGATTGCTGCCTGCCGGGAGGGACAGAAAACGACAGCGGATTGAATCGGTCGATCCTATGAATGCGCTACGCAGGCTTTAGATCACTTCGTCAATAGAGGCGCCTTGAGTACTCGGCGGTGTGGGTTTTTCACCAATTTTCGCCAGAAAAAACGCCAGCTCTGCACCGTCAGTCGATGAGAAAGCGTTTTCGGCATGCCGAATGTCCTAGGTTATTTACACAACTTCATAGCAACGTGATTTCACAATGTCCTTTATTGGCAGTGTTGTTCGCGTCGATGAACACTGCGAGGTGCTTGGGCATGGAGAACAGCATTATTGGCCAAATGGCTGTCCTTGAAGCGGTGCATCAACGTGCCTTCTGCAAAAGTGTAAAAGCTCAGTGGGCCGGACACTCATTCAAAAACTAGCGGATTTCACTGCAAATCGTGGTGCTTAAAAACTTCCTCCATGAGCTTTCACGATGGTGTCTCGGTGATATCATTGTTGTGATTTTTCCAAAACCCTGAAGCGGCGAGCCTGGAGAATGAGGGGGTAAAGGTTATATTCCTCTGGTTGTGACAGCTCGTGCCGGACTACCGACTAAGCAAAATCCACAAGGAACACTGGATGAAAAGCCCCGAACTTTTGCTTGCCAACCTGAATCGAGTTGTCCGCGAATTGCGTGGAGCTATCACCTATCTTGAGGATGATGAATTAGCGGTTCAAATGGACTCGGTCATCCGCCGTCTGTTTCTTGCGCAGCTTTTGGCAACAGAGCAAATTATCGCGATTGGTGGTTCCCAGGGCGCAGGTAAGACCACGTTGGTCAGGTTGATGTATGACCTTCACAAGAGTGAGGAGTCTCCTGAGAAAGGCTGGTTGCCCGCGAATGCAGGACGGGGCGAAAGCATGTCGGTGCTTGTGCTGGAAGACGACGCTGTCGATAAGGCTCAAGGTTATCTCCGTGTACTTGAGGAACAGCCGGATTCGCTTGGCCATTTTCATATCGTCGAACGTAAGGCGGCGTCTGAAGCTGAGTTCCGAGAGGCCTGCTGCGGAAATCTTCAGGGCGTCATGCTCGCGGTGCTGAAGGTGCCGCAGCGTTACTGCAGGCACAGCGGTCAGGGCTTTATGCTGATGCCCGGGTACGAGCCGTTGCACGAAGAGAACCAATCCTGGCAAACGCTCATGCGCCAAGCACTTGTCGCTTGTTCGGGCAGGGTCATCGTGACCGATGAGATACGTCTTGCCAACGCTTCACAACTGGCAATCCAGCGTGATCTGCATGCCAGTCACCTGGCGGGCACCGATTCGCTGATCATCGTTACCAAGACCGAAGGCTATGCGGATACACCGCTGAAATTACAGGAACTGTGCCTGAGTGCGGCACAAGCATTTGACATCGCTCCTGAGCGTCGGGAAAGCTTGATCATTTGTACCGGATCCAGTGAAAGCAGTGTCGAGCAATGGCGCCCCCAGTTAATTCAGGCTCTTGCAACAGTACGTGAGAGCACTGCTGTCAGTCGTGAGCGCCAACTGCAACAGCTGGAACAATTGCTCAGCCACGACCTCAACTATGCGTTGGCCGGCATCCGCAGCAAGTTTGCCTTGCATGCTGCGGCAGAGCAGGGCGCTGGTTACCAAATCATCCAGGAAGCCTTGGACGCATTTGATCAGGCAAGGGACAGTTTGCGCGATGAGTACAAGAGAGGCCTCAGAGAATCATTGACTCGTCATCACGATGGCGCCTCTGCATGTATGGATACTCTGTTGGTTGACAACCATGAAGGGGTCATCAACAAGCTCACTGGTATCTTCGATACAGTCACAGAAAAGCATGTCAGCCTTGCCGGTGATATCAAGCGTGCATGGGCTGAGCCCGGCAATTATCTGGATACTCACATCGATGTGCTCGGCAAACTCACAAGCACCAAGCTGGGAGCGCCGCAGGCATTCATTGAACGCCTCAAAACCGACGATCACTGCTCAAACAAAGTCGCTCGTCTGGGTTACAGCGATGACCAGAACCAATCAACCGAGTGGAGCAAGGTTTCGCCGGAAACATTGAAAAACCTGGCTGTCGTGTTCTATCCCGATCGGGATGACGAGGGGCAAGCGGGCAAGTTCAGCAAGGAGATGTCCCGTAGCCTCAAGTTGCTGCCTGCTATGACCCTGGAATTTGCGCGTATTGGCAGTTTGTTCCCCGAGGTATTCGGCATCAACTCCAATAACCTTCAGCCACTTGATGGTGAGGATGGGGTTGCGGCCGCTGCACGTATCCAGAACGACTTTTCTGCTTTGCAAAAGGTCGGTAGCAATGTGGTAAAGGGCATTGCTCTGATGTTGGCTGTCGATGTTGCAGCCGATGGCCATATTGACACCATTCCGGCCTTGTTCAATGCGTTGGGCATTGGTTCCGGTACTGCCGGCATGACCTTAGCAGGGGCGGCGACAGGAATGGTTGCAATCGGAATGTTGACCTACAGTGTGCTCAAGGAAGTGGATCGCCAGGACCGGCACACCCGTAATCACGCCTTGAGTGTGCTGAGTCAATTCAAGGAGCACTACCAGGCTCACTACCTTGAGCAGTTTGACGTTCTCATGGATCAGGTACGTGCGCGTATCTGCGAAAGCCTGACCGTTCGCTACCGACTCGACGAAGTACTCATGCGTCGTGACCGAATAGCCAAGGCGCTGGCTGATGTAACGTCACTACGGCTCGACCTCCAGGACGAGATCGGCGCGCGTGCACGACCTCTGCTTGCATGAAACTGCAGGCTTATTGGCGAGAGTTGCACCATAAGCGCCTTGACTGGGCACACAAGGCCTACAAGGCATTTATGGATAGCCTCGATGCCCGTGTGCGCGCTTGTTTCGCCGATAGTGGTACGGAAGCGTCAGTTGCGCTTTTTGGTCGTACGCAGGTTGGCAAAACGACGCTTTTGCTGAATGTATTGGGTATCGACGAGCAGTATCTGCCGCAAGTGAGTCTGGTGCTGCGTGGTGGTCGTGGCGCAGGGCAGTCTTCGACCGCCACTGCCATGCAATATCACCGCGCGGCGGATGACAATTGGCACCTGAGGATTAGCCCGCAGCAAATTTCAGTTGGCGAACGACAAGTCATAGAGGCCTTGGCGCAACTTCGTACGAGAGTCGAGAGCGGTGGATCTCTACCAAACGATCCCGTAGAAATCGGCATTCCTAGAAAATATTTCTCGGCGCAGTCTGATGCTCGGCCCCAGGTACGAATTCTGGATTTGCCAGGAGATAACCCCAAGGACGCACAGGAAGCCAGGCATGTTCGACTGATTGCCAGTCGATACCTGCCCATGGCCGATCTGATTCTGATTGTCGGTAAACTGGACGATTTGTCTTTCCTCAATCCCAAGGCTTTCACCCTTCCGGGTATCAGTGACTGGCGATACACGCCAAACCGATTTCGCGTGATCACCACGTTCTCGTTTTCATTGCAGTCAGAAAAAGAGTGGGCAAAGCGACAGCCTGACATTGATGCTGAACGGGTGCGTGCCCACGTGATGGAACAGATCGAAACCCACAAAATCGACCTGGGCAGCAGTGCCGGGAATGCCAAGCTGTATTTTCCGCTCGACTTCGGCGAGTCGTGGCGAAAAACCTGCTTATTCGACCCAGAAACCTTCACGCGCATGAACGGTATCAATAGTCAGTTGATGGATGAGCTGATGATGGATATTGCTGAGTCCGCGACGGTCCATGGCCGCCTTAGACAAGCGGCTGATAGTCATATAGTCGCATTGCGGGTGAAGCAGGAGGAATCAAAGAGGATGCGCATTCGGCTCGCGCAACTTGAAGCCAAGGACGGAAAAACCAAAAGCGATGTGAACGAGGCCAGTACTCAGTGTGCCTCGCAGAGGAGCAAAGTCGCTGAAGCTCAGGTGCCGGCTTTTGGTGCGCGAGAGATGACGGATATTCTGATGAAGTGCCAGCAAGGCATCCGTTGTCCCTCAGGCATTTTCGACGTTCGAGACCTCGCTACAGATACAGGTGCGCTGCATGGCCGTATCGACAAATGCTGCGTGTATTTGCTTGAGGCTGCCAAGGCGTTAGAGGCGTGCGAGATTCTTCCTTTCAACATCCGTGTGCAGAACGCCATCGAACATGCGCCTCAAGAACTGCGTAAAGCGCTCAACAAATGTTTTGCCGAATTACGTAGGATATTGGACGATTACAAGATCGAGGAATACTTTCCGTCACTTTCAGATGATTTCGACAACGATAAAGCCCGATTGAGCGATTTGATGGAGGAGGCGAGGTCGTTGACGATCAAGTATTCGGCTCAGTGTTGGTGGTCCGCAGTCGAAGGTGTTTTGCACCAGCGTAAAGTGGAATTGAATCGAGAAGAGCAAGAGCTGGCTGTCTTCGAGTCGGCGTTGCGGGAGTACAAGAAAAGGCATGAGGACGCCCGTACGGATCTAGCAAAGTGGAAGAAAACAATTCTAGACTTCGAGCGAGATATGGACATTGAGGTCGAACGGGGTGAGCGATTCTCCCGCTACCTGGGTGCCGCGTTCGATGAAGAGTTGGCGCAGCGCCGCCAGATGATAAGTAATGAACCGTCGACACCTCGCAAGCTGCTCCAACTGCTCAGTTGCCAAGAATTGTGTGACGAGCGGGATAAGTTGATTTGTGGATGAGTCACACCACTTTTTCCATCCATTCCATTTGGCACTGATCCATGTCTGAACCAAGTACTGAAGAACTCGAATTGGCCTCACTTCTGGGCCGCGTTATGTCAGCACCCTTGGCACCATTGCGCGAGCATGGTGCGAAGCTCGAAAAGGGCTTGAGCAGTGCGGTGAGTGAAAGCAACAAATCCAGTCAGTTGATCTCTTCCGGTCTGGATAGTATCAGCCAGAACCAGAAAAGAGTCATGAGCGCATTAGCTGATTTGGAAGAGCTCCCCGAGCAGCTTCAGCAGCTTGCCAGCCATTTTGAAAAAATGCGTGAAGCTACCGTAACCGTCGACCAGGTACACACGGTGCTTGAGCGTCATGCGCGAGAACAAAACGCACTGACTGAACAAGGCCAGGATAAAATCCAAGAGGCATTCGCCCAACAGCAGCAAGGCCTGGTTGCGCTCAATGCACAGATCATCCAGGCCAATGATCAACAAAGCCTCCAGTTACAGGAGCGATTTGAGCAAGCTGATGTGCACTTGGGGCAGGTGTTGCAGGAGCGAACTCAGGCGCTGGAAGACAAGCTGACAGCCTGCGTGCTGCGAATCCAGCTCATAGGGAGTCATCTGGTAAAACTGCAGAACGCATCTCTGACTGCTGACCAGGTAATGCTGTTGTTGGAGGCTCAGGCGAACACTCAACAGGTGTTGCTCAAGCAAGATCAGGAGCAGGTTCAGGCTGGGCTCCGCCAGAATCTGCAAGGCGTGGCAGCTCTTGAATCGCTCTTCAATCAGGTAAATACCGCTTTGAGTGCGCAACTGCAGGAGCGGCTAGAGCATGTTGAGTTGCGTATTGGGCAGCAGCTGCAATTGGTCACTCAGTGTCATGGCCAGCAGATCGGCAGGACCTTCAAATGGATGGTAACGCTGGGAGTACTGAATCTGGTCGGTTTGGTGGCTTGCGTCGTATGGATTGTTCTTCAGCACTGATGTACTTGGCTTAATTTCAAAGCACTCCACCAGCTCGACTAAAGTGGTTAGCGACTGTTCGGCTTTACCCGCCGCTAACGTAAGTATCGTATGCCCATGCCTAGCCTCGGGTTGGCCGGTCCTGTCAATCACCCGGCCATCAAGGAGCTCAAGGTACTCAATGTGTTTTCCTTTAGGTACGACCCTCGTAAGTTCAAATAGAACTGCGCTGAGATCGTATGGCATCACTTGACCATGGATTGAGGGGGGATGGGGTGTAACGGTTTAATGCCTCGTGCCAAATCGATTTGTTCAGCCATCCTGATCGCCGCATCCAACTCGCTGATTTTGTGTTCCTGCATGAGCTTGAATCGTGCTGCTTTCTCCTCAGGTTCGGTCATGGCCATTGCTAGGTAAAGACTCGGTGGTACTGCTCGGAAGAGTGCTTCCATTGATTTTGAGAGCACGACGCCTTCGCAGTACTTTCCGGCTTCCTTGCGAGCCGACATCATCATGGCTTTTTGAGCTGGGCTGAGCTCCCTGAACCTGGCGATTTTCTCCACTTCATCCGGCGGCATGCTCAGGCAGATCCACCACTCGATCATGTTTAGCATCGGTTCGGCGGCTTTGGGGAGGTCGTCCAGGTTCTGCGTGGCTAGCCAGAACCAGGCGCCTAGCTTTCGCCACATTTTGGTGATCTTGACGATGTAGGGTGAAAGCAGTGGGTTCTTGGTGATGATGTGTCCTTCGTCGGTGACGTTGATGATCGGACGGCCTAAGAACTGGTCACGCTCGGCGATGTTGTTGACGGTGTTGAGCAGTGACAGGTACGCGATGGAGAGTTGGGCGTTGTAGCCTCCCACGCGCGAAGGTCGCCAGGTCGACGATGGTGATGTCAGCTTCGGGCCAGGGTGTGCCGGGGCGATTGAACAACTCACCGTCCAGTCCCTGACAGAACAGATCCATGGCTTCGGCCATTTCCAGAAGTCGAGTTCTTCTCGTCTCGGGCAGGCCATTGTCACCACCTCGTTCACGCAAGGCATTGCGAACATCCTGAGTCAGGACTGAACGATGTTCACCCGCACAGCGTTGTGCTGCATCCAGAATGCTCTGGCGAATCAGACTACGGTCCGCCCGGGTCAGCCGCGCTTCTTCTTTTTCCTCGCCACCGGTGATCATCAACCGGGCAGTAATCTCCAGTTCACCGAGGACATCTCGCTGTTCGTCTCCATCGTGCTGCGTTTGCGACTCATCGAGCTGATCGGCATCCAGTGTCTCAATCTCCTCAGGTGTTTCCACCAACCGACGAGCATCCGCGAAGGGCGCCAGGCTCACTCCCGAACCGGGCGACAGTTTGACGTGATGAACGCTCAAACCCTGGCGCTTGGCGAGCTCGGCAAATAGACCGAATGAGTTACCGGCTTCGACGACGAACCATCGTGGTCGGTAAATGGCGGTGACCTGAGTGATGAGGTTGTTCAGGGTGGCTGATTTCCCTGACCCAGTAGGGCCGAAAATGAACATGTGTGCATTCATCTGGCGATCGAGTCGGTTAAGCGGGTCGAAGGAGAGGGCGCCGCCACCTCGATTGAAGAAAGTGATACCCGGGTGGCCGGTGCCCTGACTGCGCCCCCACACGGGGGCAAGATTGGCTGCGTGCTGTGCAAACATCAGTTGGCTGTACCACTGACGCTTGTCCTTGGCGGGATCGAATACACACGGCAGCCAGCGCAGATAGCTGTTCAGTGGGGCTACCTCATCGTCTTCGCGAACTGGCTGAAGTCCTGCGTTGAGCATTACGTTGGCTAGCTGCATGCCTCGGGCATCCAGTTCGGCGATGTCCTTGCCCCGTATGTAGAAAGCAATCGTGGCCCTATAGAGCTTGTGTGAGCTTCCGATGATCAATCGGGCCTGGTGCACGTCCTGGCGGGTTTGTTCAGAGGCGAGGGTTTCGCCGACAGACTTTTTACTCAAGTGGTTGAGGTGTGACTCCAGTACATCTTGGGGAGTGGCGATCAGCGTCAGACACATCATGGTGTCCTCGGGCATCTGGTCGAAGTAGGTGTTGATGGCGTCCCCCTTACGCGTCTCACCGGTCAGGTGTCCTGTGTTGGGAATGTTGCGCAGCCGATCCATCAGCATGACCCGGTGGGGCATGCCGTCGAAGTACCAGGTGCCCTCAGCTACATCGGATTTCGGCTGGCTGAAGAATATACGTTGTGAGAAATCGGTGCCGCTGGCCAGTTCTATCTCACCCGCTTCCGTTTCTTTGGGGTAAGCGGTCAGTTGGTAGAAGCGCTCTCGATCCTCTGACGAGGAGCCCAGCAACGTTGGATTGGGGTTGAACCAACGCAGTAGCCAGTCATGTATGTTGGCGGCGCTTAGGCGCCGTGATTTTATGCCCGCGCTGGCCAGACCTGCTGTCAGTCGCTCGCAGACATTGCTGAGTGCTTGTTCTGCAGATTGTCCGCGTCTTGTGGTGGCTGAGGCAGGGGACCGCCTATACACGACCATTCGTACACGTCGGCTCTGGCCACGCCAGGGCAAGCGGGTGAGGGTAGTGTATTCGAAGAGTCCGCCAGGTTTGGCTATGGCCTTCAGATGATGCGCAAAGAAGCGAAGGTAGAATTCGCTGAAGGCACTGTCACGCGCTAGGGGTTGGATGTATTGCGTCAGTGATTGAAGGTATTCGTCCCAGTTGGTTTCGTCCTGAGCATAGAGCTGCACCACCCATGGGTTGTTGTCGAGCTCGTCGAAGCTATCCTGAAGAACATTTTCCAACGTGTCGCGGGCCTGCAGTAGCCAGGCATTTTCTCGACCTTCAGTACCCAATGGTGTCAGCTCAAAAAAGGCAGCGACTGACGTACCGTCCTCTAACAGAACACTTTGTGATTGAGGCAGGTATTCGACCCAGGGAAGCCTGTCCACGAAGGACGGCACGGTGTCATAAAAGGAAATGTCATCTGCCTGTGAGATGGGCTTGCTCTGCTGAATGCCTGATTCGGGAATTCCGTTTGCTGCGAGTTGGGTGACGTACCGGTCCCAGGCGTCTGGCTCAGCCGGTTCTCTCGAGTCGACCTTGCGTTTTAATCCAGAAAGCCAAGCCATCAATAATCCTCCAAACGTTCGCCAGGCATGGCGTACTGCACGCGTTGGTACAGCGGAAACACCGTGCTGTAGCCCGGCACCGGCACGGGGTCTGTTCCGGCCCAGTGTGGGAAGACGTACATCACCAAGTCAGGATTAGGGAGACGATGAAATTGTCGGTGGATTTCGTTCTGTGCGGTTCGCGTGTAGGGCTCGTTTGTAGAGGGGGTCAATGGTTCAATCAGCGATCGCCTTAAGGCTTGGCGAGCGTCCAATAACTGTTGGGAGGCTTGTCCTTGTTGGGTGGTACCGGCCGTTTGCTGGTTCCAGACATCCATCATGGTGCTGCCGTTATGGCTGAGGAGATCTTCGGTGTTGGTCGCACAGCCTGCCAGCGTGAGAGCGACTAGAGCGGCGGCGGTTGTCTTAATCCAAATCCTGCGTGACATGGCGACCTCCTAGGGTGTGATCGACTTTGCGCCCCTTGGCGTCGTAGTCGAGGGTGAGCGGCTGTTCGATGTGGACGGCGACCTGCGCGCCGGGCTCGACATAAACGGCAGCAAACGCTTGGCCGTAGAGCTTGTTGACCCACTGCGACATGTCTTGCACGCCGTTGGCGAGGATGCGCTCCATCGCCGCGTTCCCGGAGATGCCGACATTGCCTTGCGAACCATTGCCGTTGCTGACATAGGTGGTGCTGCCATCGGATTTGATTAGGGAAGCGGCCCCGGCCCCGGCAGCGGTGATCAATGCTTGTGAGCCGAGGTACTGTTGAGCATTGCTACGGCGCTCACCGCTGACACAGGGAATGCCATGTCGGTCACTGATCCAGCCCAGGCCCTCCTGAGCAGCACCATTGTTTGAGGAGCGTTGAGAGTCGTCTTGGGAGCCGCCTCCACCCGGTATCGTTCGGATAGTGCCGTCCTGAAAGACAAAGGTGATTGACCGGATCTGCCCACGCACACAGGACAGTGTCCAGTCCCCCGATGCAGTACCGCTCACAACAGCACCAGCCACTTCAGGTAGATCGATGCCATTGGCGGTCAGGTTGTCGGCACCGATCAGAACTTTGAACGGGTAGGGGTCATTGACGGTGCCGTCGATGGGGACTCGTCCGATGAGTGCGGTCATTGCCACCGATCCCATCAATGTTGCGTTCGAGGGGACGGTGTACATCGCCTTGGCCGATGAGACGCCTGAGCTCCCGGATACGGTCGCTACACTATCCGCGACGTAATCCAGGGTTCGCTGCGCAGGGCCAAATCGAGTCGGAAAGCTGAATCCGCTTTCCTGTGAGGATCCGTTGTTGTCTTTGGGTTTTGCATCACACACACACACACGCACACACACACACACACACACACACACACACCACCGGCATTCGCGTTACTGAGTTGGCCCAGCTCGAAATAGCCAATGTGCTCTACCCGAGCGGCGCTGTTCACCCTGAGGTGTACTTGTCCTCGACAACCACGAAAGGGGGCCATGCTCGAAATATCTATCTGGCACATCCGAAATGACTTGAAGCCCCCGAACGTTGGTTTTAGGTTTGTTTGCGCCGCCGCTGGAGGCTGACCAGCGCCGATGAGTATCGACGTCTGCGCTCAGTTCAAAGCAGGTCATGACCCACAAGGGGCAGCACGGGCGGACTCCGTTGCAACTGAGATCCGGATACCTCGCGGCTCATCCCTGCATAAACTATTTTTGCCCGCCTGATCCTAGTTTGTCATGACTTTACCGGCTAGTTGCTTGCTTCAACGTTTTCGGCAACTTTCAGGTGATAAGTCGCCAAGAGGCTGCAGAGCGCCTTAGCTGTTGCTGATGTACTGTCGCTGGCTATAGCAAGAGAAAGCGTTAAAGTGCGGTGACACTTTTTGTCCGTTAATTTCACAAACCGTACCAGATTGTTCGTGAATTGCGCGACTACGGCCGGCACCACGGCTACACCCATTCCACTCCCGACAATGCCGACCACCGTCAGTGCCTGGGTAGCCTCCTGCGCCACTCGGGGAGAGAACCCCGCCTCACGACAAGCCTCCATGACTGCGGTCCGCAGGCCAGGGACCAGCACCTTAGAGAACATGACGAATGGCTCTTCTCGAAGATACGCCAGATCGATGCTCTCGCACTTTGAAAGTGGGTGCGTCGCTGGCAAGACTGCGATCAGGTCGTCCTTTTCCAAATCGATTATCTCGAGACCATGGTAATCATCGACCGGAGTTCTGATGATTCCGGCGTCCAGGCGTCCCTCTCGAATCATCTCGATAATGTTGAGTGTTTGGCCTTCAAACAGCTCCAGTTTCACATTCGGATATCGCCGGACGAATTCCGGAAGTGTACTGGGTAGTAACTGATAAACAGCCGAGCCCACAAATCCCAGACGCACCTGGCCCCATTCACCAAGCCCGGCTAGTCGGGCGCTCTGTTGCGCTTGTTCAATGTGGAACAAAGTACGTCGTGCTTCCACGAGAAACGCCGCTCCTGCAGGAGTCAGCGTTACGCCGCGTGCTCCTCGTTCAAACAACTGGACCCCCAACGCATCCTCAAGCCGGCTGATCGACACAGACAGCGCGGGCTGGGCTATGAACAACTTTTCGGCGGCGCGTCGGTACGAGCCGACTTCGGCAATGGCCACGAAATTGCTCAACTGACGCAAGCCAAAATTGATCATTGCATTGCTCCTGCTACCACTGGCCGTGATGAGCCAATTGAAGTCATGGCGTGAGGGGGGGCGGAGACCGCGCAACCGGCACCACGGATTTGGTTTGAGTTGGAGGATATAGGTATAACCTTAATGTTATCACTCGATCCATAAACGATATTATAAAGATAAGCCCTTATCCGCTACGGTTGCTTCACCGAAACCCAAAATAAAAACAAATCCAGGAGGCAGGTATGACAACGGTTCCATCTGGCATAGGAGAAGCAATCTCGGCTTACTCAAAGCGGCAGGTTGAGAGTGCTTACAGAAAAGTAACCTTTAAGATTCTTCCGCTCATCATAATTGCCTACATAGTTGCGTACATCGACAGGGTCAATGTCGGTTTCGCAAAGCTCCAGTTTCTGCATGATCTTCAGTTCAGCGAAGCAATCTATGGACTGGGCGCGGGTCTATTTTTCATCGGCTATATGCTCTTTGAAGTGCCTAGCAATCTCCTTCTGGAAAGAGTCGGCGCTCGCGTAACACTGACCCGAATCATGATCATTTGGGGATTGATTTCAATTGGTATGGCCTTCATATCAACGCCAACCCAGTTTTATGTGATGCGTTTCCTACTGGGTGCTGCCGAAGCTGGCTTCTTCCCTGGCGTGATCCTTTACCTTAGCTACTGGTTCCCAGCCCCGCGCCGCGCACGGATCGTTGCGCTGTTCGCCATGGGCGGAGCGTTGGCCGGCATTATTGGCAGCCCATTATCCGGATGGTTGCTGAGTCTGGATGGAACTCATGGGCTGCATGGATGGCAAATCCTGTTTATCTATGAAGGTCTTCCTGCCGTTCTGCTGGGCGTGTTCACATACTGTTATCTGGACGAAAAACCAGAACAGGTGAAGTGGCTCGACCGGTCTGAAAAGGCCATCGTCGTCGGCGCCCTCAGTGCCGAGAGTCAGGGTACGGCTACGGGTGCTCGTTCCCACGGTAAATTCCGGCATGTGCTGCGTGATCCCAAGGTTTACGCCGCGGCAATTGCTTATATCGCGGTAATCGCTGGTACTTCGACCTTAGGTCTATGGGCACCGACGCTTTTCAAACGTATGGGCACCGATGCGTCGATGATCGGCATTCTGACTGGTGCGCCGTACATCATCGCAGTCATCAGCATGTACCTGGTTGGCCGCAACTCTGACCGGACACAGGAACGCCGCTGGCATTACGCCTGTTCGATGTTTGCGGCTGGCGTGAGTGTGATCATGCTCGGTCTCGGGGCCGAAAACATCTGGATCACAATGGCGCTGCTGACTGTCGCTTCGTGCGGAGTGTGGTCCTCTTTGGCGGTCTTTTGGACCATTCCCCTCGCGTATCTGAATGGTTCGGCAAAAGCTGGCGGCATTGCGCTCATCAGTAGTATCGGTGCTCTAGGGGGCTTCATCAGTCCGACCATTGTTGGCTGGGTCACCACCCGTACCGGTAGTTTGTATTTAGGCCTGGCGGCCATCGGCATGCTGCTGATCTTGTCCGCTGTGATCCTGCTGCTAAGCGTGGGCCCCAACCCGCAGGGCAATAGCCACGCCGTCTCTGGCCGTTGAGCCAATCAACCGGAATCAATCCAATGCTCATTACATCTCCCAAGGATGCGGCACTTAGCGGTGTTCGCATTATCGATTTGACTACGGTCGTATTTGGCCCTTATGCCACTCAAACGCTGGCTGACTATGGTGCGGATGTCATTAAAATCGAGGCGCCGGAAGGTGACAGCATGCGTCACAACGGGCCGTCCCATGAACATGCCATGGCGTCCCTCTACCTAGGAGCGAACCGCAACAAACGCAGCGTGGTTCTCGATCTCAAGAAAGCCGCGGCCCGGGAGGCGCTGCTGGAGCTGTGTGACACGGCCGATGTGTTCATACACAACATCCGGCCGCAGAAACTCGAAAAACTGGGTTTGTCGGCCGAGTTGCTGCGCGAGCGCAACCCGCGATTGATTTTCGTTGGTTTGGTTGGTTTCGGCGAAGGCGGCCCCTATGCCGGTTCTCCCGCCTACGACGACATAATCCAAGCGCTAAGCGGTGCCTCCGATCTGGTGATGCGTCAGACCAGTACTCCGGGGTATTTTCCGACCGTGGCGGCCGACAAGATCTCTGCCCTGATGGCCGTGCAGGGGGTCATTGCCGCGCTCTACCAACGTGAACGCACCCAGCGCGGACAGACCATCGAAGTACCGATGTTCGAGGCCGTAACTTCGTTCTTGATGGTTGAGCACTTTTACTTGCGTCAATTGCAGCCGAGCGGCGATCCGGCCCCGGCACAGCGCGCGGAGCTTGGCTACCCACGCTCCGTCGACTGCTGGCGCCGGCCCTACCGCACTGCGGATGGTCACGCGTGCATCATGCCGTACACGGACGAGAACTGGCGGCGCTTTTTCACTGCGGTCGAACGTCCTGATCTAGTTGCCGACGAGCGTTTCCAGAACATGGCCGGACGCTCTGGGAACATCGCTACGCTACTGGAGCTGATGGCGGGCATCCTCAGCAATAAATCGACCGCGTACTGGATCGACCTGTGTACGGCGCTGGATGTTCCATGTGCCCGCCTCAATCGTCTGGAAGACCTCGAGAACGACCCGCACCTGCAAGCGGTAGGGTTATTCGAATCGTTGCCGTTCGACGCAAACACCAACTTCCACTTCCCGCGTTCTCCGGTCCGTATGAGCGACAGCCATGTCCCTCCTACCGTCCCGCCGCGTCTGGGCGAACACACTGAGGAAATACTTAAACCACTGGGGCTCCTGGAGTCCGTGATGCGTGAGCTGCTTAGCGGATCACCGGCGCCGGAGATCAAGCCCTAATGCAACGCCAGTCCTTTTCATTCACATCATGGGTCACGCCGCGATGAATAGCGCTTATATCGTGGGTACCGGTAATACCGCCTTTGGATTGCACCAAGGCCGTAACGCACTGGATCTGATGGCCGAGGCAGCGCTCAGTGCGCTGGCTGATTCGGGGCTCGGGCATGACGACATTGATGGCGTGCTCTGCGGGTATGCGACCACGTTACCGCATCTCATGCTGTCGACACTCTTCTGCGAGCGCTTCGGATTACACCCGGACTACGCCCACGGCATGCAGCTTGGCGGAGCGACTGGGTCCGCAATGCTGATGTTGGCAGGCGATCTGGTGCGCAGCGGACGTTGTCGCAACGTGCTCGTTGTCGCGGGTGAGAACCGCGCGAGCGGTCAAACGCGTGACAGTTCGATACAAACGCTGGCTCAGGTCGGCGATGCCGAGCATGAGGTGCCCAACGGAGCCTCGGTGCCGGCCTACTACGCACTGATGGCTTCGCGTTACATGCATGAAACGGGTACGAGCGAAGCCGATTTGGCCGAGCTGGCCGTGTTGATGCGCAACAATGCAGCACAACATCCCGACGCTCACTTGCGTACGCCGATAACACGCGACGAGGTCCTTGCTTCAAAGCCGATTGCAACGCCGCTTAAACTGCTCGACTGCTGCCCGATCTCGGACGGTGCAGTGGCGCTCATAGTCTCCAGCGCGCGCAGCGACGGGCCACGGGTATTGATCAAAGGGGCCGGACAGGCACACCTGCATCAGCACTTGACGGCCATGGATTCGGTGCTTGCTTGTGGCGCCGGCGTGGCATCGCGGCGGGCTTTCGACGAAGCCGGTCTGCGCCTTGCCGATATCGATCTGCTGGCGATTTATGACTCGTTCACCATCACCCTCGCGATGCTGATCGAAGAGCTCGGCTTTGCACCTCGCGGTGGCAGCGCTGATCGCCTGCGCAACGGTGATTTCCACCACGGCGGTCCTCTCCCCTTGAATACCCATGGTGGCTTGCTGTCCTTCGGTCACTGTGGCGTCGCCGGCGGTATGGCGCACGCGGTAGAAGCAGTGCGTCAGCTCTCCGGCAATACCGGCGGGCGCCAGGTGGCCAAGGCCACACATGCCTTGGTCCATGCCGATGGCGGCGTTATGTCGTCGCACGTCAGCCTGATCCTCTCGCGGGAGTCTTGAACATGAACGACAGCCCTTTGCTTCAAAGTCACAGCGCGTCGTTCGCGCAGGGGCTTGCACAAGGTGTATTACGCTTTCTGTACTGCACTGCCTGCGAGACACCGCAGACCCTTACCCGCTACATCTGCACGCGTTGCCGGAGTCCGCAATTGATCTGGCGAGACGCATGCGGGGTCGGGACGGTCTACGCGACATCCGTGGTGAACCGTGCCCCCTCCGACGAGTTTCGCGCCTTGGCGCCCTACCTGCTGGTGCTGGTCGATCTTGAAGAGGGGGGGCGAGTGATGGGGCAGGGGGCACTTGGCCTATCAATAGGTGATCGGGTTCGCGCAGGTTTTCGGCAACATGCGGATCGTCAATTGATGGTTTTCCAGCCCTGTGGCGATGGAAAACCAATGATCGATGGCACTGGAGAAACTCGATGATCAACTACGAACAGCTGCGCAACTGGCCGTTCGCCGATGTAGAGCACAGCTATACCGTCGATGACACTATTCACTATGCGCTGGCCTTGGGTCTTGGCCAGGACGCTTGCAACGAGCAAGAACTGCGATTCATCAATGATTACCCGTCCGGGGAGCTGAGCGCACTGCCATCAATGGCCGTGGTCCTTGGTTTTCCTGGCTCCTGGATGGCTGATCCGGCGACGGGAATCGACTTTCCAAAGATCCTGCACGGTCAGGAACTGCTGGTTATGTACCACCCCTTGCCAGCCGCCGGTACGGTGATTGCCAAGCATCGGGTGAAAAGCATCGTCGATAAGGGGCCAGGCCGAGGGGCGACCATTACCTACGACAAGGATCTGTTCGAAAAAGTCAGTGGAGTGCATTTGGTCACGGTAACGCACACGACATTTGCGCGCGGCGACGGCGGTTTTTCTCAAGCAGACGGTGTGACCGACCAGGCACTGCCGGCACTGGCGCCGCTGCCGGACCGGCGCCCGGACCGCTGCGTGGAGATCAACACGCTGCCGCAACAGGCATTGATGTATCGCCTTTGCGCCGACCGCAACCCTCTGCACTCCACGCCCAGCGTCGCCCGCGAAGCTGGGTTTGCTCGCCCCATCCTGCATGGCCTGTGCAGCTACGGCATCGCGGGTCACGCGCTGATTGCGCAGTGGTGCGATAACGAACCGAGCCGCCTGAAAAGCCTGTTTGCGCGGTTCACTGCTCCGGTTTTTCCTGGCGACACTTTGATTATCGAGATGTTTCGAGAGCCGACGGGGGTGTTGTTCCGTGTCTACGTCAAAGAACGAAATCAAACCGTACTCGATTTTGGTCAAGCAGAAATTGCTTTCTGAAACTTTCCAGCAGATATCAGGAAACCCATCTCATGCATTTTGAGCTACCCGAAGAGATTTGCGCTTTGCGCGATCGAACTCATCAATTCATCGTTGAACAGATCATTCCCCTTGAGAGCGACGAACGCCAGAGCAGCCATGGCCCTAGTGAAAGTCTGCGCCGGGAGCTGATTGAGCGCGCCCGGGCGGCCGGCCTGCTGACGCTGCATGCGCCGATTGAAATGGGTGGTCAGGGACTAAGCCATATCGCCAAAGCAGCGGTTTTTGAAGAGGCCGGGTATTCCTGGCTCGGCCCGACTGCCCTGAACATTCACGCGCCGGACGAAGGCAACATCCACCTGATGAGCGAGGTGGGCAGCGTTGACCAGCAGCAGCGCTGGCTTCGGCCACAGGTCGAAGGGCTGACGCGGTCGTGTTTTGCGATGACCGAGCCCAGCCCAGGCGCGGGCTCGGATCCATCGATGCTGGCGACGACAGCCGTGCGCGACGGTGATGACTTTGTGATCAACGGACGTAAATGGTTCATTACCGGAGCTGACGGCGCCGATTACGCGATCATCATGGCGCGCATGGAGGACGGCTCGGCGACGATGTTCCTGACCGATATGGACCGCCCCGAAATTACCCTCGAACGCAATATGGAGGCCATGGATCGCTGCTTCACGGGTGGTCACGGCGTGCTCGCGTTCAACAACTTGCGGGTATCGGCCAGCGATGTGCTCGGCGAAGTCGGCAAAGGTTTTCGTTACGCCCAGGTTCGACTCGCTCCTGCCCGCCTGACTCATTGCATGCGCTGGCTGGGCCAGGCGCGCCGGGCGCACGACGAAGCACTGCAATACGCCCGGCATCGTCAAGCCTTTGGCAAGACACTCGGCGAGCACGAAGGTGTGGGTTTCATGTTGGCCGATAACGACATGGATCTGCAGACCGCCCGCCTGCACGTCTGGCACACCGCCTATTTGCTCGATCAGGGGCAGCGCTGCAACTTTGAATCGAGCCGCGCCAAAGTAGTGTGTTCCGAGGCTCAATGGCGTGTTGTCGATCGCTGCGCGCAGATTCTGGGTGGCCGGGGTGTCACTGCAGAGTCAGTGGTCATGCGGATATTTACTGACATGCGAGCCTTCCGCATTTATGACGGTCCGAATGAAGTGCATCGCTGGAGCATGGCTCGCAAAATTCTCCAAACCGAGAAGGACATCGTATGAGCATGAATCCATCTACCCCAATGTTTGGATTACGCGGCAAGACCGTGCTGGTGACCGGCGCATCCAGCGGCCTGGGCCGCCACTTCGCGTCACTGATGGCCCGTTCGGGTGGCCGGGTGGCGTTGGCCGCACGCCGCGCCGAGAGGGTCGAGCATGTCGTTGCCGAAATCGCCGCAGCGGGCGGCGAGGCCATGGCGGTCAGCTTGGATGTGACTGATGCCACCAGCGTACGTGTCTGCTTTGACACTATTTGCACCTGGGGTGGCGTCCCCGATGTGGTCATCAATAATGCGGGGGTGACCATTACCAAGCCGCTGCTACTCCAGGACGAGGCCGACTGGGACCAGGTCATCGACACCAATTTGAAGGGCTGCTGGCTGGTAGCAACCGAGGCCGCACGGCGAATGGTTTCAGCGTCCAAGAATGGCTGCGTGGTCAATGTGGCCTCGATCCTTGGCGAGCGCGTCGCGGGTGGCGTTGCTCCGTATGCGATTTCCAAGGCCGGTGTCATTCAGGCCACCAAGGCGATGGCGCTTGAGTTGGCGCGTCATGGCATTCGCGTCAACGCATTACTGCCGGGATACATCATTACCGATTTGAACCGCGAGTTTCTTACCAGTGAGGCTGGGGAGCGCCTACGCGCGCGCATACCGAGCCGTCGCTTCGGCGAACTGTCCGACCTTGATGGCCCGCTGCTGTTGTTGGCTTCTGATGCGGGGCAGGGCATATCCGGCGCGACCCTCGCTGTAGATGGCGCTCACAGGGTGAGTTCATTATGAATACCATTCAGCCATTTCCTGAGTTGGGACAATTTCTTGTCGATCAGGGGCTCACGCGTTCAGCACATATCAATGTGGAGCCTCTTTCAGGGGGGCAATCAAATCCGACATTTCGGATTGATTGCGCAGACAAGCAATTCGTTCTACGAAAACAGCCACAAGGAACGCTTCTGAAATCGGCGCACGCGATCGACAGAGAGTTCCGAGTAATCACCGCCTTACACAACAGCGATGTTCCGGTTCCGCGCACGTATGAGTATGTGCACGACAACTCGATCACCGGGACGCCGTTTTACTTGATGGACTATGTCGAGGGCCGGATTCTCATGGCCCCGTCCTTGCCTGGCATGCTTGCCGGGGAGCGACGTGCAATCTACACCGAAATGAATCGTGTGATTGCGGCCCTGCATTCCGTCGACGTCAGCGCTGTTGGTCTGGACGATTTTGGTCGGCCTGGCAACTACTTTGCCCGGCAAATCAAACGATGGTCCATGCAATGCAAAGCAGCAACTCTACCCGTCAGCGCAACGATGCAGCGTTTGATGGAATGGCTACCGCAAAATATACCAAGCGTGGAAGAGACGACGTTGGTTCATGGTGATTTCCGCATGGACAACTTGATATTCCATCCAACACAACCCCGCGTAATCGCCGTAATCGATTGGGAACTGTCCACCTTAGGTCATCCGCTGGCTGACTTTTCCTATCACTGCATGAGTTGGCATGTACCGCCGTCGTTATGGCGGGGCACCGCCGGTTTGAACTTGGCCTACCTGGAAATTCATAGCGAGGCTGAATACATCGACTTGTATGAGTCAGCCACCGGTCGCGAAGTTAAAGAACATTGGGATTTCTATATGGCCTACAACTTTTTCCGGATGGCCGCGATTTTTCACGGTATTGCTCAGCGTTCACTTGATGGTAACTCGGCGTCCACGGATGCCGTAGAGACCGGAAAGAAAGCCGAGCCATTTGCTGAGTTGGCATGGCACTTCGCGCATAGGTACGCCACAAATTTTTGCCAATAATGTTGTGACCTTTACAAAACCAACAATAGGAAATGGGTCTCATGAGAAAACTTTATCCTAGTGCGCAGGCGGCTCTTGATGGGCTAGTTCACGATGGCCAACTTCTTGCAGCAGGCGGATTTGGTCTTTGTGGAATACCGGAGGCGTTGATTGATGCTCTGGTGGATTCCGGTGTGCGTAACCTCACGGTTATTTCCAACAACGCCGGGGTCGATGGGTTCGGGCTGGGTAAACTCTTGGAAACCGGTCAAATCCGCAAAATGATCTCCAGTTATGTGGGGGAGAACAAGGAGTTCGAGCGGCAAGTTCTGAGCGGTGAAATTGAACTCGAGTTTACCCCCCAAGGAACCCTCGCAGAGAAACTCCGTGCTGGCGGGGCCGGTATTCCGGCGTTCTACACCATGACCGGCGTGGGCACTGTCGTGGCGCAAAACAAGGAAGTTCGCGAGTTCGACGGGCAGGCCTATTTGATGGAGCGCTCCCTGGTGCCGGATGTCTCACTGGTAAAAGCCTGGAAGTCCGATCGAGCCGGGAATCTGGTGTTTAGGCGCAGTGCCCGCAATTTTAATCCGGCGGTGGCCATGGCGGGTAAGACAACTGTTGCGGAAGTGGAACTGCTGGTTGAAATCGGCGAGCTGGACCCGGACGAAATTCACCTGCCGGGCATTTACGTGCACCGGGTCGTCGTCAATTCATCGCCGGAAAAACGCATTGAGCGGCGCACTGTGACAGAACTGAGTGGAGAATGAAAAAATGGCGTGGACCAAGAGCGAAATGGCAGCGCGCGCTGCGCAGGAATTACAAGACGGTTATTACGTAAACCTCGGGATTGGCCTGCCCACAGCGGTCGCTAATTTCGTTCCGGCGGATAAAGAAATTTGGCTCCATAGTGAAAACGGCATGCTGGGCATCGGCCCATTTCCGCTAGCCGTAGAGGTGGACGCGGACATTATTAATGCCGGCAAAGAAACCGTCACAATGATTCCCGGAGCCAGCATCATGAGCTCCGATGAAAGCTTTGCCATGGTGCGCGGTGGCAAGCTCGACCTGTCAATCCTTGGCGCCTTACAGGTCAGCGAGAACGGTGATCTGGCGAACTGGATGATTCCAGGCAAAAAGGTCAAGGGCATGGGCGGCGCGATGGACCTGGTGGCCGGGGTGCGAAGGGTCATCGTATTGATGGAGCATGTTGTTCGTAAAGCGAACGGTGAGTGGGAACTGAAAATCTTGAAGCAATGTACGCTACCGTTAACCGGCACAAGGGTAATTAATCGCATTATCACTGATCTGGGAGTTCTCGACATCGATTCGCAAGGCCTTCGAGTTGTTGAACTGGCACCTGGGATTTCACGCGAGGAAATTCAGGCTAAGACAGGCCCACGCTTATTCTGGTGAGCGCCCTTAAAAACTCTGAAACTCGGAACGTATGTATCTTTATAGATGCTTCGATTAACTTTCCTGCGCCGCGCGAGAAGTTGGTCTGAACTTTCTGCGGCGGGCAGGTGTGCGTATTTTTTTGAGGAAAAAAATCTTAAATATAATATCTATCGTTTTTAATGAATCTCTTTCTGCTTCTAAAAATTAAAACAATCGGAACGGTAAAATGAGACTGAGAAAACTTCCAGTAACTATTGTATTGAGCACTATCGCCTTGAGTTTTCAGGCCCATGCTGACTTTTTAAGTGATAGCAAAGCCACCTTGGGGATGAGGAGTTTTTATTTCAATAGCGACAACCGTGATGGCACTGCTGCGCCTTCGAAAACCGAAGAGTGGGCGCAGGGTTTTATGCTGGATTTTAAGTCCGGCTATACCGATGGCCTTGTTGGCTTTGGAGTTGATACCCTTGGATTATTGGGTATAACCCTGGACAGCGGCAAAGGTCGGCACGTTGGCAGCACCATGATTCCTTCAGAGAGTGACAATCGTGCAGTCGATGAGTGGAGTCGGTTGGGGCTGACTGGTAAAGCGAAAGTATCGAAGACTGAATTGCGCTATGGCACGCTGATTCCGAAACTTCCGATCCTGGTCGCTAACGATGGACGTGTGCTACCACAAACCTTCGAGGGTGGCCAAATCACCTCGAGCGAGTTCAAGGATCTGACCCTGATTGGTGGACGAATCGAACATGCAACAGGTCGCGGTTCGACGGATCAGACCGGGTTGGCCGCTATGGGCGGCACGCGTGAAAGTAACCAGTTCGACTTCGCAGGCGGCGACTGGAAAGTCACCAAAGACCTGATGGCTCAGTACTACTACGCCAAACTCGACAATTACTACACCCAACAGTTTTTCGGACTGATTCACACGCTTGCGCTTTCGGACAGTCAATCTCTGAAAACTGATCTGCGCTACTTCAAAACAGACTCCTCGGGTGAGAACAGCTCCGGAACCTCCGGTTACAGAATCAGTGGCTACACCAAAAACGGCGATGGGGTGATCGACAACCGTACCTGGAGTGCGGCATTGATTTACAGCCTTGGCGGCCATGCGATCACTGCGGGCTACCAAAGCGTTTCGGACGGGAGCAGCTTTACCCAGCTCAATCAGGGCAGCCTGGTCGATAAAGGCGCCGGGGGGGCCAGCTTGTACCTGTATACAGACCGTTTGATCCAGAGCTTCACCCGTGCAGGGGAGCGTACATCATTCGGTCAGTACGCCTATGACTTTGCCTCCCTGGGTGTCCCAGGCCTGAAAGCCTCGGTCATCTACGTCTCCGGGGACAATATCAAGACGAGATCCGGCGACAATCAGAAAGAATGGGAAAGGGATATCTTTCTGGACTACGTCCTTCAGTCGGGGGCGCTCAAAGGTGTTGGTTTCGGCTGGCGTAATGGCAAATCCAACAGCGAAGCCGCTCGTAACCAAGATCAGAACCGGGTGTTTGTAAGCTACAGCATCCCACTTCTCTAACAACTTCACGTACGAAGTATTGCGCAGATTTTGAGGATTTCGGTCTGGTCTCTTACCTCAGAGCTGGCTCTTTAGTCAGCTTTTTTGTGCGCGCCAGGTTTGGCGCGCTGCGCGTTCAAAAGATTGAGTTGTGAGCGTCCGCTCAACACACCTTGCGTGATTAAACGGGCGCCCACCTGCGCGACAACAGTTCGATAATCTCACTCGCACGCTGTGTCGGCAGGTGTGTAAGTACATACTTCAAGTAACCATACGGATCATGCCCGTTGAGCCGCGCCGATTGGAGCAAGCGCGTAATTGCTGCTGTACGTTTTGAGTACTTCCCTCAATGATGTCTAGATTGATTACCTCGCCAAGGGCTGTTTTTGGCCGATTTTATTGAAAAAGTCGGATATTCATATCGCCTGGATTCAGGCACGACCACCACTGGAGAACCTACTCACAGTTAGAAGCTTGCAATCGATTGGTGTTCCTGGTGCAACCGTCACGCCGAAAAAGCCAAAGGGACGCTCGTGGTTCCGCACGGCGTCGAAAATCTTTTCTGTGTTGGCATGGAGGCACGGCCATTGAGGAAGGATTCTGGACAGCAGTGTGGGGCAATCCCAAGCGGCCTCAAGTATTTGAGCCTCATGAGCCATAAGATCACACCAACGTATGGCGGCATTGATGGGGCGATAAAACACCTTTTCGAGAGGACCGCAGCTGTGAGGGGAAGACATACTGGCGGCCTCATGTCTGAGGGAACAGATCCGCTAGGTACGTATTAGAGGCTTGTACGGGCCTGAGCTTCCGTGCGGTGGCTGTCCCTGGAATCGGTTCAATGTATTGTCAAATTGACGCCTGTTTGTAGTAAAGGGTTGGTTTATCGTGCTGCATCTAGTTAGACGCTCGCAGATTCTGGGTTTCTCTATTCGCTTCGATTTCTAGCGAGCTGTTCATTAGCATTGCGCCTGTTCGCATGACCGCGTGTCGACGTATACCACTAAGAACATGCAGGGGCGGAGGTTCTGCAATCACTGCTCCTGAGCCCCTCGACACTGGCTCGGGGCTCGGGTTCAGCAATTACTTTTCGTCCAGAAAGCTCAACACGGCCGCATTGAAAAGTTCCGGGTCCTGGATAAAGGCGAAGTGACTGGCATTGGGCAGGATTAGCAGGCTAGCACCGGGGATGGCCGATGCCATGTACTCGGTATGTTCGCGTTTGATGGCCTCGTCATGATCTCCGTCAACGATCAAGACCGGGCTTTTGATTTTCGCCAGATCTTCCGTCGTCCAGTTTGGCTGGCTTGCCCACATATGGCTGATTTGCTCGACGAACGCATCGTACTCTTTGGGGGTGGGTGACAGTTTCGCGTATTCCTTGCCGGCGCGTTCGATGTAGGCGGCGAACGTCGGGTTTTTCTCGACACCTTCCTTGACCCCCGACGTCTGGGTATTGGCAGCGAAGGCGAACACCCTGCCGACACGCTGTGGATAGCGCATCGCCAGATCCAGCCCGAGAATGGCGCCGTCACTCCAGCCCACGAAGTCGGCTCGTTTGATTTCCAGCTTGTCGAGCGCCGAGATGACGTCGTCTGCCATCAGGTCATAACCGTAAGGTCGCGCATCTCGAGAACTGCGACCGTGCCCGCGACTATCGAGGGTGATGACAGTGTGCGTCCCCGAGAGGGCCTTGACCTGATGGCCCCAGTAATCGGAGTTGGCCAGGCCGCCGTGAAGCAGGACGACGGGCGATCCATGACCGGTGATCGTGTAGTAAAGCTTGATGCCATTGACGTCGGCATGACCGGTTTTCGCACTGGTGATCGGTGCGGGGGTAGCAGGCAACGTTTCCCAGCGTTCTACGGCGTGAGCCGCGTTCAATGACATCAGCAAGCACAAAGCAGCAAACAAGCGACGAGTCATAGGTATCTCCGGTTGAAAAGGCCAGATCAAGGTGATCTGGAGTTTTAGATGAACATCCGCCCAACGCACCTTGTGTGTTAAACGAATGCCCACGTCATCACGCGAGGTATCTTAGGTGGGTGCTGACCCGTAACAAACGTTATGAAGCTATTTGTTAACCAGCTTGGCGGGAACTGCTACCAGGGTAACAATGCTTCCAGCAACAAGTATCCCAGCGACTAGATAGAGGCCGATGTTGGTACTTTGGGTGGAGTCCTTGATCCAGCCGACCAAATACGTACTGGTAAATCCACCGATATTGCCGATGGAGGTAATCAGGGCGATACCAACGGCGGCTGCAGATCCGCCAAGAAGCGCTGTTGGCATGCTCCAGAAAATAGGTGCCATAGCCTGAATGCCCATAGATGCGAAAGTAAGCGCCATCAGGACCATCCAGATGCCATTTGCGGCCAGCGTACTGAGCGAAAGCCCTGTTGCACCCACCACCATGGCGGCCGCCAGGTGCCAGCGACGCTCTTGATGTTTATCAGAATGGCGTGCCCAAAAGACCATCGATACCATGCCCGCGAAGTAGGGGATGGCGACCAACAAGCCAATGTTCAAGACGTCCTTCACCCCTGCATCCTTAATCAAGGTCGGCAACCAGAAACTGAAAACGTAAACACCCATGGCGATTGAAAAATAGATCAAACCGAGGAGCCAGATCCGAGAGTCTTTCAAGGCCTGGGTGATGGAATGGTGGAGTTTGTGATTCGTCTCGTTTTGGATATTTCGTTCAAGGATGTTTTTTTCGGTGGGTGTCAGCCAACGAGCCTGCCGAATGCCGTCGTCGAGAATGAATAGCACTGCTATACCGACTAGCAAGGAAGGGGTCGCCTCAAGGATGAACAACCATTGCCAGCCTTGTAGGCCAGATGCTCCGGCGAACGCGCTGAGGATCCAGCCTGAGAGAGGGCCGCCAATCACGCCAGAAAGAGGAATAGCGCAATAGAACAGTGCGGTAATCTTGGCACGTCGGCTGGCCGGATACCAATAGGTCAGGTAAAGAATGATGCCTGGGAGAAAACCGGCCTCTGCAACGCCTAACAGAAAGCGGACAACATAGAACATAGTAGGTGTGGTGACAAAGGCGGTGGCAGCGGAAAGAAGCGACCAACTAACCATGATTCGTGCAATCCATCGTTTGGCGCCTACGCGCTGCAACAGGATATTGCTGGGTACTTCTACGAGTACGTACCCGGCGAAAAAGATGCCAGCACCTAAACCGTATACCGTCTCGCTCCATTGTAGGTCATTGAGCATTTGTAACTTGGCAAAGCCGACATTGACCCGATCCAAGTAAGCACATAAATAGCATAAGCAAAGAAAGGGTATGAGCCGCCAAGTTACTTTGGCGTAAATTTTATCTTCAATAGTTTTCTTATTGGTAAGAGATGTTAGTGTGGGGAGCGCAGTCATGATATTTCCTTCTTATTATTGGGTTGCGCGCGGACAGATCAACGGAAACCTACACTACTGCCGACACCCTTCATTCGACAGACTCAATCACTGGGTTTTTCGATGGTTACAGTTGTGGGGGGCTGTTCCGCAGGTTAGCCCTCGATCGACTTTATTTTTTGACCTGGCAACCGGGTTATGTGCGTGCTGTGAACCTCCCCATGAGCTCGAAAACCGAGTCGTTTAACGTCTGGTTCGCCAAATAGATCGGTCGCGCCCTTCAACTGTAACCATCGAAAAACCCAGTGATTGAGTCTGTCGAATGAAGGGCGCCGGCAGTAGTGTGGCTCTCAGTCGATCTGCAAATGCATGCTGAGAAACCCGGCGTTGAATAGAAATAAGACGAGATGGGCGGCGTGATTTTCTATGTTGTGAAATTTAGAAGGAGTTGAATAATGAGAAATCCTGGTGTTTTCATTGGTGGCGAATGGCTTGATAGTCCGAATAGTATTGAAAATATCAACCCGTCAGACACTCAGGACATAGTCGGTACTTTTCAGTTGGCTACAGAGCAGCAGATGCGTGACGCTGTTGGCTCGGCGCGTGCTGCTGCCGCAGGTTGGGCTTCTACAACCACTCAAGCACGTTCAGATATTCTTTCTCGTGCGGCCCAGGAAATGCTCGCGCGCAAGGACTCATTGGCTGAATTGGTCTGTAGAGAGGCTGGTAAAACACGCGCAGAAGGAGTGGGGGAGGTTGTGCGAGCCGCACAAGTTCTTAACTTCTTTGCTGGAGAGGCGGTCCGTTACGGCGGCGAGAATATTCCTTCAGTGCGGCCCAACATTAGTGTGCAGGTTTCTCGTGAAGCCTTAGGGGTGGTAACTGTAATTACTCCTTGGAACTTTCCAATTGCGATTGCTGCGTGGAAGATCGGTCCTGCCTTGGCATTTGGTAACACGGTTGTATTCAAGCCTTCGGAGTATACGCCAGCGATTGCCTGTGAGCTTGCCAATATTTTCAGCCGCAGTGGGCTGCCTGCCGGAGTGTTAAACGTTGTTGTGGGTGATGGCGTGACAGCGGGGGAAACGCTGCTGGAAAATGTTGATGCTGTTAGTTTTACCGGTAGCGTGGGGACGGGTCACAAAATCGCTCAAAAAACCGTAGCCGGTATGATTCGCGTGCAACTGGAGATGGGGGGTAAAAATCCGTTGCTGGTATTAAATGACGCGGACTTGCCTACCGCTGTGGAGTGTGCGGTGAATGGTGCGTTTTTCGGTGCAGGCCAGCGTTGCACTGCGTCGAGTCGGATTATCGTTGCTGAGGGTATCCATGACAGATTTGTCGATGCTCTGAATGAGCGTATGAGTAAATTAACCGTGGGGCCTGCACTAAATTCCGGCGTAGATATAGGTCCCGTAATTAATCAGACGCAGTTAGATAAATGCAGAGGTTATATTGAAGTTGGTCGCAGAGAAGGCGCTGAATTGCTTCGGGGTGGGGGTCAGCTGCAAGGTGAGACGCCAGGCTATTTTCTAGATCCAGCTCTGTTTGTTGGTGGTGTTAATAGTATGAGGATTAATCAGGAGGAGATTTTTGGTCCTGTTGCGTGTGTCATTAAGGTGGCGGATTATGAGGAGGGTCTTAATGTAGCCAATGACACCCCGTTCGGGTTATCTGCGGGTATATGTACCCAATCGATCTCGGTGGCTAATCACTTTAGAAATAATATTAAAAGTGGACTTGCAATGGTTAACCTTCCAACGGCCGGGCTCGATTATCATGTTCCATTTGGCGGGCGAAAGGCTTCCAGTTATGGGCCGCGAGAGCAAGGGCGGTACGCAGTGGACTTCTATACGATCACGAAAACGTCATACGTCAGCTACTAATATAAAGTATCTCAATCCAATAGGAATATAATAATGAATAAAATTGGTTTTATTGGGCTCGGTCGTATGGGTAAATCCATGGCCATCAATCTTTGCAAAAAAGGCTTTCAGCTAGAAGTAATAGATATTAATCGTTCATCAGTTGAAAGCCTTGTCGCTGTAGGTGCCAAGGAAGCAACGAGCATTGCCGAAATGGCTGCGGCATGTGATGTTGTTATTACGATGTTGCCTTCATCGGTAGAAGTCGAGAGCGTGGCATTTGGAGATAAAGGGCTTTTACACAACGCCAAAGCCGGGCTTATCCTTATGGATATGAGTACGATTGACCCGCTGGCTACCGATAGGATTGCAAGCAAGGCTGCAGGGTATGGTGTAACAGTGGTGGATGCGCCAGTAGGGCGGCTGGCAGAGCATGCAGATCGTGGTGAGTCCCTGTTTATGGTGGGTGCTAGCGATGAAGACTTCAGCGTGGTCAAGCCGTTACTCGATGCTATGGGGAGCACTATCTATCACTGCGGTCCCGTAGGCAGTGGTGGACGCACAAAGTTGGTAAACAACTATGTAGCAGTTACGTTATGTCAGGTTAACGCCGAGGCACTTGCCCTCTCTCAGCGTTTCAATCTCGATATTGTGAAGACCCTCCAGGTGCTTAATGGCACGTCCGCTACCAATGGCCAGTTACGGATGAATTTTCCGAACAAGGTGCTAAAAGGTGATACCTCGCCCGGTTTTACCATTGATCTGGCGCATAAGGATATGTCACTGGTTATTACTGCGGCTCATGCCCAGAAAGTTCCTATGCCGGTAGGTGCGGCGGTTCATGAATTCTTCAGTTTTGCTCGAGCAGGTAACTACGGGCAAATTGATTTTTCCGGCATAGCCGACGTACTGTGCGATTTTGCAAAAATTGAACGGGCGCGTGTTCCCGAGGGCTGGAAAAACGATTAGATCTATTCTGGCACGGTGCGCGGATTTTAGTGTGGTTTTCCTTTTTTGTTGAGCTTTCTGAAATAAGTGCACTTCTTATGAATGCTATTTTAAAGTGGTTCGAGGTTTTTACTTCGAGGGTTTTTGTATGATAAAAATAGTAGAGGGCGAGATTCTTAGTGACTTCAGCGTTCAGGCGAGACAAGTTGTTCGCGGGCTCCGTAGCTCATTGATTCGCGAAGTTGCAGATAGTGCCATGGGCCAACACGATGTGTTGCCGTTTTGGTTTGGTGAGTCAGATCAACCTACGCCGAAATTTATTCGCGAGGCGGGAGTCAATTCGATTTTGAGTGGTGAGACATTCTACTCTCAGAATCTCGGTCGGCCGTATTTGCGTAATGCGATAGCTGAGTACCTTAGCTCGCTTCATGGGACGCACATTGACTACAAACGCGTGGTTATTACAGGCTCTGGCGTATCAGCGCTTATGATTAACGCGCAGTTGCTGATTGATCCAGGGGATCGTGTAGTCGCCGTGACTCCTTTGTGGCCAAATCTGATCGAAATTATCAAAGTACTAGGAGGGAATGTCACAACTGTCCCACTTGAAGTCATTGAAAACTCATGGGAGTTGGATGTTGATAAATTGTTGTTCGCTTTAGGGCCAACGACGAAGGTGCTGGTTATCAACTCCCCCAATAACCCAACAGGCTGGACGATACGTCCAGAACAGTTGCAGACTGTACTTGAGCACTGTCGAAAACACGGGATCTGGATTCTTTGCGACGATGTCTATGAACGTTTGGTGTACGCACCTGAAATGCGCTCGGCGCCTTCATTTCTGGCTGCTTATCAGGATGGTGACCGGATTATTTCAGTTAATAGCTTCTCGAAAGCCTGGAGCATGACCGGCTGGCGTATCGGCTGGACTGTTGTTCCAGAAGTGCTTACGCCTATGCTGGAAAAATTAATCGAGTACAACACTAGTTGTGTGCCTGAACCTACTCAGCGGGCTGCTTTTACCGCTGTCACTCAGGGTGAAGCGCTGGTCATGGAAAACAGAAAGAAGCTTGCAATGACGAGGAGCTTACTGGTTGAAGGGCTTTCGGCTTTACCTGGGGTCACCGTGCCGGAAGCAGGCGGCGCTATGTATGCCTTTTTTAAAATCTCTGGTCGAGAGGATTCGACGGCGTTCGCAAAGCAGTTAGTGACTCAATACGGGTTGGGACTTGCTCCTGGTGAGGCATTTGGGAAAGACGGGCTTGGTTGGTTGCGTTGGTGTCATGCAGTAGAACCTTCGAAGTTGCTTCTGGGGCTTCAACGCATTCGTGAAGCATTGATACGCTGATAGGCGTTGAGATAGGGATAGTTCACTAAGTCACCCACTTGGTCTATGTGTGATTATAATTATAATTGTTGTAAAAACTCATTGTAAGTGCTTTTAGATTTCTGCCCATTACAAAAAACAAACCACCTTGCCACTTTGGTCGGTGTAGGTTTAACAAGAAGGGAAATAGGAATGTCTACAGTTAACGGTAACCCTGTTCTTAAAAGGCCATTAGCCGCATTGTTGCTTTTGTTTGTGGCTAATATTTCATTTTCTGCGGATAACATAAAAATCGCCATTGCAGGTCCTTCTACAGGTCCGGTCGCCCAGTATGGCGAGATGCAACTTACTGGCGTGAGGATGGCTATCGACCAGATAAACAAAACGGGCGGTATCAATGGAAAAATGCTCGAAGGTGTTACCTATGACGATGCTTGTGATCCAAAGCAAGCCGTTGCAGTAGCAAATAGAATCGTCAATGATCATATCAAGTTTGTCGTTGGTCACGTTTGCTCAAGTTCAACACAGCCAGCAACTGATATTTATGAGGATGAACGTATTCTCATGGTCACTGGTTCCGCCACGAACCCTCAAATAACGGGACGTGGACTCAAGCTTATATTTCGCACAATCGGGCTGGATAATCAGCAGGCACCAGTGGCCGCTGGCTATATTGCCAAAACACTGAAGCCTAAAGCCGTCGCAGTACTGCATGATAAACAGCAGTATGGTGAGGGGCTGGCAACCGAGGTTAAACGCGAACTGGAGGCCGAGGGGGTTAATGTGGTTTTGTTTGAGGGGATTAATGCTGGTGATAAAGACTACTCTTCCATTATTTCCAAGCTCGCGAGGAATAATGTCGATCTAGTTTATTATGGTGGCTACCATCCAGAACTCGGTTTGCTGCTACGGCAAGCGGCGGAAAAAGGCTTGAAGTCTCGTTTCATGGGCGCGGAGGGGGCTGCAAACATAGAAGTATCAGCCATCGCAGGCCCTGCGACGGAAGGCCTTTTAGTGACAATGCCACCAGCTTTTGATCAAGAGCTGAGCAATCAGGTGTTGATGGATGCTTTTAAAGCAAATAATCAGGATCCTAGCGGGGCGTTTGTTTTAACCTGGTATTCGGCGGTTAAAGTCATAGCTGACGCGATTAAATACGCCGGTAGCGAAGATCCACTGAAAGTCGCAGACGCTTTACACAGCCATAGTTTTGAGACCCCTATCGGAACTATCGGGTTTGATGATCGTGGTGATCTGAAGAATTTTCGCTTTGTAGTTTATAACTGGCATCCAGACGGCAGTAGAACGTTGGCCAAGTAATATTACAACATTAGGGCCCATCACAACTCTAATGGGCCCAGTTTTCTTTATCGATTCGAAACCAAGACGACCTCTGGTTGTATTGAGGGGCACTCAATGCTCGATATATGGCATTATCTTCAACAATTCATTAATGGACTGACAGTGGGCAGCACGTATGCCCTGATTGCCATCGGCTATACGATGGTTTACGGCATCATTGGAATGATCAACTTCGCCCACGGCGAGGTGTACATGATTGGTTCCTACGTGGCGTTCATCGCCATTGCGGGCCTGTCCATGATGGGACTCGACAGTG
>Ga0065714_10000003_pt1 | contig 32061 bp, 26 predicted proteins | sample MisRhiReplicate2_FD_59101 | JGI IMG/M metagenome (GOLD analysis project Ga0065714, IMG submission 59101) | Miscanthus rhizosphere microbial communities from Kellogg Biological Station, MSU, sample Rhizosphere Soil Replicate 2: eDNA_1 v2... | ecosystem: Host-associated > Plants > Roots >... | reverse complement strand
GGTCCAGGATTGGGAAACCAGCCAGCGATCATCGTTGCCGGGACGCAATGTGAGGGTTTAAACCCGACGGGTTAATCACTCAGGAGAAGACATGTAAAAAGGGCGCCTTCAGGGCGCCCGTTTTTTACTTCGCAGTACGTACAGGCGCTAGCTCATTTCAACACCAGCAAGCTATAAACTCCGCCCTCGCTTTCGATCCCATGGGTGTCATGGGTAAAACCCGGGAAGGATTTGTCGAAGGCTTCCAGCGCTTTGAGATAGGCCAGCAACGGCCCGTCCGCAGGCCCGGCGTTTTCACCCGGCATCAGCAATGGAATGCCCGGCGGATACGGCACGATCCCGGTCGCCACGACGCGTCCGGCGGCTTCTTCGAGTGTCACCCGTTCGATGTCGTTTCTGACCAGTTTTTCGTAGGCCTCCACCGGGCTGAATTCGGCTTTGGGCAGTGTGCCGAACGCCTGGGCCATGTTGGCGGTGGTTTTNTGTTTCTTCATGGCCGCGAAGATTTCGTCGGCCAGGTCCTTGAGGCCCATGCCAGCATAGCGAGCCTGGTTGGCGGCCAGNAGATCCGGCAGGCACAGTTCCAGTTCGACGTTGTCGTCATAGTCGCGTTTGAAGTCGAGCAGGGCATTGAGCAAGGTGCCCCATTTGCCTTTGGTGATACCGATAGAGAACAGGAACAGAATGGTGAAGTCGGTGGTTTTCTCGACCACGATGCCCTGACGTCCCAGGTANGCCGTGAGCACACAAGCCGGGATGCCCGAGTCGAGCAGGTTGCCGTCGTCGCCCATGCCGGGGCTGAGCACCGAGACCTTGATCGGGTCGAGCATGCAGTAGCCTTCTTCGATGTCACCGAAGCCGTGCCATACCGCGTTGGGATGCAGGACCCAGCAGTTCGGCTCGGTTTTCAAAAGCACCGGGTCGACTTCATGGAACGGCACGGTGGCCGCGCCAACCTGCACGGTCGGCGGCTGCCAGCAGGTAAAGAACCAGTCCTCCTTGCTCAACATCTCGTTGTGCATGCGCGAGACGACCTGGCGGAAACTGATGGCTTCTTCGATCGATTCGGTGGTGAGGATTTGCCCGCTGGGCGCTTCCATCATTGCCGAGCTGACGTCGCAGGAAGCCATGATCGCGTAGTTCGGCGAAGTCGAGGCGTGCATCATGTACGACTCGTTAAAGCGCCCGTGATCGATCGGGTTGCGGCCGTTACGCACGTGAATCATCGAGGCCTGGGAGAGAGCGGCCAGCAACTTGTGGGTCGACTGAGTGGCGAACACGGTCGGCTTCGAGTCATCGTGATCGTCCGGGCTGCCGTGCATGGCGTGGCGCTCGCGGTACAGCGGGTTGAAACGCGCATATCCGTACCAGGCTTCATCGAAATGCAGACGATCGACGCTTTGCCCCAGCAACTTTTCGACGCGGGTGACGTTGTAGGTCAGGCCGTCGTAGGTGGAGTTGGTGATGATCGCGTGGACGGGTGTCGGGTCNATGCCTTGCTTGACCAGCGGGTTGTTGGCAATGGCCGCTTTCACGCCTTCGGCGCTCAGGGTTTGCGGGAGGATCGGACCGATGATGCCGTAGCGGTTTCGCGTCGGTACCAGGTACGTCGGAATGGCCCCGGACAGGGTCATCGCGTGCTCGGCAGACTTGTGGCAATTGCGGTCACACAGGGCAATTTGATTGCGCGTGACGCTGGCCATNAGGATGACGCGGTTGGACATTGACGAGCCGTTGGTGACGTAATAGGTGCGATGGGCGCCGAACACCTTGGCGGCGTAGCGCTCGCCCTGGCCGATGGGGCCGCTGTGATCGAGCAGCGAACCGAGTTCACCGACCGAAATCGACAGGTCGGAACGCAGCAGGTTCTCGCCGAAAAACTCGTAGAAGGCGCGCCCCGCGGTACTCTTCAAAAACGCTGTGCCGCCGGCATGTCCAGGGGTGTGCCACGAGTACTCATAAGTGCGGGCAAACTTCACCAGCGCCCCGAACATGGGGGGCAGCGCGGCTTGTCGATAACGTTCGATGGCCGCCAGGATGCGCCCGCTGAGGAAGCGGCTGGTGTCCTCGGGCAGCCAGATGAAGTCATCGGCGTGTTGCATGACCACCAGCGGAATGGTCGACGCGGTGCTGCGGTCGCTAATCAGGAAAACCGGCACCCGGGTGTTGCGCTCACGCAGGCTGGCGAGCAGTTTGATGCATTNCTCGTGGCCTTCGCTTTTGTCCATTTCCCAACTGAGCAGCACGCATTGAATGGCCGGGTCCGAGCGCAGGATCGACGTGGCGTCGCTCAGGGTTTCCGACGCCAGCACCCGGACGGCGCGTTCTTCCACATCGTTGATCAACTGATCCAGGGCGCGACCAAAGACGGTGCGTTTGTCCGGCGGGCTGCTGACCAACAGCGTGAGCATCCCGAGCGTTTGTCTATGTTCCGTCATGATTAAGCCTCCACTCTAACTGCTTGCAAGTTATTGACCGGCACNGGCTTACCCATGAGGTGCTGAGCGCTGACGGTCTGTGTCGGTACGCTGTTATTGAGCGCTTCGAGGCGGATCAGGCGGTTGTTGACGAAGCCGAACAGCGTGTAACCAAAGATCGTTGCCACGCCGCCGAGCATCAGTGCCTGTGCGCCCGAACTGTACAGCGCCAGGTAGCTGTAAGCCGCCGCCACCCACGCAATGATGTTGGTTATCAGCGCCGAGCCCGCCGGAACGTTGGATACCTTTTGAATGGTCATCAACGCGGCCATGGAGAGGATGTAGGGCACCAGATTGGTGACCACCGCGAGGTTGACGAGAGTGTCGAACTGCTTGCTCAGGTCCGGGCTGATGGTGAGTAAAGCCAGCGCCGTCTGCACGGCCAGCAGCACCAGCATGCCGATGATGGGGGTTCCGGCCTTGTTGGACTTGGCAAAGATCGACAGGAAGTAACCGGTGTCCGCTGAGCTTTTGTAGACCTGAGCGATGGTGAATTGCCAGCCCAGCAGCGAACCGATGCACGCGAGGATCATCGCAGCCATCACAATGTCGCCGACCATAGGGGTGAACATCTTGGCAAAGACCAGCCCGAACGGTGCAGTGGAGGAGGCCAGTTCCGGGTTGCCGACGATACCGGCGATGACGTTGGTGGAGGCGATGTAGATCACCGCCGCGCCGAGGGTGCCGCCAAGTACCGCAATGGGGACGTTCCTTTCCGGATTTTCCACGGCATCGGTGTTGGCGCACGCCGACTCCAGGCCGAGGAATGCCCATAAGGTGATCGCCACCGATGCACCTGCGGCGTCTAACCAGCCCATGTTGTGGGGGTTCCAGCCAGCGGCGTAGACACTGCTGTCGAACCAGAACCAGCCAATGGTGGACACCAGCACCACCGGCGCAATCACCCCCCAAACCGTAACCGCACCAATCCGGCCGGTAATCCGCGCGCCGCCGAAGTTGGCGAAAGTGGTGATCCACAACAGAGCGATGGTCGCCAGACCCACTTGCAGTGAATCCAGTTCAACATGGAACAGCTCCTGGATATAGCCGACTGCCGTAATACTGATCGCTACNTTGGCAATCAACAGCGAGAGGCCATAGGTGTAGTTCGTGATGTAGTTGCCCGCCTTGCCGAACGTGTATTCAGCATAGCCGCCCATNCCCCCGGTCTTTCGGCTGAGCATCCCGCAGCGTGCAAAGGCATAGGCCAGCGCCAGGGAGCCGGTAGCCGTGATCAGCCAGGAAAGGATGGAAATACCGCCGACTTCTGCAAGCTTAGTGGGGAGTAGNACAATGCCGGAGCCCAACATGTTGACGGCGGTCAACATCGTCAGTTGCCCTACGGTCATTTTCTTTGCGACTGACATTCCGTTGCCTCATTCGTTGGCGGGAGAAGAGCGTTAGCTATAGCAAAGGATTGCATTGGCGCAAGAAATGTCCGTAAGAACACGGAGAAAACAGGCTATAGCGCACTTAAGGCATTTTGCTGGCCCCGAAGACTGAAACTTTTGACCAGAATCAATTTATTTTCAGTTAGTTAGGATCGAATGCAAATGCGGAATGTGATGGTTGCGCTGATTTCGTTAGGCCTGGCGAGCGTTGCCGCCTCTGTCCAGGCCAAAGAGCTGGCATCGAATGATCGTTACATTTGCAGCTGGGGCGCAGGTACTGCGGCGAGAGCCCAGGAACTCAAGCTGTCCGGGGTTTCACTGTATGCAGCGCGGCAGAAGTTACATACCTACAAATTCAGCAAGCCATGGATGCACATGATGGCGATGGGCATTACCGAGCAGACCTATGACAGTCATTCGCGGATGAAACCCGCGGCCCTGCGCGAGAGCTTTTACGAGGANTGCGTCCGGTACAAGTTGGCGCGCAAATGACGAGGGCGGTCCGCCAAAATCCACGGCACGGCNCCTGCGCCGTGCCGGGCGGGTTACATCAGGTATTGGGTACTTCAGACCTTCCCTGAAGAGAGAAAACTATCGGGTTCTTCTCAGGTTTTTTGCCTTTAACNTCCTGAGCAGGCCCATTACCGGCCGCAGGAGGGGCACCCTGTCAAGGATGGAAAGCTCATGCAGGTCCGTCCGCGAGGGCCTTTGATAGCCACAATTCCAAGTGAAATAGTAAGCCGAAATTTCTTTATTCNTATGAATAAGCGTATTGAGAGCAGCGTCATAATGCATCGGACCTCCGTCAGGATGTCCCGGCGGCCGCTCCAGAATCTGGAACAAGAAATCCCTCAATCTCCCAAAGCATTTCCCGTTTACAGCATAGAAATGGGCTAAATATATTGGCCGGTCGACTGCTTTCCAAGTGGGCACGTTTGAATTTTCTTCAAACGGATGCCCGAAATAGACGATGTCCCACTCCATACCTTCCAGGGACTCGATGGCCTCTTTGCCATATTGAGAAATGTGTCTGGAAAACTGTATGTCGTCTTCCAGGATCAAGATATTTTTCAAATTCAGGCGCATTGCCTCTTCCAGCACCCCCAGATGACTCAAAAAGCAGCCTCGGACCCCGACGCTCGGGAAACCATTTCCCTCACTGGGCGTAACAGCCTCAAAAAAGCCTATTTTTTCATCATCAATGTGAAAGCCGTTGCGAGTGAATTCTTCGACTGTTTCTAAACGGCGATCCTTTCTTGACGAGATATTGATGATTCTTACTCGATCAAAATACTCGATCACATTCATCTGTCAGGTCCTTAGCGCAGACAATCGGGGCCGTTGGATCGGGGAACCCGCAGAATTCGGAAAAAATCATACGCAAGCACTGCCGCCCCGTTTTCTCTATCGACCCCGGATTGCAGTATAGGCAGCATTTCTGGATGAAGTTTTAGTCTGGTAAATCGGCGTGCTGCACCCGTTTGAAAACACCGAGCTTAAGTGAACAGCATCACGACAGGTCCGAGCATGTACCGCTGATGCCAGCCCTTCGGCGGGGGTGAAAAACGAAGTCTTCAAGGTCTCCTATACTGGTCCGTTCCGAGAGTTTCCCTACCCTTCACAGCGAGGAAAACGCACATGACCATTCGAATTGGCGACGAAGCACCGGATTTCACCGCCGAAACCACCGAAGGCACGCTCCATTTCCATGAATGGATTGGCGACAAGTGGGCCATCCTGTTCTCACATCCGAAGGACTTCACCCCGGTCTGCACCACTGAACTTGGTTATATGGCCGGGCTCAAGCCGGAGTTCGACAAACGCAACACCAAGATTGTCGGTCTCAGCGTCGACCCGGTCGGTAACCATCAGACCTGGGCCAAAGACATCGAAGAAACCCAGGGCCATGCGGTCAACTACCCCATGATCGGCGACGAGAATCTGGTGGTGGCCAAGCTCTACGACATGATTCACCCGAACGCCAGTGGCGGCGCTCGTACTGCCGTGGACAACGCCACGGTGCGTTCAGTGTTCATTGTCGGCCCGGATAAAAAGATCAAGGCGATGCTGGTCTACCCGATGAGTGCCGGGCGCAATTTCGATGAAGTGTTACGCCTGCTCGATGCTATCCAGTTAAACGCCAAGCACACGGTTGCCACACCGGTGAACTGGCGTCCGGGTGAGGACGTGATCATTCCGACGTCGGTATCCGACGACGACGCCAGGAAGAAGTACCCGGATGGCTTCAAGACGGTGAAACCTTATTTGCGTACGGTGGCGCAACCGAAGTAATGGTCAGTCATTCATCCGGTATTCAATCGCGATGCCTTTTGCGCGCATTGCATTGATCTGCTCGGCGTGGGTGCCAGGAGGTTGAGCAGGGTTCCTGGCGCAGCGCCGAGACTTCCACAGTGTTCCAGGGCTGAGAATGCACGGGAAGCCTTTACCTGTCATGCCGTCTTCATGCGTCAAAAACTCTCGACCGCCAGGTACTTTCAGAAAGTCGCCGACACACTCCATCTTTACAGGCGTCGTCGTCGGTCGAACCTATGCCATTGCCAAGATGCTTCCTTGCCCGGTGGAGGGCGCTGCGCCGGGCGTGGGCCAGCATCCTGGTGCGAGCTGACGTNCAGGCGTGAAGCTATTTCACATGGATAGAATTCACGGGACTGACGTGCTTGTTGTGGCGTTATTTTGACGTCATCCTCCTAAAATGAAATTTCGATTTATTATTGTGACGGACCATTGACGTAATAGCGATGTGCTTATAGGCTCAATTTAGCCGATAAAGATTCCTTCAACCGACAAAAGAATAACCCCCTGCGCAAGGAGGCGGTGTTATGCGCTCAACACTTGTCATTAAATTTGTGTTGTTGTCTGTGATCCTGAATGGTGCAGCCGTTGCTAGTGCTCAGGCGACCAGTTTGGCCTATGAAATTAGTCGCATAAGCAGCGCTTGCGAGGAGTTNGGGCCTCAACTTTGTAGTGCTCTCAAAGATCACGCGGGTGGCGCACTGTTTACTTTCGGAAAAGGCCTTGGCTTGCCTTCATTGACCACTGATATTCACCTCGAAGATGCCCCTTCTGCGAAAGCTAACAGTGTCAATCATCACGCTGACTCAGGCGTGGATGTATCCGTCAATTCTTCTTCCCGTGACGGATTAATGGCGGCGGTTGATAATAAGAAATTCAAAATTGATTCATCTCTCCAGGATAAAAGTCTGGTTGGGGTATCTGATATCAACCAACCCAATGCAGTACCGCTTTCTGCGGCAGCCTGGTTATTTTCTTCTGCTTTGTTAGGTTTTATTGTGGTCGCCAACCGACGGAAGATATAGCGGGTTGTTAACGTTTTTGGAAATAAGGTGTTTAAACGGTCACTCTGGTGGCGGGTAGATACACAGCTTTATATATAGTTTTTGCGGATGATGTCTGTCATTGCGATGTAATTGTTGATGTCAGTTAGTTGCGCAGGCAAACGTAGCCATCGTCAGGGTGACAGTGGCGCGGTTGAGCCGGTTAAAACAGGCGTGATGTCGTTAATATTGGCGCGAAATACGTCGGAGGTGATTTGCTCGCTCCAACCTATTGTTAAATAACACGATTCTGCTGTTTTGCACTAACGTTCCGGTTTTGGGTGTGTTGCATTGGCGGAATTGACCGCCCGCAAGCTCAATGTGATTGCTGTTTTAGTTTCTTTGGCGGGAAATAGGCTAGAGTCATTTGACTAGGTTTTTTTGTTCTAAACTCCTTGCATGGCTACTTAGACGGAGGGATCCCGATGTTCCGTTCATTGATACCTGTGCTGTGCGCGCTGGCCGTTTGGCCCAGCATTTCCAATGCCGTCGAAAAGGACGGGGCTTACAAGCTGAATCAGGGAGATAGCCTTTCCATTTCCGTTTGGGGCGAAGACAAGCTCAAACAGGATGTACGCGTACTCCCCAATGGCAGCATTACCTTCCCGCTGGTAGGGCGAGTCGATGTTGAAGGGCTTGATACCACCGCTGTCGAGCAGCAAATCGCTGCCAAACTTGAGAAATTCATACCTGATCCGCAGGTGAGCGCTGTCGTCACCGGCACCGAAGGTAATGTCGTCTACGTCCAGGGCAAAGTGCTGAAGCCCGGCACCGTGCATATGTCCGGTCAAACGTCAGTGCTGCAGGCAATAAGCATGGCGGGTGGGCTCGACAAATTCGCCGATAAAGACGACATTAAGGTCGTGCGACCCAATGGGACTAGACAAGAGATCCTGCACGTCAACTACAGCAAGTTGATGTCGGGGGATGACATGTCCACCAATTTTCCACTTAAAGCCGGCGATACGCTGGTCGTGCCTTAGCCTTGCGCGAAGCACTAAGGATTATCTTGCTTGAATTTCGAACGACCGGGATTGCGACGGCAATCCTGGCTTTGTCGTGTTCGGACATGGCCCATGCTGCTACTTGGCAATCAGCTATAGCAGTGCCTTCGACGGTCGAGTACGACAGCAATCCACTACTGCTCACGAGTGATGAGAAAGGGGTGACTCGCACCATCATCGCCCCCGATTACAGCCTCGTGGGTACTTCCGGACGGGATGAGTTCCAGTTCGGTCTGGGGGTAAATATCGTGCGTTCTTCGGATACGTCCGTCGTTTCGGACCGTGAAGATCCCAGATTAAGGTTGGGGTGGCAGCGAGAGACCGAAACGGGGGCTTTTGGGCTTGTGGCGAGATATGAAGAAAACTCTACGCTTTCCACGGTGGTTCAGGAAACCGGCGTAGTTGCTTCCGATGGCACGCAAAAGATGTATTTGGTGGGCGGCAACTGGAGCACTGCTCTCAGCGAGCGAAGTACCCTGGTTAACGAGACTGACTACACTCATGTCACTTACGATGTTGCCTCTCTGACNAACTATGACGAGCTGGCGACCCGCTTCAGCTTGAACTATGCATGGAGTGAGCAGGTCGAGCTGTTCACCCGTTTGGGCGTGAGGCGCTATGAGCCGGAAAAGGGCTCCGCAGTGGCTTCCTCGAACAGCTACACCCCCACGGTCGGCTTGAATGTTCAATTCTCCGAGCGGCTTAAGGGGACGGCCTACGCCGGTCTCAACCAAGTCTCCGGCACAGGTAGCGGCCCTAAAGGCCAGGGCGGTTTATTGTTGCAATATGCCGGTGAGCGTATTGATACCAGCATCGACGCCAGTCGTAGCACTCTCGCCAGCGGGGACGGCGGTTTCGTCGAGGTTGATGCCCTGAGGGGGACATGGAGCTANGCCGTCGACGAGACCCGGCGCACCGGTTTCGATGCCTCCTGGCAAGATGCCAAAGGCCGGACGCCGAATACCCTGCGAAATTACAGTGCCTGGTTTAGCCAAGAACTCTCGCCTTTTTGGATTGCACGCCTATCCTACACATACAAACAACGCCAGCAAGATGGCTTGCCGGATGCCACTGCAAACGTCGTCGGGCTGACGTTGACCTATAGTTATCCCGGTCTCTGAAATTCAGCTGCGTGAGAAATATGGCCACTGAATACGAAATGTCGTTCAACGACTACCTAGCTATCATCAAGCACCACGCCCTGCTGTTGATCGTGAGTTTCGTGGTCATACTCGGCGTGTGCATAGCAGTAGCGATCTCTCTCCCGCCGACCTATGAGTCATCCGGCACGATTCTGGTGGAGTCTCAACAGATTTCGCCAGACCTGGTGGCGGCCAACAACAATACCTTTGCCGATGAGCGCATCGAAGTTATTCGCCAGCGCGTGATGACCCGTGATCATCTGGAAGGGATCATCGACAAATACAATCTTTTTGCTTCGCAAAGCCGGCAACTGAGCGTTAGCGAGAAGATCGAAGAAATGCGNAATGCGATTGTGGTCTCGCTGGTCAGTGCTGCCGTCAAGGGGCGCGGAGAGGTGACGATTGCTTTCCGTCTTTCCTTTGAACACAGTCAGCCCGAGATTGCGAACAAAGTTGCCAAGGAGCTGGTGACGCTGTTTCTGGATGAAAACATCAAGCAGCGCACCGAACGCGCCAGTGAAACGACCGAGTTCCTGACGCAGGAGGCGGACAAACTCAGGGTGGAACTGGAAGCCCTTGAGAACCGGTTGGCGGACTTCAAGCAGGCACACAGTAACGCGTTGCCCGAGCATCAAGAGCTGCGCATGAATATGTTGACGCGCGCTGAAACCGAGCTTAAAGAGGTCGACCGTGACTACAAAACTGCCCGTGAAGACTTGCGCTTCAATGAGCTGGAGCTTTCCGCCGCGAATGCCGGGCTAGCGACCAAGCCTGGAACANCCGGTGCGGCAGTTGATAAACCACAGGATCTCGCTAGCCTCAAAGCGGAGTACACCCGGTTGCAGTCGCTGTATACGCAAGCCCACCCCGACGTGCGTGCCGTCAAACGCAAAATTGCTGCACTTGAGGCTGGCAAAGGTGCTGGTGCAGCGGCTTCGGTCAATCTGGACGTTGCCAAGGCCCAGGCGCGGATCACCGCAGCAGAAGCACGTATCAAGTCGCTGGCCGATCAAAAGCAGCAAATACTTGGAAAAATAGCCGAATACGAGGCACAAATTATTGAGACGCCGCAAGTCGAGCGCGGCTTGGTCACGGTGATGCGTGACCATGATAATGCTCGTAAAAAATATGAGGAGATTCGCACGAAGGAAATGAGTGCGAAAATTTCCGAAAGCCTGGAGCAGGAAAACAAAGCCGAGCGTTTTGTTCTTCTGGAGTCGCCGCTGATGCCCGAGAAGCCGGTACGGCCGAACCGTAAAAAAGTGGTTGCCATGGGTTTCTTGCTTGCCCCGGTGGGTGCTGGCGCGCTGGTGATGCTCCTCGAGATGATGAGTCAGCGTGTGCGCGGTGCCCAGGCCTTGGCCAGCGTGCTGGGTAGACGCGTATTGGTTTCGATTCCCTACATTCACACCAAGGCTGAACTGGCACGCCGCAGGAAGTGGCGAATGCTATTGATCGTCATTGGAGTCGCGACAATCGCGATCTTTCTGGTGCTCCTGCACTTCCTCTACATGCCTCTGGATCTTCTGATGTTTAAAGCTCTGGGCCGGTTTACGTAAGGAATATAGCCATGGAAATGTTCAATCCCGATACCGAAAAANCCGAGCAACAGACCTCGTCAAAAGCCATGACGCCGACCGCGCAGTCCACAGGTCTGAATGCACTCAGTTATGTGCAAACCAAGGTTGTACCTTTGCGCCCGGATCACCTTGAGCGCAACCGCATTGTGGCTTACAACAAAAATTCGAGTATGAGCGGGGCATTCGATCTACTGCGTACACAAGTTCTAAAAATCATGGAGGAAAATGGCTGGCGCACGCTCGCCATCACCTCGCCGACTCCAGAGGCAGGCAAGACGGTGTTGGCTATAAACCTGGCGATGAGTATCGCGCATCACACGACCAAGACGGCGTTGCTGGTGGACTTCGACTTGCGTCGTCCGAAGGTGGGTGANTACCTGGGTCTGCCGATGGATAAATCGCTTAATGAATTGTTGGCAGATGAAGCCGAACTGCAAGAAGTATTGGTCAATCCGACCTTGCCGCGCTTTGTGGTTCTGCCGACGCGTGAGCCGATTCCTCTTTCCACCGAGGTGTTGTCATCGCCTGCAGTAAGCTATTTGATTGCTGATCTGCGCGAGCGCTACAACTCACGCATCGTGATTTTCGACTTGCCGCCGTTGTTGAGTTCCGATGATGTGATTAACGTCCTGCCCAGGTTCGACTGCGTCCTGCTCGTTGTCGCTAACGGATTGAACAGCAGGAAAGAGATCGAGGAAAGCCTGCATCATCTTGGGACAGCCAATCTGATTGGCACGGTGTTGAACAAAGCCGAACCCGAAAATCGCTCTTACTACTAGAGCATCACCCGCAGGAAGTCGGCGCTATTGGCTAGCGCCGACGGTCAGTGCCAAGGGTACTTCTGCTCCCAACTCCAGGCGTGCGCCACTATCTGTTCAAGTGAGTCAAATTGCGGTTGCCAACCCAGTAATGTGTTGGCCCTGTGGGGATCGGCCACAAGGCGTGGTGGATCGCCCGCGCGACGTGGCGCTTCGCTGACAGAGATATCCTGGCCGGTCACATAGCGCGCGGTATCTATCACTTGCTGTACTGAGAAACCTTGACCGTTACCAAGGTTGAACGCCGTGCTTGCACCTCCTGCCAGCAGATAATCCACGGCCAGCGCGTGAGCGGCAACGAGGTCGACAACGTGGACGTAGTCGCGAATGCAAGTGCCGTCAGGCGTATCGTAATCACGGCCATAGACGGTGATGGTGGCGCGCCGTCCGGAGGCTGCTTGCAGGATCAGGGGCAGCAGGTGGGTTTCCGGTTCATGGCGTTCACCTAACTGTCCTTCAGGGTCTGCTCCGGCGGCATTGAAGTAGCGCAGGCGGACCGATTTGAGCCCATAGGCGCGGTCGAAATCTTCAAGCATCTGCTCCACCATCCACTTGCTGCGTCCATAAGGGTTGATCGCGGCCTTGGGATGCTCCTCGTCGATCGGTACATACACCGGGTCACCGTAGACGGCGGCGCTCGAGGAAAAAATGAAGTTTTTAACCCCGGCGCGAACCATCGCCTGGAGCAGCGTCAGNGTGGCGGNGAAGTTGTTTTGATAGTACTTGGCAGGTTCAGCGACGGATTCGCCCACCTGTATAAAGGAGGCGAAGTGGAACACGGCATCAAAGTGGTGTCCCGCAAACAGGGCATCCAGCGCCTGTTCGTCGGCTATGTCCAGTTCGACCAATGTCCCGCCCCTCAACGCGCTGCGATAACCCGTTGAGAAATTGTCTGCCACCACAAGATCGTGACCTGAACTCAGTAGCTGCTTCACCATGTGCGAGCCGATATAACCCGCGCCACCCACCACCAAAAATTTCATCCTGATCTCCGATTTCCTGGGCACTATCGCTGTGCAAACTACTGCCAGTCGAACTTGATTGTAGTCGGCCATCAAGGCAGGTCGCGGGCAGCTTCTTCATTTGCCCCGCAATGCCAAGTGTGAGCAGTGTCAAGCCTTGCGACTCGCTACGTCTGGAGCGCCAAAGGAGAGAATATTTCGAACACGATTCAGCGAGCGCGCCAATTGAAGCTACCCTCTGAAGAGGCATTTGGGCATCCTGCGAGGATAATGATCAAATGAAAAATCCTGCCAGAATTATCGATTACTCATTAAGAATAGTTAAAGCAGAATGGCCAAATTTAGTATTGTGGTCCTTTCTGCTGTCACCGTTGATTGTTAGAACGCTGGCAAACTATCAATACTCTAAAATTGATTTATTGGTCGTTTACACCCTTGGCATGTCAGTGTTGTGGCTTTTGGCGATTAGATTTATTTCGTCCAGTCAATTTAAGGTCCACATTATTCTGCTGCCGTTCTATCTGGTAGCAGCTATTGATCTCTTTTTGGTGTTGAATTTCAACTCGAGATTAACAGCTGCTTATATATTTATTGGCTTGACAAACTATCAGGAGGCTGGCGAGTTTCTGCCGACCTATTGGCAGCCCATCAGTGTTGTTTTGGTGATTTTCATATTGTGCTATGGGGCTGGATTAATAGGTCTGCATAAGCGCGAATTATATAAAAACAAAGGTATTTTTGTTTTGGTTGTTAGCGCCTTGCTAGTGGGGTATGGGGCGTATTTTTATAAAACCGTCAAACTTAATTCTTTCGGGAAATCTGCAGTCATGGATCTCCTTGCAAAAGACCAAAGCACGCCAATAGGTTATTTGTCACAAGNTGCCCTGACNGCAAACCTGTATTTGGGGACGGAGAACCTTATCAAGCGCCGTCGGGAATCTGATGTAAAAATAACCAGTATGTCGGATCAATCCAATATAGAAACCATTGTTTTTGTCATCGGTGAGTCATCACGGCCGCAGAACTGGTCCCTCTACGGTTATAACAAGGAAACAACCCCGAATCTCGGTAAGCAGGCAGGGCTTTTCAAGTTTAATCAGATCTGCACGACAGCCCCCTATACCTCGTTTGCGGTTCCTTCAATGCTGAGCCTTGAGCCTATATCGGATTGGGACGCCATTGCGTCGACAAAATCATTGGTGGGTATATATCGCGCGGCCGGGTACATGACCTATTGGTTGTCTGTGCAAGAGGTTGATAGTTTTGGCGGGATAATTCCACAAATAGCCGCAGAGGCACAATACCGTCAATATTTTGAGAGAAGCTATGATGGAGCATTGATTTCAGAATATGAAAAGATACTAAATAAAAGCGATACGCAAAAGAAAGCCATATTTATTCATGTCAAGGGCAGTCATTTCGAGTATTCACGCCGATACCCGGAAAGTTTCGTTAAGTTCAAGCCGTCAACAGACAGCTTCAAAGACAAGATTACTGCCGAGTATGACAATAGTATTTTGTATACGGACTGGCTATTGGGCACCCTTATTGATCAGTTGGAGTCAAGCAAAAAACCATCTGTCTTGTTTTATTCATCGGATCATGGTGAAAACATGATGGATGACAGTCGCGGGCTCTTGGGTCATGGCATTGGCAATCAATACGATCTCCCGGTTTCGGCATTTATCTGGGCNTCCGATAATGTTTCGAGCCAGCAATCGCTCAAGCTTTTAAAGTTGAAGGAGAGAGAGAGTCAGAAAATCAGCATATCCTCCTTGTCGCATACGCTTTTAAATATCACAGGGGTTTTAACGAGCAGGTATAAAAGTTCGGAGGATTTATTGAGTGATGAATTTGTATTGTCGAAATGTCCACATCTGCTCGGCGCAGGCTATGTTCCATCGTTTGATTTTGACGCCATTTAAATAACCCTCGCTGAACAACGCCGCAAGGCGTTGTTCCATCAGGTTGAGGCTGGCTGCGCGTCGCCTAAGGTTGTGCTTGCGTGACGTCTTTTTTCAAGAACAACCAGTTCGACGCCTGCAAGCCGTCGAACTTGATGGTATAGCGGCCATCAAGGTAGGTCGCGGGCAGCTTCTTCATTTGCCCCAGAATGCCGTGGGTGAACAGTGTCAAGCCTTGCGGCGCCTGGATGGTTAGCGTGCCCTCGAGGGGCTCAACGTAAAAAGGTATTTTGTCGCCGTCCTGGGGGACGGCACGGGTGCCTAACGAAATCAGTAAATCCTGCGATCGGCTCAAAGGCGCGTCGTCCAGACTTTGCACCACCACACTGGCGTTGGCGGTCTTCACTTGAACCTTAATGTTGCCAAGGCTGATCGACTCACCCCCGATCCAACCGGTAGCGGCCTGGGTGCGCGGCGTATTGATGGTGTAGACGCCTTGTTTCCAGTTGCGCTTTAGCTCACCGGTGTCGGTCGTGGACTCGATGGCATTGGCGTCCAGCAGCGACTGGCCAGGGTCATGAAATTCCTGTGCATTGCTTGGGATAACGCTCTGTTGCAACCAGGGCAATTCCGGCGTCTGTGGCATCGCGATTTCCAGCTTGCCTTTCTCCATGGCTGTGCGCAGGAGAGCAGAGTTGGCCGGTGTGATCATTTGGTTGAACAGGGTGGCTGACGTCGGCGCGAAGACGTAGGTCGTTGTTGCTTCGCGAACGTCTGCACGGCGATAAAGCAAGGCGGCGGCGGGCAGGGTGGCCAGCATTGCTGGGTCGTTATAGGCGTGCCAGTTGTTGGCACTCATCCCTACGCCCCCCATGGGTCTCCTGGCTGTAGGCATATTGCATCAGTGCATCCCAGCCTTGGTGGCTGGCGGTGCCGGCGATATAGAGTGGCAGCGAGTGACGGTCTGGTATCGGGAAGGGCTCATTGTTCCACTCGGTGACGGTCAAGGGTTTACCGATGACCTGGCCGGCGGCAATCCAATTCACTATGCCGTCGCTGTAGAGCGGGTTTTTCTCGACCTGTCCCGAGCCACCGTAGCTATGGACATCGATTACGTCGCCGGCGGTAAGGGCCGGCAGGGAATTCAGGCCATTGCGGCCCCAGCTACTGGTCGTGGCGATGGGGACCTTCACGCCTATTCCACGCAGGTGTTGAATCATGTCGACGTTGAAGCGTCGCTCCAAATCGTTAAGAAACATCTTGGAGGGGCCTGGCTCCCAAGAGCGCCAGGTCTGGTCTGCAGACAGATTGTGCTGTTTGGCAAAAGCCTCGGCCTCCGCCATGTAGACGCGGTTGTGCTTCGGCAAATTCTTGTCTGGCAGCAGGGCGTTGCCAAAGTGGTTGGTGACGTCGTTTTCGTTGGTGATCAGTACGGCGGCAATCGCCGGGTCGTCTTTGTAGGCGAGCCCGGTATAGCTGTTTACATGGGTCAGGTAGGCTTCGGTAAAGCGCTTCATGGCTTGCTGAATGGTGACATTCACATAGGAATAGCCCTTGAGATAGGTGAAATTCTGTTCTTCTTTTGGCAATTCATCGAAGCCATAAATGTTGTCCTTTTCAGTAAAGACTCGCTGGACGTGCATATCGAGCCACACATAAATGCCTTCGTCTTTNAGGCATTTGATCCACCAGTCGATTTTTTTCAGCGATTCCGGGCTCAGTTGCTGGGTGCTGCGCGTGACCCTGCCATCGCCAAAGATGTTCGGGAAGACCCATGGCGAGTCATGGTGGTGCAGTCGTACAAGATTGAAACCCAGTGCCGACAGGCGTTTGGCCTGCAGCTTGATTGCATCGTCTGAGGTGAGGAACAGCGCGTAGGCCGAAAGGTTGGTGCCCCAGAAACGCGCCGCAGTGTTGTCGGCAAATAGCAATTGCTCGCCNGAGGCTTTGACGAAGCCGCGCTTGCCTGCAGGTTTTTCTTGAGCGTTGAGAAAAGACAGGTCGACCGGCGAGGTTTTCCAGTCGAGCTTGTCAGTCGGCCAGCTCTTTGGGTCCGATAGCCCGAAACGCTCGGTAATGGTTGGGCCGACCGCCACATCGCCAGAAACGCTCAAGGTCGCTGTGAATTCCTGGCGGCCAGGTTTGATCGTGTTCTTGTAGAAAAAAGCACGCACCTCGGATTTACTGCCCGGTTCCAAGTACACACTCGCCAGTGCGGGCTCGAAGCGCATTTCGATGCGTCGCCCTTGCGCATTGCCCCAGGTCCAGCCGCGGTTGTCGGGCAGCAAAGTGGGCTCGCCCATTTCTCCAGCGAAAAGAGCGGGGTCGAATTCGAAGACAATGCCACCACCTGAAACGCCCGACTTCCCGCTGTGTGCATCCACGGCAAAGTTCCAGGTCAGCTTTTGTTCGTCTTGCTTCTGAATCTGCGCAGTCAAGTCGAAATCCAGCGCTTTGTTTTTGCCTGCAAGGGAGTATCGATAAGGGGCGTTTACCTTGAATTCGGTCTGCAAATACGTCCAGTCCCAGTTGCGCCCAAAGAACGAGAATGTCGTAGCGATTGCCGGACTGCCACCACGCTCCAGCATTGGCAGGCCGTTGCGCTCATCCACACTGACGACCCAGTCCGACGCCCAGATACGAATCGGCCAAATAGCCAAAAACAGCAGGAGCAGTATCTGGGGGCGGCGAGACAACTGGATCATGGGGTCTACCTGAGTTGGAGATGGGTACTCGCCGAGACGGCCGTCGAGGTGTGCTTGAGCCTGCGTGCCATCTGAGCGTAGGCCACGCACAGTCCAGCTACCGACCAATACACCACGGGGATGACCGTGATACTGCTAACGGTAACGATAGTGATCAGGATCCCGGCCAGTGTCGCCAGAAGTGCACGTCCGAGTCGGCGCGCCTCATCGTCTTCGTTGGGGAACGAACGCATCCCCTTGCGGATGCCCTGCAGAACACTGGCGAAAAAAACCACGAAAAGCGTCAAGCCAATCAAACCGAACGACAGCGCTATGCCGATATAGGTGTTCACGATATCGATGATCCCCTGGCCCTGAATCATGGACTGCATTTCCGGTGTGCTGCGGAAATTGAAAGAACCCAGCCAAGGGTTGCGCTGGATAACGATCACGGCGTTATCAATCAANCGCTGCCGGTAGGTGATATTTTCGACATCCACCGTGCCGATAAACGGTAGCAGATCAAGCACTTTTTGCCCGCCCGGCACGATGGCCAGCACGGGCAGGGTGAGCGCCCCGGCGGCGGCCAGCAGCATCAGGCGTTTGATTGCTTTACGGCCGGTGCCGATGAACACGACGATCATGACGGCTGCACCGATCCAGGGGCCACGCGACAGCGGTGCGTACAGACCACCGGCGAGCAACAGTGCGCCGAGGCTGCGCTGCAATTTGCTACGGACCTCCTCCTGCAAGTACAGGTAAAAGCCGATGGCCACGCTGATGACGAAGCCCAGCGCAATGGCCTGGCCGGTAGTGGCGCTGGCGCGNAATGAGCCACCNCGGCTCAAGTAGCCGGAATCCCATTGCATGCCCATGGCGTAGACAACCGCGCTGTACAGCTGCCAGTGCTTGGCATATTCGAAGAGACCTATAAGCGACAGCACCATGGCGGCGAGTACAAAACCGAACAGAGCGTCCTTGAAGTCGCTGAGGTTCTTCAGCGCCCGGCTGGCAACGTAGTAAGGCAAAAAAACTTCGATGAACAGGTAGAGCGTTTGGCGCAAGGTGTCGGTGACGGTGGTTTCGCGCAGGAAAAGCAGACTCGTCAGCAGGAGGTAGGCGGCTAATATTTTGTCAGGCCAGGTACGCCCGAAAGGGACCGTGTCGGCGCGCTTGCGCAGNGTGAAAAAAGCCGGAAGCAACACACACAGCGCCAGCACACGAATATGGTTAAGGGCGAAAAAATAGTTGACCAGGCCGAAGCCCGGAATCTCCGCCGTGGCCGGCGGGATGAGAAACAGCAGAAGGAAAAATAGCGCCACGGGATTGCGCTCGCGATTTCGTGCGAAGGTCAACACGATCGCGGCAATGCCTGCGTACACCCAGAAACTGTGCGAAACAAATGCCAGTAGCGTCAATACGAACCACAGATTGCGCCGACGAGTGAAATTACGGTCGGGAATCAGGTCTGCCGCTGGTCGACGTGCGATGGCAAAAACGATGCCAGTAAGGACCAGAATGACAATCAACGCTCGGAAGTGCTCAGGCATGGATGATTGGACTTATTGATTGATGAGCGACGGCTAGTGGAATGGCTAAACGCGACTATAGTTCCTTTTGAGCCATCGAGTCCGGGGATGATGTTATGTCGTTAGTNGATTTGTCGCCATCGTTGGGCCTTCGTAAGCGAGCGATCTCTGCCGGGGCATGGAATCTCGGGGCGCTGGTTACGTCTCAAGCCTTTCGCTTGGGCGGCAACCTGATAATGGCCCGTCTGCTGATGCCGGAGATGTTCGGCATCATGATGATCGCCATCACCGTTTCCCTGGTTCTGCACATGCTTTCCGATGTCGGCTTGCGCCAGAACATCATCCAGAGCCCGCGTGGCAACGATCCGGTTTTTCTCAATACCATCTGGACCGTGCAGATCGTGCGTGGCTTTATCCTTTTTGCTTCGACACTTCTCCTCGCGGCCCTCGCCTGGTATGCCCAGGCCCTCAATCTGTGGTCGCCCAATTCCACCTACGCCGCACCCGAGTTGCCGCTGGTGTTGGCCGTGACCGGTTTCTCGGCAATCATCGTNGGTTTTCAGTCGACCAAAATCGACCTGGCAGTGCGCTCTTTCCAGCAAAAGAAAGTGGTACTCACCGAGTTTGGGTCTCAGGTCGTCGGGCTGGTGGTCATGCTGGGCATCGGTTATTTCACCAGGTCCATCTGGTCGCTGGTGATTGCAGGTCTGGTCCAATCGATGGTCAGCACGCTGCTGGGGCATGTCTGGTTTGAGGGCCCGTCTAACCGTCTACAGTGGGAGCGTTCTGCGCTCAATGAATTAGTCGGCTTCGGCCGTTGGATACTGTTGTCGTCGGCAGTGGGCGTATTGGCCATGTACGGTGATCGTGTCTGGTTCGGCGGCAGCATGACGGCCGGCGAACTGGGCGTTTACTCCATTGCCGTGCTGATTTTGGGAGCCGTTCAGCTTGCGTTGCAAAAGGTAGTCGGGGCCGTGGCCTTGCCGGCTTTCAGTGAGGCCTCAAGAACGAATGACACCGTACGGCTCCACGCTTTGTATTACCGCTTGAAATTGATGCTCGATCTGGCCTGCCTGTTTCTCTGTGGACTGTTCCTGACCGGCAGTCCACTGCTCATCAGCATCTTGTACGATGAGCGTTACGCCCAGGCCGGCAACATGATGGCCATTCTTTCACTCTCTTTTTTCACAATGCGCTACATGCTGGCGAATCAGGTCTGGATTGCCTTGGGACTCACCAAGTACCAGGCCATGGATAACATTATTCGCGTGGTCTCGTTGTGGGTGCTGCTGCCGCTGCTGTTGGCGATTGGCGGGGTCAAATANGCGATTTGGGGCGCTGCCCTGTACACGTTTCCTACGCTTTTCCTGGTTTTTTATGTCAATTGTCGTCTGGGGATGTTCAGTCTCAAGCGTGAATTGGTGGTGCTGCCTATGCTGGCAGTGGGGGCATTGTGTGGGGAGTTATTGACGGTTTTTTTTAAATGGCTTTGATCTATTTCTCTTGATGTTTCCAAAGCTGCGGCACCGCGTCGCCATTGAGATATTGATGGCCGTCGCCAAATTGTGGCCTTGATGTAGCCGTTGAAATTTCCAATGTAATCTCGATGTCGTGGAGCTTTGAATCATGAGAGAGACTGATTTGAATACCTCTGTGATGGGGCGCAGAAGCTTCCTCCAGGCTTCTGCTCTATTGAGTCTTGGAGGGATCATGTTCGGATTTTCCAAAGCCGCCCGGCCTTCCGCTGCTAAATCCGAGTTCATTGTAATCAACGGATGGGTGCTGCCTGCCCGGCATTTTCGGCAAACACACGCATGATCAAAGACTACCAATCGCAGAAAGAACTGCGCGACCACTATGACATCTGCATCATCGGCGGTGGGCCAGCCGGCATTACGCTGGCCTTGCGTTTAGCCGGTAATGGTCGGCGTGTGGTGCTTGTCGAGGGCGGTGGGCTCGAGTATTCGCCGGTCTCGCAGAACCTCTACAAGGTCTCATCATCAGGCCTCGAGCTGTATGCTCAGGAAACACGCCTGCGTTATCTTGGCGGGACCTCCAATCACTGGGCCGGGCGATGCCGTCCATTCGAACCGTCGGACTTTATCGTGGCCCCTCCGGTGCCTGTGCCGGGCTGGCCCATCGCGTTTTCCGAGATCGAGCGCAATCTGCCGGAGGCCATGGATATTGTCGATCTTCCGCCGCACTCCGGATTCAAGGCTATCAATGCGAGTCTGGACGGCAACGACTTTTACGCTGATCGTTTCCTGCTAAGCCCGCCGACGCGATTTGCACAAAAATATGCCAAGGAACTTAATGAGACCGAGGGGCTGGATGTCTTCATCCATTGCAATTGCGTCGATCTTGAGTTCGACAGCAAGGCCGGCCGCATAGCAACGATAGTCGTCTCGGACTATGAGTTGCATCGAGAGCGAGTCACGGCAAAACAATTCATTCTGGCGACTGGCGCGATCGAGAATGCCAGGCACCTGCTCAACAGCGAGTCTCTGGCAACTGGCGGTATCGTCAGCAAGGATGGTTTCGTCGGTAGATGCTTCATGGAGCACCTGAATGTCGAAATGGGAACCTTCATTCTGAACGACGGGCAGGGTACAGATGCTCGGCAGGAGTACTTCACGACCGATGCATTCGTGATGGAGCACAAGTCAGGTAAAGGGAATGTGACGGCCACGCTTGTAGCTGAAGTGAAATCCTATGGGCGAATGGCTGCCATCAAGAGCTTTTTCGAGAACCTCGTTTGCGAAGTGGGTGCGGAGCGCAAGGTTGAATTTATTGCCAAGTTCGATTGCCCTGGAGACGGGGTGCTCGGCACGCTGATCGAACAGTTTCCCAACCCTGACAGCCGAATCTCATTGCTCGACGAGCGAGATGCGTTAGGGATGAGGAAGGTAAATGTTCATTGGGAACTGACCCCGGCAGACAGAAATACCGTCAAGTCCATAGGGCTCGAAGTGGCGAAGTGTTTTGCCGAAACAGGGTTGGGCTTTGTCAAGTTGGAAGACTACGTTTATGACGTCGATTTGCCACTGAGGCTCAATCCCCATGCTCATCATATGGGGACCACACGGATGGCGGCTTCGCCTGAGTTTGGCGTTGTCGACGAGAACTGCAAAGTGTTCGGTGTCGAGAATCTTTACGTGGCGGGTAGCAGTGTTTTCGCTACAGGCGGTGCCTGCAACCCCACAATGCCTATTTTGCAAATTGTTTTAAGGCTGGCGGAACATCTTAACCATCAGATGGGCAGGTATTCCTGAGGGGGGAGCATGTGTTGATTATTTGAGTGTTGGATTTTAGGGAGCGTCTACTCTTAGGGAAGTGGTAATGAAGAATCAGGGTGTCTCTAACCTTGGCACAGGTGTCTATCGCTGAATTCATGAGGCTGAGAGGATGATTGGTCTACTAAAACGCACGATTGCTTATATTGCAAAAACAACGGGGTATGGGACCCCGCTCTATAAAAAATTCTGTAAGCCGGACGGGTATGAATGGGCTAAACATATGGTTCGATGGGGATCTTTGCACTCCATCGGTCAAGGCGTATGGATCAATCCTGCTGCCAACATAACTGACCCTTCGCTGGTACGACTCGGAAATAATGTAGGTTTATCTTGTTGCACGCTGTTCGGCCACGATGGAATAATCGGCATGCTTGAAGTGCGTTTTGATAAAAAACTGGACTCTGTCGGCCCTATCGATATTCTGGATAATTGTTTTATCGGTTATGGCTCTATCATTATGCCGCGTGTGACTATTGGCCCTAATTCGATTGTCGCGGCCGGTGCTGTAGTCGTAAAAGATGTTCCGCCTGGGGTAGTGGTTGGGGGTAACCCAGCCAAAGTTATCTGTACCTTGGAAGAAGTGTTGGCGAAAGTCGAAGAGCGTAGCGCCACTTATCCATGGATTGACCTTATCAGGCAGCGCAATGGTGTATACGACCCGACATTTGAACCGAAGCTTATAAAAATGAGAGCGCAACACTTTTTTGGCGAGCAACCCAATGGCTAGCGCTCCCCTTGACGTGTTGGTGGTTAATTACAACACAGCGGAGTTGTTGCAGCCGATGTTTAATGCGTTACGCCAGTCAACTAGCGTGGATCGCACGCGCTATTTGGTGGTGGATAATGCCTCTGTCGATAATTCGCTGGAGTGCCTGGCAACTATTTGTCCAGAGGCATTGCAACTCGCCAATGAAAATAATGTTGGCTTTGGGCGTGCCAATAATCAATTGGTTGAACACCTGCAGGGCAAGTATGCGCTGCTCCTCAATACCGATGCCTTTGTTGCTGCGGATACGCTGAGCAAGACGCTCGACTATATGGAAACTCATCCTGATTGCGGTGTCCTCGGCGTTCGATTGGTTGGACGAGCGGGTGATTTACAGCCCTCCTGTCGCTATTTTCCAACGCCGTTGAATGTCTTCCTTTCGCATACGGGGCTTGAACGCTTTTTCCCTGTGGTGAAAAGAGTCGACGACATGGCCTGGGATCATGCTTCGGTGCGTGAGTGCGACTGGGTGCCCGGGTGCTATTACCTGATCCGCCGTGAAGTCATCGACCAGGTNGGATTGTTCGATCCGCGCTACTTCCTTTATTTCGAGGAGATAGATCACTGCAAACGCGTTAAACAGGCAGGCTGGAAGGTCGTTTACTACCCGTATACCACGGTGGTGCATATCGGCGGTGAAAGTGCCAAGTCTGTCGACAAACTCAATGCGGATAGTCGTCAGCTCCCCACGATACAAATCGAAAGTGAGCTTTTGTATTTCCGCAAGCACCACGGTCTGCCCGGTTTGGCCNCACATATGCTNCTGGTGAGTCTGGGTGATTTGATTGTGGCGCTCAAGGCGCTATTGAAAGGCCGCGGTCGGGCCGCTTTAGGGGCGTGTTGGCAGCATACTCGTGTGACCTGGGCGTTGCTGCGTGATACCAAATTCGCTAGCCAACCAACACGGTAGGGCCAGTTATGTTCGAAAACATACGTGCGGATTTACATGCATACGCCGGAGACTGGGGGGCTCAGGGGTTTTGGGTGATGGTGGTTTATCGCTTTGGGCGCTGGCGTTACGGTGTGCGACCGGCACTGCTACGCAAGTTGTTCTCCTTTATATACAAAGTGCTCTTCAAACTGGTGCAGATCGTCACGGGTATCGAGTTGCCGTGTGAGGTGGTGGTCGGGCGCAACTTCGTCATCGATCATTTCGGCGGAATCGTGATCAGTGGCTTTGCGCAGTTCGGCGATGATTGCCGTATCCGCAATGGCGTCGTCGTGGGCCTCAAGAATGTGAGTGAGCCGATTGCTCCGGTGATGGGTAACAATGTTGATATCGGGGCAGGGGCCAAGGTGCTGGGCAATATCCGCATTGGTAACAATGTCGTGATTGGTGCCAATGCTGTGGTGCTGACCGATGTGCCGGACGACTCGGTGGCCGTGGGCGTGCCTGCGACTATCAAGAAAAGGAAGTACGCAGAATCGAGGGAGTTCTCATGAACCACCCGATGGATTACTTCAATTGCGTCGCTGAGTGAGCGCCATGGCTATGGGGATGGGTGTCGTTGTTATCGGTCGCAACGAAGGCCTACGGCTTGAGCGTTGTCTGACTTCCCTCGCCGGTTCGGCGCAGAAAGTTGTTTATGTCGACTCTGGATCAACCGACGGGTCAGTGCAGATGGCACTGAGGCTTGGGGTCGAGGTGGTCGAGTTGGACATGACGATTCCCTTTACGGCTGCGCGTGCGCGCAATGAAGGATTTGCCTGCCTGCAACGCTCACTGCCGGCGATGCGTTATGTGCAGTTCGTTGACGGTGATTGTGAAATTGTCGGCGGTTGGCTGCCCCGGGCGCAGGCCTTTCTTGATACACATCCTGACGTCGCGGTGGTCTGTGGACGGCGCCGTGAACGTTTTCCGCAGCACTCTGTTTACAACTTACTGTGTGATTTCGAATGGGATACGCCGGTAGGTGAGGCCAAGGCATGTGGGGGCGATGCGTTGATGCGGGCTGACGCCTTTGCCGACGCGTCCGGGTTTCGACCGGGCCTTATTGCCGGGGAAGAGCCTGAATTGTGCGTGCGTCTGCGTGGGAATGGTTGGAAGGTCTGGCGTCTGGGCGAGGAAATGACCTTGCACGATGCAACCATGACCCGGTTCGGCCAATGGTGGCAGCGTACCTTGCGCGGTGGTTATGCCTTTGCCGAGGGCGCATTTTTGCATGGGGCCGCACCGGAGCGACATTGGTTGCGCGAGTCGCGCCGTGTCTGGTTCTGGGGATTGGGTGTCCCGCTGGCGACTGTTATCGCGAGTTTGGTGTTTGGAGGGTTTGGGCTGCTTCTTCTGCTGGTCTATCCATTGCAGGTCGTGCGCCTCGCCCGCGGGGGCGATAGATCCACACGTGAAAACTGGCTACGGGCTTTCTTTCTCGTGCTGGGGAAATTTCCCGAGATGCTCGGCCAAGTCAAGTTTCTACTGAACAGATTCGGCGCCGGCAAGACCGCGTTGATCGAATACAAGTGAGACTTATATGAATAATTGGGTGATATTGAAGAGCGTGTTTTTTTTACATGCCGGGTATTCCTTAAGGGCATTGAATAATAAGTTTAAAATGCTGGTTTTAGTTGCAAAAAACTGGTCCGAGCTGAAGTTGTTTTGCGGGCGTATGTCGAACGCCTTGGGTAAGTCCGGTGTTGAGAAGTTAGGCGGGGATTGTGTAGGCGTTGTTCATTGGCCCTACATCAGTAAAAGCTGGAGCCCCAAGAATAAGCTTAGTGTTTTAGCCTCGCATTACGAAGTCGTTACCAAAAGCTGTCCGCAGCTATTGCTGTTGGGGCGAAGTGACAGTTTGCTGCTGAGTGATTTGTCGGAGTTTGCGGCTGGCTGTTCCCTGGTGCTCGATCGTCCCTTCTGGTTTATGCGTGAAGGGGAGTTGGTGCTGAACTTGTTTCAGGGGGAACTGCGCATTGCGTCAATAGCATTCACGTTGTGTCGCACGGACACTGAGTTATGTATTTTTATCGGTGCTGTTCAAGGGATACATAAAGGCGTCGAGAGTGAACTGTCGTTGAGTATCTACAGGGACCTGACAAAAGACTTTGAAGGCCTNCGGCCAAGAAGCTTTCTGATCGAAGTTATTAAATACATTGCCATCAATATCGGTGTTGAAAAAATTTATGCGGTAGGGGATGGGTATCGCCACCATCGTCATCCGTATTTTGGCGCTCACAAAGCTCTGGAGCTGGCGGCAAATTATGATGTGATCTGGTTAGAACATGGAGCGACTCCTTCAGAGCGCGAAGATTTTTTTGAGATTCCCATGGTTCTTTCCAGGAAGCCGCTCGACAGTATTGCTTCAAAAAAACGGGCCATGTATCGCAGGCGCTATGAGTTTCTGGACGACACCTTTAAAAAGATAGACAGCGTGTTGATCGGTAGTTATAGCAGCAACCGTGTGGCTAGTTGACGTTCCCGAGACCTGTACTACTGTGGGATTACTTGCAGTAATAATCCACCGCAACGACAACTAAGTCTGGTTCCTATGCGTATCGCTTATTTCATCAATCAATACCCCAAAGTCAGCCATAGCTTCATTCGTCGCGAGATTTTGGCGTTGGAGCGTCAGGGGTTTGTGGTGCAGCGCATTGCTCTGCGTGGCTGGGATGCCGAATTGGTGGATGCCGAAGACGTGTCTGAACGCGATAAAACCCAGTATGTGCTGCAGGGCGGAGTCAAAGAGCTGTTAGTGCCTGTGCTGCAGGTGCTGCGCGCCCAGCCGCGACGTTTTTTTTCGGCGCTGTGGCTGGCGCTGCGCATGGGCCAGCGTGCCGATCGCCCCTGGCCGTACCATTTGGTTTATTTGTCCGAGGCGTGTCGCGTGCTGATCTGGTTGCAGGCGTTTGGGGCCGAGCATGTGCATGCGCATTTCGGCACCAACTCAACCGAGGTGGTGATGCTGGCCAATGTGCTTGGTGGGCCGGCGTACAGTTTTACCGTGCACGGCCCGGAGGAGTTCGACAAACCGCAGTTTATTCATTTGGGCGAGAAAGTCCGGCGTGCGGCTTTTGTCGCGGCGATCAGTTCTTATGGGCGTAGCCAGCTGTTTCGCTGGGTGGCTCATGCGCACTGGCCAAGGGTAAAGGTGGTGCACTGTGGGCTGGAGCGGGCGTTTCACGATGTGCCGGCTGTTGCTGTGCCATCTGCGCCGCGGTTGGTTTGCGTAGGTCGTTTGTGTGAACAGAAGGGACAACTGTTGTTGCTTGAGGCTGCCCGCATCCTGGCAGCTCAAGGTCTGGAGTTCGAAATAGTACTGGCCGGCGATGGAGAAATGCGCGCGGAAATCGAAGCCCTGATTGCACGGCATGGCTTGCAGGCGCAGGTGCGGATTACCGGCTGGATCAGCAGTGAGCAGGTGCGGGCGGAAATTCTTGCGGCCCGGGCCTTGGTGCTGCCGAGCTTCGCCGAGGGTTTGCCGGTGGTCATCATGGAAGCCATGGCTTTGCGCCGGCCAGTATTGACGAGCTATGTGGCAGGGATTCCCGAGTTAGTACAAGAGGGTGTGAACGGTTGGTTGTTTCCCGCTGGAGCGGTGGATGAGTTGGTGGCGGCGTTGGCGGACTGCCTCGCGCAACCTGTCGAGGTGTTGCAGCGGATGGGCGAGGCGGCCTATCAGCGAGTGCTGGAGCGACACGACATCGATACCGAAGCGGCCAAGTTGGCTAATTTGTTTAGGGCGCAAGCATGATCACATTACTTGGTTGGCTGTTCAGCTCCCTGCTGATACTCATCCTCCTGCCGGTGTTGGTGCTGTTTGTGCAGGTGCTGATGGCCTGTCTGCCTGCACGGTGGCGCTCGTCGGCGCCAGGACCGCGACCACGACCGCGGGTGGCGGTGTTGATACCGGCACACAATGAATCCTCGATCATCGTCGCGACGTTAAACAGCATTCGGCCGCAGTTGCTTTTGGGTGATCGCCTGTTGGTGGTGGCGGATAACTGTTCTGACGACACNGCCGCGCAGGCTCGCACGGCGGGCGCCGAGGTGGTGGAGCGCAGCAATGATCAGCAGCGTGGCAAGGGTTATGCGCTGGACTGCGGGGTGCGTCATTTGGCGAGTGATGCGCCAGAGGTCATGATTGTTGTCGATGCGGATTGCCAGGTNGCCGAGGGTTCTATTGAGCGTTTGGCCATCTGTTGCATCGACTCAGGGCGGCCAGCGCAAGCCCTTAATTTAATGCTTGCTCCAGCAGGTTCCGGGCTAAAAGTGCGGCTTGCCGAGTTTGCCTGGTGTGTGAAGAATCGGGTTCGGCCGCAAGGTTGGACCCGGCTTGGCTTGCCCTGTCAGCTAATGGGCACGGGAATGGCTTTCGTCTGGCGGGATCTGACGTTGATCAATTTGGCCAGTGGCCACATCGTTGAAGATTTGAAGATGGGTCTGGATTTATGCCGAAGCGGCAAGCCGCCAGTGTTCTGCCCCGATGCTCTGGTAACCAGTTATTTTCCGCGCAGCGATGAAGGCTTAACGACCCAGCGTACGCGCTGGGAACATGGTCATCTAGGGGTCATCCTTGGGGATACGCCAAAGTTGCTGTTGGAGTCGATTGGCCAGCGCAACTGGCGTCTGCTGGCGATGACGCTGGATTTGTTGGTCCCACCGTTGGCCTTATTGACGTTGGCCTTGGCGGCGGCATTTGGTCTGTCGTGGTTGGTATTCATGCTGTCCGGAGCTTTGGCGCCAGCCTTGATAGCTTCTTGCGGGGTGGCAATATTGGGGGTAACTATCTTGTTGGCATGGAGCCAGTTTGGTCGCAGGATTATTTCTTTTGCAGCCTTGTTGTATGCGCCGTTCTACGCGATGAAGAAAATCCCTCTGTATCTCGGCTTTTTGCTTAAGCGCCAGGTTGAATGGGTGCGTTCGAAGCGAGATGACAACTAATGCGCGCTTTATCCTGGCAGCACAACTGGCAAATGATTACCCGCAAACTCAGGGTGGTCAGCGATGCTGAAGACGAGCAAGCATTGATTGATGCGTTATCCAGACCTGACGTGACGACAGTGCTCGGGTTCGCCAATGCCCATGCCATGAATCTGGTGGCGGCCAATACCGACTACTTTAACGCGCTGCTGGCTGCGGACGTGTTATTGCGGGATGGCTCCGGCATGGCCATCCTGTTTCGTCGTCTCGGCCTGGAGCCGGGGCTGAATATGAATGGCACCGATTTCATTCCCAAATTGCTGGCCGCGTTCAAGGGCCGGCGCGTGGCTTTCTGGGGGACTGAAGAGCCCTTTCTTGCCAATGCGGTGCAGCGTAGCGAAGCGATATTTGCGGTCAACATCGTCTCTGCTCACCATGGTTTCGCGCCGGTGGATACCTATATAAGCCTTGCCCGGCAGTTTCAGCCGGAACTGGTTGTGCTGGGTATGGGCATGCCCAAGCAAGAAGCCGTTGCTGCCAGGTTAGCCGTCAGTGGTGTGCCCTGTCTGGTCGTGTGCGGAGGGGCGATCCTGGATTTTCTCGGCGGCAAGGTGACTCGCGCTCCGCAATGGGTGCGTCGTCTCGGTTGTGAGTGGGTGTTCAGGCTATTGGGTGAGCCAAAGCGATTATTCAAACGCTATGTGGTGGGTAATCCGAAGTTCTTGTTGCGCACGTTGATCTACAGGGACTCTTGACGTGACAGGAATTTGACACCTGGCAGGACTCCCCCCCTCGACGTAAAAAACACGGCTGAAATATCTTGCAAAACCCCGGTGTAGCACCTTTACTCAAGTTGGAATTGTCGAGTTGATAGGGTGTTCGTGGTTGTTTTGTTCATTAGGATTGGCGTCAATAAAATGTTGTCGAACAATCTTGACTCCAGGGAGGGAATGGCGAGTTTTTCGCGCGAAAGAAAGGTGACGTGCTCAGTTGTCGAGCGCTCATTTCGAGTATTTAGTTTGTTGATTTGCAAACTGAAATACCCCTTCCTTGAATTGTGCTAATAACCAAATGAAAGAATATATAGCAAAATTAGTTCGTAAATTAATATCTCCTTCAATGCGATTTGAGCTAAGGAAAGCGGTTGCCTGGTTGCGGGATATACTTGGGCGAGCCTGTTTTTGGCGTTGGGAAATTGTCAGGTTCAGACTGCGGGAAGATAGCCTCCACGACATTCTCTATGTGGGCAGGAAAACACAGCGGGAATTTGTGAAGGTTCTACTGGGTGCTAAATCTCAAACGGTTAATAGTCAGTTAAAGTTGGACACGTCAGACCGGACGGTGTGGGTCAGTGAAATGCCGACGGTGGGGGCATTGTATGTGCCTCAATATNTGAGTGCCGTCGTGCCGCTGAGCAAGTCAATCGACGAGATCACAGCAAGATACAACGCTGAGTTACGTCGAAATCTGCGCAAGAACCGGTTGCGCTACCGTATGAAACGAGCGTTGAACGATGACGAGATTGAAAGTGCAGACCGGGAAATGCTTCGACCTTACGCCAAGGCAAGGCATGGTACGGCCGCCTCTCAAATTGAANCGCATGAAGTTCAACGGGTGGCGAAAGTTGCCGGGCGACTCGATCTGGTGTTGTTGGAGGATGAGATTGTTGCATGCCATCTTGGCTGCGTAGTGACCCGGGCAGGCAAGCGCTATTGGAGCACCGTGCGTTTCGGCTACCCTGATGCTGTGTTTTCAGATACTAAAAAGTTACGTGAAGTTAACTCAATTACTACGTTCATGGCACTGGAGTGGGCGATAGAAAACGGTTTTGACTATTATGATATCGGAACGTGCCTGGCTCGCCCGGACGATGGACTTCTTGAGTGGAAAAGAAGGCGAGGCGGTGATGTTGATACGCTGGGCAATTACGGTTATTTGTTTGTTCGACTGCCCAAGGTGGGCGCAGCGCAATTTCTTTGGGAGACGCCTCTGTTTGCTGTCGAAGGCAAGCAGTTGACACTGCATCTTGGGTTGCCGGACGGTCCGAGTGACGAGGAAGTTGCTAATCGATACCGCGAGATGGGTTTTGGCGGCCTTTTTAAAATATACCTTCATTGTTCCAGGACGCCGGGAGAAACGCTTCTCGGCACCTTGCGTAGTCGCTACGCTCATCTGAAGTCACCCCCTGTCCTGGAAAGTATCGTATCCACCTGAACAGGTTGCTGATTTTAAAGAAGTGCAGTTTTGGCATGAACGCTGTTTCTGTATAACTAAATTTGGATGGGGTGCCTATGTCGGAATTCAATGCATTGACGATTGACGGCCAATCAAAGTGGAGCCTTGCTGCGTATAAATACATGTTTAACACACGGCTCACCCGAAAACCGTCCTTGACCCTGCAAAGCCAAGCCGTGAAAACGTGGGAAATTTATCCAGGCGACACCTCGATTGCTCCCCCCGCTTTTTTCTTGCCAAATCAGCTTGAGCGTGTAACCGGATGGGAAGAGAAGCTTTTTTATCCTCACGAGCATCCCCGCCGCACAATGGAAGGCGTCGGTCGTGTTGAACATGGTCCGACTAAAGGTTACCTGCTTAAAGATGTCTGGTTAATCGATGGCACGCTCTACAAAGGCAATGCCAAATCCTGGTTGTCACCGGGTTCCGGTTGGTTACCAAAGATTCGAGTAGAAAACGAGATCGATCGCGGGGCGTTGTATTGCACCGCGGGGGGAATCAAGTGGTTTGGAACGTGGTTGATGGATGATTGTTTAACCTATCGATTGGCATGTGAAGAAGGCGTTCCGGTGAGCGCGNTACCCTCGGCCGATAGTGTTTCCACAGCAAGGCAGGGCATGCTTCACACTCGCGGTTATGAGAACTGGCTTGATATGAGGCCCGTTTATTTACGTAACGCATTTTTTCGTGAACTCGTGATCTTTGACGATCTATGCCAAAACAGACATAAGCACCGGCGTTTCCGTGAGATGGGGGAAAAGCTGTTATCACACGTAACAGTTCGCTCCCACCCAGGCGTGTTCATTCTGCGAGGTGGCACGGGTGAACTGCGATTGTTACGCAATGAGATGGAGCTGGCTGAACGGCTACGTGACCGCAGAGGGTTTCGCATTCTCAACGCTGCGACGTCCGATGTTTCGACCATCGTGGCGNCCTGCGCCGGGGCCAGAACCGTGATAGGGGTCGAGGGGAGTCAACTTATCCATGGGGTTAATGTTCTCCCGCCAGGTGGTTCGCTGCTGGTATTGCAGCCGCCTAATCGCTTTATCTGTTTCTTTAAATA
>Ga0065714_10002459_pt1 | contig 32086 bp, 28 predicted proteins | sample MisRhiReplicate2_FD_59101 | JGI IMG/M metagenome (GOLD analysis project Ga0065714, IMG submission 59101) | Miscanthus rhizosphere microbial communities from Kellogg Biological Station, MSU, sample Rhizosphere Soil Replicate 2: eDNA_1 v2... | ecosystem: Host-associated > Plants > Roots >... | reverse complement strand
AGCCAATAGCTGTTGAGAATATTAAATTTGCAAAAGGAATACAATTGAACAAACATATAATGAAGAAATTTTTAGTGATCACAAGCGGATTAATCTGTTTGTTTTTAAATACTCAGGCACAGAAAAAAAACATTGATAAAGTGGTAGCGGTGTTGGGAAGCAATATTATTCTGTTATCTGATTTGAATCAGCAATATGCGCAATTTCTAAACTCAGGAAATACTGACGACCCTAAAGTGAAGTGTTATATCCTGCAGCAGATGCTTGCCCAGAAACTGTTAAAGCAACAGGCCGAAATTGACTCCGTAGTTGTTGAAGAATCACAAATTGATGAAGAGGTTGAAAAGCGTATGCGCTACCAGATTCAAAAGGCAGGCGGCCAGGAACGTTTGGAGCAATTCCTAAACCGTTCTGTGTTACAATATAAAGATGAGATCAGACCAGATATCAAAGAACAGCTGATTTCAAATAAAATGCAGCAAAAAATCACTCAGGATGTAAGCATTACTCCTTTAGAGGTTAAAAAATATTTTGATGGCTACAAAAAAGACAGTTTACCTGATATCCCAACTGAGTTTGAGATTGGTGAAATTGTAATGTATCCTAAACTTACTAAAGCGGAGAAACAAAAGTATCATGATAAAATTGATGCTTTACGTTTAAGGGTAAAGAGTGGTGAAGACTTTGCTTTCCTTGCTAAATCCTATTCTGAGGATCCAGGTTCTGCACCAGACGGTGGTGATCTGGGCTTTTTTGACAGAACCAGAATGGTAAAAGAATTTACAGCACAAGCGTTTAAATTAAAAGCTGGTGAACTGTCTCCTGTTTTCGAAACAGAACATGGTTTCCATATTTTACAGGTCATAGAACGTCGAGGAGAGCAGGTGCAGGCACGTCACATCCTGATTCGTCCTCAAAATACTGCTGCCAGTTTGGATCGTGTGAAACTTAAGGCTGATACCATTTACAAAAACCTGGTAAGTAAGAAAATTCCTTTCTCTTTTGCTGCTTCACAATACTCAGACAATAAAGAATCACAATATAATGGTGGTATGTTACTTTATGCAGATAACGTTACGGCCAGAACAACCTTTATTCCTGCAGATAAACTGGATCCTAAAGTGTTTATGATTGTGGATACCATGAAAGTTGGAGAAATTTCCAGTCCTACTGCTTTTACCGATCAAAGTGGTAAAGATGGATACAAGATCCTTTATTTAAAATCTAAAATCCCACCTCACAAAGGAAATCTGGAGCAAGATTATGCGAAGTTTAAAGAAAGAGCACAGCAAGAGAAAACTGATAAGATCTTAAGTGAGTGGTTTGAAAAAAGAAGAGAAAACACTTACATCCGTATTGATGAAGATTATAACGATTGTGATGAGTTAAAAATCTGGTCTAAATCCGCAAAAAAATAAACGCTTATGCAGTTTGACAATGACATTAAAGCCGTAGATGCTTTGCACCAATCCTATGAAAGCATTAAAGCCGAAATAGGAAAGGTTGTTATCGGACAGGAAGAAATTATCAAGTCTGTTTTGATATCTATTTTTAGTAATGGACATTGTTTATTGGTAGGTGTACCTGGTTTGGCTAAAACATTATTGGTTCAAACTGTAGCGAGTGTACTGGATCTGAATTTCAACAGGATCCAGTTTACTCCCGACCTGATGCCGAGTGACATCATTGGAGCTGAAATTCTGGGTGAAGACAGGAATTTTAAATTCATTCACGGCCCTATATTTTCTAACATCATTCTTGCTGATGAGATCAACAGAACGCCACCAAAAACTCAAGCGGCACTATTGGAGGCTATGCAGGAAAAAGCCGTTACAGCTGCAGGATTAAGGCACATATTGCCCAATCCTTTCTTTGTACTGGCTACTCAAAACCCGATTGAGCAGGAAGGTACTTATCCCCTACCGGAAGCTCAGCTTGACAGGTTTATGTTCAATGTAAATTTAGGCTACCCTTCGTTTGAAGAGGAGTTGACTATTGTAAAGAACACCACAAGCAATAATGAGGTTACGCTCAATAAAATTATCAATGCCAGTCAGATTCAATATTTCCAGAAACTGGTAAGAAATATCCCTGTAACAGATAATGTGGTTGAATATGCGGTAAAACTGGTTAGTAAAACACGCCCACACACTGCATTATCTACTGAGGAGGTAAACAAATACATCAATTGGGGTGCAGGGCCAAGAGCATCACAATTCCTCATTGTAGGCGCTAAATGTCATGCCGCAATCACCGGGAAATATGCGCCTGATATTGAAGACGTCCAGGCGGTAGCAGAAGCTATCTTACGCCATAGGATTGTACGTAACTACCGTGCAGAAGCAGAAGGGTTATCCATAGAAAACATCATCAGAAATCTATATTAAAGATTTCTGAACTTTACTATTCCTGCATCACCCGGCTATACTGATTAGGGTAATCTGTTATTAGGCCGTCAACTCCCAGGTTAATCAAATACTTCATCTCTTTAGCGGTATTTACCGTCCAGGGGATAATTTTCACTCCTGCAGCATGGCATCGATCCACCAGCCCCTTTCCCACCAGGACATAATAAGGACTATAATAAGTTGGTGTAAAACCCAAAGCTTGAATACTTTCTTCAAAATCTTGCTTCTCATCTATCATTAGTGATGTTTTAATAGAGGGGAAATACTCATTCAGATATTGCAATGGACGCATATCCAGGGACTGTATAATAACTCTTTTGTTCAGTTTTCTTTCCTTTACTATTTCCATGATCTTTTCAATGAACACGGTTGCATCCGGTTGAAATACGCCATCGCCCTTTCTAATCAGCGAGGTCTCAATGTTATAAACCGGCTTTTCGAGTTTATTTTCCTTTACATAGGCTTCTACAGCATCTATCGTCTCAGTCAGCAAGGGTTTATAAGCCTCTATCTTCGTCTGACCAGGAAAACGACTATGCACTTTCATCCCTACATCAAACTTTCTGATTTCCTCGTAGTTCATTTCAAACATATTGTACTTCTTCTCGTCTTTAAAAGTGATCGGCTTACCATCAGGACGGGTGCTGATCTCATTATTAAAGTAAGGTTCATGAGAAAGAACAACTTCTCCGTCTCCAGAGATGACAACACCCATATTCAATACATTAACGCCCAATTCTAAGGCTTTAATCATTCCGGGAATGGTATTTTCGGGCATAATACCCCTGGCGCCTTGATGACCTATCAGCATAAATTTCTGTGCGTGTGCCTGAAGGCCTAATACCAAAAAGGTAAATATTAATATTTTCTTCATTTATCTAAATAACGGCATAAAATAAGGATTATTGACCGGAAACAAAAAAGGAGTCTGATCATGATGAATGATCAGACTCCTTCTTATTAAATAACACGAGTTAAATAACCGTATTATTATGTTCTCTAGCGCTCTGCAGGTGTAAAAGCCTGTACAATTATGTTCCAGTTATGATCTGGCTGGCGCTCATAAATAAATATATAATTAAAGCTCTCTCTTAGATCTGCCTTGTAATCTATCGTAGCAATTCCATAAGAATATGCCAGGTCACCACCGTCTGCTTTATTTACCTTAGTTGTCTTCAATGAAATCTTACTAATCATGCCATAAAAGAAAGGGACTATTTTGTCCTTGCCAATAATCGGCTCGTATCCTGGGAATAATAATCTTGCATCCGGGTTTAAGAAGCCTGAAAATGCTGCTGTCCCATAAGATTTCAATGTTGTATTCAATGTTTTCTCGGTAGTAGCAACGATATCAGCACCAGCAGCTCTTACCTTATCGTTTAAAAATTTAGGTTTGTAGTGGTCCTTAGGCTCAATAAATTCAGGACTTACTATATTTAATGGCTTATTGGTTGTAGTACCCAGATCCATGGCCAGTTGCCATTTACCATCAACTACTTTCCATATCGATAAAAATTGTCCATATGAAGTCTGGTCACCTTTTACAGTGTATGGTCCTGTAGTAAAACCCCAATCCCCACTTCTTGAAACCTTTGCATAAACGGGAGTCCAGCTCACGTCTTTACTGTCTGGTTGTGCAGCATAGAAGGTCCTTGCATTTACCGGGTTTGGCCTGAACACCAATCCATCTGCCGCAGCAAAACTTTCATAGGCCGCTTTTGAACCGCTTTTTGCAAAACGTTCTGCAAATTCATTTTCTGCTTTCACTAATGATTTAGTGCTACCATCTGATTTTTGTGCATAGGCACCAAGTGTCATTGAAGCGGCAATAATTGTATATAGAAACTTATTCTTCATCATATTTTAAATAGTTTGCGTAACGCAATATAGGGTTTGGTTCCTTTTATCTTTTAAAAAAGTAATTAACAATTAAACAATACTACGCTTTAGACCATGTAGTACCGTCTTTACTATCCTTTAACTGTATGCCCATACTTTGCAGGCCTATACGTATTTTATCGGAAGTAGCATAATCCTTATTCTCTTTGGCTGCTTTACGGATATCGATAACCATTTCCAGCACTGAATGTAGTTCTGTATTTGAAGCATCCTCATCCAATAATCCGAAAATATTAAACACGAAATCGTCCATCAATTTTTTCAGCTTTTGTAATTCGGGAGCAGATATTTTACTTTTCCCATCGTAAATGGTATTAATGATACGTGTAGCTTCAAACAACTCAGCAATTACCACCGGGCTATTGAAATCATCATTCATCGCTTTAACACAGTTGTCAATCAAAGGCTCAATTTCGAAATCACTCTCGGCTGATGGGACTAACTTCCCTAACAGATTAATGGCATTCATTAAACGTCGGAAACCTTTTTCAGAAGCATCTAATGCTTCGTTAGAAAAATCAAGTGTACTGCGGTAATGCGCCTGAAGCATAAAGAACTTCACTGTCATTGGACTATATCCACGGTCGAGCAAAGGGTGATTACCCGTAAAAAGTTCTCCCGGCAAAAATCCATTACCTGCTGATTTAGACATGCGGGTACCATTTACCGTAAGCATATTGGTATGCATCCAGTATTTTGCAGGCTGTTTATGGTTGCAGGCTTCGGACTGCGCAATTTCGTTGGTATGGTGCGTAGCAGCGAGGTCCATTCCACCACCGTGAATATCAAACTCATCTCCCAGATATTTAGCACTCATCGCAGAACATTCAATATGCCAGCCTGGGAAACCTACTCCCCATGGAGAAGGCCAGCGCATAATCGTTTCGGGCTTGGCTTTTATCCACAGCGCAAAGTCAAGTCTGCCGCGTTTTTCATCCTGGCCACCCAATTCGCGGGTGTTGGCCAACATATCTTCCAGATTTCTATTGGTTAATATGGTATAGTTATAATGGCTACTATATTTTTCAACATCAAAATATACTGTTCCATTCGCCTCATAAGCATATCCGTTAGCCATGATTTCTTTAATCATTTCGATCTGCTCGGTAATATGTCCGGTAGCGGTAGGTTCAATGCTCGGCGGCAGTGTATTGAACATTCTCAGCACATCATGAAAGCCAAGCGTGTACTTCTGTACAATCTCCATAGGTTCCAATTGCTCCAGCTTCGCCCGCTTTGCAAATTTATCGTCCCCTTCATCGCGATCTCCTTCAAGGTGTCCGGCATCGGTAATGTTACGTACGTAGCGCACCTTATACCCGCTATATTTTAAATATCGGAATATTAAATCGAATGAAATAAAAGTACGGCAATTACCTAAGTGAACATCACTGTATACAGTAGGACCGCAAACGTACATACCTACGTGAGGCGCATTTAATGGTTCAAAAAGTTCCTTTCTTCTTGCTAGTGTATTGTATATATGTATGGGATTTTCCATTATGCAAATGTAAATATTTTAGGGATTTAATCTCAAATCAGTACGAACAGGAAAGTGATCTGACAATTCAGCTTCAATGATATGATAATTCATCACATCGATATCTTTCGTGGTAGCGATATAGTCAATTTGAAAATTAGGAAACTTCCCGTTATAGGTTTTCCCAAAGCCTCTTCCTTGTTCCTTAAATGTGTTTTTAAGTGATTTTGTTAATTGTGTTACTGCATATGATGCCGGGGTATCATTAAAATCTCCTGCAATCAAAAAAGGAGTTTCGCAGGTTTTCATATGTGCTTTCATGATATCCACCTGCTCACTACGCTTCAAAAAAGCATTTCTTAACAACACCAGTATCCGTTTTGATGGATAGAGTGCAGGATCCATCTTTTGTTTAACGTGATCGATATAACTGTAATCCTGCTTATCAAAAGATATAGATTGTAAATGCACATTATACACCCTGATCTTTTGATTTCTAATCATCACATCAATGTATATACTTGCATTTCCTCCATAATTCTCACCAAAAACAATCGTTCCTTTATCTTTTATAGGGTATTTGGAAAAAATAGCCAGACCTGTAGCTTCATAACTATTTTCGGAGGATGGCACGAAATAATAGTAAGGCTTTTTCAAGATTCTTTTCAGACTGTCCGTTATATCAAAAGCTCCTTTACGACGCGTAAAGTATTCCTGAAAACAAATAATATCGGGGTTTTCGGATGCGATCAGGCTAAGCATTTGCTCTTTCACAGCTGGAATATTCTCTTGTCCGTAAGGCTTAAAGCTATGTACGTTATAAGTCATCATGCGGATTAAATCCTTTTCAGCCTTAGGCCCTTTCCCCACCTCTCCCATGAGCCCGAATGTTGCAGTTAATGCATTCCAGCCAAACAGGATAAGAAACGTAGTAGCAAGCGCAAACAACCATCTTTTACGGATGCACCACCAAATGATCATGAACACGTTTAACAACAGAATAAATGGGTATGCCAGACCAAAAAAAGCTATGAGTTGAAAACCTCTGGGATCAAACCTTCCCGCCATAAAGCCCAATACCAGACCAATTGCCAAAGCAATCGCAATCAGACGAACGACTTTATCTAAGAATGTAGGCTTAGCTTTTCTCATTAATTTTTACTGGCCTTAAACAAGGTCTCCTTTTCTTGTTTACTAAGTTTATCATATCCCGTTTTGGAGATCTTATCTAATATTCTATCAATTTCCTCTTGATTAACAGCATCTGTTTCTTTTTTAACAGACTGTTTAGATGATTCATTCTTAACAACCCTCAATTTAGGCTTGCGCTTAAATATACTGCTCCAGTCCGTGCCGCTTTTCAGCAATTTGATGTAGGCAAATCCCAAAACAGCACCACCTAAGTGCGCAAAGCTACCGCCTGCATTAGAAGAGCCCAGCCCAATCAAATCCAAAACGACATAAGCTATAGCCAGGTATTTCAGTTTCACATCACCAAAAAATAGCAATCTCATGCTATAATCAGGCAAAAGGGTAGCTGTAGCAACAATAACGGCCATCACTGATGCTGAAGCGCCAATAACTGTTGCCGTAAGTAAATTATCTTTAAATACCGGGAACACGTTATAAGCCAGCAAAAAAATCAATGCACCTGCAATACCTCCTGAAAGGTATAAAAAGTGGAACTGACGAGGTTTTAAAAAATCAAGGAAAATATTCCCTACCCAGAACAACCACAGCATATTGAATAAAACATGCATTAGTCCATCATGGAAAAATTGATAGGTGATAATGGTATAAAACCTGAAGGGCAGCTTTTCAATAGAAGCAGGGAAACCTGCATATTCCCTGATCAGGCTATCAAATACAATTCCTCCCTTTCCAGACAAAAAGAAAGGAACGTTGAGCAGGGTTATTACAACATAAATAAGGACATTAACGCCTATATAAAAGAATACAGGATTGCCCGATTGAAATACTTTATACTTTAAATCTTTTAAAACGTTGTTACTCATAATAGGTATAAAATCTATCGTTATTTCTATCTCCCCAAAGCTTAACTAATATAAATCCAACCAGTCCACCACCCAGGTGTGCATAATGCGCAATAGAGTCCCCTGGCATTTGCGCTACTCCTAAAGAAAGTTCCATAAGCATATACACCGGAATCAGGTATTTTGCTTTGATCGGAACCGGAATAAACATAATGTACATTTCTGTATTAGGGTATAACATACCGAAAGCTACCAGCAACCCGAAAATTGCCCCGGATGCACCAAGCATAGGACCGGCATAAATACCCTGAAGAGTCTGCTGTTGATTTTGTGTTAAATTAACCAACTTGAATAAATCTTCTCCAGGGATAGCAGTCCCCACTATCTGGTAAACCTCAAATGCCTGCACCGCCCATTGCAAACCTAAAGCACCCAAACCAGTAATTAAATAAAAAGTTAGAAACCGTTTAGCTCCCCATCTTGATTCGAGCACCCCTCCAAACATGAACAAGGCAAACATGTTAAAGAAGATATGCGTAAATCCTGAAGGGCTATGCATAAACATATAGGTTAAGGGCTGCCAAATTTTAAAAAATGGTGAATCAAAATAAAATACGGCAAGCTTTTCCACTAACAAATAACTCCCCTGATAATCTTTAAACATGAACATTGCCGCATAGAAAATCACGTTAATGATCAGCAAGTTTTTTACTACAGGAGGTATATGGATATTATTCATTATTTATCAAATTTCTTATCTAATTCTGCCAAACCAATCGTTTGGATAACTGGTTTCCCACTAATACTAAAGTTAGGTGTTTTACAGGCAAAAAGTTGCTCAATCAATGTGTTCATTTCTTCCTGCCCCAAAACGGTGCCATTTTTTATCGCACTATTCCTGGCCATACTTCTAGCCAGGGCATCTCTTTTATCCAGTTTCAATTCCTGCTGAGAGTTTTTAAAGCCCTCTATCAAATGCTCAAACAACTGCGTTTCATTGATGTTGCCTCCACCAAGATCAACAGGAATCCCCTCTATGACCAGTGTATTTTTACCGAATTCCCGAACCTCAAAGCCTAAACTTTTGATATCATCCAGTAAACTCTTTGCCAGCTCATAATCATTCGGGCTTAAAGTAACTGTTTGTGGGAACAAACTCTGTTGTGAAGCGCCTTTTCTATCCTCAAGATGAACAGTGAAACGCTCATATAATATCCTTTCGTGCGCTGCCTGCTGATCAATCAGCATCAGACCCGATTTAATTTGCGAAATGATATAACGATTATGCAGTTGCATAAGCTGCTTTTGCACCGGGCTAAACTGATGTTCAGTCTCATGGCTTGGTAAATCAAGCGCAGATTGCGCTGCCGGAGCATGATTGGCAATCTCATACAATGAGCCCCAGTTCTTTGTACTTGGCGACATGCTTCCAGCGCCCCCTCCATAACTTTTCGGGAAGCTTGCATAAGCAGACTCTCTGGAAGTAGTAGGTTTATCACCTGCAAAAGGATTGAAATCAGGATTAAAGCTGATACTTGGCGGCACAATTTCCTCAGGGGACTTATGCGTAATCATACCACTAAAACCGGTTTCCTGGTCAAAATCTATAGTCGGACTAATGTTAAACCTACCTAATGATCTTTTTACTGCAGAGTGTAATATGGCATAAATAGACTTTTCATCTAAATATTTGATTTCCGTTTTTGTTGGATGCACATTCACATCAATATTTGCCGGATCGATATCTATGAACAGCACATATAGCGGAAAATGGTCATCTGCCAGTAATTCCTCATAGGCTTTACTAACAGCATGATTAAGGTAAGGATCCTTAATAAATCGATTATTTACAAAGAAAAACTGCTCACCCCTGGTCTTTTTTGCAAACTCAGGTTTACCAATATATCCTTTTAAATTAATGATACTGGTTTCCTCTTCCACAGGAATCAGTCGCTGGTTATAATTGTTTCCAAATAAATGAACAATGCGTTGCTTTAGTACAGATGACGGGAGGTGATAAATTTCTACCCCATCGTGATGAAGTGTAAAAGCAATAGCAGGATGTGCTAGTGATACCCGTTGAAACTCATCAATGATATGGCGCATCTCAGCAGGATTACTCTTCAGGAAATTACGTCTTGCAGGTGTATTGTAAAAAAGGTTTTTAATACTGATACTGGTACCTGCTGAAGTAGCAACAGGTTCTTGTTTTAGAAACACAGACCCCTCTATTTCGATAACGGTGCCTAATTCTTCATCATGCTTACGGGTTTTCATTTCAACCTGAGCGATAGCCGCTATAGAAGCCATTGCCTCACCCCTGAAACCCATTGTCCGGATAGCAAACAAATCTTCAGCCTTACGCACTTTGGAAGTAGCGTGACGCTCAAAACACATCCTGGCATCAGTCACGCTCATACCAGAACCGTTATCTATCACTTGTATCAATCCCTTTCCAGCATCCTTAACGATCAGCTGTATTTTATTCGCCCCCGCATCTATCGCGTTCTCCAATAGTTCCTTTACTGCCGATGCTGGTCGCTGAACCACCTCACCTGCGGCAATCTGATTGGCTACACTATCGGGTAAAAGCTGTATAATATCTGACATGTATATATCTTCGGTAAAGTCGCTAATTTAGGCAAAATAAGCCTCATCCTTTGTTTCATTCCAGAAAATTTTATCGATGAGAAGTCAAAAAATCAAATACACTAATTTTGACTCCATCCTTTTGTTATCTTTATACTTATGAATAAATTGATCATCAGCCTGCTTACCTTGTGCTCATTAAATGCGTGCGCACAAGAACATAACAAAAACGAGCAATTGCTTGCAGTATCAAACAACATCATCAACAACACCGTACTGCTAAATAATCAGAAAACTATTGTTCCGTTGTTAAACCTGGAAGAAAGAACCATCGCCAGCGTTTCATTAGACTTCAATTACCATACGACATTTGACAGTCTGCTAAACAAGTACACAAGAACAACCAGTTTTTCATCGGCATCATATAAAAATGATTCGACTTTAAGCAACCTTGAAGACGGCCTTAAGTACTTCAATACGGTAATCATCAGCATTCCTTCAACAGAAGTGCGAAAACCTAAGAACCTGGATCTGATCTTAAATCTATCAAAAAGCAAGCAGGTTATCGTTGCGCTTTTTGGTGATATTAGCGCGCTGCCCGTATTGGACGGCCTAAACAGTCCAATTATCTGGACAGAACAAAACACCCCTATTTCTGCGACAGTTATTCCGCAGACAATATTCGGTGGTATTGCCTTGCATAAAACACTTACAAGCAATATATCTCCAAAATATACTGAAGGATCGGGGTTTACGACCAGCAGTATACGCTTAAAATATACAGTACCAGAGGACGTTGGTATAAATTTCAACAACCTGAAGGAGATCGACAATATTGCCAATCAAGCTATCCGGGAACGTGCCGCCCCAGGCATGGTGGTTCTGGTCGCCAAAGATGGGAAAGTTATATTCAATAAAGCCTATGGAGATCATACATACAGTACTGAAAATCCGGAAAAAGTAACAGATATTTTTGATCTGGCTTCTTTAACCAAAACCACAGCAACCACACCTACCATAATGCGTCTGGTTGAGGAACAAAAACTAAATCTCGATACAAATATTGGCACTTACATCCCGAAAGCCAGGACAACCCCTGCAAACAACATTCATGTACGCGAAGCAATGCTTCATCAGGCCGGCTTTATTCCCTACATTCCTTTTCATAACAATGTACAAAAAGGTGACTACAGTATCGACTCCATTCCTGCATACCCCACAAAGGTTGCCGACGACTATTACATCAAAAAAGACTACTTTGAAGATGTGATGTGGCCAAAAATGCTAAACTCACCAATAAAAACAAGGGGTACTTATGTATATAGCGACATCAGCATGTATGTAATGAAAGAAATTGCAGAACGCGTTAGCGGAATCCCCCTTGATAAATATGTACAAGAGAATTTCTATAAACCGCTAGGCATGCAAACAGCAGGTTTTTTACCAAGAGATAGATTCTCAAAAGATCAGATTGTACCAACAGAAAGAGATACTTATTTCAGAAAAACATTACTGCAGGGATATGTGCATGATCAAGGCGCAGCGCTGGCCGGGGGTGTTTCCGGGCATGCAGGTTTATTTGCGAGCGCCAATGACGTAGCCATCATTTACCAAATGCTGCTAAACAAAGGGACCTATGGTGGTAAACAGTATTTTAAGCCTCAAACGGTAGATATGTTTACCGCTAAGCAATCAAACATCAGCAGAAGAGGCTTAGGTTTTGACAGATGGGACCCNGATCAAGGCAAAAAATACCCATCGGANACAGCCTCACCACAAACCTATGGTCATACNGGTTACACCGGNACCTGCGTTTGGGTCGACCCNTCAAGAGGATTGGTATACGTATTCCTTTCCAACCGTGTTTATCCATCTGTTTCGGATAAACTCAGCACTTTGAAAGTCAGAGGAAGAATACAGGACGTGATCAACAGAGCTATAGACGCCCAATCGAAAGAAATGGTGTCGAAATAAGCGTTTACCAGCTACAGTTGATTTCGGGTAACTTTACCTTTTACCAGAAACATTCTTTTTATACAGTTCCGATCCACAACAGTATCTCCTTTAAAATTAGGATTTGAAGACCGCAGTACAATTTTCTTTTCGTCAGGATGCTCGAAAAGTAATTTTACTGTGGTCATATTATTTGCACGATCGTCTGCAACAACAAGGTAAGCCTCTCCCCATTGGATGATATTGAAATTATGAATTTCTCTGACGGCAATAATCTCACCGCTAGCATATCTTGGATACATACTATCACCATAAATAGGTAAGTAAGCGTCGCAATCATTAAAAGGCCTATAGTTCACATAATACTCTGGCGCTTCATTAAAGAGACCATACTCCTCGAAAGAAATTTCAGACATATTTACATTGAAAAAAGGGACACCTCGTTCATAGGGCGGAAGGGCAATTTCCGACTCACCTACCTTCGTCTCCTCAAACATTTCCCCCTCGCCATCATACATCCATGCTGGATTAATATGGTGGTAATTCATCACATCATACAGGAATCTCTTGCCTACCGGCCGCTTACCATGCTCCATGGCGGAACAATTACTAACATGAGGTGTAATCGGTGTATAAAAGTCTACAACTCTCATCTCCTTAGCTTCACGTGCTTCCCGCAAGCGTGCTCCAAATTTATTCAACTGTAAATCAAGCTTTTCCAAAACAACAAGTCTTTTAAAGTCTTTTGACTGTAAAAGGCAGTCAAAAGATAGTATATTTGTTTCTATTAGTTGCTGCAAGATACGAAACTTACAGTAAGGAACCCCAAATACAACCAGATTATGAACTACAGTGTATTTTCCTGTGACCGGCAGCACACGAGCTCACTAACAAAGCAGGAGATTAAAAACCCTTTTACTGTTCTTGAAGTCCTTTACGAGAGAAGAAATCCGGAATCTTTTAAGGAAAATCTTTGGGAGTTTTTCTGGATCATTTATAGAGATCAATTATGGAAGAAAAATGGCGCAGCTTATTTTTACAGCATCTGTATGGACTTAATTAGGCTCACAGATGCCCTTTGGCTAATTAATACTTATCAGCCTGGACTATCCACCTGCAGCAATAATCGGCAGTCTAATTCAAAACGAATGAACATCTTTAACCAGGTATTCTATCGAAGACTAAAAAACAGTCAAAATAAAGAAGAAAACAGTCAAAAAACCAGTCTTGATAAATTCTATGACTCAAACTGCATAGCGATAACTAGGATAGATATCTTCAACTGTCTGCAAGTAGGATTAAATTCATCCTATATGCGCACTGATAAATATGAGTATTTTGGATTGCGCGAAAGTAATGTAATGAATCTTTTTTTGGACCTTGAAAAGTTAATAGAGGAAGGTCAAAACATCTATAACAAAAGCAAAAACCAGGCACAAAATTCAGCATACAAAAAAAAGCACCTCAGATTTGCTTCCGACGCTGACTATCCCAGCATGTTAAACAATGAGTGGATTGTTGACCCTATGGCTTACATTACAGATTTATACCAATACGACCTCATCTTTGAACAAATAGACGAAAGCCTAAAAATATGGGAAAAGAGCTTTTACGAAAAAAACTTTTGGCTTCATGCTGACAGTCCCGGAAATATGCTTTTCCTCGCCGCATGTTTAAAAAGATTGATAGAAAGCACATGGTTGTTGATGCGAATCGACCCGATCACAGCCAAAAGAAAACTAACCAACAGCAAAAAAAACCTGTACACCACTTTAAATAAAGAGGAACTTTACCAACCCTTTTTAGTCGTAAAAAGATTTTTTGAACATAAAAAAATGCACGAATGGAAAACTCAACTAAACGAATGGACTAACATAAGCCTAAGTTATACTGAGACCATTAAAACAGAAGCTATCACTAAAACATCTGCGGATCTCAGGCATCTCCTAAAATTAATAGAAGCCACACATCTCCTAATAAACTAGTATCATCATTCACCTTCTAAAACCAAAACAGTATGAAAAAGCAAAAGAGGCCAAGAATAACTGCCCAACGCAATAAAGCAAATGCAGTAACGTCAGAGCTAAAAAGGGTCACAGATTTTATCCTTTCGCAAAAAATACGGACAGAAAAAATCATTTGTTTTGGCAGCACGATCAAAAGCACTAAAAACACAAGTTGCTTCGAAAATAACGAGGATGAAACCAAATCATCGGAGTTAAACAAATATTACATTTTGCTCGTCCCATCTATAGAAGAAAAACAAGCCGATGTAGTCATACAACAAAGAATTGAGCAAGCCCTTAAACAGTTTGCAGAAGTAACCATTATTATCCACCGGATGCAGGAAATAAATCAAGCGCTGCAAAATGGCAACTCATTCTTTACGACCATATATAAAAAAGGAATGCTATTATACGACAGCGACAACGAACCTTTTATTGGACCAACAGAAGGTGAAGAAATTAGTAAGCGCACTACTAAGAGGGAAAAACTCTGGAACAAATGGTTCGAACTTTCAGAAAACTTTCTATCAGGCGCTCGCTTTTACGCTAAAGAACAAAAAAACAATCTCGCTATTTTTATGCTTCATCAAACTTTACAGCATTGCTACTCAGGGATGTTGAGAGTTTTAACAGGATATCGAACCAATACCAACGGACTTAGCCGGTTACTGAGACTTATTGAAAATATTATACCAGAATCGAAGTTCTCTGGCACGTACAATACCCCGGAAAACACACGTTTAACCAAATTACTTTTGAAAGGCTTTGGTGATGCCAGGTATAATGATAAGTTTGAAGCTACACCAGAAGAGGTGGAGACATTAATTAACCGGATTGAACATACATTGAAAGAGGCCAATGTTGCCTGTCTCAACAAATTAAAGCTCATTAATGAAGGCAGCATACCCTATACTGCTTAAAGCATTGAAAGGTCATCCAGTTGAAAGAAAAATTTGGCTTCTCCGAGAAGACTTAGGAAGATTTGCCCTTCTTCAGGGCAAATAGTTCCGGTCTACGAAAAGAATGCCTGATTTTTCCCTTTATTTTTTCAAGCCTATCTCTTTCAAACGCTCATCCAGATACGCTCCGGCAGTCATATCCGAATATACTTTTGGATGTTCTGCATCAATACACGATTCCAGACTCGTTAAGTCCATATCGCTTCTCGGATGTAAAAAGAAGGGAACAGAAAACCTTGAAGTTTTCATCAATTCACGTGGTGGATTTACCACTCTATGTGTAGTAGATCGTAGCTTATTATTAGTTAAACGCTGTAGCATATCACCAACATTAACAACAATGTCAGTATGGTGCGCTTTAATTGGCAACCATTCATTGCTTTTAGTAAGCACTTCCAAACCATCTGCACTGGCACCTATCAGCAAAGTGATCAGATTAATATCTTCATGCGCACCTGCACGCACTGCATCATCAGGCAAAGCATCAGGATTCTCAATAGGGAAATAGTGAATCCCTCTTAATATAGAATTTCCATTATGCACATGTTTATCGAAATAGTCAATCGGAAGATGCAGATAAGTAGCTATAGCACGCAATAAATGCTTACCATTGGCTTCTAATCGCTGATAGATCTCCCTGGTCACCTCATTAAATTCAGGAATCTCCTCCAGAAACTCATTGTCCGGATACTGCGCCTTTATTGGATCACCATCCGTTACCTCCTGACCTATTTGCCAGAATTCCTTAAGATCAGCAGTTTTTGCACCTTTCGCTGTTTCTTTACCAGGACTTGTGTATCCACGCTGCCCGGCAAGCTCAGCCCTCTCATATTTCTTCTTTTGTTCAGGAGAAAGACTAAATACAGCCTGGATATTTTGGTAGAGCTTATTGATCAACTCCTGACTTACACCATGGTTGGTAATGGTCACGAAACCAGAATCATTAAACGCTCTTCCCAATTCATCAGAAAACTTTTTACGTTGAGCTTCATCTCCATCAATGTATGAGCCCAGATCTAAGCAGGGAATGTAGGGTGTTGACATAATCATTTATTTTATAGGTAACAACAATCTAATTTAAGAAACAATTGTTAATAAACGTCAAATACGAAGCTTAGCCTCGGCTAAGCGACTACAAATAAATAAACTAAGTTATCAACAGCCGATTACTGCTGAATCAAAATTATCAGTTGATTGTAATTTAGCACCAGATCAACTCTTGAAAAAAACTAAAACCTCAAGTGTTGCGTAACTTTATGTAGGGTACACTATTAATTACCCATTACTACCATGAAGTACTTAACCATTATGATGATAGTTCTCTTGTCGGCCGGCAGCGCGGATGCCCAGCAAAAAAAATTACAAAAAGCAACTTTTGGAATGGGCTGTTTCTGGTGCTCAGAGGCTTTATTTCAACGACTCACTGGCGTAACAAGCGTGCGGTCTGGATATGAAGGAGGTGACGTCGCNAATCCCTCATATGAAGATGTTTGTACAGGGNCCACAGGGCATGCAGAAGTAATTGAAGTTACTTACGACCCNCTCAAAATTAAATACGATGANTTACTGGAAGTTTTCTGGAAAAGTCACGACCCAACCACATTAAACAGGCAAGGTGCTGACATTGGTACACAATATCGCTCGGTAATTTTTTATCATAACGACGAGCAGAAGCAAATTGCAGAACGCTATAAAAAAGAATTAAACGCCACCAAAGCTTTTAGCAAACCAGTCGTTACTGCAATTAACAAAGCATCAACATTTTACGCAGCAGAGAACTACCATCAAGACTATTATAATAAAAACGGGAACCAGCCATATTGCCGTATGGTTATTTTACCAAAGATGGAAAAACTGGAAAAAGTATTTAAAGCCAAACTAAAGCATTAACAATTTGTTTAGTATCGCAGGTAACATCCCTTATGAAGAAACAAATTTTAACACTTGCACTTACTTCCATACTAGTTTGGGGTTGCAATACGGAAACTAAACAAAAGTTAGCAGCGGACAGCAATGCTGTAGCTGATGGCATTGACACCTCCGCAATAAGCAAAGTGCCGGATACGGATACACATAATGCAAAAAACTCGCTCGACTGGGAGGGCACTTATAAAGGGCTTACCCCTTGTGCAGATTGCGAAGGTATTGAAACTGAGGTAACATTAAACAAAGACATGACCTTTGTGATAAAAACAAAGTACAAAGGCAAAAGCGATAAGGTTTTTGAGGAAACCGGAAACTTTAAATGGGATGAAAGAGGATCGAATGTTATACTTGAAGGATTAAAAGACCGGTCCAACCAGTTTTTTGTTGGGGAAAATACATTGACACAACTGGATATGGATGGACATAAAGTTACCGGTGATCTGGCCAGTCATTATATACTCAAGAAATAATTTAAATAACTATGGAAAAAGTTTTGCAAAAACAATGGGAAGAAAGCAATAGAAAGCTCTACAAAGCAATTATTTTCAAAGATTTTCAGGAGGCTTTTACTTTTATGACCCGGGTAGCTTTTATAGCTGAAAAAAGCAATCATCATCCTAAATGGACCAATGAGTGGAATAAAGTAGAACTCTGGCTTTCAACCCATGATGCCGGGGATGTAGTTACTGAAAAGGATAGAAAACTAGCTAGAGAAATTGACAAAATACTGGGCCTTCCTGAATAATGCCACAAAGTAAACAATAAATGAAGCCCCTAAGCGACGAGCTTAGGGGCTTCATTATGTATTAAACAGAAGTTATGGCAATTTCACACCTCTGAATTTAGTTACATCTACAATAGGAATACTCGAGCCATATTTAGCATTAATCGCTGCAATAAAAGCATTAGCGGTAATTGCATAACCCAATGGCGTTAAATGAATCCCATCCAGTGAGAAAAGGTTACCTTGGATAAACGCCCCGCTAACCGGAATCCCGTTAACATGTTTTCCAGCTCCATACTCATTTAGCACAGTGTAAGCATCCATAATCGCCAGTCCTTTTGCATTGGCTACATTCTTGATCGTGTTATTATAAGCATTGATATAATCATTCACCACAACAATCTCGGCCTTATCAAGTACGTACTTACTTTCTACGGGGTTCAGAGGATGTAAACCATAAGGAATCGCCCCCTTACCTATCACACCATCAGAACTTAGTGGCAAAGTAAACAAATCATCCGTGGTTGCCGGTCTTGCCGGCCCTGCACCAGGTTGAATGTAAATATCTTTAACTGAAGCACCGGCAGGCGTAGCATTCACTGCTGCCAATAACGTTTTTAAGGTAACCGTTCTGAAATAAGCCGTTACTGTAACATTAGGAATAGTTCCAACCACTCCCTTAGCTCCCGTTGAAGTCAGTTTATTAATTACCGCATTGTATTCAGCAGCAAACAAAGCTTTATCGGTTGGCGCTTCACCGGTTGCTCCGGCAGCAGCATACCCCAAAATATCGTTATTACCTAGCCAGTTACTAAAAAACGTCCATGGCTTCGCCGTCGCAAAGTCCAGATAAGTCGTTGGGTTAGTACCATATTCTCCCGGTAGCAAGCGCTCATAAAGCCCATTAAAATCAGCATATTTTGGGAATCTGGCGTGGATCAGTTTAATATTCGGAACGCCATAGTTGTTGATCTCACCTGTATATTTCGTATACAAAGTTACTGCGCCCACTTGTCCACGGATAGCCAGACCCGATGTCTCTTTACCAATTGTGGGCACCCCATTTGTTAATGCAGTTAATTTAAGATAACCGGTCCCATTGGCTTTATCAGCAGGGAAGAAAGGTGTTACGAAACTACCACCTCCAACTGCTTTCATCTGGGCAGATATCATCTCGGGAAAAGAATTCTGCTGTCCTTCCAGATATAAACCACCATCCGAAAAACCTGCAGTAAGCGAATTCCCTAAAGCAATATAACGGGTAAAATCTGCCGTTCCTTTACTCGGGGTAATCGTATCTATGCTGGGTTTGCAGGACACCAAGCCAAGAATGGCTAATGCCAGCANNCTTTTATAAAAATATATCGATTTCATGAGTTCNTATTTGAATATTAGAATTTATAAGATAAAGCTACACCAGGAATATAAGCTACAGTTTTAAATGTNCCACTAAGGCCTGANTCAATATTTGTTTCTGTCCTGGATTTCAGATTTTCATATAGGAAAGATAAATCAATACCAAAACGCTCCGAAGGTTTCAAACCAACACCGGCACTAAGCAGAATACGGTTTGCATCAGGAACTTCCGGAGTAACATAACCTTTACCAACAGGAGTTAAAGCATAAGCTGCACCGGCCCGAAGTGTTAAAAACGAAGTAATCTCATTCTGAATACCTACCCTAAAAGTTGCCGCATCATGGTAATTACGTGCGGAGGGGGTGGAAGTACCATTATTATAATAAAAAGTGAGGTCTTTATAAGCATGCCACCATACCCAGTTCACATCAAGTGCAATGGTAGTTTTTTCTGAAGGATAGAAGCCAAAGGCTACAGTACTGGTAGCAGGCAATGGCAAAGTTGCATTAAACGTATTTGGCAATAATGGCTGTACCGAAGAAGGTGCATTAGTGAATGTAGCATCCCCATCCTCTACTTTAGCAGTTACCTCAGAGCGATGGGTAAGCCCAACAGATATTCCGGAAATCGTTTTGATAAAAATCCCNNCATTCCAGCCAAAATCTTGTGANTGGCCTTTAAGTCTCCCAGTAGTTTGCAAGCCATTGTTAGTATANGGCACAGCCCTTTTAAGNTCTACACTACCTAAAGCATAGACTAAACCAGCACCAATACCAATTTCATCTGTGATTTTTAAACTCAGCGTCGGCTGGATATAAATAGCTTGCAAGTCAAGTGAAGTCACCGCAAACTTTCCTGTCCAATCCTCGTTCCAATGCATTGCTCCCCCAAATGGAGTATATACCCCAATCCCAAATCTTAATCGCTTTTGTGGAGCGCCAAAAACAGCGTAAGCCGCTACAGGTGAAGCTATGGTGTTTTTATTATATTCAGTAATCGACGAACCGGTTTCGTTAAAGGCTGTTTTAAGCATGATACCATGCCCCCCCGCCTGTACCCCATTCTTTTTAAGAAAAGAGACTGCCCCTGGATTAAAAAACACTGCAGCCTCGTCAAGTGCCAAACCTGCACCGGCTCCCCCCATCGCGGTCTGCTTTTGCCCCTGGAGGTTAACCTGGAACGACTGTGAAAAGCCCAGTACAGGAACGGCTAATAAAAAACTTAATAAAATCTTTCTCATACACGAATATATAACTATGCATGCATAATAAAAAACTAATTTCATTTAAAAGTCAAAAGCTTAAGAATTTAATACAGCCAAATAATAACATACGTACATTTGCTAACACTGTTATTTTTATCCTAAAAACAACTGCAAACGAGTTATTAAATTGAATAAATTATAAGAATATGAGCTTAATTGAAGCACTTAACTGGCGTTATGCCACAAAAAAAATGAATGGTGAGAAAGTATCTCAGGATAAAGTTGACCAGATTCTTGCCGCAGCACGTCTGGCCCCAACTTCATCTGGCTTGCAGCCATTTAAAATCATTGTAGTTACCAATCCTGAATTAAAGGAGAAAATCAAAGCGGTAGCATATGGACAGGAGCAGATTACAGATGCGTCACATGTATTGATCTTTGCTGCCTGGGATAACTATACAGAAGAGCGCATCAGATCGGTATTTAGTTACACCAACAATGAGCGTGGTGTACCAGATTCGGCAACTGAAGATTATGTTTCCAGACTAATCGGTATATACACAAACAAAACGGCTGAAGAGAACTTCCACCATGCGGCTAAACAAGCTTACATAGGTTTTGGTGTAGCCTTAGCTGAAGCAGCACTTTTAAAAGTTGACGCGACTCCTATGGAAGGATTCGAGCCTGAGAAACTAGATGAATTACTTGGCTTAAAACAGAAAGGTTTGCGCAGTACAACAATATTGCCCCTTGGTTATAGAGATGAAGCCGGAGATTGGTTGGCAAACTTGAAAAAGGTACGTACACCTTTAGAAGATTTCATTATCGAAATCAAATAAAAACACTTTTAAATGCGGGAATAACATCCCGCATTTTTTTTTACCTTCCTTTCCCCCCTAACTGTCAAAAAATGTTAAAGATGCGAGCATGTTAAGCTATTAAATCATAAATGAATATATTAGCAATATTAATCGTAGACAAACATTTTGATGAGATTCATAAAATTTGCCATTGCCCTGATTTTACTTTCAACCACAGTGCAACTTTCAGTCTTTGCACAGCAGGACAGTATCGTTCTGGATAACATTATCAATAAAACCAAAAAGGTAACTGACGAACGTCCGGTTGAAAAAGTATACCTCCATTTCGACAAACCCTATTACAGTGTTGCAGACACAATGTGGTTTAAGGCTTACTTAACCATGGAACAAAATCTGCCTTCACTTTTGAGTAAAATAGTTTACGTTGATGTAATCAATAGCAAAGACTCTTTAGTTCAAACTATAAAACTACCGGTGGTTGCTGGAGTTGCCGCGGGAAATCTACCGCTTAGCCCAGGCACTTATCAGCAAGGCAATTACTACGTGAGAGCATATACTTTATGGATGTTGAATTTTAGCGATGACTATTTCTTCAGTAAAACCATCCCTATTGGTGAAGCGATCGACAAGCAACTGAACACTCATTTTAGCTACAAAACTACAGAAACTGATAAAAGCCAGGTTATAGATGCCGTGATTCAGTTTAAAAATGCAGACAATGTGGTTCAGGCTAACAAAGTCGTCAACTGGAGGGTTTTATCAAATTATGACATCCTAACCAAAGGGAAAGGAACCACTGATCAGAATGGTTTTCTAAGAATAAAAATAGATCCCAAAAAAGAGAAAATCAAAAATGGGGAGCTGATTGCGGACATCAACATCACAGATAAGGATATACTTACTTCGTCTTTCAAACTTAAGCCCAGTACCCCTGCAGCTTACGACGTCCAGTTTTTTCCAGAAGGTGGCGACATCATTACCGGAATAGCTTCCAGGATAGGGTTTAAAGCGATAAATAGCAATGGCACAGGGGTTAATTTAAAAGGAACGATTGTAGACAATGATGGCACAAAACTAAGCGATTTTAGTTCCTCTCATTTTGGCATGGGCGCTTTTTACTTAAATGCCGAACCGGGAAAAACTTATAAAACCAACATTACTTTTAATGATGGTACAACTAAAAGCTTTGAGCTACCTAAAGCACTTCCTTCTGGGATAGTTGCACAGGTAAACAACACAGATTCGTTGATCTTTAACCTAAAAATCATTGCCAACGACACTTATTTTGAAGCGAATAAAAACAAAAACCTCTTTATCGTTGCCACCAATGGTGCCGTAATCTATTATGCTGCTAAAACGAAGCTAAACTCACAAGTAACGTCAGCCAAAATCCCTAAAGAAAAGTTTCCGGCAGGGATTGTCCAGATTACGCTATTCTCTGAAACAGGCGAACCTGTAAGTGANAGACTGGCATTTAACTATCAGCCAAACTCGCTAAAACTAGCGTTAAAAACNGACTTACCAACTTACAAACCGCGTCAAAAAGTTAAGCTGGCTGTTACAGCCAAAAATGCGGCTCAATTTGCGGAAGGCAATTTCTCTGTAGCTGTAACTGATGAACAAAAAGTACCTGTTGATGAGAACTCGGAAATCACTATTTTAAGTTCTTTATTATTAACATCCGACTTAAAAGGCTATGTAGAGAAGCCTAATTATTATTTCAATAAAACCAATGCTAAAAAGCTGGCGGAGTTAGACATATTGATGCTAACACAAGGCTTCCGTCGNTATGCTTATAAAGAAATTATTGAGGGTAAATTTCCACCGATTACTATTGCNCCGGAACAAAGCATGAAACTTACAGGTACATTAAGAGATCGTACNGGTATGCCGGTAAGAAAGGGCAATTTACGTTTAACAGTCCCAGGCACAAGAATTGGCGTGGAAACAATAACCAGTCCATCNGGTCTTTTTGCTTTTCAAAACCTCAACTTCCCTGATTCATCTGAAGTTGTGATCAATGCAAAGTACAATCCGAATGGCAATAACCTGATGATCATCATGGATGGNCAGCCGGCNCCCCAAATGACCANGAATCCNTACCCGGCACAAGAGGTAAATAATATCGACAGTACTTTATCTTCTTACCTGAACAATAGTAAANGACAGTANAGCTACCTGCGCACACTTAAGGAAGTGAAAATCGAGGGTGCCAAAGCGAAAAGACCTAGCCATGCCGATCATCCTGCGCTCTCAGGCTTAAGCTCTATTTCGGGCACAGTGATAGAAGGAGATCGTTTTAAAGGTTGTAACCTGCTGGCACTTTGTTTACAAACTATGGCAACCGGACTAACATTCTACGAAAACAACTTTTACGTGAGCAGAGATTACCAGCAAGGGAGCAGAGTTCCTGTACAAATCTTCCTTAATGGTATGCCAATAGATTATTTTGGTCTTTCCAGTGTACAATCTTCTGAGGTAGAAAACGTAGAGGTATTTACAAAAGATGAGTTAGGTACAGTAAACAGGATGTACAATACTAATGGTGTACTGGTAATCAACACCAAGAAAATTCCTAAGGGCACTAAAATGAGTATCGATGAGCTTAAAAAGTTAATTCCTGATCCAAGTGTTCTTAAAATTACACCTAAAGGATATAGCAAGCAACGCGAATTCTACTCACCTAAATATGTAAATGCAGCTGCAACTTATAATTTTAACGACTTACGCAGTACGATTTACTGGAACCCTAAAGTGATTACAACGGCCACTGGTGGATTATCTTTAGAATATTATAATGCAGATGGCAAAGGAACTTATAAAGCTGTAATTGAAGGGGTAGATAAAAACGGAAACGTTGGCCGCTTCGTTTACCGCTATACCGTTAAATAAAACAGCAAGACTGTTAAAATACCAAGGGGCTTATAGGCCCCTTTGGTATTTAATCTTCTTTTTTCGATCGTTCAAACTTGCATTTTACACCAGAATCTGTCATAAGCCATATGGTATATTCATCATCTTTTTCCTGCTTACAATCCCAATAATTATATCCCCCCAAAAACCTGTCGAAAGCATTATTAATCTTAACCTCTGTTCCAACAGGAATATTTAAGACTAGTTCAATCTGTTGCCCTCTCCAATTATCACCCTTTGGAATATCTAGCATAGGGCTAAAATTTAAAGTTGAATGATCCTGTAAAAAATCATAATGAACATTCTGAGCATTCTTTAGTGCGGTTTCGAAGGTTTTACCTCTCGATTTAACATTCGTATTCATCGAAACTTTTCCATCCAAACTTTTTTCCATTCTAAAGCTAATGTTCCTCGGCATATTAAAATCATTATCAAGATCATTCAATATTTTCCTGTTCTTATATCCACTTGCATCAATACGATAATTCAGGCTATCTTCCTGAGTAAAAACTCTTGCCCTGTTCACATTTAAGGAATAAACCGGATAAGACCTCAGGGTAGTTACCTGCGTAAATTCAGCACCTTCCTTAAACTCGCTTGAAATTTTTGCGACATAAAATATCCCCGTCACCACACCCGCAAGCCAAATTACCAATAACCCATAAGAAAGTACTTTATTTGAAGGCCTGCTATTAAATGCAACACGTATAGAGAATAATATAAGTGCTAGCAAGGGAATAGCCAAAATGATAAATATGGCAAGGGTTAGTGTAAACAGATATTCTTCATTAACAATGTTTATAGGGAAATAGCTATGCACATCCGAATTCCAAAAGCCTAAAAAAGCAGCAAGAGTAACGATCAAAGCTAAAAGAAAGATGGATCCAAAAACCACTATTGTGCCAGCGATGAACTTAAATATTACCTTTCCGGAACCTTGTAAAAAATTGCCAACTACTTGCAAAAATTCTGCAACAAAGCCTCTGGATTGTACCGCAAAGGGCTGTAAATAACTATTTGCAAAACCCTTAAGATTAGCTTCTTCCCCACGCATTTCCATTTTTTCGGCCCTTGTTTTCGCCTTAGGAACCATAAACCAGAAAATAATATAGGCTAATATTCCAGAACCGAACAGCAGGATGGTAATAAATGTAAATAACCTAACCCATTTAACATTTACATCAAGATAATGTGCCAGGCCTGCACAAACTCCCGCAACCATAGCCTGATCGGTATCTCTGTATAATTTCTTTATGGGATCGTACTCCGGACCGGGCATCTCCCCTCCTGTAGCCTCCTCAGATGTCTCAAAGTCTTTCACCGAGCCCATTTGCTGAATTACCGATTCAACATCTTCAATACTAACAGCTTGTTTTTGTTGTTCAGCCAGTTTTTCGGTAAACATTTCTGCAATCCTATTCTCAATATCTGTTACAATTTCAAAATCATCGGCATTCTTTGAAAAATGCTGTTTCACCTCGTTCAAGTAAACGGTGAGCATTTCGTAAGCATCTTCCTCAATATGAATGATCGAGTTACCTATATTGATGTTGTGTGTCTTCTTCATGATTCAGTTTGATTAGTTGGTTCGTTGGATTCCTGGTCTGTTACTTTTCTGGAAGTATTGATGGCATAAGCCAATTCTTCCCAGGTACCATCCAGCTGTTTTAAAATAGCTTTCCCTGTTTCAGTAAGGGTATAGTACTTGCGAGGCGGCCCGGAAGTCGACTCAACCCAATTGTAACTCAATAAGCCATTGTTCTTTAAGCGGGTAAGCAAAGGATAAAGCGTTCCCTCAACGACAAGAAGTTTTGCCTGTTTCAATTCAGCGATAATATCCGAAGCGTAAATCTCTCCTCTCGATATTATAAGCAGCACACAGTATTCGAGTATGCCCTTCCGCATTTGTGTTTGCGTATTTTCTGCTATCATAATACAAAGTTATATGTTTTATACAGTAATATGCAATACATAGTACTATAAAAAGAACAAATAAATAAATATCAATCTGATTATCAGTACAATAATTATTTACAATTTCTCCTTAAAAGATAAAATTGAACAATTATTTGTCCTTTAGTCATTGTGGCTCACAGTTTGTTAAACAGTAGATGTATCTATCCAATACCTCCACCTATGTTGATTAAATTGAATCCTATTCTTCAGATTTTTGCCAGGCAAAAAGAAGAAAAAGCAGAAAAGCACCTAACCAGAAAAGACTGGATTAATGTAGATCGCATTGTAATGATCGTGTTGATCGTAGGTGTAATTATAGGCGCAATTATTTTTTCTTAATAATTTAAAGGAGTAGCGTATCAATGCGGTGTGCCTGCACACGACTTTGCTGTGGCGACCAGGTATAAATGGTAAAATGCCCATCCTGCGAAGCTACAAGCGCTGTAGCGTCTCTCTGATCGTGCACGAACTGGGCTGCCGACAAGTGTCTGGTACCGCCTACTTTGGCTGGATGCATAACAACAGCAGAGCCACCAATGATAGGTTCTGAAAAAGACAATTCGTCAATATTTTCTTTCCCTTTAGCCCGTCCTATTTTGGCTCCAAAAGCTAACAATTCGTACGCATTACTAATGATGGTTGCCCCATCCACTGCCGTTAAACCAGCAAGATGCTCAACCTCACGCTTCAAAGCGGTTTGCCAAAAAATCTGACTGGCTTCTTTTCTATCCTGTTGTAATAATTTGGAAAGGCCTGTAAAAGAAGGCTGTATGCCATACTGAATAGGCTTTATAATCGATTGAAGCCAGTTTCTTGTTTCATTAGGCACAACCAGGAGTGTTCCTCCCCTGCCATGCGCCCGCATAGAAACGGCCAGCTGAATTAATACGTTAACTGAATCATTCCAATAAGACGGCGCTGTAAGATCAAGCAGCGATAATAGCATTGGTGGGCAATCAGGCAGATCGGTATTGTCACCATCAACCATTTTCACCTGATCCCCCTTAATTACTGCTATATTGGTAAACTTCCCAAAACCATAAATCCGGCGATGTTTAATGACCAGCAATGCAGGTTCAGAAACATCCACAACGAAGCAAAAATTAGGGATACTTACTGTAGTTCCCCAAACGTACAATTCTCCATCCTCCCTCCATATCCCGAGATGAATTCCTGCACGTTCCACTCCGGGAGCAATTTTTGTTAAAGTACCAGGGCTTAAGGGTAGTCGTTGCTTAAATAACAATGGATTACCAGCCTGCTCAGGGGGCAAAAATGCCAGGGATATTTTTGGGGAATGCCCCTCTTCCTTGCGTAAACTTGCCCAAAAAGTCGCATCAACAATTGCTTCAACAACATCAGCCGTAGGCAATGGAGCAAGATCTTCCTCACCGCTGGCACTGGCATTAGCTAGATGCTGCGCAAAAATCGCCTCCACATTCGGAGCAATAATTTTCGCGGCCTGATACGTTGTACGGTAAGTCATGCCATAAAGTTAATTGATTTACGGCAAAGAACAACATCATTTAATTGTCAATCTCACACCTAAAAAGCCTCTGATATTTTGATTCGGTCCATAAACATAAGTCGGATCAAAAGTTAAGTTATAAGGATTATCAACATCAAGATGTTTATCAAAGGGATCATTTGCCCTTGCAATGATAAACGGATTGCCCTTATTAGGCGTCCAGTTGAGCAAATTTTTAACACCTCCATAAACTTCAATATTTTTAAACCCGGCAAATGTTAGCTGAATATTCTGTATACTCCATGTCTTCGAATATTCCATACGTGGATCCTCATCACTTAAAAGAGGTAAACGCATTGGACTATAAACATTCCCGGTATAATCAATCGTTAGGTTAAGCGGATTAATTTTATAGGACACCGCCCAATTACCAGAAAACTTCTCGGTAAGAATCTGTTGCTTTTTTATTCCATGTTCATAAGTCGCCACATCCTGATAAGTTCCCCCAAATATGAACTTCAAACCATTGCTTAAAGTCAAATCCATATTGGCACTAAAGCCCTTACTAACAGCATATCCATCCAAATTATCATAAATAATCTTTGTGGGATCGGCATCAAAGTTTCCTATAATTCTATTGTTAAAATATGTATAAAAAGCCGATGCTTCTATGCCAAAGAAAGTTCCATTGTCAAAATACATCTTCCTTAGAAAATTCAGATTTACATTATAAGTTCTTTCAGGTTTCAGTTCTTCCACTACCTCTACATCCCTTGCCCCGGTCAAAGCAGCATGATCCTCTGTAAAAATATTAACTACCCTAAAGCCTGTACCTGCATTTAGGCGTAAAATATTATTGTCGTTAATGCTCCACTTGTAAGCAACACGCGGTGTAAATATATTCCCATGAACGGAGTTATAATCATATCTAAAGCCCGCAAGGAACTTATGTTTTGGAGCCAACGTGATTTCATCCTGCACAAAAACACCAGGTAGCCAGGTGTTCTTTTTTAAATCCTGATTTAAGCCTGTCGTAGCGGGTGTATTGTCATCATAATAAGTGTAACGCATTGCCGCACCAAATAACAGATCATGACTACCTAGTTGTTTGTCCCAGGTAAGCTGGCCAAAACCAATTTTCTGCTTAGCAATATAAGAAGTGACACCATATCTACTATCCTGATCGTGCTCGTTGTAAGAAAAAGCAAGGAATATCTTTTCATCAACCGGCAGTTGGTAGTTACCAATTACCTCCCATCTGTTGGTATAAATACTCTCGCCATATACTACGTCTCCACCTCTGTAGGATTTATTCCATTGCATTTCCCCACCCCAGCGGTCCTCGTAAACATACCTTCCTCCAAGTGTGAAGATCCTGTTATCTTTTCTTTTAAAATTCCATTTTTGGAATATAGATATGCGGTCTTGCAAAGTAACATCTGTAAAATTATCGTGATTATGATCTACAGGATTCCCATATTTAAAATAATTAATACCGGTCAACACATCAACACCCTTACCTGCTTTAAACTTAAATCCAAGATCTGTATTTAGCTCCTGATAGCTGGTTGTAAAGATATCTGCCGAAAACAAGGGTGCATTTTGCGGTTTCTTAGTAATGATATTTATTAAGCCCCCAACAGCTTCACTACCATATAATGAAGAAGCAGGCCCCTTTACAATTTCAATTTGCTCAACTAATGAATTCGGTATACCCGAAAGACCGTAAACACTCGACAGGCTACTTACAATTGGCATTCCATCAATCAGTATCATCGTATATGGACCTTCCAAACCATTGATATGGATATCACCGGTGTTGCAGATATTGCAGTTCAATTGCGGCCTTACGCCATTCACGTTCTGCAAAGCCTCAAAAATACTTGGTGTTGGATTTTTTCTAAAATAGGTCTGCGTATAGACTTCAACCGGAACCGGACTTTCCAATCGCTTTACTTCTTTCAAAGTTCCCGTTACAACAACCTCATTCAGATCATTTTCCAAATTACTCAGGTCGAAATTCAATTTTACTGAATCACTCTTCAACAATATAGGCTTAAGCATTTTTCTATACCCCACAGCTGCTGCCTGAACCTTATAAGTTCCTGGAGCGACTTTTTCAAAAGCGTAATTTCCTGCGCTATCCGTTTTTACAGCAAGGGAGGTACCTTGCAAACTAACACTAACATCAGGAAGCGGCATATTCCGCGAAACAACAGTACCGCTGATGATACCCTTTTGGGCTGACGCAGTAAAAGCACATAAAACGATGAAAAAGGTAAGGACCTTAATATGGATTCTCATTTATCTAAAATTAAATATAATATTACAAAACTACATAAGTTAGGCAAGCCTAACAAATATTATTCGATAAATATTGTTTTAGATTTATTCTATATTTGTACATGCTATCTTATACTGAAGAGAATTATTTAAAAGCATTGTTGATGCTTAGCTTCCAGAACGAAGAGCGCCCGGAAGCAGGTACCAACGAAATGGCAGCTTATCTGGGTGTAAAACCCGCCACCGCTACCGACATGCTTAAAAAACTGAAAGAGAAAGAGTTGGTCACCTATCAGAAATACGGTAAAATCCTGCTAACAGAACTGGGCAGAAAAAAAGCAACTGTTATATTAAGAAAGCACAGATTATGGGAAACCTTTTTATTTGAAAAACTCGATTTTAGCTGGGATGAAGTACATGAGGTTGCTGAGCAGCTAGAGCATATCCAATCTGAAAAGCTGGTAAATAAGCTCGAAGAATTTCTTAATTTCCCNGAATTCGATCCACACGGGGACCCGATCCCCAAAGCAAACGGCGACATTCCGACAATTGATAAGNTTTTGTTGTCTGAAGTAAGGGCCGGCGAAGTATGTAAGGTCGTCGCGGTAAAAGATACCTCAGCACTCTTCCTCCAATATCTTGAAAAACTAAACATCACTATAGGCACTAAATTTAAAGTACTCGAGGTGATAGACTTTGACGGTTCGCTCAGCATTCAGATTGAAAATGAGGAACCAAGAAGCGTCTCCATGAAATTTGCAGAGAGTTTATTTGTAAAGAGATAGTAGTAGATTTGCATTCATTAAATTCCAACAATACCTGATATGTCCACAGAAATAAAATGCCCTAACTGCGCCCATACTTTTCCAATTGAAGAAGTGATGGCAGAGGAATATAAGAAAGATCTTCGCGAAAAGATGGTTTCTTTCACCAAGCAAAAGGATGAGGAATATAATAAAAAACTGAGCGAGTTTACCCAGCAGCAAAAACAGCAGGAGCATGAATTTGAGTTGCAAAAGAAACAGCAGGCTATGCTTTTCGAACAAAAGCTGGATGCTGAAAAAAAGCAACTGCAAGCCACATTAGAGGAGAATTTAAGGAAAAGCATTGCTTCTGATTTTGAGAACAAGCTACAAATGCTTGATCTCGCAAATAAGGAAAATGAAGAAAAACTGAAGCTCTCCCGTTCAAAGGAATTAGACTTTTTGAAAAAAGAGCAAGCCATGAAGGAGAAAGAAGCTGAATTCGAACTTCAAATCCAGCGTAAACTGCAAGAACAGCGCGCAGAAATGGTAGAGCAGATACGCAAGCAGGAAACAGAAAAAAATAGCTTAAAAGATACAGAACATCAGCTAAGGGTTAAAGAGTTGGAAAAACAACTGGACGACCAAAAAAAGCTAGCTGAAGAAATGAAACGCAAGGCCGAGCAAGGCTCAATGCAACTACAAGGTGAAGCACAGGAGCTGATTCTCGAGGAACTGCTGCGAAATGCTTTCCCTTTTGATCTGGTCACCGAAGTTGGAAAAGGAGTACGTGGAGCCGATTGCGTGCACCATATCCGCAACCAGTTTGGTCAGGACTGCGGCAAAATCATTTACGAAAGTAAACGCACCAAAGATTTTTCAATGGAATGGATAGAAAAGTTGAAAAAGGATATGCGGAGTATGGGTGTTGACGTAGCTGTGATCGTAACGCAGGCCTACCCAAAAGGCATGGATTGCTTTGGCGAAAAAGACGGTGTATGGATTTGTTCATTTGATGAAGTAAAAGCTGTTTCTTATATCCTTAGAGATGGCATCGTAAGACTTTTCAGCGCTACGAAATCACAGGAAAACCGCGGTGATAAAATGCATATGCTGTACGACTACCTAACTGGCAATGAATTTTCCGAGCAATGGAAAGCTATTAGAGAAGGATTTATGAGCATGAAACTCTCTATACAAAGGGAGCGCGATGCAATGGAGAAACTATGGAAAGCCAGAGAAAAACAGCTTGAAAAAGTTTTGCTAAATGCAGCTCATATTCGTGGCTCAATTGAAGGTATTGCAGGTACAGACAGCATACAACTGAGTCTCACAGACGATGATGAACCTTTACTATTGGATTAAACAGCCATCATGATCTACGCTAAGAAAAAGATACAGAA
>Ga0065714_10002492_pt1 | contig 32222 bp, 30 predicted proteins | sample MisRhiReplicate2_FD_59101 | JGI IMG/M metagenome (GOLD analysis project Ga0065714, IMG submission 59101) | Miscanthus rhizosphere microbial communities from Kellogg Biological Station, MSU, sample Rhizosphere Soil Replicate 2: eDNA_1 v2... | ecosystem: Host-associated > Plants > Roots >... | reverse complement strand
TGCTTCCTCAGCAACGATCTTGCCAGCGGAACGCTTGGTGCCGACGAACAGAATCTTGTTTTTGCCCTGGGCCAGGCGCTCTACGAAGGTCAGTGCTTCGTTGAACATCGGCAGGGTTTTTTCAAGGTTGATGATGTGGATCTTGTTACGCGCGCCGAAAATGTACTTGCCCATTTTCGGGTTCCAGTAACGGGTCTGGTGACCGAAGTGCACACCGGCCTTCAGCATATCGCGCATGTTGACTTGGGACATGATAGTTCCTTGATAAGTCGGGTTTGGCCTCCACGTATCCCAATGACCAACCAGCGGCTATAAAAGCCAAAGGCACCCAGGTCATCGTGTCGACACGTGTGTGGATTTAAGCTTACGGGGTCATCCCCGGAAAGCGGCGCATTTTATACCACAGCAAGGGCGAAAACGGAACACGGATTCTGAAATCCTCTGCGGTGAGTGGAATGTGGGAGCAAGGCTTGCCCGCGATGAAGGCTACGCGGTCCTTCAGAAATCGAGTCGCCTGCTTCGCGAGCAAGCTTTGCTCCCACTCGCCCCCCTTGCCACAGAGTTCGGGCTGGGGAGTTCTTTGCGCTGATCGTCTGTTAGAATCGCCTCTTTCAGGGCCACGTGAACCATCATCCGCCGCCCATTTCGTTTTGAACAGCGCCGTCAGGCGCAGAGAGAGCCTGTATGACCGTTACCCTCAAGACTCCCGAGGACATCGCCAAAATGCGTGTCGCCGGCAAACTCGCCGCCGATGTGCTGGAGATGATCGCCGACTACGTCAAGCCTGGCGTGACCACCGAAGAGCTGGACCGCATCTGCCATGACTACATCGTCAACGAGCAGAAAGCCATCCCGGCCCCGCTCAACTACAAAGGCTTCCCGAAGTCGATCTGCACCTCGATCAACCACGTGGTCTGCCACGGCATCCCCAACGAAAAACCGTTGAAGGATGGCGACACCCTGAACATCGACGTCACCGTCATCAAGGACGGCTTTCACGGCGACACCAGCCGCATGTTCCATGTCGGCAACGTGCCGGAGTGGGCCCAGCGCCTGTCCAAGGTCACCCAGGAATGCATGTACATGGCCATCGAACTGGTGAAACCGGGCTGCCGCCTGGGGGACATCGGCGAAGTGATCCAGAAGCACGCGCAGAAAAACGGCTTCTCGGTGGTTCGCGAGTTCTGCGGCCATGGCATCGGCAAGGTGTTCCACGAAGAACCGCAGATCCTGCACTACGGCCGTGCCGGCACGGGCATGGAACTGCAGGCGGGCATGACCTTCACCATCGAGCCGATGATCAACCAGGGGCGCGCCGACACCAAGGTGCTGGGCGACGGCTGGACTGCCATCACCAAGGATCGCAAGCTGTCGGCCCAGTGGGAACACACCTTGCTGGTCACCGAGACCGGATACGAGATCTTCACCCTGCGCAGCGATGACACCATCCCTCGCGTTTCCGCCTGATCCGAACCCAGCCTATAGATATAGATAGAAAGGAAAGTCATTCAATGCCGCAGGTGGATCCCGAACTCTTCGACCGCGGCCAGTTCCAGGCTGAACTGGCCCTGAAGGCAAGCCCCATCTCGGCGTTCAAGAAGGCGATCCGCCAGGCCCACGAAGTGCTCGACCAGCGCTTTCGCAGTGGCCGGGACATTCGGCGGCTGATCGAGGACCGCGCCTGGTTCGTCGATAACATCCTGCAAAAGGCCTGGGAGCAGTTCAACTGGAGCGAGGATGCCGACATCGCGCTGGTCGCGGTCGGCGGCTACGGGCGCGGCGAACTGCACCCCTACTCCGACATCGATCTGCTGATCCTGCTCGACAGCGCCGATCATGAAGTTTTCCGTGACTCCATCGAACGGTTCCTGACGCTGCTGTGGGACATCGGCCTGGAAGTCGGCCAGAGCGTGCGTTCGGTGCAGGAATGCGCCGACGAGGCCCGCGCCGACCTGACGGTGATCACCAACCTGATGGAAAGCCGCACCATTGCCGGCCCCGAGCACCTGCGCCAGCGCATGCTCGATGTCACCAGCACGGCGCACATGTGGCCCAGCAAGGACTTTTTCCTGGCCAAGCGCGCCGAGCAGAAGGCCCGCCACCACAAGTACAACGACACCGAATACAACCTGGAGCCCAACGTCAAGGGCTCGCCCGGCGGGCTGCGGGACATCCAGACGATCCTGTGGGTCGCCCGTCGCCAGTACGGTACGCTGAACCTGCGCGCCCTGGCCGGTGAAGGTTTCCTGGTGGAAAGCGAAAACGCCTTGCTGGCCTCGTCCCAGGAATTTCTGTGGAAGGTCCGCTACGCCCTGCACATGCTGGCCGGGCGCTCCGAGGACCGCCTGCTGTTCGACCATCAGCGCTCCATCGCCAGCCTGTTGGGTTTCGAAGGGCAGGATGCCAAGCAAACCATCGAAAACTTCATGCAGCAGTACTACCGCGTGGTGATGAGCATTGCCCAGCTCAGCGAATTGATCATCCAGCACTTCGAGGAAGTCATCCTCGCCCCCGAAGACGAAGAACCGCCGCAGCCGATCAACTCTCGTTTCCAACTGCACGACGGCTACATCGAGGCGCGCAACGCCAATGTATTCCGCCGCACGCCGTTCGCCATGCTGGAAATCTTCGTGCTCATGGCCCAGCAGCCGGAAATCAAGGGTGTACGCGCCGACACCATTCGCCTGCTGCGGGAAAACCGTCACCTGATCGATGAAGACTTCCGCAACGACATCCGCAACACCAGCCTGTTCATCGAGTTGTTCAAGTGCAAGATCGGCGTGCACCGCAACCTGCGACGCATGAACCGCTACGGGATCCTCGGGCGTTATCTGCCGGAGTTCGGCTTCATCGTCGGGCAGATGCAACATGACCTGTTCCACATCTACACGGTCGATGCCCACACCCTGAACCTGATCAAGCACCTGCGTAAGCTGCAGTACACCCAGGTGTCGGAGAAATTCCCGCTGGCCAGCAAGCTCATGGCCAAGTTGCCCAAGCCCGAACTGATCTACATGGCAGGGCTGTACCACGACATTGGCAAGGGCCGCCAAGGCGATCATTCCGAGATTGGTGCGGTGGATGCCGAGGCGTTCTGCCAGCGCCATCAACTGCCCCTGTGGGACAGCCGGCTGATCGTCTGGCTGGTGCAGAACCACCTGATGATGTCCACCACCGCCCAGCGCAAGGACTTGTCCGACCCGCAGGTGATCCACGACTTCGCCCAGAACGTCGGCGATGAAACACGTCTGGATTACCTCTACGTGCTGACCGTGGCCGACATCAACGCCACCAATCCGACCCTGTGGAATTCCTGGCGCGCCAGCCTGTTGCGCCAGCTCTACACCGAGACCAAGCGCGCCTTGCGCCGCGGCCTGGAAAACCCGGTGGACCGCGAAGAGCAGATCCGTCGCACCCAAAGCGCAGCCCTGGACATCCTGGTGCGCGGCGGCACCGATCCGGACGACGTCGAGCAGCTCTGGTCGCAACTGGGCGATGACTATTTCCTGCGCCATACCGCCGGCGACGTGGCCTGGCACAGCGACGCGATCCTCCAGCAACCGGCCGATGGCGGGCCGCTGGTGCTGATCAAGGAAACCACCCAGCGCGAGTTCGAAGGTGGCACGCAGATCTTCATCTACGCCCCGGACCAGCACGACTTCTTCGCCGTGACCGTGGCGGCGATGGACCAGCTCAACCTCAACATTCACGACGCCCGGGTCATTACCTCCAGCAGCCAGTTCACCCTCGACACCTACATCGTGCTCGACACCGACGGCGACTCGATTGGCGATAACCCGGCGCGGGTCAAGCAGATCCGCGACGGCCTGACCGAAGCCCTGCGCAACCCGGCGGACTACCCGACCATCATCCAGCGCCGGGTGCCGCGCCAGCTCAAGCACTTCGCCTTCGCGCCGCAGGTGACGATCCACAACGACGCCCAGCGCCAGGTCACCGTGCTGGAGCTCAGCGCTCCGGACCGCCCGGGCCTGCTGGCGCGGATCGGCCATATTTTCCTGGAGTTCGACCTGTCGCTGCAAAACGCCAAGATCGCCACCCTCGGCGAACGGGTGGAAGACGTCTTCTTCATCACCGACGCACATAACCAGCCGCTGTCCGATCCGCAGCTGTGCAGCCGCTTGCAGGAAGCGATCGTGCAGCATTTGAGCGTCAACCAGGAACCCGATGCTCACATGACACGTATCAGCATCTGAACGAACAATCTCCCTCTGTGGGAGCGAGCTTGCTCGCGATAGCGACGGAGCATCCAGCATTGATGCTGCCTGACTCACCGCCATCGCGAGCAAGCTCGCTCCCACAAGGACCGCGCCCACATTGACGAGGCCCTTGATGAACAACGCTCTGAACCAGCTCCAGCCCTACCCGTTCGAAAAGCTCCGCGCCTTGCTTGGCAGCGTCACGCCCAACCCGGACAAACGCCCGATCGCCCTGTCCATCGGCGAACCCAAGCATCGCTCGCCCAGCTTCGTGGCTGAGGCCCTGGCCAGCAATCTGGAAAAGATGGCGGTCTACCCGACCACCCTCGGCATCCCCGAGTTGCGTGAGGCCATCACCGGTTGGTGCGAGCGCCGCTTCAACGTGCCAAACGGCTGGCTGGACCCNGCGCGCCATGTGCTGCCGGTCAATGGCACCCGTGAAGCCCTGTTCGCTTTCACCCAGACCGTAGTCAACCGTGGCGACGACGCCCTGGTGGTCAGCCCGAACCCGTTCTATCAGATCTACGAAGGCGCGGCGTTCCTGGCCGGGGCCAAGCCGCACTACCTGCCGTGCCTGGACGCGAACGGCTTCAATCCGGATTTCGATGCGGTATCGCCGGACATCTGGAAACGCTGCCAGATCCTGTTCCTGTGCTCCCCTGGCAACCCGACCGGCGCGCTGATCCCGGTGGATGTACTGAAGAAACTCATCGCCCTGGCTGACGAATATGACTTCGTCATCGCCGCGGACGAGTGCTACAGCGAACTGTACTTCGACGAACAAACCCCGCCGCCGGGGCTGCTCAGCGCCTGCGTCGAACTCGGTCGCAAGGATTTCAAGCGCTGCGTGGTGTTCCACAGCCTGTCCAAACGCTCCAACCTGCCGGGCCTGCGTTCCGGTTTCGTCGCTGGCGACGCGGACATCCTCAAGGGTTTCCTGCTGTACCGCACCTACCATGGCTGCGCGATGCCGGTTCAGACCCAACTGGCGAGCATTGCCGCGTGGAACGACGAAGTGCACGTACGCGCCAACCGCGCGCTGTACCGGGAGAAATTCGACGCGGTGCTGGAGATCCTCAGCCCGGTGCTGGACGTGCAACGCCCCGATGGCAGCTTCTACCTGTGGCCGAACGTAGCGGGCGACGATGCGACGTTCTGCCGGGACCTGTTCGAACAGGAACACGTGACGGTCGTACCGGGCTCCTACCTGTCCCGCGATGTGGATGGCGTCAACCCAGGCGCCGGACGCGTGCGCATGGCCTTGGTTGCGCCATTGGCTGAATGCGTGGAAGCGGCCGAGCGGATTCGCGCGTTCATCCAACGTCGGGGTTAATCACCCCATCGATCGTTCCCACGCTCTGCGTCACCTCCCCGAAGCGGAACGCGGAGCGTCCCTGGCGGCATTCCCACGCGGAGCGTGGGAACGATCCATAACACCGCCTCCCCTGTACAAATCTTCAGTAACGCCCAGGTTGCGCAATGCACCTATTTCGGTACACTCCACTCATGGTTGATATCGCCCCCATACTGAACGTACGTTTCTTCCGCACAGACGCCGGGAATGAGCCTGTTCGCGAATGGCTGACTGACCTGCCTCGCGAGCATAGACGGATGATCGGAACTGACATCAAGACCGTTCAGATTGGTTGGCCTATAGGTATGCCGGTGGTTCGCAAGCTGGACACTGGGCTATGGGAGGTCAGAATTGACCTTGGAGATACCATCGCCCGCGTTCTCTTCACTGTGGTGGGCTCTGACATGGTTCTACTCCACGCTTTCATAAAGAAAAGTCAAAAAACGCCAACCACCGACATGGCAACCGCCAAGCAGCGCAAAGCAAGACTATGAGGCACAGCAAATGAACAAGCACATCGGATCTGATTTTGACGACTTCCTCGCCGAGCAAGGTATCGCCGAAGAAGTTTCCGCAGCTGCGCTCAAACGCGTTATTGCCTGGCAGATTGCCGAAGCAATGAGGCTTCAGAAAGTGACCAAAAAAGCCTTGGCACAGCGGATGCACACCAGTCGCACTGCTGTTGATCGTGCGCTGGATCAGAACGATGCGGGAATGACGCTGGCAACACTTGCCAGCGCAGCGCGTGCGTTGGGTCAGAGGGTGGAAGTACGGTTGGTGCCCGAGCAGGAAGAGGCCCACGCCTAAGCGCTGCTGTGGCGAGGGGATTTATCCCCGCTGGGCTGCGTAGCGGCCCCTGAAGCAGTCAACTCAATCTGCCTGACGTATTCCGTTTGAACCTTCCCACGCTCTGCGTGGGAAGGTTCAAACACCACAAATCCCCTGTGGGAGCAAAGCTTGCTCGCGATGAGGTCGGCACTTATTACATCAAGTCCGAAGCTCTACCCGGTCCAGGCACTTGTTCGCCAACAACATCCCCAACTCAATCATCTGGGCCACCCCCAATGCTACATGTCGTCGCGAGCCGTCCTGATCGAAGGCAAGGTCGTTGAGCATTGCATTGGCCGAAGCCAGGGTTTCACTGAGGTTGGCCAGCAACACTTCGGTGTCGATACCTTCAGCCACAGTGAATAACTGTACCGAGGGCTTGGGTTCTGACTTGCTGTCGTCAGGTTTGAGGTATTGATCCAGCACACGGTCAGCGGCCTCTTGCAGCTTTTCGGGTGCGTAATCGCCGTAAGGGAAAGTGGAGGCCGGCTTTGGAGGATTGGGAGTTTCTTTGATCATGTTTATAGCTCCTAGAGAAGTGGGAGCCGCCACCGAGTCTTCTCACGGACCGGAGGGTGGCAGCCGTACGCGGGGTGAGAATCCGAGCCTCTAGGAGCCCGGCCATGCCGAAGCATGCCCGCGCACAGCCGCCATAACATAATGCGCAGACGAAAAGCGCCTGCACTTTATATGGTCGACGCCTGCGCGCCTAGAGGAGTTCGGATTCTCACGTCCGGTCGCTGAATTGGCAGCGACACCCAGAGGCTAGAGCTCTCGCTTCCGACGGACAACCTTAAAAACTTGTCGGAAACTTCGGCGCGTCTGACAGACCACGATCACTTGCTCAGACAAGAAAAGAAATAAAACGCACCTCCATAAAGCAAGCCATTGATTTCACTGGTTAAGCACCTCAACAGATCTCACACAGCCCTGTTTCAAGAATCAAGCTGGCTTGAATTCGTTATTACCGGCAGCCATGATCGCCCCGTCACCAGTGAACGCTGGCAGGAGTCTGGGTCCCTCTTCGGGTTGACCCAGCCACGCAGACGGGGCCAAGCAAGCTCAGTTGCGTGTCGATTGAAGCCGCCTTCGGGCGGCTTTGCTTTTTATGAGAACAAGGCACGCCGGGCTTTGTTGCGCCTGAAATGCCGAAGCTCCGCAAAGTGGTGGGATCTCCCCTCGCCACAAAGGGCCGGCGCATCATTGCTACTTACCCAACCCCAAATTCGCTTCAGCCAAATCCAACTCCCCCAGCACCTCACGCAACACATCATCCCCAATCTGATGATGACGACTGAGGCGATACAACTCCAACCGCTGCGCCCGGTAAGCCTTCAAGCGCAGCCGGCGTTCCAGCAGGTCCATTTCGAACGCCAGCGCCTGGGCTTCGGCGGAGTCGTTGAACACCTCCAACTGATGGCGATACTCAGACATCAGCCGCGCCTTGACCTCGGTCGCCAGCGCCGCCTGGGCCGCATCCGGCGTACTGGTCGCTTCGGCCGGCTCCTCCACTTCCAGTGCATGAATCGCCGCTTCAGCGGTTTTGCGCCAGGCCTCGCGAACTTCGTTGCGACGCTTGTCATCGGGGCTCTTCTCGATGCCACGCAGCAGCAGTGGCAAGGCAATGCAGGCCGCAATCAGCGACAGCAGAATCACCCCGGCGGCAATGAAGATCAGCAAGTCGCGCTCCGGGAATTCAACACCAGCGCTTAACAACAACGGTACCGACAACACCCCCGCCAACGTCACCGCCCCGCGCACACCGCCGAAGGTCAGCAACCAGCAGGAACGCGCCGTCGGCACCAGGGTCAACTCGCCCTTGCCGCGCCAGCGGCGCAACAGCCCGGATACGCGCCAGATGCTTTGTACCCAGACAAACCGCAGCACCAACAACACCAGGAAAATCGCCACCACGTCCAGGCAGCGATAGAACAACGCTGGCCACAACGTCGGCTCATGGCTGGTCACCGCCTTGACGATGTCCGGCAGTTGCAAGCCCAGCAGCAGGAAGATCAAGCCATTGAAGGCAAATTCCAACAGCGACCAGACACTGCGATTGAGCAGACGCGTGCCGGTCTGGCGTGGCAGCAGGTCGAGCCAGCTCTGCATCATCCCCGCCGCCACCGCCGAGAGAATCCCCGAGGCGCCCAAGCGTTCAGCCAGCACATAGGCCGCGAACGGCAGTAACAACATGAATACTACGTGGGTGGCCGGATCGTCCCAGCCCCGGGCAATCATCCAGGCCCGCAAGCGGCCCACTAGCCAACTCAAAGCCACGCCTACCAGCAATCCACCGATCGCCACCAGGACAAAGGTCAGGCTCGCGCCCGCCAGGGAAAACACGCCGGTGATCGCCGCCGCCAGGGCGAACTTGAAGGTCACCAGGCCCGACGCATCGTTCATCAAGGCTTCGCCCTGGAGCATGTGCATCAACGGCGCGGGCAAGCGGTCCCGGGCAATCGCCGAGACCGCCACGGCGTCGGTGGGTGACAGGACTGCAGCCAGGGCGAAGGCCACCGGCAACGGGATACCGGGTAGCAGCCAATGAATGAAATACCCCGCCCCAACTACCGTAAACAGCACCAACCCCACCGCCAGCGTCAGGATCGGCCCGCGCAGGCGCCAGAGTTCACGCTTGGGCATGCGCCAACCATCGGAGAACAGCAGCGGCGGCAGGAACAGAAACAGGAACAACTCGGGATCAAGCGCCACATGCAGCCCCAGCGAGGGCCAGGCCAGCACGGCGCCAGCACCAATCTGCACCAGGGGCAACGGCAGCGGGATCAACCGTCCGATCAGGCGCGACACGCCCACCAGCATCAACAGGATCAGGACGGTATAGGCGCTTTGCATAACGGACTTCCAATGACAGCCATACACATCTGCGGCAACAGCTGGCCGGTGAAGTGCCATATTAACTGCCACGGTGAACCGCTGCCTTTGCACATTGGTCGCACCTCAGCGGCGTCAATGCGCAGGCGCCCCTTGGCCGCTCCCAACCTCCACGCGGCAGGAGCGACCGACGACTATCCGACGCTAAACAGCTCGCTCGGCGGCATTGAGGGTCGAGCGGCCCGAGACAACATCGACGCCGTCACCCTCATTGTCGCTGTCTTCCCCGATCTGTTCGGCCGTCGACATTTCGACCAAGGGCAACATTCCCTGCAGCTCATCCGGATGAGCGGGACCGGCGGATAGCCTGTCCAACGCGGCGGAGGCCTTGTCCGCCAACGGCTGGGTCATCACTCCCGTTGTCACCCAGGCGGCGAGCACCGGGGCCATCGTGGCCGTAACCGTCGCCTTCCCCGCCGCCGCAACACCCGCAGGCGAAATCCCGGCGCTCCTGGCTGCGTTGACAGCGGCGGTCTGGGCCATGCCGATCGCAGTAATACCGCCGGCCAACGCTCCGAGACCACTGACCAGGCCTGTCGGCGTAACCAAGGCTTGCAGCGATTTGCTGCCATCGCGCATCGCGTCCAGCGGCAGACTGCCGACCCGCTTCGCAATGCCCATCGCAGCACTCCCTACGCCATAATTCTTGAGGTCCTTGTAACGCTGGTGCCAGTCTTGACGCCCCAACAGGTATTCCGGGCCAATCCGGTGTTTGGATTTATCGATGGAATGTTGCAGGTCATAGGCGGCCATGCCTGAAAGCGGAGAGCCGATGGCAGCTATCACAGAGTCCACCTTGCTGCCCGTTTGCGCATCGACGGTCTTCGTCACGACGGGTTGGATGACCGTACGCAACACGTTTCGCGCGGAGAAGGTCTGGAAAGTCAGGCTGCCTTCGATAGCCTGGGTCGTCAGGCTCGGCTTCACCGCCTGGGCGGCTTCCTGCATGACCGGCTCCAGATCGGCATTTTCGGCCACCAGCCACTGGGTGTCGCTGGTGGCACGCTTGATCAGGCCGTTGCCGACCGTGTCGCTGGCGCTGCTGACCAGGCCGGCAATCGCCGACAGTGCCAACGGCGCGGTAATCGAGCCATTGCCGGTCACCGCCGGGACGAAGTCCAGCGCGATGGACGCCGCGCCGAAGGGAACCGAACGAAGGAATCCAACAGTGTCATGGGCCGCACGATCCAGCCGCGAGCCTTTGGTCAGCACGGCATCGACGCTTTCCGCGGTTTCCCCGTCATTGGCCAAGGTACGCGAACGATCGTCGATCAGTGCTTCGAAGGTCTCGCGATTGGCACCGTTCATATGCGGCTCGAATACCCGGGTGAGCTGGGCCTTGATTGCACCAGTCCGATTTGCCAGGTCCTGTTCAGCCGTGACGGGGCCGATCGGGACAGATGCAGCGGTCCCGGTGGCCGATGTCGTTGAATGGGGCGGGAGGGTTTCTTCAGTCTGATTGGTCAGTGGATGGGGCGGTGTCAGGGAGATGGAATCCATGGGCGGGTCTCTTGTGCGCAAAAGTGCTGGGTTTACCTGCGCTGTGTGGCCACCTCTTTCCTATCGGTTCCGCCTCGTCCGATCCGTCGCGACAGTCAAGGCACTGAAAGGAACGACGTGGCATAATCGTCCGCTGATTTTCAGGACGATACCGGGAACGTTTTGGGGGAGCATTCATGCCCAAGGAAAACAAGCACTTACAGCTTTTCGGCATCAAAGCCTGCGATACGATGAAAAAAGCGCGTACCTGGCTCGATGAGCACGCGGTGCGCTATGACTTTCACGATTACAAAACTGCCGGCATCGACCGTGAGCGCCTGACCCAATGGTGCAACGAGCATGGCTGGCAAGTGGTGTTGAACCGTGCCGGTACGACCTTTCGCAAACTCGACGACGAACGCAAAGCCGATCTCGACCAGCCGAAAGCCATCGAACTGATGCTCGCCCAACCCTCGATGATCAAGCGCCCGGTGCTTGACCTCGGTGACCGAACCCTGATTGGCTTCAAGCCAGATATTTATGCGGCAGAGATCAAGTAAGCCTGCCCAGTCCATTTTGTAGAGGTAATTTCATGTCCACTACCCTGTTCAGCCTGGCCTTCGGTGTCGGCACTCAAAACCGTCAAGGCGCCTGGCTGGAAGTGTTCTACGCACAGCCGCTGCTCAACCCGTCGGCTGACATCGTCGCAGCCATCGCGCCGATTCTCGGCTACAGCGAAGGCAACCAGGCCATCACCTTCACCACCGCCCAGGCCTCGCAACTGGCAGAAGCACTCAAGGGTGTCGATGCCGCGCAAGCCGCGCTGCTGACCCGCCTGGCCGAAAGCCACAAGCCGCTGGTCGCCACGCTGCTGGCCGAAGACGCCCAACTGTCTTCCACCCCTGAGGCCTACCTCAAGCTGCACCTGCTGTCCCATCGCCTGGTCAAGCCTCATGGCCTGAACCTGGCCGGCATCTTCCCGCTGCTGCCGAACGTGGCCTGGACCAGCCAGGGCGCGATCGACTTGAGCGAACTGGCTGAGCATCAGCTCGAAGCCCGCCTGCGTGGCGAGCTGCTGGAAGTGTTCTCGGTGGACAAGTTCCCGAAAATGACCGACTACGTGGTTCCGGCCGGCGTGCGTATCGCCGATGCCGCACGGGTCCGCCTGGGCGCCTACGTGGGCGAAGGCACCACCGTGATGCACGAAGGTTTCGTCAACTTCAACGCTGGCACCGAAGGCCCGGGCATGATCGAAGGCCGTGTTTCGGCGGGCGTATTCGTCGGCAAGGGCTCGGACCTGGGCGGCGGTTGCTCGACCATGGGCACCCTGTCGGGCGGCGGCAACATCGTGATCAAGGTCGGCGAAGGCTGCCTGATCGGCGCCAACGCCGGCATCGGTATCCCACTGGGCGACCGCAACACCGTGGAGTCGGGCCTGTACGTGACCGCCGGCACCAAAGTGAAGCTGCTGGACGAAAACAACCAACTGGTCAAAGTGGTCAAGGCCCGCGACCTGGCCGGCCAGCCTGACCTGTTGTTCCGCCGCAACTCCGAGACCGGTGCGGTGGAATGCAAGACGCACAAATCGGCCATCGAGCTGAACGAAGCACTGCACGCCCACAACTAAGCTTCACACCACCACCTGTGGGAGCGAGCCTTTTTGTGGGAGCCAAGCTTGGCTCCCACAAAAAAAGCCCGCTCCCACAGGGTCCGGCGTCATTCGAGCAGGGCCCGAAAGCATGTTGATCCAATCCCCCTGGCGTGCCGATTTCCCGGCCATCGCCGCCCTGCAACGGCAAGGCCAGACCTACCTGGACAGCGCCGCCACCACGCAAAAACCCCAAGCACTGCTGGATGCCCTGACGCATTACTACGTCAATGGCGCGGCCAACGTGCACCGTGCGCAACATTTGCCGGGCGCCCATGCCACACAGGCGTTCGAGGACAGCCGCCTCAAGGTTTCGCAGTGGCTCAATGCCGGAAACTGCGGACAAGTAATCTTCACCCACGGCGCCACTTCGGCGCTGAACCTACTGGCCTATGGGCTGGAACATCTATTCAACCCGGGCGATGAGATCGTCATCAGCGCCCTGGAACACCACGCCAACCTGCTGCCGTGGCAGCAACTGGCCGAACGCCGTTCATTGACCCTGGTGGTGTTGCCACTGGATGCCGACGGGGTGATCGACCCTGGCGCCGCCGCCGAACTGATCGGCCCGCGTACGCGCTTGCTGGCGGTGAGCCAGTTATCCAATGTGCTCGGGGCCTGGCAGCCGGTGCCGGCGCTGCTGGCGCTGGCCAAGGCCCAGGGCGCGCTGACGGTGATCGACGGCGCCCAAGGCGTGGTTCACGGTCGCCACGACGTGGAGGCGCTGGGTTGCGACTTTTACGTGTTTTCCAGCCACAAACTCTACGGCCCCGATGGGCTGGGCGTGCTGTTTGGCCGTACCGAAGCCCTCGGCAACTTGCGTCATTGGCAGTTCGGCGGCGAAATGGTGCAACAGGCCGATTACCACAGCGCCAGCTTCCGCCCGGCGCCGCTGGGTTTCGAAGCGGGCACGCCGCCGATTGCCAGCGTGATCGGCCTGGGGGCGACCCTGGATTACCTGTCCGACCTCGACCCGCTGGCGGTCATCGAGCATGAGGCAGCGCTGCATGACTACCTGCTCCATGGCCTGTTGGCCCGCAACGGCGTTCGCCTGGTGGGCAACCCGCGCCTGGCCCTGGTCAGCTTCGTGGTCGAAGGCATCCACAACGCCGACCTGGCCCACCTGCTGACCGAGCAAGGCATCGCCGTGCGCGCCGGGCATCACTGCGCAATGCCGTTGTTCAAGCATTTGAATCTGTCGGGGGCGATTCGGGTGTCGCTGGCGCTGTACAACGACTCCGCTGATCTCGAGCGTTTCTTCGAGGCGCTGGACCAGGCCCTGGAGATGCTCCGATGAACCTGCCCGCCGAGGCCGCCACCGCGCTGCAGATTTTCCAGGACGCGTCAGGTTGGGAACAACGCGCCCGACTGCTGATGCAATGGGGCGAGCGCCTGCCGCCCCTGAGCGACGAAGACAAGTGCGAGGCCAACCTCGTCCACGGCTGTGAAAGTCAGGTGTGGCTGGTGGGTCAGTTGCACGACGGGCATTGGCAGTTTTGCGCCAGCAGCGATGCGCGGTTGATCCGTGGGCTGGTGGCGTTGCTGTTGGCGCGGGTCAACGGATTGTCCGCTGAAGAGTTGCAGCAGGTGGATTTGCCGGGCTGGTTCAATCAGTTGGGATTGTCGCGACAGTTGTCGCCGTCGCGTAGCAATGGCTTGAATGCAGTGTTGAAGCGGATGCTTGAGCTGACTGAATGATCGCCATCGCGAGCAGGCTCGCTCCCACAGGGGATCCGTGTCGTACACAAAATTTGTGTTCCTTGAGATCCAATGTGGGAGCGAGCCTGCTCGCGATGAAGGCATCAGCTCCAGTGCTCAAACCTGAGGCTTGACCCTATCCGCCGGCCGCCGCACACCCGCCACGATCTTATCCACAGCCTTGGTCGCCGCGACCATGCCGAACGTCGCCGTCACCATCATCACCGCGCCGAACCCGCCGGCGCAGTCGAGCTTGACGCCGTCGCCGACAAAACTCTTCTGCAAGCAAATGCTGCCGTCCGGTTTCGGGTAGCGCAGTTGTTCGGTGGAGAACACGCAGGGCACGCTGTAGTGACGGGTCACGGTGCGGGAAAAGCCGTAGTCGCGGCGCAAGGTGGAGCGCACCTTGGAGGCCAGCGGATCGTTGAACGTACGGTTCAAGTCGCAAACCTGGATCAGCGTCGGGTCGATCTGCCCGCCCGCGCCGCCGGTGGTGATGATCTGGATCTTGCGGCGCTTGCACCAGGCGATCAGCGCAGCCTTGGCGTTGACGCTGTCGATGCAGTCGATCACGCAATCGATGTTCGGCGTGATGTATTCGGCCATGGTGTCGCGGGTGACGAAGTCGGCCACCGCGTGCACGGTGCAGTCGGGGTTGATCCCGCACAGTCGCTCGGCCATCACCTCCACCTTGGGTTTGCCGACGGTACTGTCCAGGGCGTGCAACTGACGGTTGGCGTTGCTGACGCAGACATCGTCCAGGTCAAACAGCGAGATCTCGCCCACGCCGCAACGGGCAATGGCTTCCGCCGCCCAGGAGCCGACACCGCCAACCCCGACAATCGCCACATGGGCCGCCCGCAGGCGCTCCAGGCCTTCGATGCCATACAAACGGGCGATACCGGCAAACCGTGGATCTTCTGTACTCATGACCATTACCCCAAAAACCGGCGCGCATTATAGGGCTTTGTCTCGGCAATTTAAGCAAAACCTCTGTGGGAGCGAGCTTGCTCCCACAGGTTTTGTGCTCCACCTGTCCCGCACCAGGGGCCCATGGTGGTCGTTTTGCTATAAGATAACCGCCATTTTGCGCGAGCCAGCCCGCGCCTGCATAAGCCTTGCGTTCACACTATATTCCCGGAGCTTTCATGACGGCCCACGCCGACCTCTCGCCGACCCTGCAACTCGCCTGCGACCTGATCCGCCGTCCGTCCGTGACGCCGGTGGATGCCGATTGCCAGAAACTGATGATGCAGCGCCTGGGCAACGCGGGCTTTGCGCTCGAACCGATGCGTATCGAGGATGTGGATAACTTCTGGGCCAGCCATGGCAAGCATGACGGCCCGGTGCTGTGCTTCGCCGGGCACACCGACGTGGTGCCGACCGGTCCGGTGCAGGCCTGGCAGCTCGACCCGTTCGATGCGGTCATCGACGAACAGGGCATGCTCTGCGGCCGTGGCGCGGCAGACATGAAAGGCAGCTTGGCGGCGATGGTCGTGGCGGCCGAACGGTTCGTCGCCGACTACCCGGACCACAAGGGCTCACTGACCTTCCTGATCACCAGCGATGAAGAAGGCCCGGCCCACCACGGCACCAAAGCCGTGGTCGAACGCCTCAAGGCCCGTCAGGAACGACTGGACTGGTGCATCGTCGGCGAACCGTCGAGCACCACGCTGGTGGGCGACGTGGTCAAGAATGGCCGGCGCGGTTCCCTCGGCGCGAAGTTGACCGTGCGCGGCAAGCAAGGCCACGTGGCTTATCCACACCTGGCGAAGAACCCGATCCACCTGGCCGCGCCCGCCTTGGCTGAACTGGCCGCCGAGCATTGGGACCACGGCAACGACTTCTTCCCGCCGACCAGTTTCCAGATCTCCAACCTCAATTCCGGCACCGGCGCGACCAACGTGATCCCCGGTGATCTGGTGGCGGTGTTCAACTTCCGCTTTTCCACCGAATCCACCGTCGAAGGCCTGCAACAGCGCGTTGCCGATATCCTCGACAAGCATCAGCTGGACTGGCACATCGACTGGGCGCTGTCCGGCCTGCCGTTCCTCACCGAACCCGGTGCGCTGCTCGACGCCGTATCGTCGAGCATCAAGGACGTCACCGGGCGCGAGACCCAGGCGTCCACCAGCGGCGGCACGTCCGACGGTCGCTTCATCGCCACCATGGGCACGCAAGTGGTGGAACTGGGACCGGTCAACGCGACCATCCACCAGGTCAACGAACGCGTGCTGGCCGCCGATCTCGATGTGCTGACCGAGATCTACTACAAGACGCTGATCAAGTTGCTCGCCTGATGCTCGCCTGCCCGATCTGCAGTGAACCGCTGAACGCGGTGGACAACGGCGTGGTGTGCCCGGCCGGCCACCGCTTCGACCGCGCGCGGCAGGGTTACCTGAACCTGCTGCCGGTGCAGCACAAGAACAGCCGCGACCCCGGTGACAACCAGGCGATGGTCGAAGCCCGCCGCGACTTCCTCAACGCCGGGCATTACGCCCCGGTCGCCCGGCGCCTGGCGGAACTGGCCGCCGAACGCGCGCCCGGACGCTGGCTGGACATCGGCTGTGGCGAGGGCTACTACACCGCGCAGATCGCCGAAGCGTTGCCCAACGCCGATGGCTATGCCCTGGACATTTCCCGCGAGGCGGTCAAGCGCGCCTGCAAACGCAACCCGCAGCTGACCTGGTTGATCGCCAGCATGGCCCGGGTGCCGCTGGCGGACGGCTGCTGCCAGTTCCTGGCCAGCGTATTCAGCCCGCTGGACTGGCAGGAGGCCAAGCGCTTGCTCAGCCCCGGCGGCGGCCTGATGAAAGTCGGCCCCACCGCCGGCCACTTGATGGAATTGCGCGAGCGCCTGTACGACGAAGTGCGCGAGTACACCGACGACAAGCACCTGGCCCTGGTGCCGCCGGGCATGGTGCTGGATCACAGCGAAACCCTCGAATTCAAGCTGACCCTCGACAGTGGCCAGGACCGCGCCAACCTGCTGGCCATGACGCCCCACGGCTGGCGCGCCAGTGCCGAACGCCGTGCCAGCGTGATCGAGCAGGCCGAGCCGTTCCAGGTCACGGTGTCGATGCGCTACGATTATTTCGTTCTTCAATAACCTTTTGATTCCGGTCCCGGGCAACCGCTCGGGCCCCGTTAAATCCGCGAATGGATTTTTCAAGACCGCAGCGAGGACATCCATGCGCCAACCCGATATCGAGATTTACCTCAAAGACGCCGACGTCGACCACAAGGCCATCGCCGCCTGGCTCGGCCAGGCCCTGGGCCCGTGCAGCGACTGGGTGCAGAAAGGCCAGACCTACAAGTGCAAGGCCGGCAACATCCCGGTGACCTGGCTGCCCAAGGCCGTGGGCAAATGGAACAGCCTGTACCTGGAAAGTGACCAGACCCCGTGGGAAGACGACATCGCCTGCGCCCGCGCCGCCTTCGCCGCACTGAATGTCGAAGTGCGCTGCGCGCCTGGGTCATGGGTCGAGGAAGAAGGCGAGGAGTCGGCGGATCGCTGGATTCGCATCAGCGCCGATGGGGAAGAAGAGATTACCTGGAAGACGGCGTGACGCCAGTCTCAGGAGCAGCCTAGATCCAAATGTGGGAGCACTGTGGGAGCAAAGCTTGCTCGCGATGGCGGAGGTACATTCAACATCGATGCAAGCTGACCTACCACTGTCGCGAGCAAGCTTTGCTCCCACAGGGATCTACCACGGCTTCAAGAGTGGGGTTACAACCCCACCACATCCTCAGCCTGCAAGCCCTTCTGCCCTTCCACGACCGCGTACTCGACCTGCTGGCCTTCGGTCAGTGAACGGTGGCCTTCGCCGCGGATGGCGCGGTAATGCACGAACACATCCGCCCCGCCCTCACGCTGGATGAAGCCGTAGCCCTTCGCGTCGTTGAACCACTTCACACTGCCGGTTTCCCGTGCTGCCATGATGCTCACTCCCATTTTTATTTTTTGAGTCGGCTTTTCCCGCCCAACCGCAAAAGGCAAAGCCGTACGAACTTTAGCCACCCTCCGGCCATCCATAAGGGAGGCCGTGGCAGTCACTGGCCGAGTATATGACACACGAGAAAACTCTCAACTGACTTTACTTCGGCGCTTTTTTGCCGATTTTCGGCGAATCCGGCACACTGGCGCCCGCCCCATCCCATTCACTCATGCAGAAGCCGTATGACCCGCTCCCCGTTCCGCCGTCTTGTGTTTGGCACCCTGCGCCGACTGTTGTACCTCTGGGTTCGCTCAGAGACGATCAACCAGTCGTCCTTCACCCTCAACCTCGACCGCAGTCGTCCGGTGTTCTACGTCCTGCAAGATCCTTCGCTCACTGACCTGGCGGTGCTCGACACCGAATGCACCAAGGCCGGCCTGCCCCGTCCGGTGCTGCCGGTCTCGGTGGGCAACCTGCTGGAACCGGCGGCGTTTTTCTACCTGACGCCAGCGCCGGACTGGATCGGCCGCCAGGACAAGCGCGGTGCGCCGCCCACCCTGACTCGGCTGGTCAACGTCTTGACCCACAATGCCGCCGAAGACGCCCAGATCATCCCGGTCAGCGTGTTCTGGGGGCAGTCGCCCGACAGCGAATCCAGTCCCTGGAAACTGTTGTTCGCCGACAGTTGGGCCGTCACCGGACGCCTGCGCCGCCTGTTGAGCATCATGATTCTGGGGCGCAAGACTCGCGTGCAGTTCTCCGCGCCGATCCACCTGCGCGAGCTGATCGAACACGACAAGGGCCACGAACGCACTGTACGCATGGCCCAGCGGATCCTGCGGGTGCATTTCCGCAATCTGAAAGCAGCGGTCATCGGCCCCGACATCTCCCACCGACGCAACCTGGTCAAGGGCCTGTTGAACCAGCCGCTGGTCAAGCAGGCGATTGCCGAGGAAGCCGAGCGGGAAAAGATCTCCGCCGAAAAAGCCAAGGCCCAGGCCCTGCGCTACGGCAACGAGATCGCCTCGGACTACACCTACACCGCGATCCGTTTCCTGGAAGTGGTGCTGAGCTGGTTCTGGAACAAGATCTACGACGGCATCAAGGTCAACCACATCGAAGGCGTGCAGAACGTCGCCCAAGGCCACGAAGTCATCTACGTGCCGTGCCACCGCAGCCACATCGACTACCTGCTGCTGTCGTACCTGCTGTTTCGCAACGGCCTGACGCCGCCGCACATCGCCGCCGGCATCAACCTCAACATGCCGGTGATCGGCGGCCTGCTGCGCCGTGGCGGGGCGTTCTTCATGCGTCGCACCTTCAAGGGCAACCCGCTCTACACCGCCGTGTTCAACGAATACCTGCACACGCTGTTCACCAAAGGTTTTCCGGTGGAGTACTTCGTCGAGGGCGGACGTTCGCGCACCGGGCGCATGCTGCAACCCAAGACCGGCATGCTCGCCATCACCCTGCGCAGCTTCCTGCGCTCGTCGCGCATGCCCATCGTGTTCGTGCCGGTCTACATCGGTTATGAGCGCGTACTGGAAGGCCGCACCTACCTGGGCGAACTGCGCGGGGCCAGCAAGAAAAAAGAATCGATCTTCGACATCTTCAAGGTCATCGGCGCCCTCAAGCAACGCTTCGGCCAGGTGGCGGTGAACTTCGGCGAACCGATCAAGCTGGCGGAATTCCTCGACGGCGAACAACCGGATTGGCGCCAACAGGAACTGGGCCCGCAATTCAAACCGGCCTGGCTCAACGCGACCACCAACCGCCTCGGCGAGCGCGTGGCCCGGCACCTGAACGAAGCCGCGGCGATCAACCCGGTCAACCTCGTCGCCCTGGCGCTGTTGTCCACCAGCCGCCTGGCCCTGGACGACCGCGCCATGGCCCGGGTGCTCGACCTGTACCTGGCGTTGCTGCGCAAGGTCCCGTACTCGCCCCACACCACCCTGCCCGAAGGCGATGGCCGGGCGCTGATCGAACATGTAAAAGGCATGGACCTGCTGTCGGAACAGAGCGATGCCCTGGGCAAGATTCTGTACCTGGATGAGCAGAACGCGGTACTGATGACCTACTACCGCAACAACGTCCTGCACATCTTCGCCCTGCCGGCGTTGCTGGCGAGCTTCTTCCAGAGCAGCTCGCGCATGAGCCGCGAGCAGATCCTGCGCTACACCCATGCGTTGTACCCGTACCTGCAATCGGAGCTGTTCATTCGCTGGTCGCTGGAAGAACTGGATGGCGTGGTCGACCAGTGGCTCGAAGCATTCGTCGAACAGGGCCTGCTGCGTTTCGAAAATGACCTGTACCTGCGTCCGGCGCCGAGTTCGCGGCACTTCGTGCTGCTGACTCTGCTGTCAAAAAGCATCGCCCAGACCTTGCAGCGCTTCTACATGACTGTTTCGCTGCTGCTCAACAGCGGCCAGAACACCATCAGCGCCGAAGAACTGGAAGACCTCTGCACCGTCATGGCCCAGCGCCTGTCGATCCTGCATGGCCTGAATGCGCCGGAGTTCTTCGACAAGAGCCTGTTCCGCCACTTCATCCAGACCATGCTCGACCTCGACGTACTGCGCCGCGACGAGGCCGGCAAACTCAGCTACCACGAACTGCTGGGCGAACTGGCCGAAGGCGCGGCCAAGCGAGTGCTGCCGGCGGAAATTCGCCTGTCGATCCGCCAGGTGGCGCTGCATCGCAGTGAAGATGCCGCAGAGGTCGCCATCAGCCCCGACAGTTGAAGGTTGTCGATCACTCACCGAGAAGCATGGAACGCTTGCGGTGAGTTGATGGGACAGTCAACCAGCTTACTCCGACGCTGCGCAGCGGCTAAGGCGACGTCAAACCAAGAAAAGACCTACAGAGAACTTTGGAGCAGGCCTTTAGGATGGGCTCACGTCAATGTCGACGTACTGAAAAGGAATTCAGCATGAACATCATCACGTTAACCCTGCAACTGCCCGAAGGCTTTCAACTCCCGGAAGCCGCTCGCACCGAAGTCAGTGTGCAAAATGCTGCCGGCGCTCAGATCAGCGCCAGCGGTGGCCAGGGTTCCAACATGGCGCCTAAGGAGCCAGTGGCCCAGCAGCCTTGGCAATATCGCTTTCTCCTCGACCCCAAGACGACGCCCGTAGGGGAGGAACTCTCGGTCAAGGCACAAGCGTACGAAGGTGACACCGCGCTTTTTCTTGAAACCGAACAGGCCTTCACCTGGGATGGCGGCAATCAACACGTTGACATCCTGCTGAGCCTGGCGCCAGCATCGCTGGCTGAAACTGTTCAAGCGCCCGCGTTCGGTTCCTGAACCGCGACGTTACGAATGGATGCTTGGACGCAAATCCGCTAAATGCTCATTGACGCCCGCGTGGCTGGCGTCAATGAGCCAGGTGCTTCCAATGAAAAAACTCGCTCTGCTTGCATCCATGGCGCTACTGGCCGCTTGCCAATCGACAACCCCACCCTCCGCGTCCCTCGATGGCGAAGTCTTCTATCTGCAACGCATTGCCCTGCCGCCCAACGCTACCTTGAGCGTGAGCCTGCAGGACGTTTCCCTGGCCGACGCCCCTGCGGTGGTACTCGATGAGCAGAGCGGCCCGATCAAAGGCCAGGTCCCACTGCCGTTCCACCTCAGTTATGATCCGGCCCAGGTCAAGCCCGGGCATCGTTATGCCGTGAGTGCCCGCATCGAAGTGGACGGCCAGTTGATGTTCATCACCACTGAACAACACGCCGTGCAACTCGATGGCAAGGATCCGCAGCCGTTGAAGATCCGCGTCAACGCCGCACGCTGATTCCTTTTTCAAACTTTCATCAAGGACGCCATCATGCTTCTTTCAACCTTCCGTTTCACCAGCCTGTGCGCAGGCCTGCTGATCTGCGCCAATGCCATGGCCCTGTCCCTGGGCGACCTGTCGCAAAAAGACGCCACGGGCGGACTCAAGGACGCCTTGACCCAAGGCGCGCAGGTAGCGGTCAAGCAACTGGGCACACCCGGCGGCTTCAGCAACAACCCGGATGTGAAGATCGAACTGCCGGGCAAGCTCGGCAAAGTCGCCAGCAAGATGAAAGCCTTCGGCATGGGTGATCAGGTCGATCAACTGGAAACCAGCATGAACCAGGCCGCCGAAGCTGCGGTGGTCCAGGCCCAGCCGATCCTGGTCAATGCCGTGAAGAACATGAGCGTGGACGATGCCAAGGGCATTCTCAGCGGCGGCCAAGACTCCGCCACGCAATACCTGAACAAGAGCAGCCGCGAGCAGATCCGCGCCAAGTTCCTGCCCATCGTCAAGCAAGCCACCGACAAGGTCGGCCTGGCGCAGAAATACAATGCCTTCGCCGGCCAGGCCGCGACCTTCGGCGTGCTGGACGCCAAGAGCGCCAACATCGAAAACTACGTGACCGAGCAGGCGCTGGACGGGTTGTTCGAGATGATCGGCAAGCAGGAAGCCACCATTCGCCAGAATCCGGCGGCTGCGGCGACCAGTTTGGCGAAGAAGGTATTCGGTACGCTCTGAGTCTCAATCCGAAACAACTGTGGGAGCGAGCTTGCTCGCGATGGCGGTATTGGCTTCAACATCTTGGTTGACTGTTACACCGCTATCGCGAGCAAGCTCGCTCCCACATTGGATCTGTTCTGGCCTCTGAACGCCTCAGGTTTTCTTGACCCTGAACCACGCCGCATACAACGCCGGCAGGAACAACAGCGTCAACGCCGTCGCCACAATCAACCCGCCCATTATCGCCACGGCCATCGGGCCGAAGAACAGGCTGCGTGACAGCGGGATCATCGCCAGCACCGCCGCCAGTGCGGTGAGCACAATCGGGCGGAAGCGGCGTACCGTCGCTTCGATGATCGCCTGCCAGGGCGACAGCCCCGCCTTGATGTCCTGTTCGATCTGGTCCACCAGGATCACCGAGTTGCGCATGATCATCCCCGACAGCGCGATCGTGCCGAGCATGGCGACGAAACCAAACGGCTGGCGGAACATCAACAGGAACAGCGTGACACCGATCAACCCCAGCGGTGCGGTGAGAAACACCATGACGGTGCGTGAGAAACTGCGCAGTTGCAGCATCAGCAAGGTCAGCACCACCACGATGAACAACGGCACCCCGGCGTTCACCGATTTCTGGCCGCGGGCCGAATCCTCTACCGTACCGCCCACCTCCAGCAGGTATCCGTCCGGCAGTTCTGCACGAATCGGGTCCAGGGTCGGGAAGATCTGCTGCACCAAGGTCGCCGGTTGTTCCTTGCCGTAGATATCGGCCCGTACGGTCACGCTCGGCAAGCGGTTGCGGTGCCAGATCACGCCTTCTTCGAAGCCGTATTCCAGGGTCGCAATCTGCGACAGGGCAACGCTCTTGCCGTTGTCGGTCGGCACCGCCAGGCTCGGCAGCAACGACAGTTCGGTGCGCTCATGCACCGTGCCACGCAGCAGGATTTCGATCAGCTCGTTGTCTTCCCGATACTGACTGACGCTGGAGCCAGTGAGGGAGCTGCGCAGGAAACTCGCCAGGTTGGCCGTGCTCACGCCCAGGGCTCGGGCGCGGTCCTGGTCGACGTTCAGGTACACCACCTTGCTCGGCTCTTCCCAGTCCAGGTGCACATTGGTCACGTAAGGGTTTTCGCGAACTTTCTCCGCCACTTTGCGCGCCAGGGCGCGAACCTTTTCGATGTGTTCGCCCGTGACGCGGAACTGCACCGGGTAGCCGACTGGAGGGCCGTTTTCCAGACGGGTGACCCGCGAGCGCAGGGTCGGGAATTGTTCGTTCAGGGTCGAGATCAACCAACTGCGCAAAGGCTCGCGGTCTTCGATGGTCTTGGCCAGCACCACGAACTGGGCGAAGCTGGACGCTGGCAATTGTTGATCCAGCGGCAGGTAGAAACGCGGCGAACCGGTGCCGACGTAGGCCACGTAATTGTCGATGCCCACGTGGTCCTTGAGCAGCGCTTCAAGGCGCTTGACCTGCTCGGCGGTGTTGCTCAGGGAGGCGCCTTCCTGCAGCTTCAGGTCGACCATCAGTTCCAGCCGCCCCGATGCCGGGAAGAACTGCTGCGGCACGAAACGGAACAACACCACCGAGCCGACGAACAACAGCACGGTCAGGATGATGACGGTTTTGCGACGACGCACGCACCACTCCACCATCCGCCGGACACGCTTATAGAACGGCGTGCCGTACGGGTCGGTCTGGCCGTCAGCCGTGCCATGTTTGGCCGCGTGAATTTTCGCCAGGTCCGGCAGGAGCTTTTCCCCCAGGTAAGGCACGAACACCACGGCAGCCACCCAGGACGCCAGCAGCGCCAGGGTCACGACCTGGAAAATCGAACGGGTGTATTCGCCGGTGCCCGATTGCGCAGTGGCGATTGGCAGGAAGCCAGCCGCGGTGATCAACGTACCGGTGAGCATCGGGAATGCCGTGCTGGTCCACGCGAAACTGGCGGCCTTGATCCGGTCGAAGCCCTGCTCCATCTTGATCGCCATCATCTCCACCGCGATGATCGCGTCGTCCACCAGCAGCCCCAGTGCCAATACCAGCGCACCGAGGGAAATCTTGTGCAGGCCGATACCCAGGTAATACATCGCGGCAAACGTCATTGCCAGCACCAGCGGGATCGCCAGGGCCACCACCATCCCAGTGCGCAGCCCCAAGGAGAAGAAGCTCACCAGCAACACAATCGTCAGAGCTTCCACCAGCACCTGGACGAACTCACCAACCCCGGTCTTCACCGCCGCCGGTTGGTCCGACACCTTGCGCAATTGCATGCCGGCCGGGAGCGTGTTCTGGATCCGGGCAAAATCGACCTCGAGGGCCTTGCCCAACACCAGGATGTCACCACCTTCCTTCATGGCCACGGCCAGGCCAATGGCGTCTTCGCCCATGAAACGCATGCGTGGCGCCGGTGGATCGTTGAACCCCCGGCGCACATCGGCCAGATCGCTGATGCGGAACGTACGATCGGCAACCCGGATCGGGAAGTTGCGGATCTCTTCCACGGACTGAAAATTCCCGGAAACCCGTAGCTGCAATCGCTCGCTGCCGGTTTCGAAGAAGCCGGCGGTCGATACGGCGTTCTGCTCTTCCAGAGCCTGCTGGACCGCCGCCAAGGGCAGGCCGAGGGTCGCCAGCTTGACGTTCGACAGCTCGATCCAGATCTTCTCGTCCTGCAAACCGAGCAGCTCGACCTTGCCCACGTCCTTGACCCGTTGCAGCTGGATCTGGACGCGATCGGCGTAGTCCTTGAGCACGGCGTAGTCGAAGCCGTCACCGGTCAGCGCATAGATGTTGCCGAAGGTGGTGCCGAATTCATCGTTGAAAAATGGCCCTTGGATACCCGGCGGCAAGGTGTGGCGGATGTCACTGATCTTCTTGCGTATCTGGTACCACAGCTCGGGAATCTGCACCGAATGCAGGGAGTCGCGGGCCACGAAGGTCACCTGGGACTCGCCCGGACGGGAGAACGAGACGATCCGTTCGTAATCGCCGGTTTCCATCAGCTTCTTTTCAATGCGCTCAGTGACCTGACGCGAGACTTCCTCGGCCGTGGCGCCCGGCCAGTTGGTGCGGATGACCATGGCCTTGAAGGTGAACGGTGGGTCTTCGCTCTGGCCGAGCTTGGTGTAGGAAAGCGCGCCAACGATCGCCAGCAACAGCATCAGGAACAGTACAATCTGGCGGTTGCGCAGCGCCCATTCGGAAAGATTGAAACCCATCGGGGATTACTCCTTGGCCGTCAGGTTGACCACGCGGTTGGAGCGATCCACCGGCCGCACCTGCTGGCCGTCGAGGAGCACATGCACGCCGGCCGCCACCACCCAGTCATCTGGGTTGAGGCCTTCAAGCACCGGAACGGTCTTTTCGCCGAAGGCGCCGACCCGCACCGGGACTTTTTTCAGGGTGTTGTTGGCGTTGACCACCCAAACGTACGTCGCGCCATTTTCAGCCGTCAGGGCCGACAAGGGCACCGACAGCGGCACCTTGTCGGCAGTCTGGATAAACACCCGGGCGCTCTGGCCCAGCTCGGCCGGGACACTGCCAGCGGTGAAGGCCACACGGGCGGCGAAGGTACGGGACTTGGGGTCGGCGGCCGGCGAGAGCTCGCGAATACGTCCGCTGAAACGCTGGTCGGGCTGGCTCCACAGTTCGACCGAAACCGGCTGGCCGATCTTGAACCGGCCAAAACCCTGTTCCGGCAGGCTGATCAGCACTTCACGCTCGCCGTCGGTCGCCAGGGTGAACACCGTTTGACCGGCCGCCACCACCTGCCCGACCTCCACCGAACGCCGCGCAACCACGCCATCCTGAGGCGCACGCAGCACCGAATAGCTGGCCTGGTTGTTGGCGACGTCGAACTCGGCCTTGATCTGCTTGAGCCGCGCGGTGCCGGAGCGGTAAAGGTTTTCGGCATTGTCGTACTGGGAGCGGCTGACCATCTGCCGTTCCATCAAGGTTTTGTAGCGGTCACGCTCGGCGCGCACCAGATTCAGGTTGGCCTCGGCGGCAGCGACCTGGGCACGGGAGGCCTCCAGTTGCAGGCGCACATCTTCGGGATCGAGTTCGGCCAGTGGTTGATTGGCCTTGACCCGCTGGCCCTCTTCGACCAGTCGTCGGCTCACCTTGCCGCCAATGCGAAAGGCCAGGTCGGGCTCGAACCGTGCTCGCACTTCACCGGGGTAACTGTCCATCGCCTGGGTTGAAGGTTGTGGTTTCACCACCAGGGCCGGGCGCACGGCGACCGGGACCGGCTCGTCATGACCGCACGCAGACAATAAAAAAGCCAGGGTGACTGGCACGGCGAGGGGCAAGGCATAGCGGAACATGGCGAGTGACCTTTCGCTAATGGTGCTTGGAATAATTATACTGGCGAGTATGTTATTAATAGCAAACTCACCAGTCCAGTATTAAAGCGAAGAAATGTCGAACAATCCTCCAATCCCTTCCGGCCCCGGCCGTCCCAAGGACTTGGCCAAGCGCCAGGCCATTCTCGACGCGGCGAAGAAACTGTTCATGCATCTGGGTTATGCCAGCACCAGTATGGACGCCGTCGCCACTGAGGCGGGCGTGTCGAAACTTACGGTCTACAGCCATTTCAAGGACAAGGAGACGCTATTTTCCTCCGCCGTGATCGCCAAGTGTGAGGAACAGGTACCGACGCTTTTTTTTGAATGGCCTGACGGCGTTCCGATCGAAAATGTGTTGTTGAACATCGCTCGCGGTTTCAACCAACTGATCAACAGCGACGAATCGCTGAATCTGCATCGGTTGATCATGGCCTTGGGTAGCCAGGACCCGAAGCTGTCGTCGATTTTCTTCGAAGCCGGCCCGCAACGGATACTCTCAGGCATGGAACGCCTGCTGACCAAGGTCAACCAGCACGGCGCCCTGAGCATCGACAAACCGCGCAACGCCGCCGAGCATTTCTTCTGCCTGATCAAGGGCGCAGCGAACTTCCGCCTGTTGTATGGCTGCGGCGCGCCACTGGAACCTGAAGCGGCCGAGGCCCATGTGCAGGAAGTGGTGGAGTTGTTTATGCGGGCTTATCGGCCTTAGGCCTGCCACCGGCTTCTCTGACTGAGGTGGACCTGTGGGAGCAAAGCTTTCCCTGACAGAGGTTGACCTGTGGGAGCAAAGCTTTCCCNGACAGAGGTTGACCTGTGGGAGCAAAGCTTGCTCGCGATGGCGGCGCTGCGATCTCTCAGAACACCGCGTCATCGTTCATCGCGAGCAAGCTTTGCTCCCACAGATCATTCTTCTCCGACAGAACACCTTTTCCCACAGATCAGGGCTTGAGCGCTTTCTTCGGGTAGATATCGTAGCGACTGGATTTGCCATCGAGCCCATGACTCGGCTTCGGCCCTTCGATGCACGGAGCCTTGCGTGGGCGCTTGACCACTACCCGGTGGGTCGCCAGGGCCAGGGCCGCAGCGAGCAGCGCCGGGGCGTCCGGGTCATCGCCCACCAGAGGGCGGAACAGGCGCATTTCCTTCTTCACCAGGGCGGTTTTCTCCCGGTGGGGAAACATCGGGTCCAGGTAGATCACCTGGGGCGGTTCGCCTTCCCAGTCGCGCATCACTTCGATGGAGTTGCCCTTGAGCAAACGCATGCGCGCCACGATCGGCGCCACGTCGAAATCCTCCGCCGCGCGGGCCAGGCCATCCTCCAGCAGGGCCCCAATCAACGGTTGACGCTCGATCAGGCTCATTTCGCAGCCCAGGCTGGCCAGCACAAACGCATCCTTGCCCAACCCGGCCGTGGCATCCAGCACCCGCGGACGCACACCTTGGGCGATACCGACCGCCTTGGCGATCATCTGGCCGCTGCCGCCACCGTACAAACGCCGATGGGCTGCTCCGCCCTCGACAAAGTCCACCCGCACCGGTCCTGGCGCGTCCGGGCCCAGTTGCTGCAACTGCAATCCCTGCTCGCCGATCTGCAAGGCAAACTCGCCATCGTCCACTTGCAAAGGCAGGCCAAGCCGCTCGGCCCAGTGCTCGGCCTGCGATTGGAAGGCCGGGGCCAGGGCCTCGACATGGATGCGGCAGGCCGCGGGTTGCTCACTCATGGAAACATGCTCAAAAAATTAAGGATCGGCAAAAACGGCCGATAACAACGGTGAACGGCATTTTGCCAGAGCTGAGCGTCGACCGAGAAAAATGTCAGACATTCAATCCACATCGATAGGCGTTATCTCCCCTTACGGCGATTACAGCCTGCGTAACACCCAAGCGCTGAGCGGCGTCAGTCACCTGTGGCAGGATTTTTTTGCCCGGGCCCTGGCCGATCAACTGGGTGATAACGCACCGGCACCTGGCAGCTACCAGCCAGTGGCCCTCGATGAAGCGGTTGAACCGACCCTCGGCGCCGAACTGCTGGAGCACATCGTCAGCCAGCGCACCTGCGAAGTGACCGAAACACCGGTCAAGCCGCCTGAGCCGCTGTTCCTGCCCATCGCTGAATTCGAACTCGACCTGCTGGACAAGCCGTTCCCGCCTTTCCCAGCGGAAGAAATCGCCGCCCAGCAAAAACAGCAGACCTTCGAAAGCAATTGGGTTCGCCCACTCGTCCTCACCGCCGGCCAACCACTGCCGGAGCCCGGCCCTGCACCGCAACCGCGCCCACTGCACCTGCCGATTGCCGAGTTCGAACTCGACCTGCTGGACAAGCCGTTCCCGCCCTTCCCGGAAGAGGAATTGGTGGCGCAGCAGAAACAACTGGACTTCGACACCCGCTGGGCACGTCCGATCGTGCTGCAGAACCTGCGCATCGCCGCTTAAATCAGCGACAGATCCACCAAGGCCCCACATCCAGATGAAAATGGTTGCGGTGCGCCGCGTTGTAATCCGGGCTCAAGACCACACTGAACATATCGCAGGCACCGTCGCGGGCCTGACGTAGAAAGCGCGCATCGGCATTGTCCTTGGGCCAGTCCTTGAGCACGCTGACCGTGCGCCCATCGGCCAGGCGAAACCCGGCGATGTCCAGCGCACTGGCAGTGGCGTGCTGGCTACGCGAGCCGTTCTCACGACCGTACATGTTGCGACAGGCGAAACTGCCGAGGTGATCGACTCGCGTCACTTTCTGCCCATAGACCGCCGCTGCCGCCGGCTGCAACCCATGGCGCTCGAACAGCGCGAAGGCCACGGCCAGCGGGCAACTGGCGAGGAAACTGCTGCTCAGCGCTACCTCACCGCCCTGCACCCTCAGCACGTTGGTCAGCGGGCAATCGGTATTGGCGCCGCTGTCAGCCTGGCGAGCGGTGCGCAGCCCCGACGTGGCGAGGGCCTGGTCGCACAGCTGCGGGTCGTTGCGCAGGGCCATGAGCTTGAAACGGGTCAGCAGGTTCGGCGCAAGGTTGACGTCCAGGGGCGCCCAGGGATTCCATTGGGGCGGCAACGCCACCCAGCCGCGCCATACCCCCAGCACTGCGACGCCAACGAGCAGTGCCACGACCGCAAGAACTTTCAAAAACCGCACGATGTTGCCTCGGGCATCAACCCTTGAATAATTGGTTGGCCTGCTTGAACGGCATCGAGCGGCGCGTGAAGGTGAACGTGCCCTGCTGCTGGATTTCCTCGGCGGCGCGGAAGAACTCGCCAAGCGCGGCCAGGGCCAACGCCGATCCGACGCTGATGCGCTTGACGCCCAACTCGCTCAACTGCGCGACGGTCAGGTCCAGCGCCCCGGACATCAGCACATTCACCGGTTTCGGCGCCACGGCCCGCACCACGGCAAGCACTTGCTCGGCGCTGCTCAGCCCCGGGGCGTACAACACGTCGGCACCTGCGTCTGCGAAAGCCTTCAAGCGGCGAATGGTGTCGTCCAGGTCCGGATTGCCGTGCAGGAAGTTCTCCGCCCGGGCCGTCAGCAGGAAGGGATACGGCAGGCTGCGCACCGCGTCGGCGGCGGCCTTGACCCGCGCCACGGCATGGTCGAAGCAATAGATCGGGCTGTCTTCGCGCCCCGTGGCATCTTCGATCGAACCACCCACCGCACCGGCCTGCGCCGCACGGAGCAGGTTACGCGCGCAATCGTCGGGGGCATCGGCAAAACCGTTCTCCAGGTCTACAGCCACGGGCAGGTCGGTGGCCGCCACAATCGCCCGCACATTGGCCAGCGTGTCCTCCAGGCCCAGCGCGCCATCGGGCCGGCCCAAGGAAAAGGCGTGGCCGGCGCTGGTGGTCGCCAGGGTTTCAAAGCCGAGGCTGGCCAGCATCTTGGCCGAACCGGCATCCCACGGGTTGGGAATGACAAAAGCCCCTTCACGTTCGTGCAAGGCCTTGAACGCCTGGGCTCGACGAGTTTGCGCATCCATGTAGTTCGCTCCTGAGCAGAGAAGGAATGGGCCTCAGAGCAAACCCAGTTGCTCGGCGGCGGGCTCTCTATATAGCTCAGGCAGGGCCGGCAATCCAGGCAAACGACTCATCAGGCGAGTGTGGAAGCGTTGCGCGAGTTTGGCCGCCAGCAGGTTGTCGGCGGTGTGCAGGAAGATATAGGGCGTGCGCCCCTCTTCGATCCATCCGGCGATTTTCTCCACCCACGGCGTCAGGAACGGTTCATTGGCTTCCAGCACCGGATGACCGATGAAGCGCACTTGCGGACATTGGGTGAACGCCGCAGGCCGGGGCGGCACGCGAGGCTTTTTCGATTGCGCGTGAAGCACCGCAGGATCAAGCGAGGTGCAACTGAACAAGGCCCGGGGATCGAGACAGATGCGTTCAACACCACGATCGAGCAACAGGCGATTGAGGCGCCGTTCGGCATCGCCCTTGGCGAAGAACTCATCGTGACGGACCTCCACGGCCAAGGGGCGCTGCAAGGCGTCGATGAACCCCGCCAGTTCCGGCAACCGATTCGGGGTGAAGGCCTTGGACAGTTGCAGCCAGTACGGCGAGACGCGCTCACCCAAGGGGCTGAGCAGTTGCAGGAAGGTTTCGGTGGCCGTCAGGCGCTCGCGCAAGTCGCCGTTGTGGCTGATGTCACCGGGAAACTTGGCGGTGAAGCGAAAGTGCTCGGGCATGATTTCGGCCCAGCGCTGGACCGTGGCCGCAGACGGGCTGGCGTAGAAGGTCGTATTGCCTTCCACGGCATTGAACACTTGGGAATAGAGATTCAGGAAGTCGGTGCTTTTGGCGTCCTGGGGATAAAGATAATCACGCCAGGCGTTTTCGCTCCAGGANGGGCAGCCCAGGTAGTAAGGCAAGACCATCAGATGTAGAGATCGAGNCCCAGCACTTCCATATCCCAATCGACGAAACCGGCGGTGCTCAGGTAGCTCGCCAGGGCCGTGGCGACACTGCGGCTCATTGCACGGTGATAGAGCATGTCTTGCTGGCGGGCGGGAAGATTGCTCAGGCGTTGCGCGGAGGCTTTGGCGGCACGGGCGGCCAATTGCTCTTCAGACGGGAACTCCAGTTCGCCATCGATATCATCATCGAAGGATTCTTGCTCAGCGATTTTGCCTGCACGAGGCTTGCGCTTGATGGGATAGGACTGGGATGAAAAGCCGTCTATACGCATAACAGAATGCTCGGTATCAATGATGGCAATTTAGCGGCACTTTCGCAGCCGCGCAAATGCGCAAGTGATAACTAGAACACATAAAGCCCAAAAGGTTTAAAAACGGGCTGAAAAAATGACGACTGGCAATATTGGGTGTGACTTTTGGG
>Ga0065714_10064583_pt1 | contig 32320 bp, 22 predicted proteins | sample MisRhiReplicate2_FD_59101 | JGI IMG/M metagenome (GOLD analysis project Ga0065714, IMG submission 59101) | Miscanthus rhizosphere microbial communities from Kellogg Biological Station, MSU, sample Rhizosphere Soil Replicate 2: eDNA_1 v2... | ecosystem: Host-associated > Plants > Roots >... | reverse complement strand
TTAAAAAAAATCGGATTGCGGTTTAATTCACAATCCGAATATTGTTTAGTTGTCCGACCTGGATTCGAACCAAGACAAACGGTACCAAAAACCGTTGTACTACCCTTATACTATCGGACAATCTTCCATTTAAAAACGGTTGCTTTGAAATGGAATGCAAATCTACGCACATTTTTCAATTCTGCAAGGGCTGAACAAAAAAAAAATAAAATAATTTATCTCAGTCTGTTTTCGTCATTTATTACTCCCAATAAATCAAAGAGTTAATGTAATCTTATCCCGAAATATTTTTTTCATCTCATTAACAACAAAACAAGAAATCTCCTCAAATCCTATAAAAAATCGGATTTGAGCCTCCTGTATTTTCCAAATTCTAACATCAAAAATATAGTAACACCTATAAAAGGAGGCTAAAAAACCTTTTCTAAAAACAATTTATTTATAAAAAGACCTACCGTATCCAAAATTTCTGTTCTATAAGACAAGAGTATTTCAATCATTTACTTTAAACATTTGCACTATAGAGGTAAGTTAAATTTGTTAAACCCGCCAATAGATTATACGATTATCAATCTTATTCTTTATTTTCGGACGCAATTAATCGCCTTTATATTAGTAACTACTTGATATCGAAATGAATTATTCAAAAATCAATAACATTACCGGCTGGTTCTGTTTTGCCATTGCTACTTTAACTTACATTTTAACATTAGAACCCTCGGTAAGCTTTTGGGACTGCGGTGAATTTATAGCCTCTGCTTTAAAAATGCAGGTGGTACACCAACCAGGCGCACCTTTGTTTTTAATGATACAACGCTTTTTCTCTTTATTAGCTCTTGGCGATAATACTAAAGTAGCTTATTTCATGAACGTTGGTTCTGCTGTTGCTAGTGGTGCTACTATTCTATTTTTGTTCTGGACAATCACAGCTCTTGCGAAAAAGATTTTAGTAAAAGCAAACGAAGAGATATCTAAAGCTAACTTAATCTCGATTATGGGCGCTGGTCTTGTTGGAGCCCTTGCTTATACTTTCTCTGATAGTTTCTGGTTCTCGGCTGTTGAGTCTGAGGTATATGCTTTATCTTCTTTATTTACAGCTATCGTTTTCTGGGCAATACTAAAATGGGAAGCTCATGCTGATGAACCTCGTGCTGATAGATGGTTATTATTTATAGCCTACATTATGGGCTTATCTATTGGCATCCACTTACTAAACTTATTAACTATACCTGCTATTGCTTTTGTTTATTACTTTAAGAAAACCAAAAAAGCAACAACTTCAGGCATAGTAAAAACAGGAATAGTTGGTATTCTAATTTTAGCATTTATCCAATATGGTATCATTCAATATGTAGTTTCTTTTGGTGCTTATTTCGACTTGTTCTTTGTAAACACTTTAGGTCTAGGTTTCGGATCGGGTGTTATTTTCTTTGCGATATTATTAATAGCAGGTTTTGTATGGGGTATTAGATATTCTATAAAACACCAAAAGAAAATCTTAAACCTTGCACTATTATCTACAGTACTTATCATATTTGGTTATGGGTCATTTGCAATGATCATTATTCGTGCTAAGGCAGATCCAAACTTAAATAATAGTGACCCAGACAATGCTTTCTCATTTCTAGGTTATCTGAATAGAGAGCAATATGGTGACAGACCATTACTATTTGGTCCGAATTATAACTCTCAAAAAGTTGATATTAAACAAGGTAAAACCATCTACAGAAAAGGTGCTGATAAATACGAAGCAGCAGGTAGAAAAACCGATTATGAGTACGACAGAACTACACCATTCCCAAGGATGTATAGTGATGACCCTCGCCACGTAGGTTATTATAAAGATATGATGGGCTTTGACGATGCTCATTTCCCTAATTTAATTGATAACATCGGGTTCTTTTTTGGTTACCAAACCGGCCAAATGTACATGCGCTATTTCATGTGGAATTTTGTTGGTCGACAAAATGACGAACAGGGACAAGGAAGTCTATATGATGGCCAGTGGCTAAGTGGTATTAAGCCTATTGATGCTATGCGCTTGGGTGATCAAAGTCAATTGCCTCCAACTATTATCGACAATAATGCTTACAACAGATTCTTCTTCCTACCACTGATATTAGGTTTAATTGGCGCCATTTGGCATTTCCAACGCAATCAAAAAGATGCGGGTATTGTAGCTCTATTATTCTTCTTTACCGGCATGGCTATTGTATTGTATCTTAATCAAAAACCTTTGGAACCAAGGGAACGAGATTACGCCTATGCGGGATCCTTTTATGCCTTTGCCATTTGGATAGGCCTCGGAGCATTGGCCTTAAAGGAATGGCTATTTAAAAAGTTAACTCCGGCAACCGGCGCAGCTTTGGCAACAGTTGTAGGGTTATTTGCAGCACCGGTTATTATGGCGGCACAAGGATGGGATGATCATGATCGTTCTACAAAACTTGTTGCTCATGATATAGCGGTCGATTATTTAGAGTCCTGCGCACCAAACGCAATTCTATTTACATACGGCGATAACGACACCTACCCTCTTTGGTACATACAAGAGGTTGAGAATGTCCGCCCTGACATCAGACTTGTAAACTTAAGCTTATTTGATACCGACTGGTATATTAACGGCATGAAGCGTAAGCAAAATGGGTCTGAGCCATTACCTATATCAATGAAGGAATCTCAATACGTACAAGGTACAAGAGATGTAATGTACTATCAGGATTATAAAATTAATGGCTCTGTTGAGTTGAAAAACATTTTTGAGGTATTAACATCAGAAAATGATGAAGATAAAGTTCCTCTAAATGACGGTACAAAAGAAAACTTTATTCCTACCAAAAACTTTAAGCTTACAGTAAACCGTGCTGATGTTATTAAGAACGGTGTAGTTAGTGCTGCAGATTCAGCTAAAATTGCACCTGTCCTGGAATGGAAGTTCAATAAGAGCTATGTTACTAAAGGCACTTTAGCAATGTTTGATATTCTTGTGCACAATAACTGGAAAAGACCGATCTATTTCGCTAGTACTGTACCGTCAGAGCAATATAATGGCTTAGACAACTATTTATACAATGAAGGTCTGGCAATTCGTTTACTTCCATTAAAATTAGATACCACTGCAGGAAAAAGCGATCTTATTAATACGCCTGTTCTATACAATAACCTAATGAACAAATTCAAATGGGGTAATGTAAAGAATGCTCGCTATCTTGATACTCAATCTGCTGATGATGTATCTATTTTCACAAGCATGTTTAATAATGCCATTACAGGTCTTATTAAAGAAGGAAAAATTGAAGACGCAAAGAAAGTAGCAAATCGTTATTTTGAGGTAATGCCTGATAGATTCTATGGTATGCGTTCTATGATGGGGGCTTACTATATGGCCGAAAACCTTTATGCTTTAAATGACCCCAAAAGGGCTAATGCATTGATTGAAAAGTCTGCTGATTATATACAAAAGGAACTTAACTACCTGGCGGATATATCTAAAAGCAAAAACAAATATGTTGGTGGACAGAACGTACAGATTGGTATGTCGTTCTTGAATCAAATGGCAAAAATAACTGAAGCAAATAAGGAAGTCAAATTGAGTCAAGCTTTGACAAGACAATTTAACGAGTTAGAGGGACGTTTCTCTCAGTACTTTGCTCAGCAATAAAGGGGTAAGCTCGCATTCTACCGGCGCAAAGTTTAATACAAATTGTGCTAGTTAATTGAAAAACGAACCAATAAAAAAGGCTTGCAATTTTGAATTGCAAGCCTTTTTTATTGATCTGCTGTCTCTCCAGTCTTTGGATAAGTTAATTTTTTTGCACCAATATATTTCAGCCTAATCGAGTAAATATCAATATCCTGAACAATATTAATACTCTGATCAATAAAACGTTTTTTAGGACTAGACAGGTCAATAAAAAGCCTCTGGTATATTTAGAGGGCACTGAAAAAGTGGCTCGAAAATATCTGAGATAAATAAAGTTATGAAATAACTGAATTTGACACCCCTAGAATTAGCCATAGAAAATTTTAGCTAGAAAAACTTAATACAGCTTAAAGAAAATGGGGTAATTCATGATTTATGAACTACCCCATTTTTGTGCCGGACTTTTTCAGTGCCCTATATATTTACCAGAGGCTTTTTATTATGTTTTTTGTTTGCCCAGAAGTGAGTTTTCTGCGAAGCGGCCTAGCGTTCTTTTGGCTCTTCTTCTGAGCCAAATTAATGCAGCCGATGAGTAGAATGCGAGCTTACCCCTCAACAACCACACCCATTGCACAGAACTTATCAATTCTGGCAGCAATCATTTTCTCAGTTTTTTCTTTAGTAAGCACTTTCAAATCATCAAGAATCTGTTGTTTGATAGTTCCTGCCATTTGTTCAGGGTTCTGATGTGCACCACCAAGAGGTTCTTTTATAATGCCATCAATAAGTTTGTTTTTGAACATATCATCAGAAGTTAGCTTTAAACATTCCGCTGCTCTTTCCTTGTAATCCCAACTTCTCCAAAGAATTGAAGAACAAGATTCAGGAGAAATTACTGAATACCAGGTATGCTCCAACATATATACTTTATCGCCAATACCAATACCTAACGCACCACCAGATGCTCCTTCACCAACCACAAAACAAAGGATTGGCACTTTTAGTACTGACATTTCTAATAAGTTTCTTGCAATAGCTTCTCCTTGACCACGCTCTTCAGCCTCAAGTCCAGGATATGCACCCATCGTATCTATAAAAGAAATAACCGGTTTGTTAAATTTCTCGGCCAGTCGCATTAAGCGAAGTGCTTTTCTGTAACCTTCAGGATTAGCCATCCCGAAATTGCGATACTGACGTTCTTTAGTGTTTTTACCTTTCTGATGACCAATAACCATTACTGTCTGACCATCGATAGTAGCAAAACCTCCAATAATTGCTTTATCGTCTCCCACCGTCCTGTCGCCATGCATCTCAATAAAGTCATCGCAAATCATGCTGATGTAGTCTAAAGTCTGAGGCCTTTCAGCGTGACGAGACATTTGAACTTTTTGCCAGCCTGTTAAATTGCTGTAAAGCGTCTTTTGCGTTTGTCCTAATTTGTCTTCAAGCTCTGCTAAGGTAGCAGACATGTCTACTTTAGTCTTATCAGCAACCTGTTTAACCTTCTCAATTTGCTGAACAAGTTCAGCTAAAGGCTTTTCAAAATCAAATGATGTTTTTATCTGTTCCATAAGCGGGCTGTAAAAATAGGTATTTTATTTTACCTGTTCAACTCCTTTTTATCGTAGATATAAGTTTAGCAAAAAAGCAAAGCTATGCCCCTATATGTTTAATCACCTTTGGATCTGTAATCAGAAAATTAGCTAGCCCTCCAATAATTAATGAAGTACCTGCAAGTAGCATTGCATTAATTGCTTCCTGACCAAAAATTAAATGATACAGGAAATTTAAGCCTCCTGTTGCAGCTATAATTTGTGGTATAACAATAAACATATTAAAAATACCCATATACATACCCATTTTTTTAGCGTGTATTGCACTAGATAGCATTGCGTATGGCATAGACAAAATACTACCCCACGAAATCCCTATTAATATAAAGGAGTAGATTAAGTATTGAGGTTCATTAATAAAGTACATCGATATAAAGCCGATACCGCCAGCAAGCAAACTCAACATATGAATATACTTTCTATTGATATTTCGCTTTGCAGCGTACAAAGTTAATATCAACGCAAAGGCCATAGATGATAAACCATACATCCCCATATAAGAACCCACTAAATCCGCAGCATTATTGTAAGCCTTGCTTGCATCTGTAAATAGTGCTTTTGATGCAGCATCACTCATATTATAAGCTTGCTCTAAAGGCAATGGTGCTTTAAAAACATGATCGGTTAAAGCCGGAGTAGCCAAACTCCACATGGCAAAAAAAGCGAACCAGCTAAAAAACTGAATTACACCAAGCAGAGCCATAGTTCTTGGCATATTTGATATACTGTTAAAAATCTCGCTGACTCCATTTAAAAGCCCCTTACTCTCATCGTTTGACTTTTTTAATTCTTCCAAATCTTCGGGTGGATATTCTGAGGTAGTAAAAATGGTATACAATATAGATAAGAGAAACACTGCCCCACCAATGGCAAACGCTATTTTAATTGAAAGTGGTACTATGCCGGGCTCTGCAACATTCGATACACCTAACTTATTTACTAACCAAGGCAAGTTGCTTGCTATCCAGGTACCTACCCCAATAATTAATGTTTGCATCACAAAGCCATACGATCGTTGCGACTCGGGCAGTTTATCTGCTACCAAAGCGCGGAACGGCTCCATACTTATATTTATGGATGCATCCAGAACCCACAAACACCCTGCAGCTACCCAAAGTACAGGTGAATGAGGTAAAAAGAATAATGTTAAAGTACTTAAAATGGCTCCTATCAGGAAAAATGGCTTTCGACGACCCCAGGTTGGATGCCAGGTCCGATCACTCAGATAGCCGATAATTGGTTGCACAAGTAAACCTGTGAGGGGTGCTGCCACCCAGAGCATTGGGATTTCGCCTTCGCTTGCCCCAAGAGTTTGAAAGATTCTTGACATGAACCCACCCTGTAAAGCAAATCCAAACTGGATTCCAAGAAATCCAAAGCTCATATTAAAGATATTCCAAAAGGACAATCTCGGTTTAAATGTTTTAACACTACTATTTTCCATACTAAAATTCAATAATTTGAGCCGATGAAGGCATCGCTTTAATTGCTTCTTTTACAATCAGACATATTTGTTTCGAGCTATAACGAATATAACCATCAAAAACACCATTATTCATTCATTTTTTTAGACAACTCATACCAATGATCCATCGTAGGAAATTACCCGCTCGCCTTTAGGAATACTGTAAGGTTCATTGAATATGTATACCTCCAAAGTTTGTTCTGAATTATTAGTAACGCCAATCTGACCCATAGTAATCTTTATACTTAACTGAACCCCTCTAAAACCAATGGTAAAAGAGAAAGCATTCCACTGTTTAGGCAAAAATGGACTAAACCGCAATTGATTGTTTCTTACTCTCATTCCGGCAAATCCTTCGACAATACTCATCCAGGTACCTGCCATAGAAGTAATGTGGAGGCCATCTTCTGTATCATTATTATAATCATCTAAATCCAGACGCGCAGTACGCAGATAAAACTCATATGCTCGTTGCTCGTCGCTAAGCTTTGCCGCTAATATACTATGTACACATGGCGATAGGGAGCTTTCGTGAACGGTTCGGCTTTCATAAAAATCGAAGTTTCTCCTTAGGGTTTCCAATTCATAATCATCTTCAAAGAAATACATTCCTTGTAGCACATCCGCCTGCTTAATATAGCATGAACGCAATATTCTGTCCCAACTCCACTTTTGATTAAGTGGACGTTCCTCGCCAGACAAATCCTTTACTAAAATTTGCTCCTTGTCCATAAAACCATCCTGTTGTAAAAATACCTCCGCTTTTTCATCATAAGGATAGTACATATTGTTTACTATTTTCGTCCAGTCAGAAAATTCTGTACCTGCATTTAGGCTAGTTGTCGATAAGACATTTTGATATTGCTCCGGGTAATTTTCTTTTACAATTTCTGCAGCTTCAATAGTGTATTTAAGGCACCACGCGGCTAATGTATTGGTATACCAGTTGTTATTGACATTATTCTCATACTCATTTGGGCCGGTTACACCTAGCATTACATACTTGTTCTTTTCAGTGCTCCAGTTAACCCTTTGCTTCCAGAAACGTGCAATCCCGATCAATACCTCCAACCCATACTCGCTTAAGTAGCTATTGTCACCTGTGTAACGGATATAGTTAAATATGGCAAAAGCTATAGCCCCATTTCTATGAATTTCCTCAAAAGTTATTTCCCACTCGTTGTGGCATTCTTCTCCATTCATAGTCACCATCGGATACAATGCCGCTCCGTCTTTAAAGCCAAGTTTCGATGCATTTTCAATAGCCTTTTGAAGATGTTTATAACGATATACCAATAGATTTTTGGCCACTTGCTGAGGTGCGGTCGACAAATAGAATGGAATACAATATGCTTCGGTATCCCAATAAGTAGACCCTCCATACTTTTCTCCGGTAAACCCTTTAGGGCCAATATTTAACCTTGCATCCTTACCTGTGTAGGTCTGGTTAAGTTGAAAGATGTTAAATCTAATCGCTTGCTGAGCGGCAACATCGCCGGAAATAACAATATCACTTTCCTGCCATTTGATTGCCCATGCAGCCGAGTGCTCTGTCAACAATTTTTGAAAACCTTTGGCAGATACCTGATCTAATATTTCTTTAGATTTATTAATTAGCTCTTGTTTTTCGTGATTTTCTGAAGTTAAGTTTACCGCAATCTTATATACATCGATAACATCTCCTTCCTTAACATTTACTTTAGTTGTTTGAGCTAGGTATTTATCCTTTGTAATCGGGCTTAAACTAAGTTGCTCATTATTTATCAGCACTAATGATTTGGCACCTGTACAAACATCAAAGTCTGTTTTCTTTGTTCTCAGCACTAAATAATCAGTATTCAGATCTTGCACTTTCTCAACTTCAGTCCAAAACTTTTCGTCGTAGTTGGAATCCTGATTTTTTACATCTCCATCAATACATGAAGTAATGGTAATAACATCCTCAAAATTTAGTGCTGTTAACTGGTAATGGATAGCTCCTACTTCATCATCCACAATGCTGCAAAACCTTTTGGCAATAACTTTAACGGCCTTACCTTCTTTATTTTCAGCAACAACTGAGCGTGTAAGATGACCTTCCTGCATATTTAGCACACGCTTAAACTCTGTAACCTTACATACATTAAGGTCTAAAACTTCGTCTCCAATTTTAATATCTATACCTACCCAATTTGCTGCATTAAGTACTTTCGCAAAGTATTCAGGATAGCCATTTTTCCACCATCCAACACGTGTTTTATCTGGATAATAGATTCCTGCGACATAATTCCCTTGAAGGGTCTCGCCTGAATAGGCTTCTTCAAAGTTGGCACGTTGCCCCATCCGACCATTACCAATACTGAAAATACTCTCTGATATTTTATTTAAATGTGGATCAAAACCTTCCTCTATTATATTCCACTCGTCTGGTTTTATGTAATTCTTCATCGTCTGTTCTTCTCTGGTAGTTACCGTTAATTAGCTAATTGATTGGCCTTCTCTATTTTTAAATTAGTTGTTCCTTAAGGCAAGGATTTCCCTGAGCGTAATCTGTGATAGGTCTTTCGCTATTAAATGAGTCCCTTTCAGGTTTTCCGCATCACCAATTCCAACAGCTATCATATTTGCAGCAATCGCCGCCTGCACTCCTGCTTGCGCATCTTCAAATACGATGCAATCCTGAGGAAGGGTATTCAGCATTTCTGCTGCTTTCAAAAACACTTCCGGATCTGGCTTCGAAGTTGTTACAGAATTCCCATCCACAATAGCATCAAAGAAATGTGCAAGATCAGTTCGTTCTAAAATGAGACCCGAGTTTTTACTTGCAGAACCTAAAGCTATTTTTATATCCGAAGATTTTAGTTCGTTTAATAATGCTAAAGACCCGGGTAAAACTTCATCTGTAGTCATCTTACTGATCATGGCTACATACCATGAATTTTTAAGGCTTGCTAACTGTTCTTTCTCTTGATCGGATTTCTCGATCCCGCCCCAGTTCAAAATCATATCCAACGAACGCATTCTGTTTACACCCTTAAGTTGTTCGTTTTGCAATTCAGTAAAGTCAAAGCCCAATGAATTGGCAAGTTGCTTCCAAGCCTTATAATGATAAATGGCTGTATCTACCAATACTCCATCAAGGTCGAATATGCAGGCTATTTGTTTTATTTGTTGCATCTAGTTTAATTCTAAAACAAGTGTTGTTTTTGCGGGAACTGAAATGGTATTGATTGTGTTTAATTTCTCCTTTGTAAGGATATTTACAGCTGAAGTAAACTTTGAAAGGCGCTGCTCAAAGCGTGAGGTATTTAATTCCTTGGCCTTATCTTCGGTATTTACAACGATCATCACATCCTTTTCTCCATTTTGAGTGTATCTGAAATAGGTATATAATCCATCCTCAGGCACAAATTGCATTAACTTACCGGTTTGCAATGCTATACTACCTTTACGATAGTTTGCAAGCGTACTGATGTGGTTCCATGCTTCGTTTTCCTGTTTTGTACGACCACCTTTTGTAAATTTATCAACCTCATCACCTTCCCATCCACCAGGAAAATCGGAGCGGACAAGACCATCGGGATTAGAAAAGTTTTTCATTAAAATCTCAGTTCCGTAGTAGATTTGAGGTATCCCACGCATGGTTAATAAAATAGACATCCCCGTTTTAAATTTATTAAGGTCTTCCCCTACCATAGAATAAAATCTACTCATATCATGATTATCCAGAAAGATCACATTCTGATCGACATCCTTATAAAGAAAATCCTGAGCGATTGTAGTATACAGCCTAAAGATTCCATCAGTCCATCCCGATTTACCGTTTAGCGCTTCATAAACTGCATTTTTTATTACTGCATCTGTTATGCCTGGCAATTCGGTATCAAAGCCTGGCCTTACTGTACTGCCACCGGTAAAAAAGGCCTGTGCAGCAACCGAATTCACCAGTGTTTCGCCAAAAATAGATAAGGTTGGAAATTCTGCCTTTAGCTTTATAGCCCAGTCTCTCATATAATCTGGTTCATTATAAGGATAAGTGTCTAACCTCAATCCATCAATACCAGCATACTCAATCCACCATATATGATTTTGAGTAATGTAGTTTTGAACGTAAGGATTCTTCTGATTAAAATCAGGCATAGTAGGAACAAACCACCCATCCAACATTTTTTTCCTATCAGCATCTGAAGCGTGCGGATCCATTACTGGCTCATCGCGATAGCTTGTTTGCGTATAAGCAGGCCATTGATTTACCCAATCTTTCATTGGCATATCATTATAAAACCAATGTCCAGTACCTATATGATTATGAACTACATCCTTAATTATCTTAAGCCCTTTTTCATGTGCTTTATCAACATATGCTTTGTATAAAGCTAAGGTGCCATATCGTGGATCAATTTTATATTGATCAGTTGCGGCGTAACCATGATAAGAAGCCAATGGCATATCATTTTCAATTTCCGGGGTCATCCAGATAGTGGTAATGCCAAGATCTTTCAAATAATCTAGCTTGTTAATTACTCCTTGTAAATCTCCACCATGGCGGTAATACATAGAGTCACGGTTAAGTTTAACTTCCCGCATTCCCTTTATGATATCGTTAGACTTATCACCATTTGCAAAACGATCTGGCATTAACAGGTAAATCAAATCTTTGCTTGTCACCCCCTGGATTCGGGAGGGGGATTCCTCCTTGTTTTTTAGTTCATAAACATATTGAATCTTCTTTTTCCCCTTTCCTGTAAATGCGATTGAGAATTTACCAGCCTTAGCCTCACCTGATATTTCAAGATCCAGAAAAAGATAATTTGGATTATCGACTTTATGAACCTCTGTAAGCTTTACGCCCGGATAACTTAATCCAACTTCTAAAGTAGAAATATCCGTTCCGTGTACAAGAAGTTGCAATTTAGGATTGTGCATACCCACCCACCAAAACATTGGCTCTACGCGTTCGAGTTTTTGTGCTTTAACCACTACCCCAAATAAGACCAGAAAAAATAGAATAAATGATTTTCTCATTTTTTAATGATTAGTTTTTAACTAGCGTGTATTTCAGCTTATTTACATCAAATGTTACGGTATAACTACCCGCAGCGGTAACCTTAATATTGCCTCCGTTGAAGACTGCATCTCCAGCACTACCACCATAGTTCACATCCCATTTATGATCTTGTCTGAACTTCATCTCTCCAACCTTTAAATCGGCAGTAACGGTCCATACTCCATGGGCATAAGTCATGTCGGTATCGCCATCCCAGCCTTTTGGTGTTGCATCCCCAATAAGGGCAAACACAATTGGAGTCATTTGTATTTCATTCTTATTTAAATCAACAAAAAGCTGGAAGGTACCAGCTGCAGGAGCTTTAAAATTATCACCAGCGGTTGGACTTATTTTACCAGCACCTGCATCTCCATAAGCGATATCCCATTTTTTTGCAGGAGTAATTTTAAATTCCAAATTACCAGGAGTAAATCCAATAACCCCTTTAAATTCGCCATTACCAGTCAAGGAAACTAAGCTGTCTGCTGTTTGCGGATTCCATCCCTGATATGCTCCCGGCACATAAATCCGGGCAGTTAACGGGAATGGCCTTGCACTAAGTGTTAAAACATTACTATAAACAGGTGCCACTGCACTTGATATTGAGGATTTAATCCTCATTTCTATATCTGAATTTTCGGTAAATGGTAAGTTTAATGCAAGTAACAGACTATTAAAATCCATTCCTTTGAATACTTTTGAAAGGGCATTCGCTTCTAAAGCGATGTCTTTTGGCGTTTTAAAATCTGTTCCCTTAACCGCCAATTGAAGCGTATTTGTAATACCTGCCTGATATCCAAATGAGGCATTGGTTAAATCAAGCTTAATTACATCTGTATTGAGCATCTCTTTGTCGAGTACTAATGTAGACACTGATGACATCAAGGTTCCCGGGGTACCCGAGGAGGCAACCACCTTGGTTTCCTCTTTTTTGCAAGACCACAACCCTAAAGTTATTAAGCCTAAAGCGATGGATTTTATGATTAATGATTTCATATCAACAATTTCTTTATGTTAAATTAATAACCTGCGTTTTGGACTAAATTTGTATTTGCAATAAGATCTGCCGATGGTATAGGAAACAAGTTTCTTGTATCAGAAACTCCTGTACCAGCTTTAACACCCCCTTTAAATGGCCATACATATGATGCATTGGTATATTTGCCATAACGAATCAAATCGGTACGACGAAAGCCTTCCCAATACAACTCTCTAGCCCTTTCATCCAGGAAAAAAGGAATTGATAATGAAGCAACATTTCCTGAAGTGTTACCATAAGCACGCTTGCGCAGGTCGTTTACATATGTAAGTGCTTGAGCTGAACTACCTCCGGAACCTCCCCTGGTAACGGCTTCACTATAGATCAGATATTGTTCTGCTAAACGAAATAACGGAAAATCAAGAGATGAAAACTTACCCTCATTAGAAGGAGCAGGCACACCTGCTGAGCTTACATTTCTAAATTTAGTAACCCTTAAACCATCAGAGAAAACTCCCATTTCATCATTTGTAAGTTTTGTTCCAAAGAACATGGCCCTTTTATCAGTGTTACCGCTATAATCTCCAAAAATTAAAGGAAGAGGATTTTTGGTACGATTACCTGCCCACCCACCAGTTGGAACACCAAAAGATGCGGGATTCATGTCACCATTAATAGCAGCATTGATCAAATACGTTGTACCTCCATCATTCTGAGTATGGATCCCATCGTAATTAATGGTTAAGATTAACTCACTTTTACTTGTGATATTATTGTCTGTTAAAAACAGATTTTTATAAGTTGAAGCTAGTGAATAACCTCCATTAATTACTTTACTAGAATAGGTGATTGCTTCTGTATATTTTGCTGCACCAACATAAACCTCAGCATTTAGATATAACCTTGCTAACAATGCCCAATCTGCACCTTTATCTGCTCTACCATATTCATTGGTTTGTGCATCCGCTAGATCGGGTTCTATTGCTTTCAGTTCTGATTCAACGTAACTAAATAAATCAGCGCGTTTAATTTGCTTGGGCGGAACTTTACCAATAGCATCATTTTCAGTTATAAATGGAGGGTTTCCAAATCCATCTAAGAGTACCCAATATTGAAATGCTCTCAAAAACCGAGCTTCAGCACGATATCTTTGGATAGCAGTGGCATCAGCACCAGAAATACCTCTTGAAGAAAGCTTTTCAGGTGTACTTTCACGTAGAAATTCATTACAAACAGTGATCTGATAGATACTACGTGAATATAAACCTCTTAAAAAAGTAGTTTCTGAGGTCCAGGTCATTTGATTTAAATCAGGAATTCCTGTATCATTCCAAGAGCAAATTGCTTCATCAGAAGTTAACTCTTGGGACATCCAGAATAATCTTAGGAAGTCAGTAAAACCCGGATTCAATCCACCTATATCACTCTCGGCAGTTGCACCGCTTGAATGGGTTAAAGCATAACTTGCATACAATTTCACCAACTCTTGCTTGTAGCCAGCTGGCGACGAATATACACTGGAAGCTACCTTATCATTGGTAGGTGTTAAATTTAAATCACTTTTCTTGCATGAAGAAACAGACAGCCATAAGATGCTGGATACTGCTAGTATTTTATATAAATTTTTCATTCTATTTCTTTAATTAAAAACCAACATTAAGACCTAAAGTATATGTTCTTGGGCGCGGATATAGATTGTAATCAATACCTAGAATAGACTCTGGATCTAACCCCTTATACTTTGAAACCACAAATACGTTTTGACAATTTGCCGATATGCGCAAAGTGATGTTATTGCTTTTTGATATTCTACCGGCATCATAAGCAACTCCAGCATTATCCATCTTTAAGAAAGATGCATTTTTAATGTAGTAATCACTTAAGTACTGGTTGTTGGTGAAATTTGTGTTGTAAATGTCAGTAGTGGCGTTATTTATTAACCCGGTAGGACTTAGAATATTTCTTTTAACACCAAAGTTAGACGACACATTATCATATATGTAATTACCTACATTAGCTCTTAAAACTGTACTTAAAGTCCATTTCTTATAATTAAACGAAGTGTTAAAGCCAAAAGTGAACTTAGGATCTGGGGCTTTATAAAAATATTGATCATTTGTATTGATGATACCATCCCCATTTAAATCTGCATAAACACCTTCAAGTGGTTTATCATTAGAATCGTACACTTGTTTATATACGTAAAAAGAGCCTGGAATCTGGTTGATTGCATTGTATTTTAGATTTATACCCGTACCACCTGTAATTCCGCCAGCATCAATTATGAACTTAGGATCAGGGTTTAAAGACAGATTGGTTACTTTTCTTTTGTTGTAAGCTGCATTAACTCCGAAATCCCAATTGGTATTGTCTGTTTTGATTACAGAAAAGTTCAGATTTACCTCAGCACCTCTTACATCCATGTTACCAACATTAGTTAGTAAGCGGTTGTTAAAATTGGTTCCTGATGGAATATCAACCGTCGATAAAAGGTCTTTTGTTTTTTTGTAATACACATCAACACTACCATAAATACGTCCATCCAGGAAACCATAATCTAAGCCTGCATTATAAGTTGTAGTTGTTTCCCATCTTAAATCAGGATCGTAAGCAGCCGGGGTGTAGTAATCATATAAAGCATCTCCAATCTGGTATTGGCCTTGTCCTGTATTTGAATAATATTTTGACAAATAGTTGTAGTTACCTATACCGTCCTTATTTCCGGTTTCACCGTAGCTTAATCTCAATTTCAAATCAGAAAGCACCTTGCTGTCTTTAAGAAAGTTTTCTCCGATAATTCTCCAGGTAAATCCTACTGATGGAAAATATCCCCAACGATTTTCTTCTGCAAATCTCGAAGATCCATCCGCACGCATGGTTCCCGACAGAATATATTTATCAGCCAGGGTATAAACAAACCTTCCATAGTATGAAAGCAATTTTTCACGTTCTATTGAAAATGGGAAAGTTGGCGTTGTAATTACCTCTCCTGTTCCTTTGTAACTGGCATAATTGTAGGTAGTAGATGCATTATCATAATATCCATATCCCCCTGTTACATCAAATTTACTTCTGATGCTCTCAACATATTTTGCATAGTTTAAGTAAAACTCCGAAACCTTGTTTCTTTGGGTACCTAGTGATTTTGTAAAAGATCCACTGGTAGATGCACTCTGTGCTGCATAAATTGGTACACGAACTGACCCGTAGCCTTTTGACACATCATAACCTAAATTTAGGTTCGCATGTAATTCTGGCAAAAAGTGAAAAGAGTAATCGAATTGTACATTACCAAAGCTCCTTTCTGTTTTGCCATTATTATCCTTTAATTTGATTAATCCAACTGGATTTCTTGGTGCATTAGGATTTGGGACATTCCCTTGTATCCATTCAAAATAATTTCCAAATTGATTTGTAGCGAAAACTGATTGAGTAGGATCAAATTGAATGGCATTTTGGATTGCATCCTGATTTGCGAAATGAGCCTCGGTTAGTGATCCTTTTAAATTCAAATCAATTTTAAGATGATCACCAAATAACTTTGGTGAAATTCCAAATCCACCTGTAGCACGTTTTAACCTATCAGTTATTAGCAAACCTCTTTGATCTAAATAACCTCCAGAAACCCTGTAAGGTACGCCATGGAAAGCGCCTGAAAGGCTTAAATTATTATCTGTAGTATATGAATTATTGTAAATTTCATCTTGCCAGTCCGTATTTGAGTTACCTAACAAAGCTTTAAACGTATGATCAGGATTGTCATCATATTTAGCATCTGGATTATCATTAACTACAGTCCTTATCTGATCAGCGGAAAGTACCCCTACCTTTTTTGCAATGGTTGCATAAGAGTTATTTGTACTGAAATTAATTACCGGCAAACCTGCCGATCCTTTTTTAGTTGTGATCAGTACTACTCCATTCGAGGCTCTTGATCCGTAAATCGCAGTAGCATTCGCATCTTTTAATACGGTAAAGCTTTCAATCTCATTCGGATTTATCAAAGCCAGCGGACTTGGTGCATTCCCAATAGTATTACCACTAAGTGGTACTCCGTCAATTACGATCAGAGGATCGTTACTTGCATTAAGGGATGCCCCTCCCCTAATTCTAATAACACTTCCTGCACCCGGTGCACCACCATTTGAAGTAATGTTTACACCTGAGACTTTACCCTGAATCAATTGTTCCGGAGTAGTGATTGCTCCTTTCTGGAAATCTTTGGCACTAACAGTTGTTATAGATCCAGTTAAGTTTTTCTTCTCTGAAGTACCATATCCAATTACAACAACTTCATTTAGGTTTTGGGCATCTGGCTTTAATTTAAAATCAAAACTGGTGTTCCCGCTGATGGTAACTTGTTCATTAAGCGTCTCGTATCCAATGTAACTAACTGTAACTGTTACAGCGCCATTCTTCAATCCACCTAACTGGAAGATTCCGGTAGCTGGCGTAGTGGTACTTTTATTTAAATTCTTGATTTGTACAGATGCTCCCGGCAAAGGCAATCCGGTTTCATCGAGCACTCTTCCGGTAAGAGAACTGGTTTGTGCATTTACTGCAAAAGCAGTTAGTGTTAAAAGCACCAGAAGACAGTGCTTCGTAAGGTAAAATACTTTCATATTTGGGCTCGTTTAATAGTGTAATATTTGGTTAATGTTAACAGTATGTAACAGTTATGGTAAATTTACAAGCACCTTTCAGAATTCAAAATTTTATATCATATTTTTTTTTAACACAATATTTTATACTTCAAAACAACAAAATCAAGCAAGTAAATTTGCATGATCATTTTTGCAAAAAACAGAAAATAAAATCATTAATATTTAATAATCAATTACTTGCAAACTAAAATATAGACATTTAGTGTACTTTTTACACTTACCAGTTTTTCATTATTTTTACGGGAACGTTACCGGTAACGTTCCCGACGTTTTCAACACATTTTAAAGAGCCTATCCAAAATTTATCGAAGAATTCTGCGTAAAATCCGAAAACCTTCAACTTTTTTTGATAAAAAACCAAAAAAAAGAGGCTGCAAAAACAGCCTCTTTTTAACCAGGAAATCACCTGCTTTTCAGCGAATAGATTACCTCTAATTTTATTCGGATCATCCCCTAGTTTTCGGTGGATCTTCTCTTGATTAATTTGGAATTGAGCACGATCTTTTCATTAGGGTTTACAGACGATGGATCTTCAAGCATTTTGAACAAAAGCATCGCCGCCTCAATACCAATTTTCGTAGCCGGCTGTGTAACAGTAGTTAATGAGGGGTTTAATAATGAAGCTATTTCCAGACTTGAAAACCCTATGACCTTAAGTTGCTCCGGAACGGAAATTTTTAGGTCATAACAAGCATAATAAGTCGCAAATGCGAGTCTTTCAACAGATGTAAACACTCCATCAGGTTTTAACTCTGTCAGTACCTTTTTTAAAATCACATTATTTTTTGAATAGCTATTCGTACAATCAATCACCAAACTTTCATCGTAAGGGATTTTATACTTTAACAGCGCATCGATATAGCCCTGCATTCTAAATTTACCAATGGAAAGATTTTTGTTTATAACAAGATAGGCTATTCTTGTACATCCTTGCTTGATTAAATGCTGTGTGGCAGAAAAACTACTGTCATAATCATTAGTTATTACTCTTGGAGTAATAATATCCTCATAAACACGATCAAAGAAAACAAGAGGCAAACGCTTTTGTGTAAGTTCATTTAGATAAGTATGGTCATTTGCCTCCCCCGAAACAGACATTATAATCCCATCTGCCCTGCCGTTGTGCAAATGCCTTATAAAGGATACTTCTTTCTGATAATCATCATCAGTAGCATAAATTAAAATATGATACCCTCTCTCTCTTGCTATACGTTCTATGCCATGTATTGCCTGAGAGAAAAAGTTATTCGCCATCTCTGGGACAATTACAGCAATAGTCCTGCTGCGCTGCTCCCTCAGATTACTTGCGTAATGGTTAGGCTGATAGTTCAGCTCTTTTGCCATCGCCAATATGCGTTCCTTAGTTTCTTTATTAATGTCGCTATTATCCCTAAAAGCCCTTGAAACTGTTGACGTAGATAAATTTAGTGCTTTAGCTAATTGCTTTATGTTAACGTTATCCATCCAATTTTAATGATTTATATAGAATCACTAATCCACAGTAAATATAGATGAAAATCCAAACTCATAGTATCAACGTAATTAAATAATATAACGGTTACACCATGTTTGCATATTTATGGTACATTAGCTGAATATCACTGGGATATACATTCTATTTAAGAAGAGGGAGATAATTCATGACTAAGAAAGTCAAGTTCACTAATACCAATAAATCTGCATTTTACGCCACAGTACGCTCAAGAGTTGACACCTACTTCACAGAAAACAATCTTTCAACCTATGCCAATGGACAAATGTGGTTCAAAACATGTTTCTTTCTAACTGGTCTTTTAGCTACCTATCTATTAATTCTTCTTGCTGATTTAAGCCTCCCGGTTATGCTTTTACTGGCTATCCTTTTAGGCATGTTTGGCGCTTTTGTTGGTTTTAATGTTTGTCATGATGCAATACATAAAGCATTTTCACGCTATCAGCCCATTAATAAAATATTCAGTTTTGTATTTAATCTGATCGGTGCGAGCCCTTATGTTTGGAATATCTGCCATAATATAGTGCACCATACCTATACAAATATTGCAGGCCATGATGAAGATATTGATGTTGCTCCAGGTTTAATTCGTTTCTCAGATTCTGAAACAGTTAACAAAGTGCAACGCTACCAACATTTCTATGCTTTTGTGCTTTATAGCTTTGCTATGCTATCCTGGGTATTTAGAAAAGATTATAAAAAATTCTTTCAAAAGAAGATTGGCGAGCATGTTTTAACACATCCAAAAATCGAATACTTTAGGCTTTTTTTCTATAAAGGAATTTATTATTTTCTTTTTATAGCGCTTCCGCTGTTGCTAATTGACGTTACTTGGTGGCAATTCCTTATTGGTTTCTTAGCGATGCAGTTTTCACAAGGACTTGTTCTAGGTCTTGTTTTTCAATTGGCACATGTGGTAGAGGGCACAAGCTTTCCAAATCCAGATAACCATGGAAATATAGAAGAGGCATGGGCAGAACATCAGATGAGAACAACAGCCAATTTCGCCATTGACAGTAAATTAACCGGATTTTTGTGCGGTGGACTAAACCGACAAATAGAACACCACCTATTTCCCAAAATATGTCATATACACTATCCAGCCATTGGCGGAATAGTTAAGGAAACCGCAGCAGAGTTTGGTCTTCCTTATATTGAAAGCTCCACCTTTGCGGCTGCGTTGGTATCCCATTACAAAACACTTCGTAAGCTGGGAAAAGAAACCTATGCCGAGAATAAATACATTAATAAGTCTTCGTGCTTGTTTACCAGAAAAGTTTCCGCAGCTTACTTATAGTTGTTTTACTTTTTCTTGGGTAATAAAAGACGTAGAGAAACACCTAATCATTCAAGAGATATTGCTTTGCAAGTGCTCTAAATTCAGCAATCTGAAGATCTATCCAGTTTCTATCCTTGTTCAATTCTTCAGCCATTATTTCTGCTATTGCAGGGGCAAGTAACAAGGCCAACCGTGTGTCCAAAAACAAAAGACGCATTCTTCTTGCAAGCACATCCTCTATATTTCGAGCCATCTCATTTCTTATCATCCAAATGATTTCAGCTTTAACATACTCAAAATCCGGATGAAGCCTGTCTTTTAAAGTCGCCTCCTCATTCATTAAGTTTTCTATTTCGGCAGCATCTGCCCCATACAAGCTCAAACTCCCTGGTTGTATTTCAGAGGTATAACCATGAATCTTAATATCCTGAGTACTACATTTTTTTTCTGCCAGCTTACCTAATGATATGGCCTTATCTACAACATCCATCGCCATTTTTCTGTAAGTTGTCCATTTGCCTCCGGTAATGGTAATCAAACCCGATTTGCTAATTATTAATTTATGACTTCTGGAAATTTCTTTAGTACTACCAGTATCTTTATCAGGTGCGGCTAATGGTCTCAATCCGGCAAAAGTTGCCAACACATCAGATCTCAAAGGCGATTTAACAAGGTATTTACCTGCTGTACCTAATATAAAATCAATTTCCTGATCCAATGGTTTGGGCTCAAGACTATGCTCATCAAGTGGGGTATCTGTAGTTCCTACAAGAACTTTTCCATGCCATGGAACAGCAAACAATACGCGCCCATCTGAAGTTTTTGGAATCATTAACGCACTGTCACCTTCTAAAAAGGAATGATCTAGCACCACATGTGCACCCTGACTGGGCCTCACAATTGGTCGGCAAGCTGGGGTATCCATTTTTAAAATATCATCAACAAACACACCTGTAGCATTCACAACAACCTTTGCCTTTAATGTATAAGACCGCCCACCTTCCAAATCCTGCACAGTAACTCCACTAACTGAATTCTGTTCCTTGGTTAAGCTGGTTACCTTCATATAGTTTAGTATCACACCACCATATTCAGAAGCAGTCTGAGCTAAATTCAAAGCCAACCTGGCATCATCAAACTGGCCATCGCTATAACTAATACCACCTATTAATCCATCACGCTTTAATCCTGGAATTGCTTTTAAAACTTTATCAGCAGATAGAAACGATGATTTTCTAAACCCACTTTTGCCAGCGAGTAAATCATAAAACTTTAATCCTATCAAATATTTACATTTCGAAAACCAAGAATAGCATGGTATTATAAAATCCTGATCTTTCACCAAGTGAGCAGCATTCTTTAAAAGCAAACCGCGTTCATGAAGTGCCTCATAAACCAATCCAATATCTCCCTGAGCTAAATATCTAACACCACCGTGTACGAGCTTAGTGCTTCTACTTGATGTTCCTTTCGCAAAATCAGACTGTTCCAAAAGCAATGTGTTATAGCCTCGGGATGCCGCATCCAATGCCGTTCCCAATCCTGTAGCTCCACCCCCTATAATGATAACATCCCAGTCATGCTGCTGTTCAATACGCTCAATAAATATTGCTCTGTTAAATATCATTTACCTTCTATGCAAGCCATTATCATTCCCGAAACTTTCGTCTAAAACAAAAACTCTAACTAAACTAAACATAATTACTTTACCATAAAAACAAAATGATTAAGCCCTGCGGGAATTAAAATATCTATAAATTAAATGACCTAATTTAAAGTTCACAATAGATTAATATAGCTGATGTACATTTACTATATACATCAGCCCTATGAACAGCGTTTTCAAATTCTTTATCCCACCTGACAAAAAATTTCAGCCCTTGTTTGAGCAATCAGGAAAAAATCTGATCAGCATTTCTGAGACACTTCTTCTCGCTCTCAGCACCAGTGATCTGGATACGCGCAACAAACACATCAAAAAAATTGAGCAATTAGAGCGCAATGGAAATAAAATCAGACATGCAGCATTCCTGGGACTAAGTAAAAGCGTGATTACGCCTTTCAGCAGAGCAGATATACATACACTAGTCAGCGCACTTTATGATATTTCAGACTATATCAGAGCTGCCGCCATCAGCATCGAAATGTACAATATCCTACAGCTTCATAAAACAATGATCAAGTTGGCAACGCTTCTTATAGAAATGTGCAGAGATCTGGACAGCGCCCTTAAAGAACTAAGGAGCCTTAAAAATAAAAGCATCATCTCTGATGTTTGCCTAAGGATATATAAAGGTGAAAGCAAGGCCGATCAATTATGCAATCTAGCGGTAGCAGGGCTCTTTAAAACTGAATCTAACCCAATAGAACTCATCAAGCAGAAAGAATTGTTACAAATACTGGAAATGGCCACAGATAGATGTGACGATGCCGCTAATGCACTTGAAGCTATTCTGGTAAAAAATTCTTAATCACCATAAAAAAATAATAGTTGGGCTATTGTATATCTAAATATTATTACCTTACTTTGAACTACAAAGTACTTTTATGAAAGAGAAAGAAATCTATACCGAACTAAGCTCTATCAGAGATCTGATGGAACGTTCTGCTAAATTCATTTCCTTAAGTGGTTTATCGGGGATTATGGCGGGTATTTATGCGCTAATAGGTGCAGCATTAGGTTACTATCTTGTGTATGGCCCTTACGGAGGTTTGCAATACCGTAATTACTATATTTCTGAGCAGGAAGTACTTTGGAAGCTATTTCTTATTGCGGTTGTCGTTTTGATACTATCATTGGCTACCTGCATAATCCTTACTATAAGAAAAGCGAAAAAGAAAAATCAGAACGTTTGGAATCCAAGCAGTAAAAAATTACTAACCAGCGTTTCTATACCATTAATAACCGGAGGTATTTTTATACTTATCCTTCTACTAAGAGGATACTATGGCGTAATTGCGCCAGCATCCTTAATATTTTATGGCCTTTCTTTAGTAGCAGGCAGTAATTATACTTATACCGATGTTAAATGGCTAGGCATTCTCGAAATTATACTAGGCCTGCTTGCAGCCTTGTTACCTGGTTACGGAATTGTCTTTTGGACTATTGGGTTCGGAGTACTACATATTGTTTACGGTTCTATCATGCATTTTAAATACGACAGGTGAAATTAGTGTTAAACCATTTTGATAAAGCATTTGAAAACCGGATTCGCCTACAGATTATGAGCGTACTGGTTGCCAATGAGAATTACGACTTTAATTCCCTTAAAGAATTACTGGAAGTAACTGATGGTAATCTTGCGTCCCATTTAAAGGCACTTGAAAAAGAAGATTATATTATTATTTATAAATCCTTTCAGGGGAAAAAACCTAATACCACATATGCTGCTTCAGAAAAAGGTCGCGCTGCTTTTATTAAGCACCTTCAGGCCCTCGAAAATTTAATTAAACAACAAAAACTATAATTTTTTTTACCTTACAACTTTGAAAAACAAAGTACTTTTTAAAAAACAAAAACAATGGAAACACCTCAAATACCACAACAGAAATCAGCCATCAGCCAACTGTTAGATTCAGTTGGTGCAAAACTCTTTTTAATTGGCGTACTCACCCTCCTCCTATTAATTCCATCTACATGGATTCAAATGCTCATCTCTGAAAGAGAAACACGTCAGGACGAGGCTACAGCCGAAATCGCCGACAAATGGTCGCGGACACAACTAATAGAGAGTCCCGTAATGCAATTGCCTTATAAAACAATGGTTAAAACAATTGATGCTAATGCAAAAATTACTTATAAAGAACAATTATCAACCATCTATTTACTCCCAGAGGATTTAAAAATTAACAGTCAGGTCAATCCAGAAATTCTACACAGAGGCATATTCGATGCCGTTGTTTATAACACCACGCTTAAGATCAGCGGCAAATTCAGTGAGCTTGAACTTAAGAAATCAGGCATCAACCCCGAAATGATATTGTGGGATAAGGTCAAAGTTATAGCCGGCCTAAGTGATTTTAAGGGGCTAAAAAGTAACCCATCTATAAAGCTAGCCAACTTACAATACACAGCTGAACCTGATTTCGCCACTGAAAACCTTTTTACTAATAGTCTCGCGGTACAAGCCAACTTAAGCGCTACCAAAAGTTCAGCAATAACCTTTAACTATGATATAAATTTAAGAGGAAGCGACGAGCTGAATTTCCTTCACCTTGGAAAAAACACATCAGTAGATGTAACCGGAAATTGGGACAACCCAAGTTTTACCGGCAATTACTTACCTGAAAAGCGCAACATCACACAAAAACAATTTACCAGCAATTGGAAAATGTCAAACTTCAACCGTCCTTTTCCGCAGCAATGGGAAGGAAAAAGCAATGCCTTTTCAGCCCAGAATATAGAAAAAGCCACATTCGGTGTTAAGTTTCTACTACCTGTTGATCAGTATCAAAAAACAATGCGTTCAGCCAAGTACTCCATCCTGATCATCCTATTAAGCTTCATCTCTCTATTTTTTATCGAGTTACTAAATAAAATTAAAGTCAACCTGCTTCAATATGTACTAATAGGTGCGGCTATGATTATATACTATAGTCTGTTGCTATCTTTTACAGAACAGATAGGTTTTGCTCTGGCTTACTTAATAGCCTCTATTGCTACTATTATCCTGGTAAGCACATTTATTGGAACATTTTTAAGAAACAAAAAAGCAGCATTAGTTTTCGCAACTATACTGAGCATATTTTATGGATTCATTTATGTAATCATTCAATTACAAGATATGGCTCTTCTTTTTGGAAGTATCGGACTATTCATTACAGTGGCCTGCCTAATGTACTTCTCAGTTAAAATCAATTGGAATAAATCTGAGACAAGCCAAATTTAAGGATCAATACGCTTCTCAATATATGTCTGTGCATTATTTATGTACAGACATTATATTTAAAACTACCATCTCCACTCTCCGGCAATCTTTAACGGAATTTCAAGATTATTCTCTTTTAAGAAGTTCTTTAATACATCCTCACTCTGTCTTTTTACAGGTAATAGAGGAGTATTTGCTAAACCATAAATCAGCATGGCACTATAGCGAACTGTATTTTTTAGTTCCTGCTCGTCAACTAGCTTAAAAACGTCCCCATCAGAATGATAGTAAGGACCTGAATTATTGGGTAAATTACCGCCTGTACCACCACCTATGGGAATTCCCTGCAGCATAAATGGCTGATGATCGCTATGCAACCATGCCCCCGAATAAAACATGTTTTTAAATCCTGTATCTATTTTCGAAATCTGGATACCCCATGAACCAAACAAGTCTTTCATTTCAACTCTGCTGGTAGCAAACCCTTTTGGATCATTGGTCATATCATAATTCAGCATAAATCTTATCTGATCCAAGGTATTCAAATGCTTTGCGGCTTCAACATATGCCTTGGAGCCTAACAGTCCTTGCTCTTCTCCCATAAACAATACAAACTCTACCGTTCTCTTATTCTCCAGTTTCAACGCTTTGTAGGTTCTTGCCATATCTATTATAGCAAAAGCACCAATACCATTATCTATAGCACCGGTAGCCAAATCCCAGCTATCTAAATGACCACCTACAATGATCTTCTCGTTTGGCATCTCTGTACCTTTCAAAGTAGCAATTACATTTCTGGCTTTAATTACACCAGAGAAATTAGTCATGTTTAAACTTGCAAACTGCTTTTGGGATTTCAGTTTCTCTTTAATCCGCATACCGTTTTCCAAACCGATGCAAACCGCAGGTATAGGAATTAACTTTCCGGTTACCGATGCAGTTCCGGTAAGCAATACGCCTCCTTTTACCCCATTAATAAGAACAATACCTGTAGCACCATATTTTGTTGCAATCGCAGCCTTTTCCGAACGATGAAGTGCTGGCGTACCTTCTGGAGATCCAGGGAGCACCCCTAAAAACACCAATGCAATTTTTCCTTTTACATTTCCTGCGTCGCGTTTATAGTCTTCCTCCAAACCATTGCCTAAATCAACCATCTCTGCAATTACATTTGCTTTTACCGGTGAATGAGCAAGAGTTACAGATGTTATTTTAGTTAAGCTGTCTTGAGTATCTCCAATCTTAGTTTCGTTGGTTAAACGATTCCAGCTCTCTACTTCAAATGGTTGAAATTTCACATCATAACCATAAGATGTCAGTAGTTTATAAGCATATTGTTCCGCCTTTTCGCCATTAGCAGATCCGGTTAATCTATGTCCTATTGATTCAGTTGCATTTTTCAAATTAATGTAGGCTTTTGAACCAATCTGTACCTCTGAATTAATTTCATTAAAAACGGCACTAAAATCATCCTGTGCCTGAACATTAATAAAGGCAAAAAAAACAAGTAAAAAGAGAGGAATTCTCATAGAAAAAACGAATATTATTTTTTACGCTCAGTAGTATATCTTACCAATTGCTCTAAACCTGTTCTGGCGTCGCCTGGTTCAAAACTATGCAGAATATCGAAAGCTTCCTGCTGATATTGTATCATTTTTTGATTGGCATAATGTACACCTTCATTTGCATTCACAAAATCAATGATCTCTTGTATTTTCTTAGGATCATCTTCATGATTCTTTACCAGATTAATCATTCTTTTTCGCTCTGCTTTCTCTGCTCTATTTAAAGCATAGATTAAAGGTAATGTAACTTTCTTCTCTTTAATATCAATACCTAAAGGCTTACCAACATCGTCGGTTCCAAAGTCAAATGTATCATCTTTGATTTGAAAAGCTATTCCAACTTTTTCACCAAATAGGCGCATCTTTTCGATAGTTTCATCATCTGCCCCGGCAGATGCAGCTCCACATGCACAACAAGAAGCAATTAAAGATGCAGTCTTCTGTCTGATTACATCAAAATATAAGGCTTCGCTGATATCCATTCTCCGCACCTTCTCGATCTGAAGCAATTCGCCTTCGCTCATTTGCTTCACCGCTTCTGAAACTATTTGAAGTAACCGAAACTCACCATTGTTAACAGACAATAATAAGCCTTTCGCCAGTAAATAATCGCCAACTAAAACAGCTATTTTGTTCTTCCAAAGGGCATTTATAGAAAAGAACCCTCGTCTTTCGTAGGCATTATCTACCACATCATCATGAACAAGTGTTGCTGTATGAAGCAGTTCTACTAATGCAGCCCCACGATGTGTAGATTCTATAATGCCACCACAAAGTTTTGCAGCAAAAAAAACGAACATCGGACGGATTTGTTTACCCTTTCTTTTAACAATATAATGGGTAATACGGTCTAACAACGGAGCATCACTATGCATCGAGGCTTTGAACTTTTCTTCAAAGACATCAATATCTTTTGCTATTGGTAATTTTATCTGATCTATTCCCGGCATTCAGGTAAAAAATGTGTGTGCAAACATAAATTAAATTCCTTTAAAACTGTACTTTTAGTAAAAAGTTTAAGATGAAAACAACATTTATAGTATTATCGTTTCTACTTACACTCGCAATTGTGGTTTATTTATTAGGACCAAAACCACAGGCTCCTCACTACTCAACAGCGCTTCCGGCAATTCCAGAAATCAATCAGCTCGAAAACTATGTAAAAAGGATAGAAAGCAAACATAAAATTAAACCAAATAACGAAGCTGAGATTGTTTGGGCAGATACGGCCAATAAACAACAAACAGAGTATGCCGTAGTCTATCTGCATGGCTACTCCGCATCAAAAGAAGAAGGAAATCCAGTTCATAAAAATCTGGCAAAAAAAATAAAAGCTAACCTTTACCTATCACGATTAGCCGACCACGGTGTTGATACAGTTTCAGCAATGGAATTTTCAACTGCCGACCGATTATGGGAGAGTGCCAAACAGGCCCTTGAAATAGGCAAAAAACTTGGCAAAAAAGTAATTTTAGTTGGCACCTCTACTGGTGGCACATTAGCACTTAAACTTGCGGCAACATATCCCGACATTTATAGCATCATCCTAATTTCGCCAAATGTAGCGATCAATGAAGACCTTGCTTTTCTTGCCAATAATCCCTGGGGATTGCAGATGTCGAGGTTAGTAATTGGAGGAAAGGAGAAAATTGTAGAAGGCAAATCTGATGAATATAAAAAATACTGGTACACCAAATATCGTCTTGAATCAGTAGTTCAACTGGAGGAGCTCGTTGAAACAAGCATGACCGAAGAAACATTCAAAAAGGTCAAGCAGCCTTTGTTACTTGTTTACTATTACAAAAATGAGCAGGAACAAGACCCCGTCGTAAAGGTTGATGCAATGCTAAAAATGTATGATGAGCTGGGAACGTCACCTGATTTAAAATCAAAAGTAGCTATCCCTAATGGAGGTCACCATGTATTGGGCTCACATATTACATCCAAGGATCTTGAAAGTGTTCAAAAAGCTATTGATGGTTTCGTCACAAAAACCTTAAAAATAACGGGAAATTAGCCTTTCATTGCTTTAGATGGGCAGGCAAAATCGGTTCTTTTTAATCCTGTAGATTTAATAGCTCCGTAACCGCCGGCAATATCCACAACATGATCAGCTCCTCTGGCCTTAAGGATGGATGCTGCTATCATAGAACGATATCCCCCTGCGCAATGAATATAATAAGTTTGCTTAGTATCTACTTCTTTAGTCCACTCGTTGATATAGTCTAGAGGACGCGTCAAAGTATTTTCCAAATGCTCTGCCTCATATTCTCCGGGCTTCCTAACATCTAATGCATTAACATCAGGGTTTTCGTTAACTATATCCTCAAAAGCTTCTGCAGAAATAGAAGTGATTGTATCCACATCCTTTCCACTACCAGCCCAGGCAGCGATGCCGCCTTTCAGATAACCAATAGTACTATCGTATCCTACACGGGCTAAACGCGTAATTGCTTCTTCTTCTTTTCCCTCTTCAACAATTAGCAATAAGGGTTGCTTCAAATCTGTAATTAAAGCCCCTACCCATGGAGCAAACTGCCCATTAAGTCCAATATTTACAGATGACGGGATAAAGCCCTTTGCAAATACCTGAGGGTCTCTGGTATCCAAAATTAATGCTCCTGTATGATTAACCATAGCTTCAAATTCATCTGGCGCCAAAGGAGTCGACCCTTTTTCATAGACATCATCAAAACTCTCATAGCCATTTTTATTCATAGCTGCATTTTTGGCAAAATATTGAGGGGGAGGTAAAATACCGTTTGTAACTTCTTCTATAAATTGTTCTTTTGTTTTTGCTTTAAGTGCATAGTTCACTTGCTTTTGATGCCCAAGCGTATCAAAAGTTTCCTTACTCATGTTTTTACCACAAGCAGAACCGGCACCGTGTGCTGGATAAACGAGCACATCATCTGGTAAGGTTAATATCTTGCTATGTAGTGAATCATATAACGTGGCAGCCATGTCCTCAACAGTTAAAGCGCCTTGTTGAGCCAAATCTGGCCTGCCAACATCTCCGATAAATAAAGTATCACCTGTAAAAATACAATAAGCTTTACCATCTTTATCAGTCAATAAATAGGTTGTAGATTCTGGCGTATGACCAGGCGTATGTAAGGTCGTAATCGTTAAATCTCCAACTTTAAATTGCTCACCATCTGTAGCAATATGAGATTTAAAGGAAGTTTTAGCAGTGGGTCCATAAACAATATCAGCGCCCGATTTCTCAGCCAAATCAATATGTCCAGACACAAAATCTGCATGGAAATGCGTTTCAAAGATGTACTTTATTTTAGCATTATCTTTCTCAGCTTTCTTTAGATACGGTTCAACTTCACGCAAAGGATCTATTATAGCTGCCTCCCCATTACTCTCAATATAGTAAGCCGCTTCGGCCAAACAACCCGTATAAATCTGCTCAATATTCATTCCCATATACAAATTTAAGATTATAATCTTCCAGCTTAAAACCTAGGCTGCAAATTTACTTTAAACAGTTAATTCACCTCTTAAAGGCTGTTCTATTAAACGTACCAGTTCATCTTTCTCCAGTCCCCGTCCCATTAGATACATTAGTTTGGTAGTTGTAGCCTCAAAAGTCATATCATAACCACTTACCACTCCCATTTGCTGCAATTGCTTACTGGTTTGGTACATACCAAGTTCAACTGAACCACGTTGACATTGAGTGATATCAACAATTACCTTGCCTTTATCGATTGCCTTTTGCAGACATTCAATAAACCATTCAGCTGTAGTTGTATTTCCTGAACCAAATGTTTCCATAATTATAGCATCAACCGGCGAATTAGTTATAGCTTTAACCGCCTGAGGTGAGATGCCTGGATATAATTTAAGCACACCAATATTTGGATTAAACTTCAAATTCACCTTTATTGCTTTCTCCGGTTGAGGTAAAATATAATTCTTGAAAAAAGAAAGCGTTACGCCTGCTTCTGCCAAAACCGGATAATTTGGCGATCTGAAAGCCTCAAATTTTTCGGCATTATATTTAATAGATCTGTTACCTCTAAACAATTGGTAATCAAAATATATACATACTTCCGGAATCATTGCTCTTCCAGAATTTTTAGTAGCAGCTATTTCAAGTGCTGTAATTAAATTCTCTTTAGCGTCCGTCCTGATTTCCCCGATAGGAAGCTGAGAGCCGGTAAGCACTACGGGCTTTCCAAGATTCTCGAGCATAAAGCTTAAAGCGGAAGCAGTAAAAGCCATCGTATCCGATCCATGCAGGATCACAAACCCATCAAACTCCTCATACTTATCATAAATGAGTTGCGCAAGATCAGCCCAAATCTCTGGTGTCATATTAGAAGAATCCAGAATGGGATCAAAAGAATAGACATCAAGATCATAGTTCAGTCGCTTAAGCTCCGGAACATTTTGCTGAATCTGCTTAAAATCAAAAGGGATTAACGTACCTGTTACGGGGTCATTAACCATACCTATGGTGCCGCCTGTATATATGATAAGTATTTTAGTCATTATTAAACTTTAAAGACGCTGACAGAGTTTGCTGTAGTTACTGAGGCAATTTCTTCGATACTGGTATTGTAAATCTCTGCTAAACGCTCTGCAACATGGATAAGGTAGCTGCTTTCATTAGGTTTTCCTCTAAAGGGAACCGGGGCTAAATAAGGAGAGTCTGTTTCCAAAACAACATTTGCCAGTGGAATATTCATTAGCACCTCATCCAATCCGGATTTTTTATAGGTTACTACACCTCCTATACCCAGATAAAATCCAAGGTCTATAGCCTGTTTAGCCTGATCCAGATTACCCGTAAAACAATGAAAAATACCTCTTAATTTTTCACCTTTTTCTTGTTCAAGCACCTCAAAAACTTCATCAAAAGCCTCTCTGCAATGAATCACAATAGGCAAATCAAGGTCTTTAGCCCAGTTAATCTGTTCTATGAAGGCAGTTTTTTGAATTTCTAAGGTGGTTTTATCCCAATATAGATCAATCCCTATCTCCCCTATCGCATAGATCTCTCTGTCGACAATACTCTGGCAGATTTCATCCAGTACCAACTCATAATCCTCCTTTACCTCACAAGGGTGAAGTCCTGCCATAGCAAAACAGTTTTCAGGGTATTTCCTTACCATCGCATCTATACTTGCAATTGAAGCGATATCAACATTAGGTAAAAATAATCGTCCTACATTATTATCAAGGCAGCGTTGCATTAGCAAGGCTTGTTTTTCCTCGTCTGTTTCGTAATACAGGTGCGTGTGGGTATCTGTTAAAAGCATGAGCAAAGTTAATAAAAAACCACAGTATGCTGATAACAACTCAAAGGGTATCCTAATAGGATTAAACGCCAACTCTATTCAGAATAAATACCGAATCATATTCGGCGATAGTCTGACAGACTCTGACCTGAGTCTAAGAAGAGTCTGAGTTGAGTCTGACATATTAACAAGAGCGGAGCTGTTTTAAGTGAAGAGCAGTTAAACAAAAAGCCCTTCCCGGATAAACCAGGAAGGGCTTTATTAGCTGACTGTTTTTACAGCCTAAGTATTATTATTTAGTTGTAGGAGCAGCAGGAGCTATTGGAGCAATAGTTGCGCCAGCCTGAGCTGAAGGTTTTTTAATATCTACAACTTCAATTTCAAAACATAAAGGAGAGAAAGGAGCGATTCCAGCTTGTGGCTGACCACCTTCTCCGTAACCTAATACTGAAGGAATGATTACAGTGATTT